>Ga0207867_1000041_pt1 | contig 154850 bp, 146 predicted proteins | sample HigsolmetaAR206D_FD_184838 | JGI IMG/M metagenome (GOLD analysis project Ga0207867, IMG submission 184838) | Ionic liquid and high solid enriched microbial communities from the Joint BioEnergy Institute, USA - AR20-6-D (SPAdes) (version 2) ...
GACCTGTTGAACCGCCTTATAGAACGGCCGCCACATGTCCATCACAACGGCCTGGATAGGATATTCCGCCAAAGGCGCTAATAATTGGATCGTTGAGGACGTATCTCGATTTGCCCCCATCAGATGAACGTGACCGGTAAGGAGATCTGAAACCACCGTTTCATAGCGATGTCCTTTACGAACCGCCACTTCGTCAATCCCAATCACCGCTGAGGGTTCGATGTCCGGGATGGATGGTGCGGCCAGATCGTAATAAATGCGCTCGACGGTCTTATAGCTCATATGAATTTGCCGGCTGACGTAGCTTATCGTTGTGTCTTGGCACATTTTGAAGATATGTTCTCTAAACCGATAGGTCTGATGCTTCCCCGGAGGAACCGAAGGAAGCTCTTCACTAAAAACCGCCTCACAGTTCAAGCAATACCAACGTCGAACTTGAATCAAAAGAAAGAGACTTTTGCCCAAGAGGTCGAGATCTCGAACCTTTCGAACGCGCTGATCATGATGTTTGACCTTAATGAAACCGCAATGGGGGCACCGTTTTGGCCCGGTATGAGTCATCACCCGAAGAAGAATTCGATTTTCCTGTTCTTGTTGGTTTAATATCGTGAATTCAGGCAATCCTAGGGATAAACAAATATTTGTTTTCACTCGCTATTTCCTCCATTCGTTTTTTAAGCCTAGAAAAAGGATTGCCAGGAAATAGCGAGTTTTTTCATGTTCATTCAACTTTTCCACAGAAAATGACCATGAATCTAAATTTTTTGTCCTTGTAGAATCCGATTGATCCATTTTCTTCCATACGCGGCGTTAGACGCGTCGCCACTTCATAATTAAATTCATTAATGCCTTGATAACTTTTGATGATCCAATCCTCTTTTACTTCATTATTGAATGAAACATGACGAAGGTTAATGCCTGGAAAAACTTCTTCATACATGATTTTGTTATCTTCATACTTGGTTTTATCGGATTTATTCGGCAAGTATTTTTGTTCGCCATCGGAAGCCGTTATATTTAAAAACGTTAATTCGTCTTTTCCAAATCTGTATTTTATTTTTTTCCCTTTATCCATTTTTTTCGGATAAGTGGCTTCCAGTTTAGTTAGCTCGGTTTTGAATGCTTCTTCAGTTTTATCTTCTTTAAGTTTTGTAGAAATTTCCTCCCATTTGCCATTAACTTTTGTATGGATGGGTTCAGCATATATTTCTTTCGTGAAATTCCCCTTATCATCTACGAATGTTTTGGAATACTCATCTCTTTCTGAAACAATTTCTTTTAGATTATTATCTGTGTTCATTGTTGTTGATTCTTTCGGTTGTTCAGTTTCTGCTCTGGAATAAGTGGGTAAAACAGATAAAAACAAAGCGATACTTAGAATTACACATATAAACCTTTTTAACATTTATTACTCTCCTTGTGGATATAATATTAATCAATTATTACCAAAAAATAAGCAGATAATCTATTATAATTTTTCGTCATATTTCGCTATATTTCGCTATTGGTAAGATTTTTAAAACTAGATTGACAGGATGAGAAAAACAATGCTAGCATTCCGTAAAATACCAAACGGGAAATGAAGTGTTCGGGAAACCGATATTTGCGGCCAATTTTTTGAAGAAATATTTATGCCGGACCGACAGAACTTCAGTCCGGCACTTTTTATGTATAGATATGCAAGACTTACTTTTCGATGACGGTCAATCCACGCCAACAATTTGGCTGCGGCGTTCGAGCCACACCACATCGCGCCACACCCCATTCAGCTTTCCGATGCGTTCTCGGATGCCGACTTCACGAAAGCCCATGCTGAGATGCAGGCGCAGGCTCGGAATGTTTTCAGGGAAAATGCCCGCATTCAGTGTCCAAAATCCTTTGGCTTCCGATTCTTTGATCATGGCTTGGAGAAGTTGTTTGCCGACGCCTTTTCCGCGACATTCAGCCCGTACATACACGCTCACCTCGCCCACCCCTTTATAGGCGCAACGATCAGAAACTCGGCTCACTTTACACCAGCCTTGAATACCCGCTTCATTTTCAGCGACCAAACATAAATCGTCCGCAATCGCCGCTTCCCATTTTTCGCAGGGCGGCGCGGCCGTCTCAAACGTAGCATTTCCCGTCGCTATCCCTTGCTCATAGATCTCCTTCACTTGCAGCCAATCCTCTTTGCGAAAGCGGCGAATGTTCATATGTGCCATCACTCCCATAAGTTCACTCCGATAAACTCGTTCTTTTTAAACAGATCTGTACTCGTATCATAGAGCGCAACATCACACCCGCATGCGTGAGGTCAGATTTATTGCGGGCGTCGGCTCTCTCTATCCTAGTACAACATGTTTGAAATTTTAAGGTTATATGGCATTAATGACCGCTAGCCGGAACATATCTGGGTATACGTTGAAAAACCCAGCCCCGGTCACGGAAGCTGGGTTGACAGATATTTACAGCCTAAAGTTATTTAGATGAGATTCTCTTTTCAGCGATTACTTTTTCAACCCTGAACCAAATCCAATCACATACCCATCCAAATCTCGCACGGAGAAATCTTTCCATATGCCCCAATCAAACTCACTTGTTGCAGGCTCTGAATGGATGATGGCCCCATTAGCCTTCAGCTCTTCGTAGAGCGCATCCAATTCTTCATGAGTTTCAACATACGCATAGGTATTCCAAGTCCCTTTGTTAGGCCGAACATCTTCCACATTTTTCGCTTGAACCAATTTAAAACCTAATCCAAAATTATCGCGGATCGCCCATTGCTCATTCACTTCGCATCCCAAAGCCTCTTCATAATACTTTTTCGCCTTCTCGTAATCTGAAACCAACAAAACGGTCAGTGAATTTTGAATCTTGGCTTTGGCTTGCTGCGCCACAGGAAAACCTCCTTAAATTTTGTCACTGTTATATATTCTATAACCCCACAAATATTCCTCTCTCGAGAAGTTGGCATGGTTCAGCTGAATCACAACACGCACCATTCATAACAACTATGGAAATATGATAACCGAACTCTTGTAGAATCGGGAAAAATAGATGTTTAGTCATTGTGGTGAGGAACATGAGGAATGCGGTCAAGGAAATCGCAGATGGTGTCTTCGGAATTGCGATCTAAGATTCGTCTTGGAACTCGTACAACAACTGTTACCTTATAAAAAGGGCAAATGAGAAAGTCCTTTAATAAAAAACGGAGCCTGGTGTAGGCTTCCCGGCTCTCGTTGTGCAATGTTATGCGGAGGTTGACACGACGTTCATCATTCCCCGGTTTCCGCAAAGCGCTTGATTCTTTCACCGATCTCATCGCGCACGCGTCGGAACACCGCCCATTTTTCTTCTTCCGTTCCCGCTGCCTTGGCAGGGTCGTCGAATCCCCAGTGCATGCGTTTAACGTGCGGAGGGGTCACCGGGCAGTGCTCCGCGGCATGACCGCATAATGTCACGACCAAATCCGCTTTGTTTAAGAGCTCAGGTTGAATGACATCAGAGGTTTGGTGGGAAATATCAATGCCGACTTCCTGCATCGCTTTGACGGCGTTCGGATTCAAGCCGTGCGCTTCAATGCCGGCGCTGTAAACTTCCCATTCGTCACCGAGATATTTTTTGGCCCAGCCTTCCGCCATTTGGCTGCGGCAAGAGTTTCCCGTGCACAGAAAATACAGGATCTTCTTTTTCATCGGACTCGGCTCCTACTTTTGAAGGTACAACTCTTTTTGTGATTACAAAATAAAAAAGCATTCTTATGGCCGTTTTCCCAATTAACATAACTCATTTTAAATGGTAGCTCATGATATGCATCATCAAGAGCACATGGCATTGCGTGGACAAATGAAAAACTTCTATTTCGTGCTCGATGACAAAGGATGCTTCTGAAACCGACCGGAATGTCCTTTTGTAAAGGCTTTGTGAATCATCATGATGATAATCTCAAAAATTTGAATGGAACCCGTTTAACAGGGTTCCATGGCTTTTAGTATTGATAATGGAAATATAAATGAGACTTATGTGTTCCATATTTTTTTAAATAACATGGTATATGTTAGTGCAAGTACAGATTGTGAAATGAGGACTAATGATACAATGAATGTATGGACGTTATGGTCTAACGCGCTTAATATCGCCATCATGAATCCAATTAAAAGAAACAGCACACTAAGGAAAGGCATAACCTTGCTTAATGTTTCGAATGTTTTGTTCATAATCAATTTTTCCCCACTATACTTAATAATACGTTCTTAATGGGCGAAGGTTTCATAAATTGGAAATAAACAACATTCCGCCATCATTTACCTTAATAGAATCATTATTCTTCTGTTTTCCATAGTAACAGTTCTATGCAATCTGTACAATAGTATCTTTGGCGTTTCATTTCTTTTTAGCCAAGGCATTCACCTCTCTTTCAAAAAAAAGAGGGGCATGCGACAAATCGCATACCTCTCTCCCGCTGCTCGTCGTTCCGGTTTTTCAATCCTTTAGAGCGTTTTGAGGGCTTCTTGGATCGGTTGCTCGCCGCTCAAGAGCTCGAACGTTTTGTTTTTGGCGTTTTCGACATCCAAGCAAGAAACGAGGACTTCCGCCACATCGCCGCGCGGAATGTTTCTGCCTTCAACGCTGTCGAAATGCTTCGCGATTTCGACTTTCCCCGTAGCGGGTTCAAAGCTCAAATAGCCCGGCCGGACGATGGTATACGTCAAGCCGCTTTCGATGAGGTATCGGTCCGCTTCCCCTTGGGCTTTAAGGTAATGGCCCAAATTGGGCAAGGCGTCCGGATCGCCGGCGCCGTAGGAACTGAGCATCACGAAGTGCGCGATCCCCGCTTTTTTCGCCGCGTCGATCAAGCGTTTCGCTCCTTCTTGGTCGACGGAAATGGTCTTGTCCGGACCGGTTTGGGAACCGGAACCGGCGGCGAAAATCACGGCATCCATGCCTTTGACGGCATGGGAGACATCCCCTTCGAGATCGGCCAAAACGACTTCTTTGGCGCCGAGTTGTTTCAACGTTTCGGCCTGAGCGGCATCCCGTATCATGGCATACGCTTCATGCTGCGGGCTCTTCCCCAGCCGCTCGACAATCAATCGGCCGGTATGACCGTTTGCGCCTGCAATCAAAACCTTCATGCTCCCACTCCTTTTTAAAATCTTTGATTCGGTTGCTGACTTCAAGGCAATCCCATGCTGCGCTGGGCTTATGCGTCTTTCGCTTCGCCGGACGCGATGGCCGGAAAGTGCGGCACCACTTCTTCGCCGAGTTCTTCCAATACTTCATCGACGGGCCGATGGCCGTATTTCAAGTTGATGATCACGTGATTGACCCCGGCCGTTTTCAAACTGTGAAGGAACGCAATAAGCGGGTTGCGTCCGATGCGGAAACCGAGGTGAATGGGAAGCGGCGGATGATCCGGATCCTCGGTCAAATCGACGTAGAGGGATTGGCCGAAAGGTTTAAACCGATCGGTTTTTGCACGCCAATTTTTGATCAGTTCCGCTTGGAATTGCAAGTTCCGCGGATAATACAGCCAACCGTCGCCGTTTTCGGCAATCCATTCAATGGACTGCGAACTGTGTCCGGTGACGAGCATCGGTATGTCGGCGCATTGCGGTTTCGGGATCAGATCACCGCCCGACATGTGCACGCGCGGCGATTCGATCACCGGAAAGTGCTCGCGCCAGACTTTTCTCATCACCGTGACCGCTTCTTGAAACAGCAGGCCGCGTTCTTCCGGATTGACCGAAAACGCCGGAAATTCGATGGGGCGATCGCCGGTCGCTACCCCGAGAATCAAGCGCTCGCCGGACATTTTATCGACGGAAGCGGCGGCTTTCGCCACATGCAGCGGGTGGCGAAGCGTAAGGATAATGCTCGCTGTACCCAAAGCGATGTGTTTCGTATGGGCGGCGAGATACCCTAAATACACCCACGGATCATAAATTTGGCCCACATCTCCAAAGTTCGGATCATGGAACGGAACATCTCGGACGTACAAGGCCGCGAAATGGAGTTCTTCCGCTCTTTTGGCCAATTGCATTTGCTTTTCGATGTTCATCTCCGGAATGCTGCCTTCGTAGGATTCGATGGGAAAGAATAACCCGAGCGTCAAATGGTTTTCTTTAAACGTGCGTCTGTAGCCTTTATGCTGAGCAAAACGGTTCATGGACTGACCTCCACATCCTCTTTTATTTTACGTCGTTCAGCTTGGTTTCACGCGCCAAGCAATATGCAGGAACTTCTTTCATGTTTGCGGAACGGGGTCATGATCGTATCCTCCTGTATCATTATATATAAATATCTAGAATTATCGATATGATAATATAAAAATGAACGACTTTCAATGACCGCGCTTGCGCGGTGCGTACCGTCATAAATCCTCGGATAACCTTTCGATCATTTTCTGGATGTTTTCCTCATCCCTTTTATAATACGTCCATTGCCCCTTCCGCTTGGCCTTGATCAATCCGGCGTTTTGCAGCATGGACAGGTAAAGGGACACCGTGGATTGCGACAACCCGACCTTTTTTTGAATGTCGCTCACGCACACCCCGTCTTCGCGGATATCCCCGTGTTGCGGCATCGGAAAATGCTGTTCAGGATTTTTCAGCCATTTGAGGATTTGCAGCCTCGTTTCATTGGACAAGGCTTTAAACACTTCTAAAAGCTCCATGTCGACCTCCAAGTACGTGCTGCTGCATAAAACTGAGTCCGTACGCCATTTTTATTATATTATAACAATGTCCCGAAACGCGAACGCGATGCCTCATGTTTCTAAAAACGAGGCCTGTTCCCGAATGCCTTGCATTCAGCGGTTTTTAAGCGTTGCTGTTTTTCGCGGCGATCATTTGGACTCCCCCCATCCGCTGTGCAATAGCACTGGCACATCCACAGCCCATTCTTGTAGTACAATAATCTTACGGTATTTCGTTCTTCAGCCATAGCCTCTCGATCAAACCCTTTTCCTCGCGATACCAGTCATAAACAAAAAATCGACTGCCAAAACGCAGAACGATTTAGAAACGGAGGATGCGCGGTATGAATGTGTTGGAAATTCTCCGGGAGGCGCTGGATGCGGTTGGCGATCAGACGGCCATCCAGAACTATCGACGTGTCCGAGGCGGCGATATCAACGAGTCGTTTTTTGTCCAAAGCGAGCGGCAACCATATTTTGTCAAATTGCGCCGCACCTATCCGCCCCGCTTTTTTCACTGCGAGGCGGCGGGGCTTGAAGCGCTTCGCCAATCCGAAGCGGTCCATGTTCCCGCGGTATATGGCGTGAAAGAAACGAAGGATTATGGCGTTCTCATCCTCGAATGGATCGAAGGCAACGAAACAAGCCGAACGGCCGAACAGCTCGGACATGCCGTCGCCAAACTGCACCAATGCGAAGGCCCCGCGTTCGGCTTTGCGGAAGACAATTTTATCGGGCTCCTGCCGCAACAGAACGGATGGTATGAATCATGGATCGCTTACTACCGGGAACGCCGCCTGCTTCCGCAGATGAAACGGGCCGAAGAAAAAGGCCGGATGCCGCTCGGCCGGCGAAAAAAGCTGGAGGCACTCATGTCCTCCCTTGAAAAATGGCTCCCGAAAGACGCTACCCCTTCTTTGCTGCACGGCGATCTTTGGGGCGGGAATTGGCTGGCCGGCGCAAACGGCGTCCCCTATTTGATTGATCCCGCGGTTTTTTATGGGCATCATGAGTTCGAAATCGCCTTTACCGAATTGTTCGGCGGCTTTCCGCAACGCTTCTACGAGGCGTATAACGAACAGCGGCCGTTATCTCCGGAATACGAGGAGCGCAAGCCGCTGTATCAGCTTTTTTATCTGCTCGTTCATTTAAATTTGTTCGGAGAGACCTATGGCCGAGCGGTCGACCGCATTTTGGAGCGGTACGTCGGGTGACCCCCTTCGCTGGGCGCGCCTCTTTTCGCCCGGAATCTTCCAAGGCACAACACCCTCCATTTGACGGTGGGGAATGCCAAGATGCCCGCACCGACAACCATGATTTGGGATGATTCTCGCATCCGCATCAAACGGCTCACTCGTTATGGCGATCAGCCGTTTTTAAAGGAAAAGAAAAAGGAATCAATCCGAATCGTCCGGGTTTACGAGCGCAAAATGCCAATGATCTTCCCATTTCCCGTTTATCTTCACGCTTTTCCTGGATAGTCCTTCCTTGAGAAATCCTCCTTTCTCCAAAACGCGGATCGATCCGATATTATGCGGCATAACCCCCGCTTCAATGCGGTGGATCTTGAGAATTCTGAAGGCAAAGTCAACGATCAGGCGCACGGCTTCGGTTGTATAGCCGCGCCCATTGTGGGCGCGGTCGACATAATAGCCCAGCCAACAGGATTGATAAGGGCCGCGGGCCACTTCGGTCAACTCGATGATGCCGATCAACTCATCATGACCCGCGAGGAAAATGCCGAACGTGTATTGCTCATCCTTTTCCCTCTTCGCCGCGGCCTATGTCGTCGCCTTGATCATTTATTGGACGGGCAAACTCATCTTTTAGCGAGGAATGGTGCGAAATGATCGCAAGCTTCATCATTGGATCGTTGATTTTTACTTACGCCGCCTGGATGTTGGTTTCGTTCTTTAAAAAAAGCAGGCAAGGCAGATGTGCGGCTTGCACCTTGAAAGATTCGTGTACGTCCGGTTGTTCCGTGGTGAGCCGGGAAGAGCGGCAGGCGATCCTCCACCGTTCGAACCGCTCTTCCCATCGTTAAGGAAAACGCTCGGATGCGCCATCTGGCGTTCGTTCTTCGAAAAAAGTAAAATGACCCAGAGGATGAAAAGTTGGCCGTTAACGTTTAAAATCGTACGAGCGGCTGAAGAATGGGGGAAAAAATAAACAGGCGGAGGGAACGGTGTGAAGCAAACGATGTATGTCAATTGGGGCGGGCAAAACGTGAAGCTCACATGGATGCCATCGGCTCCGTTGCCTGATCTGGATAAAATCACCAGTGTGCATGGATTCTGTTTCTATCAAAATAAAATTTTATTGATTCACGTCAAAGGCAGAGGGTTTAACCTTCCGGGTGGCCATGTGGAACCCGGCGAATCGCCGGAGCAAGCTTTTCACCGGGAAGCCTTTGAAGAAGGCTGTGTCAAAGGCCAGATCAACTATTTAGGGATGATTGAAGTGAATCACGAGGAGAATCCCCTCTTTGACCCTGACGGCAAGTATCCGCTCATTGGCTATCAATTGTTTTATAGAATGGAGATCACACAATGTTTCCCCTTTTCGCGCCGGCATGAAACCGTGACGCGCATATGGGTGGAACCGGAAGAAATACCTTACGTGATCAACGATCATGCGTTAATCCTACAGATTATGGATGAAGCCTTAAAGATGGCCTGATGCCTTCAATGCCGCGATGGGCTGGTTGATAGAAAACGGCAATCGTTCTATCAATCGGCTTTTTATTTTATGGCGCGCCAAGCGAAACGAAGGGGATTGCGATAAAAGATTGATAAGCAACAAAAAATTATTAAAAATTTTTATTTGTTATTGTATGATAAACTTGATGGCTCGGATCAAGGCGGCTAAGTCCGGCCCTTCACGACTTCGCGTCAACGTAAATCACATTGACGCCCGCGTTTCAAAAACTGCCTTGCCGACATGAGAACATGCCCGGAAAACTCAGCTTCCGCAGTCAAGCCGTGATCGTTGGATGGCGTTAATTAAAGGAGTGAGCACATGCACGGCCATCTTTATTTTTTGACGCACGTCGTCCCATATTTCTTCGTTTTGATTTTAGCGATAAAAGTCGCTCTTTTGGGATTGCTCGTTGCTTCTGCATCAAGTACTTGAGAAAACGAAATAACGGATAATGCTTGATACTGCCGTGTCGTATCAATTTTGCGCTTCCAGCTTCTCATGCTCATCATGCCGGATCGTTTATAAGCTGATTTCCGCGTCCCTCACCCTTTGTCCGGATCTTTCAGAGCATGATGCAGGCAAACGCCATCCTTCTCAACCCAATTCGATTCACGCTTAGCTCGGTTACGTGTCCTTAGCATCATTGGAAGCCATCACGCTGCATGGATTGGCTTGCCGCTTCGGATTGGCAGCCTCGATGGCTTTTTAGCCGGCAAAGTGGAGATCCTTTTCCCATCGCGACACGAAACATTAATGGCGCATCCGGCACTCAGATGTTTTTTGTCAAGGCGCGGACGCTCCACTTTCTCATGCCCCGGTACATCCAGAGCCAATCTTTAAAACACCCATTCCCCATTTTTCTGCACCAGCTTGTCGTCCAAGTAGATTTCACCGTCGTTATTCAGATTTTTTACCATATCCCAATGGTTCGCCGATTGTTTTCCCGGTTGTTCATAAGCGGCGCCGACCGCTAAATGAACGGAGCCTCCGATTTTTTCATCGAACAGAATGTTTTTCGACGGTTTGGTAATGCCATAGTTGGTGCCGATGCCGAATTCGCCGAGATAGCGGGCGCCTTCATCCGTATTCAAAATTTTTCCAGAAATTCCCGCCCCCTTTTCAGCCGTCGCTTCCACGATTTTCCCTTCTTTAAACGTCAGGCGGATGCCTTGAAATTCACATCCGCCGTAAACCGTCGGCCAATCGTAAAAAATGGTGCCCACCGTTTTCAGGTGATTCGGTGTAAAATAAAATTCCCCGTCCGGAACGTTTCGCCTGCCGTAACTGACGATGGCTTTACGCCTTTCGATGTCAACGGTGATATCGGTTCCATCCGCCACAATTCTCGCCGTTTTCGCTTCTATCGATAGAAATATTTGCTAATAAGAGTTGCAGCTCCTTATTACACTAAATTTGAAATTGATGATAATCGGGCTTCTTAAAACTCAGGAGGGAAGATTATAATGCATTCCGGAGGATTTTTAAGGAAATAGGTGGATAATTCTTGTCAGCGGTCCTCTCGCCGTTGATTCATGGTATACACAGTTATACCCTTGTATATGCAATTTTCATTCCATTTAAGACAGCTGTAAAATATAGAAAGAAACATTATATCATGAAAAACGGAAAGGGGATAGTGTGAATAAAAAAATTATTGATTGGCCAACATTCATCGGCGCTTTAGTATTGTTGCTTCTTGTCGTGGTGCCGCTTTCCGTCTTTCCTGTTCAAGGAAAAACGATTGTGTTGGCGGCGAATGATTTTATCACTCAAAACTTTGGTGTGGTTTACCTCGTCATGGGACTCGCCGCGTTGGTTTTCCTCTTATTCGTCACTTTCAGCCGTTATGGAAAAATCAAGCTGGGAAAACAAAATGAAAAACCTGAGTTTTCCACGTGGTCGTGGGCAGCCATGCTGTTCTGTGCCGGCATCGGTTCCAGCATCCTATATTGGAGCGTCATTGAGTGGGCGTATTATTATCAAACTCCGCCGTTTGGCATTGAGCCGGGAACCCGGGATGCCATCCGCTGGGCGTCCACTTACGGCCTCTTTCACTGGGGGCCGATTGCATGGGCGATCTATTGCTTACCCGCTTTACCGATTGCTTATTTTTTATATATTAGAAAAAAACCAATCTTGAAAGTAAGCGAAGCGTGTCGGCCGGTTTTTGGAAAATACGTAGATGGTCCCTTCGGAAAAATCCTTGATATTTTATTTCTGTTCGGACTGTTAGGTGGAGCCGGCACGACCTTGGCCCTTGGAACCCCCTTAATCGCTGCGGGTATCCATGATTTGACCGGGCTTCCGGAAAATACGCTGTTGCGCACCTTTGTATTGCTATTTTGTACCGTGATTTTTGCCACCAGCTCTTACACGGGACTGCGCAAAGGCATCAAATATTTGAGTGACCTTAACGTTTGGCTTGCGTTTATCCTAATAACCTTCGTATTGATCGCCGGTCCGACCGTATTTTTATTTGAAACAACGGTGAGCGCAGTTGGACGAATGCTAAATAATTTTTTCAGCATGAGCACCTTTACGGAACCTTTCAATAATTTAGGCCCATTTAAACGAACGGGATTCCCAGAATCATGGACGGTTTTTTATTGGGCATGGTGGCTTGTTTATGCACCGTATATGGGTTTATTCGTCGCAAAAATTTCCCGCGGGCGCACGATCAGGCAAATGATTATCGGCACGATTTTATATGGATCCATCGGATGTATTTTGTTCTTTGGCATTCTCGGCAATTACGCGCTTTATTTGTATTTGTCAGGTCAATTGAATGTTGTCGAAATTTTAAATGCATCCGGTGCACCGGCAGCGATTTTGGCGGTCTTGCATCAGCTGCCGCTTCATAACCTGGTCGTTTTTTTATTCGTCGTGCTTGCGATCATCTTTTTGTCTACGACCTTTGATTCAAGCTCTTACATTCTGGCGTCCGTCGTGCAGAAACGGATCAATGATGAACCGTTGCGTTGGAATCGATTGTTTTGGGCGTTTGCGCTCTCACTACTGCCGCTTGTGCTCATGTATCTCGGAGGTCTTACCACCTTGCAATCCGCCAGTATCGTCGGCGGTTTCCCGCTTATCTTCATCATGGGTATGCTCGGTGTTTCATTCATTAAAGCCGTCAAAAGTGATGAAATGAAAGCCGCAAAGAAAGAGAACCCAAAACTTAACAAAGAAGCCGGCTAAAGGCAAACCGCCATCCTTTAAAAAACGGATGGCGGTTATTTGTATCTTCAGGCAGGACTTCTCCCAGTTCCTCGCCTGATGAAAGGGACTACGCCCGAAGATCTCTTCCGAATTCTTATTGATCTCATCAATGATACTAATAATCTTCCGCGCGTCATCCAAGTTGTCTTTAAAGAGTTCAACGATGCTGCCGTAGTTTAAAGGTTCTTCCTGCAAAACCTTTTTATCCAAAACATCGTTTTTCACAAAGTCATCGATGATGATTTGGACGAAGCGGCTTTGGTTCAGGTTGAGCCGTTCGCTCCCGAAAACGCCTCACAATAACGCGTCAAAGTCCGCCTCGAATTTCACGAACCCGATCATTTAAACAGCGAAGCGATGGCGTCGATGATCGAGCGGAGAAAGTCCAACAGTTTGTCGAAAAATCCTTTGGCTTCATCGGATTGAAGCGCGTCGCGGAATTTGTCCTTCACCTTTTGCAACTGGTTGCCGACTTGATCCCAATTGATGTTGAGATCTTTCATTTTGTCGAAAAGCGCGACGAGGCGCTGGACGTCCTGGTCGTTCAATTGGACGCCGGTTTGATCGGCCGCATCGCGGACGATGTTTTCAATCTCGCCTTTCGTCTCGGGTTGGGCTTTCGCCATCTTATCTTTGATCACGGTGATCAATTCGGCCGCTTTATCCTTGCCGATCCCCTTTTCATCGGCCAGTTTCGCGGTCGTCACCATTTCTTCGTTTGCCACTTTCTTTTGTTCTTCCGGAATGACCTTGCCCGTCGACGTTTCATATGCTTTGATCAGACCGGTCAAAGCGGCGGTCCCCGAGACGTCGAACGGCGCCGTGATGTAAATCTGGGCGTCTTTCACGCCGGCCGTGGCCAAAGCGTTAATGTACATGTCATCGGTAACGTAGGTGATGTGGCGCGTGCTGACCGAAAGGCCGGAACCCTTTTCGCCGATGGTGATTTTCGACGAACTGATCGCCCGGGAGCCGATTTGCGCCTTCGGCAAATAGTTATCGAGATATTTATGTTCTTCGGCGTTGGTCACCTCGATGATTTGCGCTTGATTCGGGTCGACGCCCATTTCTTTCAAAATGGCGTCCTTTTGTTGCGGCGTCAAATCAGCGCCGAGCGTGACGATAACATCGCCTGGCGACGAGTCGGCGCGCGTCGCCGCCGGCGCCGCAATCGCGGTGACCAAGAGCGCGGATAGGACGGTCAAAAGGATTTTCTTCCACATCGGTGATCCTTCCCTGCCTTTAAATATCGGAAATCGATTGGTTATGAACATAATATAATAATATAATCGCGCATAAGGAAGTCAAGCGCTTGAAAGACATGGCGATCGGCGAGACAAGCAATCCTTTTAGTTTTGTCGGCGGTTTTTCTGAACCACACGCCGCGTTTTATGAGGGAACCTGCATCTAAACCGTCTCCATTACTAGTATGAAGGCCGTGCGCTCGGTGCTTAGTTAAACGGTGCCGGATCACCGCCGGTCGTTTCGGGCTTGTCTCTATTATGTATATGTCGGCAGCTGCTACGGGCATGACCGTCCTTTCCGATATTTTTATAGCAATTTTATCGTGTCCTCCTTATGCCACGGCGGGATAGTCTGAGATTTGCCGTCGCGTATCGGAAAAAAGAACATGCCGCCGAACCATCGACGGCCGGCGGCACGACGGAACTTTTTGCATGACTTCACTCGCCTACTATGAGGGTCCGCCCCTCATTCCAATGTTGGTACTCAGGGGCCGCGTTCGGCGGCGCGACCCTATTTTTATGCAAATTTTTTGGTCAACGTTTCCGGGTGATAGTCCGCGTATTGGCTATTGTCGGTCCACATTCGTTCGAATCGCTTCGACCAATTTTCGGCGACCGCCCGGCTGCGGATGACGATGAGCACTTCGTCGTTCTTTTTCTCCGCCTTATTGGTGAAATTGTAAGAGCCCGCGGTCACCACCTTTTGATCGGCAATCATGACTTTCAGATGCATCGCCCCGTCGTGACGGTTGACTTTGATCGGAATGCCGGCAGCAGCCAATGTATTTAACGATTGTTTCGAGGCCGATTCCGCCTGCTCCCGGTCGGTGATCAGCCGCACCTTGACATTTCTTTCCGCCGCCTTGCGCAAATGCGCCACGATGTCTTCATTGGTCATCAGAAACATCGCGACATCCAACGCCGATGTCGTGCGGTCGATGACCGCGTTGACCGTCTTTTGCGGCGAGCCGCCCGTTTTGGTGAAAACGGAACGGATCGTATTGTCCGAAATCGGCACGCTGCCGGATTTTTCGGGTTTCGATCGTTTCCGCAGCGCCGCGATCCAGATGGCAATCGCCCCGGTCGCGAGCACCGCGCCGGTCCCCACCAATGGATCCAATGCCAATCCCCCTCATGCCTGTCATTCTGCCTGTTCTGCCTGTTTTAAGTTTATGTGGATTGGGCATTGTCCGAGACCCCAACAAACGACGCGTAAAAGAGGCGCGATCTGAAAGACAAGCTTTGCGCGATACACCGGCAATGGACCGATTTGGAAATCCATTGCTCATCGCGATTCCAAGCCGATTTTAAATGACTGAAAATAAAGATTTATTGATTCCCCGCCGCTTTTCGTTGAATTCCTTGTCGTTTTCGTTGATTCGTTCAGCATTTTCATTGAATTCGAGGCGGTTGTCATTGATTTCTTTACCGTTTTCATCGGATAGACAGAAGCCGGGAAGCCACGGCTATATTACTGACAGGAAAAACGCTTTCATTGTTCATTGATGATGAATATTTACACCATCAGATGGGTTTTCTGAGTGTTCCACATTGTTCCCACGCTTCAATATCCCGCTTTTTTACGGATGGATGCCCATTTTTTAGCCCAACACGATCATTTGCCGCCCGTTTTTCCGCCCAAGAAAAAAATACCGAAGAAAAGGTGTCCCCTTCCCTTCGGTTTCCGCCAACGGCCGCGAACCGCGGCCAATCAGATCGGTGCGCTCGCCTCAAGACTCGCCCGTCACCAGTGAGCGGTTCGCCCCCGCGGTGACTTCTTCTATACATTGACCATTCCTTTTTTACTCCAGATTTGATGTACTGAACGGCCGCCTTCTTATCCGGCCGTCCAGCTTCGATCGAAAAACGTGTCCGGGTCCCGTAGTGATGGAACCTTCGGACGGATTTTCCGGCCGCTTAATGATAAAGCAGATATTTTGCCCGCGTTTTGTTGAACGCCTTCAGGTCGGCTTGCCATTTTTTCACGATGGCGGACAGCGCCACACCGTTTTCGATGTCGCGGCGCACCCAGCCGTTTCCGATCAATTGATCGAAATAAGACACGCCGTCCGCGTTTTCTTCCCGGAAAGCGAAATCGTCCGGATAAAGATCGTGGATCGTTTTGACGATGGCCAGACCGGTCAAAACCGGCTGGTAAACGGCGCGGTCGGTCACATGAATTTGGATGCCGCCGCACAATTGATTTTGAAACTTGGAGAACGTCGGCGTGAAATAGGCGCTTCGGAAGCGGACGCCCGGCAAATGCAGATCGTTTAACTTATCGGCGAGCCGCATCCCGTTAATGAAAGGCGCGCCGATGAGTTCAAACGGCCGCGTCGTGCCCCGGCCTTCCGAAACGTTCGTCCCTTCAATGAGCGCCGCGCCCGGATAAACGAGCGCCGTATCCAAGGTCGGCATGTTCGGCGACGGCAGCACCCATTGCAGCGACGTTTCATCATAGAGCATCGAGCGCTTCCACCCTTTCATCTTCACGACGGTCAAATCCGCGCCGATATGAAATTCCCGGTTGAACAGCTCGGCCAATTCGCCGACTGTCATGCCGTGCCGGAGCGGGATCGGATACATGCCGACGAAGGACGCGTAGGCCGGATCGAGCACCGGCCCTTCCACCTTGTCGCCCCCGATCGGATTCGGCCGGTCGAGAACGATGAATGGGATGCCGTTTTCCGCGGCCGCCTGCATCGCCAGCGCCATCGTGTAAATGTAAGTGTAAAAGCGCGTGCCGACGTCCTGGATGTCAAAGAGCAGCACATCGACGTTCTTCAACATATCCGGCGTCGGTTTTTGCGTTTTTCCGTACAAGCTGTAAACCGGCAGTCCCGTTTCTTCGTCGATGTAGTACGGAACGTAGTCGCCGGCTTGTTCGCTTCCCCGCACGCCGTGTTCGGGACCGTACAGAGCGACGAGATGGACATCGGGATGGTGAAACAAGACGTCCACGTCGCTGTTCAAATTCTGATCGACGCCGGTCGGATTTGTGATCAGCCCGACGTGTTTGCCTTTGATAAGATCCAAACGGTCTTTCAAGAGCACATCAATGCCGAGCTCAAAACGCGGAGGATGAAAGCCGTTTGGTTTTTTCGTTTTCTCGTCGTGCTTGGCGAATGCGACGGGCAAAGCCAATGCCGAAAAGGCCAGAACGAAAACGATGGCGAACATCCACGGCTTTTTCAACACGAACGCCTCCCTAAAAAATGGTTCAGGCGGATGCGGGGAATGTTTATCGTCGGCGTCGGCCACAGAATAGATGCCTTTTTGATGGGAACAGCCGCCGGCTGCACAATCGGCTTCAGCTTCACGCGATCATGGACAGCGCTAAATATGGATGCGGTTTTATGAAGAACCAGGCGCTTCCCGCACCCGCCCGATTTTCTCTATACAAATAGCCATTTTCATTAAAACGTTTGCTTCGGTTCGCCAAACCGATGCCTCAGTACGAGAGACCGTGGCCGAACGAATATTGGCCGGGAATGGTCACGGGCAGTTTGCCGGATGGGTTCACTTCACCGGCGAGCGCTCGGGCGAGGGCGCAGACGGACACATCAAGATTGCCGTAGGTCAAAATGTTGGCATCGACCGCGGGAAAAGCGGCGATGTCGTACGGATTTCTCATGGAGGCGACGGCGACCGGTTTGCCCGTAGCCAACAACGCCTGCACCAACCGTTGTTGAGCGCTATTCGTATTGGCGGTGTACGTCGTCACCAGAACGGCATCCGCGGACCGCGCGCGTTCCGCCACCTGGGCGATTTCCGCGGCGTTCGGGCTCGTCGCCGTCGGATAGGCCGACGTCGTCAACCCTTTGGCGTTCAACAGGTTCGAGAGCACATCCGGTTTTGCGGCCGACGGGCCCGTGACGAAAATGCGCTCGCCGCGCTGGAACGGCAAAAGATGATGATCGTTTTTGACGAGCGTGAGGCTTTTATTCGTGATGCCATCCGCCGTCGCCAAATTTTCCGGCAAACCGATTCGGTTGACGGCGTTCGGATCCGTATAGGGATGTTTAAATAATCCCCGCTTCCATTTGGCGTATAAAATGCGGTAAACGGACGCGTCCAATCGTTGTTTTGAAATCTCGCCGCTTTTGACGGCATTCAGCACGGCGTGATAAGTCAAATCGACATCCGGCGGATTCAACAAAATATCGGCGCCCGCTTTAAACGCTTCGACCGGAATGCGGTCCGGCGGGAGCACGTTCGCCCCCGACATGCCGAGGCTGTCCGTGATGATCAGCCCTTCAAAACCAAGCTTGTGACGCAACAAACCGGTCAAAATCGGTTTGGACAAGGTCGCCGGCAGCCCGGAATCGTCCAGCGCCGGAACGACGATGTGCGCGGTCATGATCGCGTCGATGCCCGCGCGGATGGCCGCTTTAAACGGCTTCAAGTCGATCGTGTTTAACGTCTTCAGATCGTGATGGATGATCGGCAGGCCGTAATGCGAGTCGACGTTCGTATCGCCGTGCCCCGGAAAATGTTTCGCGGTCGCGAGGACGTTTTCTTTCTGATAGGCCTTGACTTGGGCAACGCCCATTTTGGAGACGAGATCCGGATCTTCCGAGAACGAACGGACGCCGATGACCGGGTTTTCCGGATTCACGTTGACGTCCATATCCGGCGCAAGGTCCATGTTAATGCCCAAACTTTTCAGTTCTTTGCCCATGATGTTTGCGGTTTTGGCGGCCGCGTCAACGGAACGGGTCGCGCCGAGCGCCATGTTGCCCGGGAAGACCGTGCCCGGTTCCTGAACGCGGGCAACGATCCCCCCTTCTTGGTCGGTCGCGATGAACAAAGGAATCGGCACGCGCGCGTCCATGGCAATATGTTGGATGCCGTTCGACAGCGCATTGACTTGGACGGGATCGACCGGCGTTCCGATATTCGCGTTCCAGTTAAAATAAATGACACCGCCGATGTGATATTTTTGGATGACTTCTGCAAAGTTTTTTCCGCCCCGATGTTCCTGCAGATTGGTGGCTTCATAGTCGGGATCGGTCGGCGTCCGGCCGTAGACTTGCACCATAAAGAGTTGACCGACTTTTTCTTCCAACGTCATTTTTTTCATCTTGGCCATGATCCAACCGCGCACTCCCCGGTCGTTTTTCCAGCCGTGCCGGTCCGGTTCCTTCCATGACGCCTGGGAAGTGCTGAAGGAGACGCTCCATGCCAGAACGGCGGCGAGAACAGAAATCACGGCGATTTTTCCCCATTTCACGGCGGTTCCTCCTCTTTTTTAATCATTCAACACAATGCCCGCTGTTAGATTCGCGCGGATTCACGCCGGTCGGGCGGCAGTTCCCGTCCGGCTCAGCTGAACACGTTTCCGTTATCTTTACGGGAACGCAACCGATTATGGACGTCGTTCGAGGCACCAGAGGGATCTCGCAAACCCGATGACATCGACAACTGCGGGCTCAAAAGATTTTAGCGAACACTCGGAAGTTGAGCGGCATCCGCGCGTAACCTGTTGATGTCCGGACGCTGACTTCCTTCAACGTCTGACCGCCCGCTCCGTCCAAGTCGTCGAGTTAATGGGAAAACGGATTTCCGCGCGTCAAAACGACGTCGGCGACAACGGGCAAGTGGTCGGACGCGAGCGTATCCAACCGAAAGGCCGAGCGGACCGCCAGCATCGGCGCCGTCAAAATTTGATCGATGCGTTTTTCGGGCTGGAGCGCCGGATATGTTTTGCCCGGATCTTCGCCATGGATGAGCCAGGCATCCTTCAGCTTTTGATAGAGCGGCGCCAATTCGGGAGCATCCGGTTCGGCGTTCATGTCTCCGACCAAAATTTTTCGCGGATTGGGATTCTGTGCCATGATGGTCAATATGTCTTGGACTTGCCGCGCGCGGACCGTCGGATCGGCCCGGTAGTCGAGATGGGTGGCGTAAAACGACAGCTTGATGCCTTTTATATTGATGAGCAATTCAGGAAAACCGGGAGCCGGCTCGGGGACGGGATCGGGCGTTTGGGTGGACAAGCGGGTGATCAGGTGGTTTTCGGCGCGAACGATCGGGTAACGGCTCAACACGGCGAGGCCGTATTGACGGGGCTGTTGTCCGGCCCGATCGGGGGCCAATGTGTAAATGGGGGCAAAAAACGCGTGCATGTGAAGCCGTTCGGCCAGCCGCTTGACTTCATCTTCATATGCGCTGCGTTCCCCCCAATGGACATCCACTTCCTCAAGCCCGACGACGTCCGCGTCCGCTTGCGTGATGGCGTCGGCGATGCGGGCGATATCGTATTGCCCGTCCGAACCGATGCCGGCGTGAATGTTAAAGGTCATTACTCGCACCGTTGCCATCTTCCCGCCGTGCCAGGCTTGTCCATCCGTTGGCTGAATGAAAAAACCGATGAACGAGAGCATCGCGGCGACAAAGAGCGATCCGGTACGCTTCATGCTGTTCCCCTCCTTTCGTTAAATTGTAAGGGCTTACATTTTGTCGGACAAAAGGATGCCCCGCTGTGTCTTTAGCCTAGTCGAGCGCGTTGCCGTTGTCCATGCCTCTTTGGATCTATCCTTCCGCCGTTTTGCTCAAAATCCGGACGTTCTGCCCAATCCCGCCCACCTATTTTAAAAGGCGTCATTAAAAAATAGGCCGATGTATGCGGGCCTAACGTGCATTAAAATGAACGAAGTCTTGTTGTTCAGGCTCCGCCATATGATCCAAAACAGGAACGCTTGTTTATGCTCGGTGCAGGGACGGAAACGAAAACCCCCGTCCGTTGCGGCGGGGGCAATCTCCGGATTTCTATGATTCGTTTGAGAGGATAAGCAACGCCGTGTCAAGGCTGCGAGTGCTTGGCGAAACCGTCAATCGGCGGTGACGCGTTCTCTCGATGCGGGATGGAGCCAAGCCATCAACACAGCGCCCAACCCTTGAACGGCCGTTTTGAAAACGAGTTGGCCGAGGATGGCAAACGGCACCATCGTCCAAGATAAGAAGTTCGCGCCAATGGGGCTCAAACCGATGACGACGAAGACGACGGAATCCAAAAGGCCGCCAACCAAGCCGCTGTAAAATACCCGCCAAGCCATGGACACGCGCAAGCGCGAGTAAATTTCGGTATCGGACGATTCCGAGAGCAGGAACGAGAACGCCGACGCGAGCACGACGTACAGCGTATCGCCCAAAAGGAACGAGATCACGGCCGACAACACCAAAGCCGTCGCGATGAAATAATACGTTTTGACTCGCCCGTATTTATTTTGAACGAGATCGCGAAAGACGAACGTCGCGCCGATCAGCAGCGTTCCCATCGGGACGATGAACAAACCGACATGGATCGGCGGAAACGCGGCGGTGACGACGTTCGCCGTCACGATCGATAATAGATAAATCAAAACACGCCACATCAATGATTCCTCCTGTTCGGCCAAAGAAAAAACAACACCCCTAAGAAAGAAGTGCTGCTCCTTCTTAGTTTTTTATAGAGGGTTAGCTAAGAACCTCTCCCGTTGAAAAACGGATTTTATGAATTTGTGCCGTTTCATTATAGCATCTCCATCCCGCGCTGCCAAGCCGCTCGTTACAGCCATGGATGGGAAAGTTAAAAACCGGCCTCACACCTCCGCGGTTCGCGAGGGAAGCCACGGCGTCCGCATGTTGACCGGACTATCCATGGTTATGCGGCGTCGGGCAGGCAGGATTGTATCATTTTGAACTCGCTTAAAAAACGGAGTTTATTTTTCTATAACCTTAATTAAAGCAAATGCAGTTGCAATGATTCCGGTTGAATCTTTCCATGTCGGCCGCCATCATGGAACGGGCGAAATCCTTTCCGCGTCGCCCAAAAAACCGGAGTGGATGGCGTAATTCAACAATTGTTCAACGCTGAAGAAACCGAACCCGATCGGCCGGCCGCAGCGCCCCCTATCCAAAGACCGCGCGAAACGGGTGACCCCCGGTGTTTTATCGCCCCGCCGCCACCATTTTCCTCGGAAGATACACCAAAAAGGTCGAAGCCAACAGCATGATCCCCGTGAAGAGAAAAACGGTGGAAACGGGGAACAATCCGCCGATCAATCCTCCGACCAGCGGCCCCAACATGCCGCCCAACTGGTTGGCCGTCTGACTCAGGCCGAAAGCGCGCCCGCGGAAATCTTCGGGCGTCGATTTGACGACGAGGCCGTTGATCGCGGGAAAAACGGCGCAGAAAAAGGCTCCGAAAATAAAACGGACAATGGAAAAGTCCCAAATGTTTCCGCACAGCGCTTGGGCGAGCGTCCCGATGCCGCCACCGATCAACCCGATCAATAACACTTTATGAAAGCCGGTGCGATCGGCCAGTTTTCCCCAGCGCGCGCCGAAAAGAACGCTGGCGATGCCCGGGAGTGAAAAAACGGCGCCGGCGATCAGCGACGTATTGCCGGCCGATTCGCTCAGTTTAGCGATATGAAGCGGCAGGACGGGCTCGATCGTCATGAGCGAGCACTGCGTCACAAGCGTCAACACGAGCACCGCCATAAACGGCCGATTGGCGGCGGCCGTTCGGACGTCGCGCAGGATGGAACTCCGCTCTTTGCTCGGAACGAATTTTTCTTCTTTTACCCATAAAATGACGAGCAGGGTCGAGATCAAAACGAATACGCCGGCGCTCGCAAAAGCGACACGGTTGCCGGCGAGAGCCGCGATCCCCCCGCCGAGCAGCGGGCCCATGATGCCGCCGGCGGACGTCGCCGTCGAGATCATGGCGAGCGCATAGCCGACCCGCTTGCTCGGCGTGTTCGTACCGATCAATGCGATCGTCCCCGGAATAAATCCGGTGAGCAACCCTTGCATGATCCGGAGAATCAGCAATTGATAAGGTTGGGTGACGAACGCCGTAAGCGTATAGATGAGAAACAGGAAAAAGCCGGCCCGGATGATCATCAGCTTCCGGCCGTACCGGTCCCCGAGCGCCCCCCAATACGGCGAAGCGATCGCGCCGGCGAGGAAAGCCGCGCTGAACAAAGCGCCGCTCCAAAATTCGGTGTGGCGGATGACGCCGATTTGCAGCAAAAACAAAGGCAAAAACGGGATGACCATCGAGAAGCTCGCGGACACGAGAAAACTGCCGATCCAAAGCACGAGCAAGTTTCGTTTCCAGACTTCCAACTGTGCTGTCACTTCTTTCTAAGTTGTCCGACGATGTGAGGTTCGCCTCGCAATCTAGCAAAACTGAACTTATAAAATCATACCACAATTTTTATGAATCGCCACGGGGCTTTCGTCTTTTTATCGCCTCATGAAATGAATATCGGCGTTCGTCCGCGCCGCTTTCACCGTTTTGAGGGTTTCATTCTGTTTCGGCGAGATATCCATAAGCCCAGCCGGTAGAAAATGGAGCGCGATCAATAAAAAAGGAACGCCGAAGGACGTTCCATTATTAAACAAGGATTCGTTCCAAAAGCCGGTGCTTCGTTGAAACATTCTTCAACGTTTCGCCCGGTTGAAAGCGCCGGGCTCTCTCAACGAAACCGCACGTTATGGCATGCCCGCAAATGCAGGATTCGCAAACCGCATTCAGCTTGTTGCCTATGCGGCTTCACTATTATTGGGACGGGATCCGAAAACATTATTTGGCCGGTTGAGCGGGCTGCGTCGGCACCCGACAGGCGCCGTCTTCACAGACCGCATCGTCCGCATCTCCATCATTCAAAAAGGTAAGAGGCTGTTCTTCCTGCCAAGCTTTTTCAAGCGCCTGGGCGAAAACTTCAAGGGGTTGCGCGCCCGATACGGCATATTTTCGATTCAAGACGAAAAACGGAACGCCGCGAACGCCAAGCGCTGCCGCTTCTTGTTCGTCTTGCCGCACGTCATCGGCGAAGTCGCCGCTTTTCAACATGGCCAAAACGTCCGCTTTATCCAATCCGACCTCTTCAGCCAGTTCGGCCAGCGTTTCGTGATCGCCGATGTCCTTGGAGTCGGTGAAATACGCTTTCATGAGGCGCTCGGTCATTTCCGCCATTTTGCCTTGGCGCGCGGCGTAATGCATGAGGCGGTGGGCATCAAACGTGTTCGTCGGAATCATCGTATCAAAATGGTAGGTCAGCCCGACCGCTTGAGCTTGCGCGCCGACCCGCGCGTTCATCGCCTTCGCCTCTTCGTAGCTTATGCCGTATTTGGCGGCCAGAAGCGCATGGATATCCGAATGCGCGCCCTTTTTGGCCGTCGGATCCAGTTCGAAGCTGCGGTAGATCACTTCAACCTCTCCGCGGTGCGGAAAATTTTCGAGCGCCGTTTCCAGGCGGCGCTTTCCGATATAGCAAAACGGACAGACAAAATCCGACCAAACCTCGATTTTCATGAATGTCCCTCCTTGGATTTCCTTAATCAACAGCATAACACTTCTCAGAGCGTACCGCATGCCAGACGAACTGAAGGGCTTTGGGGTGAATCAGTAAGCATAAACGCCTCGCGACCCGTTCCCCCGCTCTTTGTATCCGTCGGATCGGCTTTAGTCCGAAACGTCAATCATCCCTTCTTTGTTAATGGCAAATGGCTTTGCCAAAACAATATGGGGAGAGAGCGTTTTGACAACCCGGTATTTTCCAGGCGCCAATTTTTCGTCCAAAAGTTGAAAATCAACCTTCTGATCATAGGTTTTGCCAGGCAGCAATAACACAGCCAGTTCTATGAAAGCGACGTTTGGTTTAAACGGAAGCGAATACCATTGGCGATTCACCCATTTTTCAACCGTATATTTGACGCCGCATCCGACGCCTTTTTTCCCCGAATTTGTGATCACTAAGGAGAGGTCTGTCGATGCCTCCTGTCTTAATGTCAGTTTCACGTTGTAGTCTGCATCTTGATAATGATCGAGGAGTGTGGATTTATAAGGTGATGGCTTCGACCGAAGAGGGACGGACGATTTCGGAGCACCATTGGAAGGAGCAGCCCCGTGGCTGACCGATTGGCATCCCCATAATGTCATCAAAACGATAGGGATGACGAATAGCAACGCGTATCCTTTTTTCACCCTGCGCCCCTCCTTTCGTCGGGATAACTGTAGAAAAAACATGGTTGAATCAAGTATTCCCAAAGAAGCCTGCCGGTCTCCAGCGATCCGGTTTTTTAGCACATTTGCCACATGATTTACGGGGTGTTGCAAGCCCGTTTTTCGGCACTAAAACAAGCGCTAATTGGGCAGCGGCATCCAACCTCTGTGTTATCTGGTTTCTAAGGCCGGCAAGCGACCGCGAAACCATTAAAAATTGGATTATCCGCCTTCAGCAACCGCATCGGCTTATTTTGATTATAAGGCAATCCGCTACAATTGGAAGAATCGTCGGACTTGATCAACGATCATTTACAGTCGAAAACGATAAAACTATAATGGAACAAAGGGGGTGAAAAAGCGTGGAGAATCAACAAATTTTGGATGTGTTGCTCCGTCTTGAAAAAGAAGTGGGCGGATTACGGGAAGACATGAACCGGCGTTTCGGCGTTGTCGACAAACGTTTCGACGAGATTGATGAGCGTTTTGCCACCATCGACAACCGTTTCGACGAGATCGACGAACGCTTTGCCGGCATCGATCACCGTTTCAATGAGGTTAACGAACGCCTCGAAAATGTGGAAAATCGCCTGGATGACGTTGACAAAAAACTCGTTCATGTCACGGAAATGGTTGCGAAAAATACCGAGGACATTCAGATGTTAAAAACAAACCAAGAACAGCTTTTGGAAAAGTTCCAAACTCTGGATGCCATCATCGGGCAAGATCATTGGAATTTTAGAAAAGACATTCAGCGGATCAAACGCACCATCGGTATCGACAATTAATCCCTAAAAGTTGCGCCAAATCCCGTCGCATTCCTCCTCGATCATCCGCGATTGGACAAGCCGATCGCCAAAAATCCTCTCCCTCAAGAAAAAAATAAATCTCGGCATCGACTCATGCCACGTCAGCATAACGCGCTGGAAAACCGACCATGATGCGGTCTGAACAGAAGCGATCCTCGATCCTCCTCTTAACTGGCCGCACGAAAAAACAGGCATTCTGTGCTGCCTGCTTTTCCCGCTCGATTATTTCATGAAGAAATACATTCGACAAAAACGAAGCCGCATCAATGAAAACGAGACTGCACTCCCATGAAAACGGACGCTCGTTCAACCCTCTTGATCCTCTATTGCCAATCAGCGCGCATGGCATCGATGTACACGTTCGCGTCCTCTTCCGTATAAGCTACGAAAATGACGCGATCCAAGCGTGCCGGCGCTTTCGCCAGCCATTCGTCGACGGTTTTTACCGCAATGCGCGCGGCCTCTCGTTTAGGAAAACCGAAAGCGCCGGTGGAAATGGCGCAAAAGGCGACGGTGCGGATATCACGCACCCGGGAGGCCAAATCGAGACACGACCGGTAACTGGCGGCGAGCCGTTCACGATGCTGATCGGCGACGATCCTTCCACCCGGCACGATCGGTCCCACCGTATGAAGGACGTAGGCGGCCGGCAAATTGTAGGCGCGCGTCATCTTGGCGCCACCCGTCGGCTCGTCCCTGCCCTGTTTTTTCATGATCATATAGCAGTCCTGGCGGAGCTGCGGACCGGCGGCCGAATGGATGGCGTTGTCGACGCAGGCGTGCAGCGGTTGAAAACAGCCGAGAAGCGATTTGTTGGCGGCATTCACGATCGCATCTGCGGCCAATCGCGTGATATCCCCGGTCCAAAGCGCCATTTTATCGGCGTGATGGACAACGGCTGCGGGCACCTGTTCAGAGCAAGGCGGAACATCCTCCGGTCTGACGATGCCTTGCTCAGCCATTTCGGCCTGAAGCAGCCGATCAAGTTTCTTGAGAAAGGCGTCCGGCAGCGGTTCGGGCTCACGAATGTTGAGCAGCGCCCGCAATAAAAGCCGTTTATCGATCGGCACCTGCAGGTTTTCCGGTATTTTCATTCCTTCACTATTCAGCAAATAATCCAATAAATCATCAATAATGGCGGCCCGCTCAGAATCCGTCAAAGCCTTGTCGAACGATTTCGGATACGGTGCGTCAAGATGAACGAGCGCGCGGTAATCTTCAAGATCGAGAAGCGGGCCGTTTGATCTCCTTGTTCTCATTTTCCCTCCCCTTTGCGCTGTTTTGTTTTGGAACCCTGGGTGAGAGCTGCCAGTCGAGTTGTCCGGCTTGAAAGGTTTTTCCCTATAAATCCCCTTCTCTCGCCATCGCTGTCAGGTCTTTAAAAAATCATCCGTCACTAGCGATCAACTTCTCTTGTTTCATTGATGTTATAAACATAAAACATTTTTATTTACAATTAAAGGCATTCCGTTTGAAATGGAATGAACCTGCCGAACGCCGTTCTCCTGAAAGTGCTGGTTGCGGTGTATCATCCATGAAAGCCAAACGCGGTTGTGCTATTCTTATAGATAAATTCAGTTCTAATCAGGAAAGGAACCGTGGAGATGGAGAAAAAGACGGAATTAGCAACGTTTGCAGGCGGATGCTTTTGGTGCATGGTTAAGCCGTTCGATGAAATGCCCGGAATCATCAAGGTTGTCTCCGGATATACGGGCGGACACAAAGAAAATCCGACGTATGAAGAAGTGAAATCGGGGCAAACCGGCCATTATGAAGCCGTGCAAATCACCTTTGAACCCGATGTCTTTCCCTATGAACGCCTGCTCGAAATCTATTGGCAGCAAATCGATCCGACCGACGACGGCGGACAATTTTTTGACCGCGGCCCGCAATACCGCACGGCCATCTTTTATCACAACGAAAAACAAAAAGCGCTCGCCGAACAGTCGAAGCGCAAGCTGGAGGAAAGCGGGATTTTCAAAAAGCCGATCGTGACGAAAATCTTGCCCGCCCAAACGTTTTACCCCGCCGAGGAATACCATCAGGATTTCTACAAAAAAAATCCGGAGAAATATGCGCAAGAGCGCCGCGAGTCCGGACGCGACGATTTTATCAAGCAACATTGGCACGCCGAATGAGCGAACGGGCAATTCTTCGCAAAGCGCGTTGACGAAAAAGTAAACGAGGGCCCGCCCGTTCTCTGCACAACCGGACAAACGTCATATCAATAGCCCCGCGTCATGGCGGGGTTTTGTCGTTCCATCGATCATCACAGACATTAAACAGCAGTTGAAACAGAGCGAATGGCAAAATGGTGCGGCGCCCATGGGGTTCGAAACGGAAATCTCCGAACGCAGAATGAAAGTTCCCGCGGCTTGTCGATTCCAGAGATGAAAACGCGGCGGTGTGATCGGCCGATGATGCGGATGGTTCGCAGTGTCCTGCCGCTTTTTGAAAAGCGGCCGCCCGTCGGCGGCCAATTATTTAACTTTGGACGCGACAACTTCACGGATGTGGGCGACGGTTGCGGGATCTTCCAGCCCGGTGACATCGCCGGCGACGTCACCGCTGATGACGATTTCTTTCAAGAGACGGCGCATGATTTTTCCGCTGATCGTCTTCGGCAGCGCATCGACGAAATACACTTCGCTCGGACGCGCGATTTTGCCGATCGCCGAAACGATGCGAGAAACGATGGCGTTTTTCAGAACGTCCGTTTTTTCATGCCCTTGCGATACCTTCGCGAAGACGACCGGCACCTCCCATTTGATTTCATCGGGCACGCCGATGACCGCCGCTTCCGCCACCCCTTCGCATTCCAGGACCGCGCTTTCCATTTCCATCGTGCTCAAGCGGTGGCCGGCGACGTTGAAAGCGTCGTCCGAGCGGCCGACGACCCAAAAGTAACCATCGTTGTCTTTCAATGCGATATCGCTCGCGAAGTAACAGCCTTCGATCGGGCGGAAATACGTTTCATAATAGCGGTCGGGCTCTTTCCAAAGACTGCGGCACAACATCGGAAACGGCTTTTTGATGACGAGATGGCCGAGCGTTCCGGCCGGCAGCGGCTGCCCGTCGTCATCAACGACATCAATATCGATCCCAAGAAACGGAAGGCCGGCGGAACCGGGTTTCATCGCGGTCAGCCAGGCCGCGCCGGCGAGCGGGCAGCCGGCCGTTTCCGTCTGACCCCACGTGTTATTGACGCAAATCCGGCCTTTGCCGAGTTTTTCGTATGTCCAATGCCACGTTTCCGGATCAAACGGTTCGCCGACAAGCGCGATGACTTCGAGACACGACAGATCATACGGTTCCATCGCCGCTTCGCCGAGGCTGCGCAACATGCGCAGCGCGGTCGGGGCCGTAAAAAGTTTGTTGACCCGGTACTTCTCGATGATTTGATAAAAGCGGTCGCGCAGCGGATAATCCGGGGCGCCTTCATAGATGACGGTCGTCACGCCGTTGGAAAACGCGCCTGCCACCCCCCAAATGTGCATCGTCAACCAACCGATGTCCGCCGTGCACCAAAAAACGTCGTCCGGACGGTGATCCATATGATATTTGGCGTAGACATAGTTTTGCACGACGAACGCCATGCCGGCGTGAACGACGCCTTTCGGTTTGCCGGTCGTCCCGCTTGTATAGAAGACGATGCCGGGTTCATTGGCTTCGAGACGAGCGGGCTCCGAATGAATGGACGCGTGTTTCATGACGTCGTGCCACCAATAATCGCGGCCGGCAACCATGTCGGGAGCGGTTCCGAGGCGGTCGACGACGATGACCGACCGGATGCTCGGCAGATCATGGAGGACCCTGTCGACTTTTTCCTTCAATTTAATCGCTTGTCCGCGGCGCAAACCCGCATCCGCCGTGACGATGACTTTCGGCTCAAAGTTGATTAAACGATCGCGCAGCGCCTTTTCGGAAAACCCGGAAAAAATGGTGTTGTAAACCGCGCCGATACGAAAACAGGCGAGGATGGCGATAAAGGCTTCGGCGAGGTTGGGCATGTAAATGGCGACGGGATCGCCCTTGCTGACGCCAAACGATGTTAAGACGTTCGCAAAACGGTTCACCTCGGCGAGCAGCATGCGGTAAGTATAAAATTTCGTTTCACCTCGCTCCCCTTCCCATATCAAAGCGGTTTTGTTGGCGCTGCCGTTTTTGACATGGCGATCCAGCATGTTGTAGCACGGATTGCTGATGCCGCCTTTAAAAAACGAAAAATGCGGCAGTTCGCCGGTCCTGACTTCGTCCCACCGCTTGTACCAAAATAATTCGCGCGCCGTCTCGTCCCAAAAACGATCCGGATCTTCCTGGGATCGCTTCAGCAAGGCATAAAACGCTGCGCCGCTTCCGAGCGCGGTCGACCGTTCCTTTTCCGGATCGGGGAACACGAGCCGGCTGTTTTGGACGACTTGTTGAATGCCGTGCGCATCCATGCTCATACGCCTCCATTTATCAAAATTTTTCTTCTATTTAATCGGATTATATGATACCGCTTTCATTTTTAGCAACAGGAAAACATGTTCTTCTTGAAGGCGCGAACATCTGAGATCGGTTGGGTTGCTTACGCGGTCGGGGAGACCGTCGGCTCCATGACGGTCAACCGATGGTTCCGCGCATCCATCCGTACGGTTGCTCCGATCGGAATCGCGGCTTTATAATAGCCGTGGCCGCTCGCCAAATTCGTCATGAGCGGCTTACCGAGCGGAACGAGAAAGGTCCGGATTAAGTCGTCGTAGGTGGATCCGTAGGCCGCGGCACAGTTCGTGCATTGGCCCATGATGATCCCGATGCAGTCATCGAATTTTCCCGCCATCTTTAAGTGATTCAAATATCGATAGACGGTATTGATCTGCTCTTCCGTCTCTTCCAAAAAGAGGATTTTTCCAGCCGTATCAATTTCATATGGCGTGCCGAGCGTGCCGACGAGGGACGTCAAATTGCCGCCAACGATCGGGCCGATGACGTCGCCCGCCACGATCCCGCGCATCGGCATGCCAACCGGATTGGCGATCGGCCGCGGCGCGGTCAGAGACATCGTCGCTTCGAAAAATTGGCTGTAATTGTAATCCGGAGTGTCCGGGCGAAAATCAATCAATAACAAACTGTGAAAGGTGACGAGGTCCGCGTATTGATAGAGCGCGTTGAGGAGCACGGTGAGGTCGCTATAGCCGGTGATGATCTTCGGGTGGCTTCGGATCGCGGCAAAATCAAGGTAACGTAGCACACCGGCGACGCCTACCCCGCCTCTTGTCGGCAAAATCATTTTCACTTGGTCGTTTTCGAACATCGCCATCAGATCGCCGGCCCGGTCTTCGTCGCTTCCGGCGAGAAAGCCGGTTTGGTCGTATGCGTGCCTGCCGACCAAAACGCGAAAGCCCATTTGATTGAGCGTGTCGATCCGGGCTTGGATGGTGTTCGGATCCAAAGGGCTGCCGAGCGTGACGATGCCGACGGTGTCGCCGGTATTCAGAATCGGAGGTTTCATCGCCATTGAATTTTCCTCCCCAAGCTTCGTGCGGGCGGTGCTTCCTTAATAGTTTATTCATGACGCCGGCCACCTTGACCGAAAGGCCAGGGCGATCGATTCTGAAAGAAACAAAACGCCACCCTTCCGTGCAACGCCGGTTTTTCCGCAAAAAAAAAACGACCTAACACTCGGTTAGGCCGCGCCATGACAGGCGAGGACGCGTTACTGATCAAGAAGCGAGAAGAGCTTCGTTAAGTCCAAGCGATCGCCGATCGTCATGTTCGGGGCGTTATTGAGAAAACGCCGGTCTTTCTGGTAATGTTTAAACACTTCATAGGTCGCCAACGCGTCGTCCAACGCCCGGTGCCTTTGGTCGAACCCGATGCCGACGTATTCCATGACGGCTTTTTTGAGGCTCGTCGTATTATGGCCGCCGAAAAATCGCTTGTATTCCGCCGCCAAATCCAAGGCTTCAAAATCACGGAGGGACAAGTGCGGTGTGCGCCCGCAGCTTTCCTGCAAGACGTGGAGATCGGAATTGCCCCATGTCACGATCGTCGTCGGACGGGTTTTCAGATAAGCGTTGATTTTTTCCACGAGCGTTTCAAAAGAGATCCCGCCGTCGACTTGTTCTTGGGTGATGTCCAAAAATTCGCGGCATCTTTTTGTCAAAGTCGGATTCAAAACGGGCTTGACGTAAGAGGAAAACGTGTCGCGGACGGCATCGCCGACGACCGAAACGATACCCGCTTCGATGATTTCCGGAACGAATGCGGCGCGGTCTTCATCGCTGTCGGGCATCGTAAATTCAAAATCGATAAACAAATATTGCCGCATGCGTTCTACCCTCCCGTCGTTCACTGGAATTCGTATCATGAAAACGCGGCAGTTCAGCCTTTTATCCTCTTCGGCTCAAACCATTCGGTTCGCGCTTCCCGCTCTCTCAATCCTTCTTGCTTGAGCGCCGTGATTGTGGCGCCTTTGCTGACTGCCGGATCGGAAGCGATAACGGTTTTCCCGGATTGGTGCTCCGTTCGGACAACGGCTCAAGACGGGCTTGTCCCTCTGGCGGATGAAGGTTCACTGCCTTCGTGACAGAGTGCCAAAATCTCACCGGGACGTTGCAATTTGCGCTTCGCGCCGATCGCATCGGGATGTTTGGCACCCCATCCGGCCAAGGCAAAATCGACGGCCGCGCCCTCCGCACACTGCTGATCGTAAAGGGTGTCCCCAACGTAGAGCGCCTCCGTCGCGGCGATTCCGGCTTGACGCAAAAACGCCAACAACGGTTCGGGATCGGGCTTGTGTTTTTCCGTGTCGGAAGCGGTGATAATCCCGTCGAACAACCCGGTGAGATGAAAATGATCGAGAATGTCCAATAAATCCTTTCGAGCGAGGGAAGTGACGATCCCGAGCTTCATTCCGGACTTTTTCAATTGTTCGAGCGTCTCCGGAATGCCGGGAAACATTTCGATTTGGTCCGCCCAATCGTACATATGGGATACCCATTTTTTCATCGCCCTGTTGATATCGGGAACTTCCAGCACCCGAAGCGCCTCGTGGCCGGGAATGCCGAACGCAAAAGCCAGCTCATCGAGGGAAAGCTCGCGCCCGGTTTCCTCCTTGACCGTTTTCTGCAAAGAATGAAGAATCGCTTTTTCCGTGTTGATCAACGTTCCGTCGACATCGAAAATGATATAGGTATACAATGGCATCCCTCACTCGGTTCGAAATCGGCCGTTTCTGTCCGCATTTACTCATTATATTATACCGCCGCTTTCCCGCTTGATTGTTGGCAAAAAGGAAGTTTTTCATCTCTTTGAAATTTAACATATCGCGGATGGAAAAACCAACAGAGACACTTGAAAAACCCGCGACAATTTTTGTTGTCTTTACAAAGTTGGCGTGTTCATCAAGGAGGCATCATGCGGAAAACCTCAATAAAATCTCTTCAGCCTCAATGCGTCTTGATCGCTTTCCATTATAAACTTAAAAATTCGTAAAAAAACCGCCTTTTGTGGCGGCCCATACAGACATCGCAAGCAAAACGAATCGTGTTTCATCGCTTATTTTAATATTGGCTTCCGGTCAAAGGCGTAAACCAATGAATCGGCAACGGGACGGTAACCGATTTTTTGATAAATCCCGTTGGAGGTCGGATTGTTAAGATCGGTATAAAGACTGCAAAAATCATAGCCGTCATCCAAACATTTCTGGCTGAGGGCAGCCACGCCGCTCGTGGCATAGCCTCTCCCCCTTCGCTCGGGAGGAGTGTACACCATATTGATCACAATGCCGCGCCGGGTCGGACGGGAACGCTTCGCCATGGAAACCGGCCCGCCGTCATCCCAAATGTGGATGGAGCCGTCCTTGACGCCGCGTTCAGCGCGAATCCGGGCCTCTTCTTCTGATGTCGAGAGAACCAGCGCTTCTTTTTCAAAATCTATCAGCCAGCGGCCGATTATCTCGACATCGTCCTCCGTCGCCACGCGCAGGAAGCCGGACGCGTTTCCCATCGTTTCGACCCGGTCTAAGCGATAAATGCGCTGCCGCATCCGGACGGTCGCTTCCAAACCGGTTCGGAGCGAAAAACGGTCGGCAAACGCTTCGGCCAGATCCGCCACACCAATCACGCCGGGAATGTCCGGGCCATTTGCCGAAAGGTGATCTGCAGCCGCGGCAAGCGCCTCAGGGTGATTCCCCCCGGCGAGGATGAGGTTTTGGCCGGACGTCATCAAAAGCACCAATTGAACCGCCCCGTTTTCCTCCACAAGCGCCATGTACGGCTGTTCATCCGCTCCTGTCGCATCGCGCCCCGCCAACGAGGCAAGCAAGCCAAGCGGCAAGTTGTGGACAACTTCATCGCCGGACAAAAAGGGTTCGACGGCGTTAAAAAAAGAACGGACATTCTCATATTCTATAATGTTCATTCAGCCTCCCCCTTCCGTGCCACCTTTTTCTTGCGCCCGCCGCGTTTACCGTTGATTTCGGCAATACCAGAGTTGCCGACGGTTCGCTCGGATCCGGTTGCGGGTGAATCGGGCTTTCCGTAAGATCCCGGCAGCCCAGTCCGGATGAGTGAACGTCGCGATCGGGCGTTCGCCGCGGGATTCATTGAAATTTTCAGCTATTTTAGCGCAAGGCTTAAAGGGTGTCAAGATAACCATTACTTTGGTTTGAAAACGCTTGGCCGCTCATTTTCGCTGTCAGAACATGTTCCTTCGATAAACGGGGAACGGCTCCTCGCGTATGGTTGAACCTACATGTATAATCGTTCAAGGCTCGGGGGCACCATGCCGGATCCATTCATTTTGACATCTTGTTTGGCCGCTTCCGGCGTTTTATAATACTGAGCAAACGCTAAAAACAGGAACATCGCAAGGCTGCGTGCTGGACTTTTCTTTTTTGCTTGGCGTTTGGAGGCAGATAAAAAGCCGGCACCGGATTCGCGCCGAGCGAAGATCATACATATAAGGAGTTTTGCCCATGGAGAAGAAGCCGCGCCTTTGGACAAAGCCTTTTATCCTGCTTGTTTTCGCCAATCTCTTTACGTTTATGAGCTTTCAGATGCTCATTCCGACGCTGCCGGCCAGAGTCGATGCGCTCGGCGGTTCGAGCGTCGCAGTCGGTCTCGTCACTACGTTGTTCTCCATCGCGGCCGTGCTGATGCGCCCTTTTATCGGATACATCTTGGGTTATTCGCCACGGCGGAAACTCGTGCTCATCGGTTCCGCGGCCCTGCTCGCGGTGACCGCTTCATACTTAGCGCTGCCAATCGTCATCGTCTTCCTGATTCTGCGCTTCATCCACGGGTTGGCCTGGGGATGGTCGACGACGGCCAATGGAACCGCGGCGGTCGACCTCGTTCCGCCTTCAAGAATCGGTGAAGGTCTGGGCTATTACAGCCTGGCCATCGCAATCGGCATGATCATCGCGCCGAGCGTCGGCATTTACGTTTATCAACATTATAATTTTACGGCGCAAATCATGCTGTCCGTCCTTTTAGGCATTGTTGCGTTCATCCTTTTGGCGATGATCCCCTATCCGAAACCGGCGGGATGGAGTCAGCGAGAGCTCACGTTTAAACACTTTCATTTTTTTGGCGCGATGGTAGAAAAAAAGGGCTGGTATCCCGCCTTGATCACTTTGCTGGCCGCGTTTGGTTACGGTGCGGTCGTCACGTTTATGGTCATCTTCGCCGATGAACAACATCTGAACCAAGTTTCGCTTTTTTATATTTTTAATGCGGCTTGCGCCACGGCCGTGCGGCCCATCACGGGAAAATGGTATGACAAAAAGGGACCGTGGTCTCTGGTCAGCCTTTGTGCATTGCTTTCATTTGCCGGCATGTGGGTGTTGGCGTACGCCAATGACAATTTAGACTTGGCGATCTCCGGCCTTTTGTTCGGTGCGGGGTACGGCTCGCTCATCCCCGCTTTGCAAGCCTGGGTCCTGTCCAAAACCGACCGCGAGCGGAGCGGGACCGCAAACGGCATGTTTTTTTCATCAATCGATCTCGGCATCGGTCTGAGCGGGCTTGTGATGGGCGCGATCAAGCCGTTTGTCGAAACCGCCGCGCTGTTTGAAATCTCAAGCGTTTGTTTTCTCGCCGTTGCGGTTTTGACCGTGCTCGATTATTTCAAACAGCCCAACGCAAATTGGAGAGCGATAAAGGAACCGACACGGCGGGCGAATTAGCCGACGCAAAACGGTCGCCGTTTTCCTGCAAAATCGAAGATCGTCCAACGATGAAAAGGGCCTGCGCCGGCCCCTTTCCTTTCACGGAAGGTGGTTGTGAGGAATGACCCGCGCTTCACGCGTCGATAGCAGGTCACTGGCCGGCGAACTTTCGGGAGAACGTCACAAAAAAGTCGAGCGCTTTCGGATTCTTAAGCGAGTCCGGATTGGCGGCTTTTTCAACCGGCGTGCCCAGCAAAATCTTTTTCACGGGCACCTCCAGTTTTTTCCCGTTGATCGTATAGGGAATGTCCGCCGTTTCGTAGATGACGTCGGGCACATGGCGCGGCGAACATTGCGTTCGGATCTGGTGCTTGATTTTGTCGATCAGAGCTTCATTCAGGACCGCGCCGTCCGCCAGCACGACAAATAAGGGCATGAACGAGCGGCCGTCCGCAACGGGCACGTCGATGATCAAGCTGTCCTTGATTTCCGGCAAGCTTTCGACGGCGCCATAAATCTCGCTCGTTCCCATACGGACGCCGCCGCGGTTGATCGTGGCGTCGGAGCGGCCGTAGATCACACAGCCTCCCAGTGATGTGATTTTCAAATAATCGCCGTGGCGCCAAACGCCGGGATACATGTTAAAATAGCTGTCGCGATAGCGGGAGCCGTCGGGATCGTTCCAAAAGTAAATCGGCATCGACGGGAGCGGTTCGGTCAGGACAAGCTCGCCGACGGCATCGATCAAGGGGTTTCCCGCTTCGTCAAAAGCGGATGCCGCCACTCCCAGGCCTCGGCATTGAATTTCGCCGGCGCGTACCGGCAAGGTCGGAGCGCCGAGAACGAAAGCGGAACAGACATCGGTTCCCCCGCTGACCGAGGCCAGCCAAATCTCTTTTTTCACATGCGTGTAAACCCATTCAAAACCGGCGGGCGAGAGCGGCGATCCCGTCGAACCGATCGCGCGCAGGCGGCCGAGATCGTGGGACATGCCCGGCGTGATGCCCGCTTTCATGCAAGCGGTCAAAAACCCTGCGCTCGTTCCGAAAACCGTCATGCCCGTCCTTTCGGCGAATGCCCAAAGGCTTTCATAATCGGGATAGCTCGGACTGCCGTCATAAAGGATGATCTGCGCACCGGTGAGCAGACCGCTGACGAGAAAGTTCCACATCATCCACCCGGTCGTCGTATACCAAAAGAAGCGGTCGTCGGGGCCGAGGTCCGTATGGAGGGTGAGCGCTTTTAAATGTTCCAGCAAAATCCCGCCGTGCCCTTGCACGATCGCTTTGGGAATGCCGGTCGTCCCGGACGAGTACAAGATCCACAAAGGATGGTCGAAGGCGACGGGTTCAAACCCCAAGGGCGCTCCGTCGTATCCGGCGGTAAAATCATCCCAGAGGATCACATCGCTGAGCCGCTCGTCCGCGCCGCCTTGTTTTAAATAAGGAATGATCACGGTTTGTTTCAAGGTTGGAAGGGCCTTCTTGATCTCCGCGACGGTTGCCGTCCGATCGAAGTCTTTGCCGCCGTAACGATAACCGTCGACAGCGATCAACACTTTAGGTTCAATTTGTTTGAACCGGTCGATGACGCTCCGCGCGCCAAATTCGGGCGAGCAGCTCGACCAAATCGCCCCGAGGCTGGCGGCGGCAAGAAAAGCGACGACCGCTTCCGGCATGTTGGCGACGTACGCGACGACGCGGTCGCCCTTACGCACGCCGGCCGCTTTTAATGCGGCGCGAAACGCGGCGACCTGGTTTTGAAGATCGCGCCACGTCAGCGCGCGCAACGGCCGGATTTCGGAGGCGTAATGGATCGCCTCCCGATTCGGGTCGCGCCCGCGAAAAATGTGTTCGGCATAGTTCAACGTCGCGCCGGTAAACCATTTGGCGCCCGGCATCACGCGTTGCGCTAGCACTCTTTCATATGGCGTTTTGGCCATGATGCCGAAATATTCCCAGATCGACGCCCAGAACGCCTCCAAATCGGTCACGGACCACTGCCAGAGCGCGTGATAATCTTGAAACACAAGCCTTTTTCGCTCGGCAAGCCATGACATGTATTGTTTTAAATTGGAACGTTCGATTTGTTCGACGGACGGTTCCCACAGTAACGTTCCTTCCGCTATCGCCATCTTCTCCCCTCCCGGCGTTATGCTCGAGCACCGTTCGTTCGGCTAAAGGCCATTTCTCGAGATGAATGAAAAAAGATCCAAACCGTACGAAATCGGCGCCTCGTATTTCGTATTCTTATTAAATTCATTATAGTTTGCATTTATCCGCTATGTAAAGCGCTTACATTTTGGCGATTACGTATTTCTTCTCTTATCGAATGGAGCCATCGCATCACCCCACGGAAACATCGGCGCTGTCTTTCAAATTCGTCCATTTTCATTTGACAAATCGGCGGTTCTGCGGTGCATAATGGAAAAAAGCAACCCGGATTAGACGACGGGTTTTCCATCCATTTTAGGGGAGCCTGGAAAGGATCGGATTTCTTGGAGGTGGTTTTGGATGTATGACGTTCTCATCGTCGGAGGAGGACCGGCCGGTCAGAGCGCGGCCATTTTTACGAGCAAAGCCGGCAAAAAAACGCTCGTATTGGATGATGGAAAAGGCTTGACGCAGCGCGCGTGGGTGCGCAACCATTACGGCGTTGAAGACATCGCAGGCGGCGACCTCGTCGCCATCGGACGCAAGCAAGCGGAAAGCTTCGGTACCGAATTTAAAAAGGCCAACGTCATCAACATCGTCAGAGACGGTGACGTTTTTAAAGCGCACACCGAAGGAGGCGAAGTGTACGAAGCGAAACACGTCATTCTGGCGACCGGCGCGAATACGCGCTTGGCCGAAACGATCGGCCTTGAGACAAAGCCCGGCGTCGAACCGTACGTGAAAAAGACCATCGCCGTCGATGGCGAAGGCCGCACTTCCCAACCGGGCATTTGGGCGGCGGGAACCGCCGGCGGCGTGAGCGTGCATACGATCATTACAAGCGGCGACGGCGCGCGCGTGGCCGTCAATTTGCTCAGCGAGCTGGAAGGCAGCCGCCACGTCGATCACGATTCGTTGAAGGATAAACCCGAAGCGTCGAAGCGTGACATGGGAAAATGAAAGAAGCCGGCAGCGCCTGTTGGCGGGCCCGCTTCTTTTTTCTTCTAACCCTCGATCATGAGACCCCTAAAACAAAGGAAAGACGGCGCATCCAAAACCGCCGGTCAATTTTGTTGAAGTGACTCTTTTTCTCGCATGATCCGGCGTCCGCCTCCGGGACTGGAGAAGCGTCCGCACCCGGCCATAAAAGAACAAGGTAGGGCATGACAATGTTGCCCAACCTTGTCCAAGAACACTTCAATTTCCAACCGCCGTCGGTTTAATCCCGCTCAAGAAGCGAGGCGCCCGCGATGCCCGGATGGGTCATCTCATACGGATCAAGGATCAAATCCAACTCTTCATCGGAGAGGACGTCGTATTTGCGGCAAAGGTCGCGGACCGATTGCCCGGTCAGGATGGCTTCCCGGGCGATGCGGGCGGCGACTTCGTATCCGATGTGCGGGTTGACCGCCGTGATGACGCCGACGCTTTTTTCCACGTATTCCTTCATCTTTTCTTCATTCGCTTCGATGCCTTTGACGCAGTATTCCGTGAAGACGCGGAAGCCGTTGTTCATGATGGAAATCGATTGCAACAAGTTAAAGACGAGCACCGGCTCCATGACGTTGAGTTCGAGCTGGCCCGCTTCCGAAGCGAGACAAATCGTATGGTCATTGCCGATCACCTGAAATGCGATTTGGTTGATCACTTCGGCCATGACCGGATTCACCTTGCCGGGCATGATCGAGGAGCCGGGCTGGCGCGCGGGCAACGTGATTTCCCCGAGGCCGGCGCGCGGGCCGCTCGCCATCAGGCGCAAGTCATTCGCGATTTTGGACATGTTCATCATGCAGACTTTCAAAGCAGCGGAAACTTCCGTATAGGCGTCCGTGTTTTGCGTGGCGTCGACGAGGTTTTCGGCGCCGACCAAAGGATAACCGCTGATCTCGCGGAGATGTTTGACGACGCTTTCGATATAACGGGGATCGGCGTTCAACCCCGTGCCGACGGCCGTCGCGCCCATGTTGATTTCGTAAAGGTGGCCCCGCGATTGTTTAATGCGTTGAATGTCGCGTTCGATCACGCGGGTATAAGCCTCGAATTCTTGGCCGAGCCGGATCGGAACCGCATCCTGCAAGTGCGTGCGCCCCATTTTTATGTAAGGATCAAACGCTTTCGCTTTTTCGGCAAAAGCATCCCGCATCCGCTCCATCGTTTCGAGCAAGTGATCAAGCAATGTAAGCACGGCGATGTGAACGGCGGTCGGAAAGGCGTCGTTGGTCGATTGCGACATGTTGACGTCACTGTTCGGCCGCACGTGAAAATAATCGCCTTTCTTTTTCCCCATGATTTCCAGGGCGCGGTTGGCGATCACTTCGTTGGCGTTCATGTTGATGGACGTGCCCGCGCCGCCTTGGATGGGGTCGACGATGAATTGGTCATGCCATTGACCGGCAATGATTTCGTCGCAGGCGGCGACGATGGCCTCGCCGATGTGGGCCGGAAGCCGTTTCGTTTCCATGTTGGCCAAAGCGGCCGCCTTTTTGACCATGGCGAGCGCCCGGATGAGTTCTTCGTGAATGCGGTAACCGGTGATCGGGAAATTTTCGGTGGCTCTCAGCGTCTGTATACCGTAATAAGCGTCCGCCGGAATTTTTTTCTCGCCCAAAAAGTCCTTTTCAATACGATAAGATTGCTCTTGTTGCATCTCGAATCCCGCTTTCTGGCTCGTTATGGTGATGTATCGATAAGATGAACGTTTTGTTTTTCTGCAAGCCTCATTATAACACAGCGCGCGCGGGCGAACGAACTTTTATATAACCCGGGGCCGGCGAACCGGTTAAAACAGCGTTCGAGGCGATCTTGCCGCTTCTTTTAGGAATGTCCTCCTTCCACAAGGCGGATTAAGTATTGTTCCAAGCGTTCGGCGATCATTTGGCGCGTGAGGCCAGTGACCCCAAAATCCGACCAGCCTTCATAGACCTCGGGCGGACCCGGATAGGCAAAATCAAAGAACGCAACGAGATCCCAGTAAGGATCATTCTCCCATGAACGTTGCGCGAACGATCGATAATAGGTTAAAAAAGCGTCCGCCGCCTCCACGCCGAAGAGGCAAACGAGATTCACCCGGCAGTGGCCGACGTCAATGGCGGCCGGCCCCCGACAGGCATTCACCCAATCAACGACGCCGCTCACCTTTTCGCCTTGCCAAAGCACGTTGACCGGGTGAAAATCCCGATGAATAAAAGTCTCTTTGTAAGCTGGCGGCTGTTCCTTCACCCGTTCGATGCCCTTTTTCCATATTTCCGGATATCAGGCCCATGACGGGACCTTTAACTCTTTGCCGTCGATGTATCGGCCGTATTGCCATTGAAAGTGTTGCGGATCGATCTGATGCAGCTCGGCCAATGCGCGGGCCAACTCTTTCAACCAAAGGTCAAGATTTTTCGGGGCGAGGTCGACGCGACCGGGAACATGGCTCATCAAAATCGCGGGCATGCCAAAGGCGCGTCCGGTTTCATCCACTTGGATGATCCTCGGGGTAAGAACCGACAGCGTTGGGCAGGCGGCGGCTCGTTTTAAGCTTTCCGCCTCATGGCGCGCCAAATCGGGCGCTTGCTTCAACCAATCTTCGTTATCATAAACACGCAAAACCAAGGCTTCGGTTTCCGATATCGTGAGTTTGTAAAGCGTCGTGGTCGTGGCGCCTTTTAACGTTGTGATCGTTTGAATCCGGGCGTTTGACGGCAAAGCTTGTTCGACCCAAGCCATGATGTGTGGGGACAACAATGTTTGGCCGTTCATGGGCTCGACTCCTTTTCCGAAGGATGGAAAATATCGTTGGGTTTTTTAAGCATTATCCAGCGCCGATATTATGGTGCGCATGACGACCGAATCGGCGGGTGCGACCTCAAGAAACATAAAGTTTACATAATATATGTTATGTCCATAATCTCGTTTTTATTTCAAAATGCCCGTTTTCATAGGTTAATAGATAAACATCCGGATTGGTGAAAGCGGCCCACGCGGCGAAGCCGTATGCGCGGTCAAGATGATAGAGGATCAGCGACATTAAATTCCCGTGGGTGACGATCGCTGCCGAGCGAACCCCCGTTTCCAGCAAGTGATTCAACGCCTCGAAGGCCCGTTCTATGGCTTCGCGCGACGATTCGCCTCCTTCAAACTTTAAATCCAAATCGGTGTATGTCGCTTTTAATCGATCAAGCCAGTCCGGCAGATCTTGTGAGGACAGGATGCGCTCCGCCAAGCGGTCGTCGGTGCGGATCGGCAGCCCGAGGCGTTTGGCCAGCGGCGTTGCGGTTTGTACCGCCCGCACAAATGGACTGCTATAAATCGTTTCGATCGCTTTATCTTTTAAAGCGTCGGCGAGCTTTTCGGCATCCGCTTTTCCTTTATCGGTTAATGGGGCTTCCGGCGCTTGCCCTTCCGCTTGACAATGGCGAATGAGATAGATGTGCTGCGCCATATAGACCTCCTTTGCGCTTTCAAGACGGTTGACATCTGCACAGGATTTCCAATAAATGAACACGGGTTTATCGTCGATAACAGCAAGCATGACGACCGCCATCGGTATCGATGATCAAGAAAAAGTTTTGCTTTCGTTTCAGGCAGCGATTCGCTTTCCAAACGACGCGGTGCCGTCCCTTCTCTTCCGCCGGTTGCACCGCCGCTTCGAGCATTGGGCTCCCACATTTTCGCCGTTAAAGATACGCCGCCATGCCGGCCGCAAAAGCTTGCTCATCGCCGTGTTCCGCACCAAACAGTGCTTCTTGGAGAGCAAACGTTTTTCTATAAAGGTTTGCCCGTTCCAATTGGGCCTCCAAATCGGGATAGAAAGCCGCCATCCGCCGGACGAAGGCTTCGCCCATGCCGCGCCCCTCCGTTCCCATCAGGGAGGCCAGGTCATAGGCGGGATCACCGATCGTCACACTGCCGAAATCGATGACGCCGCTCACGCGACCCGTGGCCGGATCGATTAAAATATTGCCCATGCCAAAATCGCCGTGGATGACGGTCAACGGCTCATTGGATTTTGAGATGGCAGCGAGCATGTCCCGGCAGAGGCTTTCCACCCGTTTTCGGGCGTCCGGCCTCATGTGAGGAAACAACATTTTTTTCACGCGTTCGAAAAAATCGGACCATCCGTTGACCGGAGCGTCCGGTTCACCGAGGGCGGCCAGCAAATCCACCGTCAGCGGCAAGCGATGCAGGCGTGTGAGAAAGCGCCCCAAGTCCTCAGCCCACGCCTCCCGATCGGCTTCCGATCGGCTTCCGAAGGCGAGTCATTGGTTAAGGGCCGGCCGGCGATTTTTCTATAGGCGGAATAAAACGGCCCCTTGGTTTTATCAATATTGTAAAAATGGGGGTTCGGCACGGGCAGCCCGAGTCCTTGACCGTACTTTTGCAAAAATAGGATTTCCTTTTTGAGCTCCGCCTCCCCTCTTTCATGCTTGGGAAAGCGGAAAACCCACGTTTGATCGACAAAAACGATGGCGTTGTTTTGCCCTTCTTCATGCCAGACCAAGCTTTTGGCATGCGGGAAGATCACTTTTATGAGGGCTTCTTGTCGTCTTCGAACCGACATCCTTCTTCTCCTTTTAGACTTTATCGGATCGCTTTTCTTCTCAACATTCTCATTCCAAACAAAGCCGCCCAAGGCTGTCCGGAATCATCAAAGTAAAACGGAATGGGATATTCCCATGCTTTAATGACGAGCGTCTGCGGGCCGCTGGCGCGCAACGCATAGCGTTCGCCATCAATCAGGGCGGCGATTTCGCCGCCATCTTTTACAATGTCCAAGCGGCCGCCTTCCTCCGACGCGTACGTTCCCAAAAAACGTTCCATCTCACGGGTCGACAGGCGGTATTCCGGTTCGACGGCGGCTTTTTGTTCCAACTGACGGCCCAAAGCCGTGTTGGCCGCCGCCAGCCAAATCTCTTCGGCCGGAGCCCCGGACGCATTGGTCAACACCGCGATCACGAGCTGCCTTTCCGGGACCAATCCAAAATTTGCGGCGACTCCCGGTTGGCTCCCGCCGTGCTGGACGAGGGTCACACCGTCATAGGGCGTAGCCATTAAAGCGTACCCATAACTCCTCTGGCGAAACACCGGGTGAACCGGTTGCCACATTCGCGAAAAATATGGTTCGCGCAAAAGGAGCTGACCGAATTTCAATAAATCCAATACATTGGAGCGAAGCCCGCCGCCGACTTCATAGTTTCCGAGTTTCGACCATTCTTGCGCCTCATAGGTGCGGGTTTCTTTGTTATAACGATAAGGCACCGTAACATTTTCAAATTTTCCAAGTTCCTCCAAGCTGAACGTGGAGCGTTGCATCGCCAAGCGCTCCAAGAAGCGCTGCGTCATGTAGCGGCGGTATAAACGGCCCGTCACGCGTTCAATGATCAAACCGAGCAAGAGAAACGCATCATTGGAATAGCTAAAATACTCGCCGGGCTTGCCCAATCTCTCAAGCGAAATCGCGTTCAAATAGGTCACGTGCTCTTGCAGGCGATTCAGGTTTTCATTCCGTTTTACCGGCGGCAATCCGGTTGTATGGGACAACAAATGATGAATACGGATTTCATCCATCGGTTCCAGACTAGGAATCGCAAGTTCCGGTATGTATTTCGTGACGGGGTCGTCCACGGAGAGTTGGCCTTCTTGTTCAAGCACCAAAATCGCCGCGGCCGTCAACGATTTCGTCACCGACGCGATGCCGAAAATCGTCTCCGGCGCCACCGCCAATTTTTGAGCGACATCGCGGTACCCAAACCCTTTTTTATATATGACGCGGCCGCGCTCGGCGACCGCCACGGCCGTCCCAGGTATGTTTTCCTTTTCCATCACCTCATAGACATAAGCCTCAAATTCGGACCACGATCGTTTCATGTATTCTCCCTTCTCAAGCCATGCTGATAAATAATGAAATTATCGGTTTATTTTGATCCTATCGCAACGAATGGGGAATATCAATAAAATTCTTACATAATACAGTTTTAAGTCTATCCCCTTTTGATGGATGCGGAGACCTTGCCGTCATCCATCTATAAAAAATCCGGGCATGATCAGAACATGTCCGGATCTTTAATAAATTTTTCAAAGCCAAATCAGCGCGCAAGCCCATGACGCTCTCGTTTGCCGCGCGGCGAAGGATGGCTTTCGGAAGCAGGCCTAAATCGTTTTTTTTGGCACATAACCGACGCCGCGCAAGATAAATTGAATGGTTTCTTCCAATTCTTTTTCGTCGTCCCATTTTTGGGCGGGTACAAGTTGGCCCGCGGCGAGGTACCCCGCGACGCACGACATCGCCAGCCGCATGATGGATAACGGCGGCGCGTCAATGATTTGGCCGCGCTTCTGGAAATCGGTGATCAGCCGTTTCACCTTTTCAAGCGGTTCCGGCGCGACATAGGTGATAAACATCTCTTTCAATTCCGGGTGAAACGGAATCTCCTGCAATAAGATTTTGATGATCGGCCAATGCTTCTCAATAAATTTTTTACGATTGTCGATCATTGCCCGCAAAAAGCCTTCAAAAGTTTCGTGTTTTTTATCCAACACCTTATTGATGTCTTTAATGATGAACGGGGCGACGAGACGGCGCATGACCGGGGTGACGATCGCCACCAGCAAATCTTTTTTGGTTTTATAGTGGCGAAAGATCGTGCCTTCGGCGACGCCGGCTTTGCGCGCGATCTCGTTCGTCGACGTCGCGGAATAACCTTTTTCCGCAAACATTTCGATAGCAGCCTGTATGATTCTTTTCTGCTTTTCCGTCAGTTCCCCGTGCTCGGCATCGGAAAACAGTTCATCCCATTCTTCCATCATTGAATTCCTTTCCGTCACAGATTGGTGTCCATGACTATAGCTTACGATATTTTCGCAATGTAAGCACGTTCAACGCGATAAAGACGAGCGCGAACAGGGCCAAAACGCCGACGTCGCCCCAAATTCCGGACCATCCTTCGCCGCGGATCATGACGCCGCGCAAGGCGTCGGCCCCGTAATAGAGCGGCGTGACGTAGCTGATCCAGCTCACCCAGTCGGAGATCGTCTCCAATTTGAACAACCCCGAAAAGAACACTTGCGGAACGATGACGAGCGGTATGAATTGGAACATTTGCAATTCATTATTGGCAAACGTCGACAACAACATGCCGAGCGACAAAGCGACGAACGCGAGGACAAGCGTAATCAACAAGACGTACCAAAAGGATCCCGCCATCCACAGATCCAAAACATAAACGGAATACGCGGCGATGAGCGCCGATTGAATGATCGTAAAAATGCCAAAACCGATGAAATAACCCGTTACGAGTTCCCCGCGCCTCAGCGGACTCGCCAACACGCGCTCAAGCGTTCCGTTCGTCCTCTCCCTCAGGAACGATACGCCCGAGATGAGAAAGACGAAGAAAAAGACAAAGATGCCGAGGAGAACCGGACCGAAGTTGTCGAAGTTGTTGAGCGATTTTCCGCCGTGCAAATAATGGATGACCGGCTTCACGCCCGCGGCTTGGCCTCCGCCTCCCAAATTGGTGAAGGCTTCCAAAACCGCCCGATTGGACGTGGGGTCGCTCCCTTCCAACGTCAGCTCGGGCCTGCCTTGTTCAAATTTCAAAACAGCATCCAATTTTTGGTCTTTCAACTCGTCATTCGCCTTCGCCGCGCTCAATGTTTTCAAATGGGCATCGCTTTTCTCAAGGGCGGCTTGAATCGGTGACGGCACGTCGACGAGGCCGATGGACGGCCGGTACGCATCTCCGTTAAAGATGAGCGAGACCAAGGTCAGGACGAGGAGCGGCGCCAGAAAAAGCAGCGCCATCGTTCTTTTGTCCCGCAAAAATTGGCGAATGATTCGTTCCGTCAAGGCTTTAACGCGCATCGCCCATCCCTCCGTATACGAGAAACGCTTCTTCCATGGTGGTCGTCTGAGTCGCGCGCTTGAGCTCCGCCGGCGTGCCGCAGGCCAGCAACCGCCCGTCGCGGATCAGCCCCAAGCGGTCACACCGTTCGGCCTCATCCATGACGTGAGACGTGACGATCAACGTCACCCCGTTGTCTTTCAGCTCACCGAAGGTATCCCAAAGCTTTTTGCGCAATAACGGATCGATCCCGACGGTCGGCTCATCGAGTATGAGAAACTTCGGACGATGGATGAGCGCAATGGCGAGCGACAACCGCCGTTTCATGCCTCCCGAAAATTTTTGCACGGGTTTTTTGGCATCGTCTTGCAGGCCGACGAGTTCTAATACGCGTTCGGCGTTTTCTTTCAACCTTTTTCCCGAAAGGCCGTATAATTGGGCGAAAAATTTAAGATTTTCCTCCGCCGTCAGCTCTCCGTAAAGCGCATCGGACTGCGCCATGTAACCGATATCGGTCATCAATTTAAGATTCGGCACTTTTACGCCCAGAACATGAATGCTGCCTTCTGTCGGGCGTTCCATGCCGACGATCATTTTGACGAGCGTGGTTTTTCCGGCGCCAGAAGGACCGAGAAGCCCGAAGATCTCCGGTTTGTCAATGGTCAGCGAGACGTCGCTCAAGACCGTCTTTGCGGCAAACCGTTTCGCCACATGGTCGATTTCCAACACAGGGCGACTCATCGCATTCCCTCCTCCAAAAAAGTGAGTGATTGCTCACTTTCATTGTATAGGATAAGACGCAAAAAATAAAGTGAGTGCTCACTTACTTTTTGCAAAGATTTTTCGACATGTATCTTCTTTTGAACGAACGCCTCACCCCTTTTGTAAGTTGGACATGGATAGAAAAAAGAACGCCGAAGCGACGCTCTTTTTTCCTACCCGTTCATTTATCATTGGCTTTGGCGGCAGCCTTCAAAGCGTCGCCGCCTTAAGAGTCCTGGCCGGACAATCATTTCGCAAGAAGCGCGCGCTGCGGTCTCCTTTTCCTCATCATCTCGCGGTTACCGGCCGCGTAAAACAACATGCTGCTCATGACGACGGCGGCCATCAGGATGAACAACACCGTTCCGCCCCATTCCTCCAGAAGAAATCCGCCGAGCGAAGGGCCGATGAAGGAACCGATGGACCGGAATCCGTTGGCGCCAAAGTATGTCCCCCGCAGCGCCTCCGGCGCCAGGCGGTCGATGATCACGCCGCCCATCGGAAAAACAAAGATCTCGCCGACGGTGATGACGAACATGGACGCGATGAACGCCCACCAGCTTCCGGAAACGCCGAAACCGATATAACCCAGCGAAAATAAGCTGGCCCCGAGCAACAAAGCTTTTAAAATCGGCAACCTTTCGCTGAAGCGCATCATCAAAACCTGTAAGACGACCACCGTCACGGCATTAAAGGACAGAAGGAAAGAATACAAGACGACGCCATTGGGAATGGAGTCTTTTAACACTTGCGGGAGCGTCGACTCGATTTGGGCGTAACCGATGTTGACGAGTATGCCGGCAAGAATAAAATAGAGGAGCGCCACATCGCGTGTAATCACCGCAAGAGCCAATCGGAACGTCGTCCGGGGTTCCGCATCCAGCGAATTCGAACGCATCGGGAATATCAGAAACAATCCGGCCAAGATCAGAAAATAAATAAAGTAGACGCCGGCCGTAATAAAGAAGGTCAGGTTGGCCGAGATCGTCCCGAAATAAGCGCCCAGAAGCGGACCGACGGACGCTCCGATATTGATGGCGGTATATCGCAAGGAAAAAACGCGCACGCGTTTGTCTTTTGGCGTGAGATCCGCCATGAGCGCTTGGCTCGTCGGTTCAAAAAATGACCGGCACAAACCGTTGACGGCGTTCAACACAAAAAAGGCGACGGGATGTGACGCCAAGGCGAAACCGATAAAAACGATGGACCATGTTAATAAGGCGGCGAACATCAAACGCTTGCGGCCGATGATGTCCGAAAGCGTCCCGCCGATGAAACTGCCGAACGTCGACATCAGCGGGCTGATCCCGATCACGAGGCCGATTAAGATCGGGGGAAACGACTGGGTTTTCGAAAGATATATCGCCAAAAAAGGCATGGCCATGAAGCTCGCGGCCCGCGCCATAACGGTGCCAAGCAGCAACGAGATCACAATGGGATGAAAACCTTTCAACGTTTTGAGCATCGCTGTTCCCCTCTCTCTTTATCTCTGCTGTCCGTTTCATCTTACACAAAAAAATTAAATAAATAAATATTCATTTATTAATTTTTATCAATAAGATAAACTTATCATAAAACCGTGACTCGTCGGGCAAAACGGGGCACCGGCTCAAAGCGGATGAACGGATCATGCCCGGACGCCGGGGGCTATCTGCCCGTGATGAAGGCGACAGCGGATCGCCTTGAACCAAAGTCTTTTAAAAAGGCCGTAGTTTTCCACACCATCGTCCGAGGGCAAACACTCCGGCGATCAACAGGATGGATGAAGCTTGTTTGCAAAAAAAAACGGCACGATCGACCAGCGCGATCGTACCGGATCATTAAAATAAATCTCAAAATGGCTCATTCTTATGAACCAAGCATCGTTTATTAAAATGCAATAATTAGCGGGATCTTTCGTTTGCTTCCACTCTGGCCGGTTTTGGCGATTCGTCGAATTTTACCAAATGCTCAAGATTAAAAAGAAGAGGGTTGAACGGCGCATCCGCCGTCTGCCCTTTTTCACCGGCTCTTAGAACGGGGCAAGATGCAGCGGAACGGCGTCCGGGCGGCCGCCCTCTTCATTCCCCGATCGTCAAAACAATTTTGCCGATGTTGCGGTTCTCTTCCATGTAGCGATGCGCGTCTTGAACCTGCTCGATCGGAAAACGCCGGTCGATGACCGGTTTCAGTTCACCCGATCGGAAGCGAGGCAAGGTTTGTTCGGCAAATTCCTTGGTAAGCCGTATTTTATAGGGCTTGCTTCTCGAACGAAGCGTCGTCGCGGTGAAGGCGATGCGTTTGGCCATAAAAGCGCTGAGATCAACCGCTTCGAGCCGCGCGCCGCCGAGCGTGCTGATCAGCACCCAGCGCCCGTCGGGTGCCAGTGCGCGGAGATTGGCTTCGAAATACGGCGCGCCGATGAAATCGAGAATGACATCCATCGCCGCCTCCCCATAAACGTCTTCGATTTTATCAACAAACGGCCCTTCCTTATAATTAATCGCCAAATCCGCCCCCAATTTCCGGCACGCCTCGAGTTTGCCTTCGGAGCCGGCGGTGACTACGACCTCCGCGCCCGCCGCTTTGGCCAGTTGAATCGCCGCGGTGCCGACGCCGCTCGCTCCGGCATGGATGAGGACGCGCTCGCCCCGCTTCAGATCACCGATCCAGAATAAAGTTTGATAAGCGGTCAGAAACACTTCCGGTATGGCGGCGGCTTCCGCAAACGACAAGTTTTTCGGGATCGGAAGCGCCATGTCCTCCGCTATCACGGCATATTCCGCATAGCCCCCGCCTTCCAGCAAGCCGAATACGCGGTCGCCGGGCTTCCACTTCGTCACAGCGCTTCCGACCTTTTCAACGACACCGGCTATTTCAAGTCCCAAGATCGGGCTTGCCCCTTTCGGCGGCGGATAATGGCCTTTGCGCTGCAAAACGTCGGCACGGTTGACCGCCGTCGCTTTCACCTTGACGAGAATTTCATCGGCTTGCGGCTCGGGCGTGGGATAATCGCCGATCACCATGTGTTCAGGTCCTCCGGGCTGTTCGACAAGTACCGTTTTCATCACCCAACCTCCTTAGGGATTCCCGTATTGTACAGATTCATCAATGAGGCTTCGGATTCTGATTCCCAAAACGGCGCCGTGCGCTCTCCTCCGTCATTTCGCCTTCAAGGAAGGATGACGTACGATCCAGACAACCGTAACGGTCATAACTCTACTTCTTCATCCAACAAAATGCCGGCGCGGACGTATTTGACGATCGATGCCGCTTCTTTCATGACCCGTTCGCGTTCCTTCTGCGACTTCCACCAGTTGTAGCGTTGGCCGTACGGGCGGTCGTCGGGGCAGAGCGAATAGCGCACCCACCGCGGCATATAGGTGGTCAGCGTCATGTGAGCGCGCCGCATGTGATAAGGGGAACTCACGACGACGAGCCGTTTGACGCGATTCAAACCGAACGCTCTTTGCAACACCATCATGGAAGCGACGACATTTTCGGTCGTGTTTGCGGCCTCCCGCTCCAACAGTAAGGCGTCTTCGGGCACGCCGAGCTTGACGATGCGCGCTTTCATCCACTCCGCCTCGGGCGTGTCGTCATCTTCCCAGCGGGCGCTCCCGCCCGTCAACAACACCCAAGGCGCCCGATTATCCCGGAAAAGCCTGGCCGCCTTTTTTACGCGGCTTTCGCTCTTTCCGCCGAAAACAAAAATGCAATCGCCGTTTTTTCCGTCATCCTGAATGCCGTCAAAGAGAAAGCGTGTCAACTGTTCACGGGTGAGCGTTTCCGGCTGAATTTCAGAAATAAGCATGGTGATCCCCTCGGATGCGCATATTGATGTGCCAAGCTGCATTTGTTGTCGCTTCCCGTCCGTTCTGGGCCTGGGCCCGGCTTCGCCGGCGAGCTCGCCGGTCCGGCATGGTCCAATGGTTCGGGCGCCTATCAAAATGATCCCCGATCCCACGCTTTTCTGCAAGTTTCATAAACGGAACAGGTCAAGCGAAAGCGATGGAATAGGAAAAAAGCCATCCTGCTGTTCCGTCACGTCTTCACGCGGAAGCGTCGCGAACCGATTCGTCCGCTAACCAGGATGATTTAGAGTTTCTAACTAAAATATATGCGGACAGTCCGCGCATGGCACATGCTCCTTTCTCGGCCACCCCTGATTGCAGAAATCCGGAAGGTTAACCGCGCGGTGCAATGCCAAAGGATCGGTGCAAATCACCGCATGGAGCCGCAGGCAGACTTTTTGTTCATTCTTTAACCAACATGCGGAGGTTGGCCAATTCCGTCTCCGCTGACGGGGTTTCCAAAATCAACGGCACTTCTCGGAGAACATCACTCGTCATGAATGCCATCATGTCCTCCTTCGCAATGCGGCCTTTCAAAACATCGGCGTGGCGATCGCGCCGCGAACCGAACGGAAAAACCGAGTTATTCAAATGGACGGCTTTCAGCGCCGAAAAATAGCCGAGTTGTTTCCCGCGAGCGACGAGGGCACCCCAATTTTTTCCATCCCACAGACCGGCGGCGTAGGCATGACATGTGTCGAGACAAAAACCGATTTTATCCGGTGCATCCGTCAGGTTTCGGATTTTGACGAGCTCCTCCAGCGTCGTTCCCATCTGCCCGCCCTGTCCCGCATTGTTTTCAATCAAAAGCAAGCTTCTTCCCTGCCATTGGGACAGAATGCGATTGAGGGCGTCGATCATCCGCTTATAACCTTCCAACGGATCGCCGCCGCTGAAGCTTGCAAAATGGACGACCGTTCCGATCGATCCGCACGCCTCGGCAATCGCCAAATCGTTCAGTATTGAAGCGATCACGGCATGACGTTCCGTCCCGGATGCCGCTAAATTGCTGGCGTAAGCGGAATGGGCGATGCTCACTAAACCGTGCGCTTGGCAATACGCGGCGCAGCGTTCGGCATCCGTGCGATCGAATCGCTTGATCTTCAAGCTGCGCGGATTCTTCGGAAAATATTGAAACGCCTGGGCGCCTAGCGCGGCGGCCGTTTTGGCCGCTCCGAGATATCCGCTTTTGATGCTGATGTGACAACCGATGCGCACGGCGGAGCTCCCTCATTTCCGTTCTTGGTGGTCGTTATCGATAGGTGCTGAAGGCTTGCGACTGGAACACTCCCCCTGATTTTGCAATGGCCCCGCCCTTTCACCGAACTGGACAGAATCGGGCAGTTCCCGCAATTCCCATGCTGTCATGGTCAAAAGCCGTCCCCGCGGGCTTTCTCTATGGCGATCGCTTATCAAGGCTGATGAAACAAGGGGGTTCCGGTTCATGCAACCCCTCCGCGACCGGGATAAATCGATATCCTGGAAGGACAGGCGATTCAAAAATTTACAAGAACAAGGTGCGCCGCGATAGTATGTGCGTAACGGCCCACTCTCCTTCAGCGGTCCGCAGCATTCCATATATAAGCCAGCGCTTCCGCGGTCCCGATGGGATATAGTTTCCACTCTAATTTATCCATCCATTCGCCGGGCCCGAAAATCTTGGCGCCTTCTTCGATCAGTTCCCTCAAAGTCGCTTTTCTCTTGATGCCGCGCTTCACCTGTTCTTTTGTGAGCGTGATGATCCCTGACACCTCATCTAATTTCAATCGGAAACGCTCCAATGGCGATAACACTCTCGCTTGAAAGATCACGAGATGATATATTCGTCCGGCTTTCGGGCTCCCGGGCGGATGAATCATTTCGTAAAGGCCAACCGGTTTGATCTTTTCATCGATCGCAATGGGTATGATCGTCTTGTTCGCCGAGATATATACCGTTTCCGTATACGAATCTTCGTAATGGATGGGAACCCCGATCTCTTCCATCGCTTCTCTGCGACCGCAAGCGAATAAATCTTCGTTAGCCTCCAAATGGCCGCCGATTCCGGCATAAAACGTTTCGTTTATTGAGGTGGCATGCCGGGTTCCGGGTAAAAAAAAATAAGTACTCATCGCGTTCATTTAACAAGGCCAGTCCGACGCCAATTTCGGCATTTACCGGAAGATAATCCACAAACGTTTTCAATAAAATCATCTCGATGACGATGGGCGCTTCTAAGCCTTAGCTCCGGGACACGTCCCGTCCACGGTCACCAACCAATCCTTGATGGAGAATCTTACCGAGCATCAACGAGCCGTGTTTTCATCAACTGTCAACAAATCAACAACGCAACCAAAGACCGGAAAACCTTTCAAACGTTGTTGGGCTGGGTGAGCATCTGAACTCATCGTCGGCGGATCGTTTCATTATCCGGCTCGCCATGACGCTCATTTTATATGTTTTTCCGATAGGGCTCCGATCTTTCCGCCCCGGAGAGACGTTTCCGCGAACGGATATAATAAGCAAAAACAGTCCAAACGCACAAAAACTTCCGATAAAGACTGTGCGTCGCGAGGGCGTCAAATGCTTGTATAAAAAACCCCCGCCCCGCGCCTAAGGGCGGAGAGGGGTATGGAATGGATGGTTTGGCGCTTCCGCGTCAAACGGCCACAGGCCCCTTGTAAATCCAGAACGTTTCTTTGCCGATCCATTCGACCAGATCGGGATCGTTATTTGTGAGTTTCGGAATCCATTCTTTCAGCGATCCCTCCGTCTGGGAACGGTGCGCTTTGATCGCCTCCAACTTTTGATCGAAGACGTCGCTCACATCGTTCACGATGTCGGGCGAGCCGAGATACGCCTCGCAGTTTTGCGAAAATGCTTTACAATAAATTTTCGGCCGCTGGTCTTCCGGCAGGCGCATGGCGGCGCGGATCACCGCTGCGCCATAGGCATCGTGATCAGGATGGACGGCAAATCCGGGATAAAACGTGATGATGAGCGAGGGCCGGACGTCTTCAATGATGCGGTAAATTTTGTCCGCCACTTCTTCTTCATCTTCAAACTCAATCGTTTTATCGTGTAAACCAAGCAAGCGCAAATCTTTGATCCCCATGACCCGGCATGCTTCCTGCAACTCTTTTTTCCTGATTTCGGGCAGCGTCTCACGGGTCGCAAAAAACGGGTTCCCCATGTTTCGTCCCATTTCACCGAGGGTTCCGCATGCATAAGTGACCGGAACACCTGCCCGTGTATATTGGATGACCGTTCCCGCCACGCCGAACGCTTCATCGTCGGGGTGCGGAAAGGTGATGAGGACGTGTCGTTCCATCGGTTTTCCCTCCTAGGTTGTACAAATCGTTGCGGTCGGACCGTCACCGACATCCTTTGAACGCGGCCAGCCTCGTACCGGCGGAATCCGCCGGAATCGATCGCTGGATGCTTTCGGAACGGTGCGCCGCTCCCTTGAATGTTTTATAAAATGGCGCGGAGGCAACGTCAAAACGGTTCTTTGCTCAGTTCGAGGGCGATGGCCAGCTTGCCGTCTTTATGGTGGCCGGCAAGCAACAACCGTCCTTTATCGTCCACTTCCCAATCGGTGAGGCCTTCCGCGTACACCCAACCGCTTTCCATTTTCAGCCCGACGCGGTAGGGTCCGTTCCCGGTGATTTTTCCCCTGGAATAACGGATTTTCCCGTTGCGGATAAAGGCGCCGACCGACAGTTGGTCCGGACGGCGAAAGCCGGTATAAACGCCGTTGGTCGTCTCCAGATGGATATAAAGCTCTTGTCCGGCGAAATCGTCCAATACCTTTTGCACGTCTTCTTTCCGTATGGCTTCCAAATTCCCACATCCCGTTACAATATTCATTGTTATCCATTTCTATGAATCACGTTATCAAAACCCAATGTGATCAATTTTAATCATAAACCTTTCATGCTGGGGCACCGCGCTTGGCAAGCATCCCAATCGTCCGCGGCCAGCAGGCCGGCGCTGGAAACGTGCTATCCTTTTACAATAAGCTGTTGAACGTCAAAAGGCAGACGGCGTCAGCGCGCGCTCGTCGCCGTCTCTTTCCATCGCGCCTCAAACAATCGCTTGAGATGGGTCAGCATGCCTTCGGCGGTCAGATCGGTCTCCGCTCCGCCTTGGGCGCGATCGGGCTTGCCGCCGCCTCGCCCGTTGATGAGCGCCAGGCCGTCCCGGACGAGGTCGCGCATATCCCAGTCCACGCCGCGGCCGCGCGCGCCGATCACGTGCAAACGCCCGCGCTGTTTGATGGCGAAGAGCACGATGACGCTTTCGTCGGCATCGACGAGCAGGCGGACGAGTTTTTGACAATCGGCGACTTCGCGGTCGATAAACGAGCGGGCGACGAGGCGGACGGAACCGCGATCATCGGCTTGCGCGAGCAATTCTTTGGCTTCATATGACAGCAGGCGATCGTTCGCTTCCTCGCATTGTTTTTCGAGCTGGTGATAGCGCTCCAGCAATTGATCGAGTTTTTCCGGCAGCTCATTTTCTTGACTGCTCAACTTGCGATTCAGCGCTCGGATGACGCGGTGTTTATCCGCAAAGGCGCGGACCGCCCTGATCCCGCAAATAAAATGGACACGGAAACCGTCTTGGTTCTTTTCCCATGAAAGGACATGGATGGGCCCGACCTCCGCCGTCGCCCGCGGATGCGTCCCGCCGCAAGCATTATAATCATAATTCTCAATGATGACGAGGCGAATGTTTTCTTTCACCCGCGGCGGTTTCCGTAAAGGATATTTCGTCCATTCGTCGCCATCTAGCCATTTCGTTTGAATCGGTAGGTTTTGATAAACGATGCGGTTCGCGATCGCTTCTGCACGACGCACGTCTTCTTCCGTCAACGCATCGGTGGCGAGATCGATCGTCACATCGTCATGCCCGAGATGAAAGGCGACCGTTTTCATGCCGAGCTCGTCGGCGAACGCCGCCGACAAGATGTGTTGACCGGCGTGTTGCTGCATATGGTCGAACCGACGCTCCCAGTCAATGCGTCCCGTGACCCGGTCGCGGCCTTCCGGCAACGGCCGTTCCAGATAATGACGGATTTCGCCGGCGACCGTCTCCGTCCCCGTCACCGAAATGTCGTCGATTTCACCGGTGTCGCCCGGCTGTCCGCCGCCGGTCGGATAAAAAGCGGTCCGATCGAGCACCACATACGGACGGCCGTCCGTTTCTTCTCCCCGTTGGACCACGGCGGCTTCAAACGTTTTTATGTATGGATCTTTATAATAAAGTTTTTCAGTCATCTTTCGTCCTCCGCTCTAAATGACATCAATCGATGTGATCCATTGCACGTTTTCTTTTATTATAGCATCAAAAATGCTAGGCAAAAACGGAATGGACCGCCCGCCTTCTCTCAAGCCGGTCCGGACAAGCCCTTGAAGCTTCCTTGGCTTCTTTGCCGCCGCCCCTTTCCGCATTCTAACCCGCCTTGCTCATTTTTCCGAAAAAGAAACGGTAAAAAATTCCCGCCGTTGCCGCAAAAACAACGCTGATCAACATGCTGATCAAATGCCGTTTGTCAAAGACCGTGCCGAAAAACGCAACGGCCAAGATCGAAAGCGAGAGCCGGATGCGCCATGGAACGCCCCACACCCTTACAGATCTATAGGCGGCCGCGTTTTTAAATTTTATGAAGGAGAAAAGAATCATTCCCCACAACAAGAGAAACACGACGCCCGCCGATGTCGTCAGCAATTCGTAAATCGCGCCGGGCAAAAAGTAGGAAGCCGCGATAGTTATAAATAAAAACACCGTGGTGACCAATAAAGATGGCACGGGAACGCCCCGTTGGTTGATTTTGGCAAGCACTGCCGGGGCTTCATGCCGTTTGCTCAGATTGACCAGGATGTGGGAGACGCCAAACATCGCGGCGATCGCCGTCGAAAACGCCGCGGTGATCATGATCCCGTTCAAGACTTCATCGGCGAACGGAATGCGCAATAAGGATAAAGTCGTGACCATCGGGCTTCTTTTCGGGGTGATTTCGGTTACCGGGGTGACGTAGAGAACGGCAAAAAGCGACACTAAATACAACGACGCCAACAGAAAGACGATCTTGCGAAAGGCACGCGGAATGATTTGGATCGTCTCAACCTCCGCCGTCGCGAGTCCCGTCGCAATAATGCCGCCGAACGTAAAGAACATCATGCTTAAACTCGTTAAAAATCCGGTCAAACCATGAGTAAACCACAGATCGATTTCGGTGAAGTGGAAAGGCGGCCCCTCTCTTCCTCCAAGGATAAAATAAAAGACGATTCCGATAAACACGACCAAGGCCGCGGACTTCAAGATGGCGAACAACGACTCGACCCGTCCGTAATTTTTCATGCCGATCCCATTGATCCCCAACGCCAACAGCGCGTAAACGCACGATAACAACCATATCGGTACGGAGGGCAGCCATTTTTGCGTAAAAATGCTGATGCCCGTTATTTCGCTTGACATCGTCATGACGCCCGACGCCCAATAGATCCAACCGCCCACAAAAGCGAATAAACCCCCTAAATATTTTTCGACGAAGTAGAGGAAAGAACCCCGGTGGCCGGGTTCGGCCGCCAACATCGCACCGAACGCGTCGAAAATCGTCCAAACGGCAAAAACGCCGATGAGATAAGAAAGCAAAATCGATAGGCCCGTTTCGCGGATGGTGGTCGCCGTGGCGAGGAAAAACCCCGCTCCCAAAATCGAAGCCAGCCCAATAAAAACGAGCTGCCCTTCGGATATCCCGCCTCTTTGTTTTTTGATCGCTCTCTTTTTTTCATGATACACATGCGGTTTTGGAGCCGTTAACGGCTGTTTGTCGTCGTTCATTTCCGCTTCCTCCTTTTCCGTTATTGTTACTATTCCCGTAAATGCTATGTAATCGCCCCGAAAAAACATCCGCTCCCGCGTTGCCGCGAAAGGCATCGCGAGAGCGATAACGTTTTGGAAGGTCCGCCGTCGCTGGAATGCAGTTTATATAAGACATTGGATGGAAGGCCGTTGTTCTCAGAGATTGAAGGCCTTTTAAAAACATCCGCCGAGCCATGACAGGCGATGGTCGGCCGATGCGATTCCCTTGTTGATGGCGGGTCAAATCATCAGGAAAATTATCCCGCACTGACCGATTTTTATATGTTATACTGTGTTACAGACTCACCGCTGGAGGAGAACGTATGTACCCGACCAAGACAAAAGCCGAAAAACTCAAACTGCTGCTCTCTTTGTTGCTGCCGATTTTTATTACGCAAGTCGCGATGTATGCGATGAATTTTTTTGACACCTTCATGTCCGGACGACACGGCACGGACGATCTCGCCAGCGTGGCGATCGGATCGGGGTTGTGGGTGCCGGTGTCGACGGGGCTCAATGGAATCTTGCTCGCGCTCACGCCAATGGTCTCCCATCTGCTCGGTGCGGATGAAAAGGAGAAAATCCCCCATACGCTTTTGCAAGCGGTCTATTTGTCCGTCGCCGTGGCGTTCCTCGTGCTGATTGCAGGCGCTTTCCTGCTCGATCCGATTCTGGATCAGATGAAGCTCAAACCGCACGTACATAAGATCGCCGAAAACTTCTTGAAAGCTTTGGCGATAGGCATCTTTCCGCTTTTTGTCTACGGGACGTTGCGTTGCTTTATCGATGCGCACGGCATGACGCGCCTGTCCATGTTGATTACGCTCTCGGCGCTGCCGATCAATGCGCTGTTCAACTATGTATTCATCTTTGGGAAATTCGGTTTTCCCGAACTCGGCGGAGTCGGCGCCGGCGTCGCCACGGCGCTGACGTATTGGATCATCACGGCGATCGCCTTTTTCGTCATCGCCAAAGCCGAACCTTTCCGGATGTATCATGCGTTTCGGCGCTGGCCGGCCGTTTCATTGAAAGTATGGAAAGATCTTTTGAAGACCGGCGTGCCGATCGGGCTGGCGATCTTTTTTGAGACGAGCATTTTTTCCGCGGTCACGCTGCTCATGAGCGCGTTTGATACCGTCGTCGTCGCCGGTCATCAAGCGGCCATGAACTTTGCGTCCTTTTTATATATGGTCCCCTTGTCCATTTCCATGGCGCTGACGATCGCCGTCGGCTATGAGGCGGGCGCCCGGCGCTACAAAGACGCCGGCGAGTACGGCGCCCTCGGTTTGACCGTCGCGCTTGGCATGGCCGTCATTTTCGCCGCCGCGCTCCTCATCAGCAACAAGCAGGTCGCGGCGATTTATTCCAAAGACCCGGCGGTGATCGCCATGACCGCCCACTTTCTTTTGTACGCCACGTTCTTTCAATTGTCCGACGCAATCCAAGCGCCGATTCAAGGGGCGCTTCGCGGTTATAAAGATGTCAACGCTCCATCGATCATCACGTTGATCGTCTATTGGGTGATCGGCCTTCCCGTCGGTTTCGGTTTGGCCCATTGGACGCCGCTTGGCCCTGACGGCTATTGGATCGGCTTGATCTCCGGGCTGGCCGTCGGCGCGATCGCCCTCAGCTTCCGGTTATGGCAAATTCAGAAAAAGACGCGGGGGACGGCAGCGAACTCGCCCTCTTGACGGGTTCCTAACCTCCCCCTTTTTAAGGCGTTTGGCCATCGCTTTAAGTGATCCGTCCATGTCTTTATGAGACCATTTTGTTGGAAGGCTTTTTAAAGAAGGAAGCAATCAGTCGGATCAAGGCGAAAAACACGATGCCCAACACAAAGGATAAGAAAACGCCTAAAATGATCGCTGCCGATTTGAAAGCATGATCATGGATATTCACTTTGTACAAGGAGTGCCCAAAGAGCGCAGGTTCTGAGGCGAGGTGGTTATGACCCGCCAGCAGCAAGATGAGCGGGCCGACAATTAAAAGCAAAGCATATAATAAGATGAAACTCAGACCGTATAAAAGCGCTTTAAATAGCTTGCCCAAGGTGCTCCCCCTTTCCTTTTATGATGGTTATCCCACCTTGATCAACCGGTTGTACCGAAGATCTGTACCCGCTCAATCGCGGCGCTATTTATATCTTTATATGAACGCCTATCACCCTCCTTATCAATCACTTCGATAACCACGCCCAAAATCCTTGTAAAATGAAAAATCTTTGTTCGTTCAACGACCCGGAGCATAAATCGCGCCATGAGATGTGCCGCAAAGCTTCGGTTACACCCTACTCAACGCCGTCACTGTTCCAATCTTTCCGACCGTTATTTCTTAAATCTGAAGGAAACACCAATTCCGGGTACACAAAAAAGCTGACCCTTCGGCCCCAATGGGACCCAGGGGTCAGCCCTTTTTGAATACAAAGAGCGTGGACTAATACAGCGTGAAGCCCATAGCTGTTCAGCCCGGCTTTTTTAGGATTATGATGGATACTTGATCAACGTGTATTTCTTCTTGCCGCGGCGGATGACGGTGAACTCGCCGCCGATGCGGTCCTTTTCCGTAACTGTGTAACCCAAATCGGTGATGCGCTGGCCATTGATGGAGATCGCGCCGTTTTGGACGTCTTCGCGGGCCTGGCGTTTGGAGCTTGAAATGTTCGCTTCGACGAGCAGGTCGACGATATTCTTGTCGCCAGTCTCACTTACCGTATGCGACGGAACGTTGCGGAATCCTTGGCGGATGTCGTCGGCCGACAACGCACCAAAGTCGCCGCTGAAGAGCGCTTCCGAGATTTTCACCGCCTGGCGAAGCGCCTCTTCGCCGTGAACGAGCTTCACCATTTCTTCGGCGAGGGTCCGCTGCGCTACCCGTTTTTCCGGCGCCGTCTCCACTTCGCGTTCCAATTCGGCGATGTCTTCCCACGACAAGAAGGTGAAGTACTTAATAAAACGAATGACGTCCCGGTCATCGGTGTTGATCCAGAATTGGTAAAACTCGTACGGCGTCGTCTTTTCCGGATCGAGCCACACCGCATTGCCGGCCGACTTGCCGAATTTTTTGCCGTCGCTCGTCGTGATGAGCGGCATGGTCAAGCCGAAGGCGGGCGTTTCATGGCCGTTTCTGCGGATCAGTTCCAGCCCGGCCGTAATGTTGCCCCATTGGTCGCTGCCGCCGATTTGCAAGCGCACGTTTTCTTTCTCGTAAAGGTTCAAGTAATCGTAGGCTTGCAAAATCATGTAGCTGAATTCCGTGAACGAAATGCCGGATTCCATACGAGCGGTCACGGATTCCTTAGTGAGCATGTAATTGACCGGAAAATGTTTGCCGACGTCGCGCAGAAAATCGATAAGCGGCAAGGCGCCGAGCCAGTCATAATTGTTGACGACTTTGGCGGGGTTTTTCTTCGAATCAAAATCAAGGAACCGGGACAGTTGCCCTTTGATTTTATCCGCCCATTGTTCGACGGTCTGCCGCTCGTTCAACGCGCGTTCCGTCGACCGGCCGCTCGGATCGCCGATCAACCCGGTCCCTCCGCCGACGAGCGCGATCGGGGTATGTCCCGCTTCCTGGAACCTTTTTAGGACGATGATTTGCAGCAAATTCCCGATGTGCAGGCTGTCCGCCGTCGGGTCAAATCCGCAATAAAGCGCAATCGGCTCCTTTAACGCTTCCTGTAAACCTTCGCGGTCGGTGATTTGAAACAGCAAATCCCGCTTTTCAAGATCTCCGATGATGTCCATGTCTTTCCCTCCGATATAAAATGATCAGTAAAATAAAAAAAGCCCTCCCGTAAAGGAGCGCTCGACACGCGGTACCATCCTTTTTGGGCAGATCGGCGAAATCCGCCCCACTCGGCGAGATAACGGCTCGTTGCCGTTCCGCGCTACTCATCCCGTTCACGCGGACAACTCGGGGAGGTAATTCGCGCAACATCTGTGCATCGGCTCGCAGCAACCGCCGACTCTCTGAAGCAGGGAGATGCCCGCTACTTCGTCCCGTCATCGTCTTTTAAAAAACTTATACATGATTTTTCATAACACGTCAAGGCCTCCAAAGGAAACCGCCCCGTTCCGCCGCTAAATGAAAACCATGCGGCGAGCAATAAGCGATCGCCTCTAAAAACGCAGGCCCATTTTGATCCGATGAACAGCGTCTCGCCATCGCGGAGCCGTCCTATGCCGGCCACGCCTCTTTATCTATCCGTGGGCATTTCGTTCCACCAACGCGGCCAATCGTTTAAACGCCTGTAAATCGAAACGATGTCTTCCAGCGGCATGCGGACAAGACCACTCGAAGACGGAGCGACGAAATCAATGACGCCGGGGACGACGGAATCTTTCTGCTTGCCCCACGGCACGTCCTTTTTTTTGGTTAACGCTTGGTAGACGCCTTTCCCGACGTAACAAGCGACTTTCGGCCGAAAGCGCGCGAGCTTTTCCCTCAGGACGGCGGCGCCTTCTCGGTATTCTTCAGGAAAGAGGTCGCGCGCCGATTTCGTCGGCCGGCTGACGATGTTTGTCAAGCCATACCCGTAATCCAACAGGGAGGCATCTTCTTGCGCGGTCAATTTGACCGGCGTCAATCCGGCCCGGTGCAAGATCGTCCAAAACCGGTTGTTGCGATTCGCATAGTGATGTCCCGTTTCGGCCGATGTTAGACTCGGGTTAAAGCCGATGAATAGAATGTTCAAGCCTTCCCGGAGATGATCCGGCAATTGGCCCCCGTGTACAGATCCGTCGCCTTTCATAGCCGCTCCACCCTTTGCCATTTACTGACCGCTCCCGCAAAGTCCATCGCTTTTAAAACGTAGCGCCGGCTCGGCTCCTCCGCCGCGCGTTCCATCGGGCAAATCCCGATCGGGGTCGGCCACAACGCCTGCCGATCATGTAAGACAAACAGGGATAAAACCTGCTTTTTTTGAAAAAGTTTCCCCGCGTCCCTCTCCGCCTCTTCCTAAACCCGAGATCACTGCGGCCGATCGCGCCATCGCTTCATCCTTATAATATGCCGACAAGCGTTCCAACGCCGTTCGCGCGCGATCTCCGCGGCTATCCGCGAGAATCGGCATACCGTCCCCGTTCATGTTCGTAGATTTAGTCGTTTCCTCTTAGAGGCAAAACCAATAACGGCGCCATATGAAAGCCGTTGGAATTCGCGATTTACCGTCCGCAAACATACCCGAGCCACGCCAGAAGCAGTCCGCCGATATACGTGACGGCGGTGTACGCGAGCAAAACGGACCGGTTTTGCTTTATGAGATTGAACATTCAATTTTAAGAGTCGAAAAAGTGGTCAACGCCCCTAAAAATCCGGTGCCGAACAACAGTTGATAGCGCTCGGCGGCGCCGCTTCCCCAAAGCCAGCCGAGGAGAAAGGCGCCGGGGAGATTGACGAAGAGCGTACCGAGCGGAAACCCCCCTTTGTTGAACCACTTTCCGAGATAATAGCGGCCGATCGCCCCGAAAAAAGCGCCGACCGAGATGAGAAGGACCGCTCGAATCATGGATCCATTCCCCCGTTTCCAAAACGCGAAGTGCCGGATCGGAAACCGGCGGCCACGAAAAGCACGCCGCCGAGGAGGCTCGCCAAAACATAGAGCACCGCCAAGCCGGCGGCGCCTTTTTCCAGCAATTGGATGGTTTCAACGCTAAAAGCGGAAAACGTGGTAAACGAGCCGATCATCCCGGTCGATACTCCCGTTTTGATGTACGGGTGGATGTCGTCGCGCGCTTTTATACGCGCCGTGAACCATCCCAGCGCAAAACAGCCGAGAAGATTCACGATCAGCGTGGGTATGGGAAAGGCGCCGTGCCACCACCGGCCGATGGCTTCATCCATCCCGTAACGCAACAAGGCGCCGATCATTCCGAAAAAACCGACCGCCACAGCGGTCATCCCCTGATCCCTCTCCTTTAAAAGCGCGGACTCCTGCCGGCTTCTGTTGGCAGGAGTCCGCTCGTGAAGGTCACTGCCAGTTGTACACAGCGATTATTTTATATGATCTCGAAAAAGACCGTCAATGGGGGCCGGGAATGGCGCCATTATTCATTGTTGCAAAAAAAGACGGAACGCCCGGATCGTTCCGTCTTGATCGCTTCCAAACCCGGAAAGGATTCGATAATAATTTCTGCGTGCTTTGCCCCTCCATGAAATTAAACTTTTTCGGCGTTTTTCACATAGTCGCTCAACACATCGGCCAACGCGTTCACCGTCCGCTCGAGTTCTTCTTTCGTATTGTCAACGCCTCCGATTTCGAACAAAAGAACGTGGGGCGATAAATCTTGGTTATACACGCCGTTTCCCTCGGCCCGGCTTTTTAAGAAAATGCCTTTGCTCAAGCCGGGATAGTCCTTGTTCATCTTGGCGTTCAGTTTTTTGGCGATGAGCTCGTTTTGATCCGAATACGGGTTGCCCTTCCCGATGACGATGGACACGCGCGCGTACGAATGGCCGTGAATCGTGGCCGTCGTTTGCGGTTTTCGCGCGGAATCGCGGTGAATATCGATGATCAGCAGATAGCCGTGGTTGCCGGCAATGGCTTGCTGGACGATCGGACGCGAGGCGTTATACGCCTTTTCGGTGCCCCAATTCTTCTCTTTCAGCACGGTCGAAATGTTCGTCTCGTCGATCGTCGCCTGAACGCCGTATTTCGCCAGCGCGTTTTTTAACATTTCGTCGACGAGATGAATGTTCGTTTTGGCGCTCGTGGCCAGATTGGCATTTTGCGCCCCCGCTTTGCCGAGCAACGGCAAATACGATTCCCAACTGTGCGTCGAATATAAGAAGACTTGCGCGTTTTTCGCGGCCGCCCGCGGCGGCGTTTTCTTCGACTTGTCTACTCCGGCCCCTTCTTCCTTTTGGCGCTCCAAAATATAATCCAGAGGCGGCGGGGATTCGATCGGCACGTTCGTATAATTCGTCCCTTCGCCGGCGACGACGATTTCCGTATCAAAAACCGTAAAGCCCGGCAGTTCATTTCCCAACAGACTCCGCTCATCTTCGAAGTTGATATGGGTCGCCGCCCGCAAGGCGAGCTTCGTAAAACTGATTTTCTCATAATCGCGCGGCAAATCTTGTCCGAATGACGGATGTTCCCATCCCATTATTTCCACGATGTTTTCCGCTTTTATGCCTGCCAAGGCGTCCCTGACGCTGGCGAAAGCAAAAAAGCGTTTCGCACCAGGCATCGTCAGCAGCGCAACGAGAACAAAGACGATCGTGATCGCTGTGGGCATGATGGAAATCATTTGGCGAAGCGAGGATTTATCGCGGCGGATAGACGTTTCCAGCATAGGATCGGCCTCTTTCGTTCGTTTACCATATCTCTATGATTCCGATCCTCTTTTCATGATGAAAAGTTGTCCTTTAATAGATTTTATTTGGCTGGAACCCTTGGGCCGTCCGCCGAACGTCCCCGCCAGCGCGCACGTGACATGACTGGGCGCAAAAAAAAGCCTTCCGCAGCGCGGAGGGCTAGCGAACCTCACATTTCTTTTTCGTCAATGGCGCAGGGACGATAGGGATGGGAAAATCAGGCGGAAAGCCGTGCTTTAAGCCGCATGTTCAACGCCTTGCCATTGTTTCACGACAAAAACGCTGTTTAAATTTGGGATGGCTTGTTCGCCAACCATTCCGATTTCGGATTCAAATCGTTGCCTTCCGGGTCTTTGTCCGCCTTCGCCCAACCCGCAAAAATATAAACGAGCGCGCCGATGAAGACGACTTCTTGGATGGCCTTCATGACCACACCGCCGGCTTTCTGATCTTGGAGCGGAGTGAAAAACTCGAAAACCCTGGGTTCATGGAGCACCGGATCGTAAACCACATGGTTGCTGAACATGATCAAGGCGCAGGCCGGGGTGAGCAATATGCTTGCCGCAAACACATACCCGACTTTTTCGATCGGCTTTAAACGTCTTGTGCCTGCCCCTTCCGGCTGGACAACGAGCCACCACATGACAAAAGCGAAGATCAAGAGCACGACGTCGGCTGCCGTCATAAACACGTCATGGACCGTGACGGTGTTGAAGATCACGGGGATATGGTATAAAGAGATCAAAAAATTAAAGAGCGTGACGGCGAGCAGCGGATGGGTGATGACATGCAGCAGCTGGCGCAACCATCGCGGCTTAAATATCGGCGCGGCCATCCAGCCGTACATTCCGCCCAACACGAGCGGCGGCACAATAAAATAACAGATCGACATGTCGAACATGTGGGCGCTGAATAAGAAATGATGGCCGAACGCTTTAAGCGGACTGCCTTCCGCGATATAAAAGAGCAATAAGCCGGTCATAAAAAAGAACGTTTTGCTTTTGGACGGGTGGGCTTCCTTCGCTTTGACGGCTTTGACGTACCAATAGGCGATGGAGATTAAAACGATCAGCATGACCGGATGGAACAGTTCAAAAAAACCGAGATCCCAGAGCGACCGGACCGTATGGCCGTTGTCCATGTTCAAGCCCCCTCTTCAATGGCGTTCGCATGTTGACGCATTCATTTTTAAATTAGCATTCGTCCGAAAGAAGCGCAAATGGCCGCGCGGCTTTTTTTACGGCGGATCGCCGCGATTCACAAAATCGTCACGATTGCGTGTCCTTCGGCCGGATCGCCAAGCGGAAAGTCGAAACGTCCGCACGCTCAATCGGCGTCCATTTCGGCCGGATTTGGCGGTTATTCCCGATGGAAGTTCAGCAAAAAGGTTGACTCTTCGGTGCGTGAGCTCCCCGCTTTCACTGACAATCCCCCAAGCGGTTCGCCGCGACGCCCTCTTTTCGAGAACCGCCCCGCCATGAATAATGAAGGAGCGGTGGGATCACCGCTCCGGTGTTATTTGTGGTTGGCGAGCCAAGTGGCGACCGCTTCCGCCTTTTTACCGGAAACAAGTCCGCCTGGCATACCGCCTCCGCCGTTTTTGATCTGTTTAAGGATTTGCTCTTTCGACAGGTGGGAACCGACGTGTTTCAAATTCGGCCCCATGCCGCCTTGCAGTTGATTACCGTGGCAGCTAGCGCAGTTTTGTTGATACACGGTTTTCGCGTCGACTTCACCGCCCGATTGTTTATTTTCATTTGAACCGCCGCATGCGGACAGCAACCAAGCGCTCACAAGGATCAGGATGACAAACCATGCCCGTTTCAAACCACCACTTCCTTTCTCTTCCGAAATGACCGGTGTTTCACTTACATTCCCATTATACCCGATCGGCCGGCGGGGACGAAAACGAGCGAGCTTTTAAGACAGGGGAGACCTTCTTAGCTTTTCCAATCCCATCACTTCAAGTCGTCATGTCCGGGCTTCCTCAACGCCCATAACCTTTCAAAGATTTTGCGGCATGCCCCTTTATCCGCGTCGAAAACATCAGGCGATTCGAAAGGCCGGCCGCTAAAAAGGTTTCAATAAATCGGTCCGTTGATCAAACGGCCAAACCGATCTTCATGACGACGATCGAAACCGGACTGGCAGCGAAACCAAAGGGCATCCGCCGAAGTTTTGGATGGGAAAAAAGCTTGTCATGAAGGATGCGCGAGGGGATGCTTCCGGCGGCCATCTTTCCGTGCCAAAAGAAAGCCGACCGCAGCAAAGGACGCGGCCGGCTTTACCGTTCGTAAGTCAGCTCGATTTCATGTTGAATCGGGATGCCGTCTTCTGAAAACAAAGGAATTTCCGGTTTGATTTTACGCGCTTCATCGATGGCAAACCAATAGACATTCGTGAGGCGAAAACCGCGTTTTTGATAAAAATGGAGCGCGCGCGTGTTGTCATTGCTCGTGATCAACCAAAGCTTTTTCCAACCGTTCTTTTGGTGCAAATCGACGACTTTTTGCAAAAGGCGGCTGCCGATGCCCTTGTTTTCATCGAAACTGTCAAGGGAAACGATTTCGCATGACCGCTCTATATCGAGGCGATACGTAATGATGCCTTTGATGTCCCGTCCGCTCATGGCGACAAAACCGGGCAGACGATCGAGCTGGTGAACGACTCCGCGCGACACCATTTGCGAAGATCCCCATCGTTTGCGAAAAAAGTCGCTGAGAAGAGGCCTCATGGCGTCATCAATGGGTAAAATATCCGGTGTCATCCACGGTCATCCTTCCGTCATTCAAGTTAAAGATTTTCAGCTATTCCAAAATATCATGAGCGCATCTTTTCGTCAATCGCGGCCTGTCGTCCGTCCTCGTTTTTCCATCCATTCAATGACTTCGCCGGAAGGGCCTTCGATAAAGGCCGATGTCCAACCGTTCGGAAAACGTTGCGGCGCTTCCAATAACAAGCCCTGATTGACATGAGCCAGCATCGCCGACACATCATGCACGCAAAAGGCGAGATGGACGTCGGGACCAGCCTGTCCGTTTGGCTTCTCTTCCAATTCAATCGTCAAACCGGAAGGATGGCGAAGAAAAATGATCGTTTTGCGGTGCCATTGAAAGCTTTCCGTCTCCTGAAAACCGAGCGAACGGAAAAAATGGGCGCTTTCCTCAAGGCGGTCGACTTCGAAACCGATGTGGTGGAAGCGGGCGAACACGGCGGGTTCACGCGAACAATTATAAGATGACATGGACATCCCCGAATTCGTGCCACAAATACCCTTTGGCCACCGCGTCCCGATAGATCGTTTCAATGGAGGCGGCGTCCAGGAAAGCCGTCAATAAATCGAGATGGGTCGACTCCGGCTCGTGCAGCCCTGTGATCAGACCATCGACCACTTTGAGCGCAAACGATGCATCGATGTATAAGTTCGTCGTCCCCAACGGCTTTTCAAAATCCCCAGACATCGCCGCCGTCTCCAATGCACGGACGACCGTCGTGCCGACGGCGATGACGCGTCCGGCCCGTTCCTTGGCCGCGCGGATGCGCGCGATCGTCTCCGTGGGGATGTGGTAGGCTTCCGTATTTTCTTTGGGCGAAACGGGGTAAGGCTCATCGGGCACATAACTGAGTCCGGTATGGAGCTGCAAAAAGCCGATGCCTATCCCCTTTTCTCTAAGACGTTGGAGCAATTCCCAGCTGAACGGCCGGCCGGCGGACGGCATTTCCACCGATCCCGGCACCGCGCCGAAGACCGTCTGGTAATCCGAAAGCGGCCAAGGCTCGTGAATATATTCATAGCGCACCGGCTCTCCGGCTTCGTAAATGGCGTTCCAAAGCGCCTCGCCGGCGAGCGAAAATTCAATGCTATGAAAAGGCGAACGGCGTCCCTTTGAGCCGATCCGGATGGTCACGCCGGTGGACAAAACGATTTCATCTCCGGGCTGAACGCCGTCGGTCACGATCATCGCTTCCCACACCGCGGCATGGACCGGCCGCGCCAAGCGAATTTCAACGGGCCGCCCGCTCGCGATGGCACGCCCTCTCAAAACCGCCGGAATCGTCCGGCTGTTGTTCAACACCACGAGATCCCCGGGTTTCAGATAGTCGGGCAAACGATAGAACACATCGTCATGCGTCAATCCGGTCCCGCGCTCGGTGACGAGCATTCGGACGTGATCGCGGCGGAGCCCGCGCCTTTCGGGAGGACGGTCGGCGTTCAACGCCTCAGGTACTTTAAACGGCATCGTCAGCGGCGCCATCCTCGGATCTCTCCTTCCAAAAGCGTTCGGCTTCGATCAAACGGCCGTGAAGCGGTTTGGCGGCATCCGACGCCAAATACAAAAACACCTCGGCCACGTCGCGGGGATCGGCCAGTTCATAATCACAGTCCGGAACGGCGAGCGCATGCATCTCGGTATCCATTTCTCCCGGATCGACCAAATGGAGGCGAACGCCGCTTTCCGCCAGCTCTTCCGCCCACGTGTAAGTCAATCCTTCAAGGGCGAACTTCGAGACGGCGTAAGCGCCCCACCCCGCATAGCCGACGTGTCCCGCGGACGAGGTGACATTGATGATACACCCTTCATTTCTTTGCAACATGCCGGAAAGCACCCGTTTCGTCATTAAAAACGGGTTGAAGACGTTCGTGATCAAGACATGGCGGAAATCCTCGATCGGATAATCCGCGAGATACGGCATCGGGCTCGGGCCGAGAATCGACGCGTTGTTGATCAACACGTCGACGCGCCCGAAGCGCCGTTCAGCAAGCGAGACAAAGCGTTCCACATCGTCCGGATCCGAAACGTCGGCCGGAACCGCCAAAACATCGGCGGCGATGGACTCCAGTTCTTTTTTGACTTGAAACAGCGGCCCTTCCCTTCGCGCGCAGAGGGCCAGTTGGGCGCCTGATTCCGCAAAGGCATGGGCGAGCGCCCGCCCAAGCCCTTTGGACGCGCCGGTAATCATCACCACTTTTTCCTTCTTCAATTTTTTTAGCCTCCTCAGTTTTTGATTGCATCCGACCGAACCTTGCATTCATATGCCGTTTCCGCACGGAACCTTGGCGATCGCCCTCATTTTCCGATCCGATCGCCCGCTTCGCCGGCTGGAACACACCTTTTATCCGGAAGCCTTGACTTAATCCTATCGAAGTCCTCATTGTTTCGGCATCGGCGATCGGATGGAACTTCTCTCTACGAAAAAAGTCGACGGGCTTCTGGGACTTTAGACTGAAACGTTTGCGGGGCACACCCGCCGCTGAGCATGTGAAGGCTAAACACGGGATGCATCCCTTCATGGTAGAACCCCTTGGAAAACGCCTTAAGCCCGATAGGCCGCCGTCATTCAGCAATAAGCCTCCCCATCTGCCTCGTTTATGGCGAAAACTCATGCCCATTCGATCGTGGATAAATGAAAACGGCACACCGTTAGTCGGGTGTGCCGAAAAAAGGAAAAGCCGCTTGGCGACTCCCGCGCCAAGCGGCTTCGTATGCCACGTCTTGTCCGCTTTTTACATTTCTTTTGGAGCTTCGATGCCGAGCAAGCGCAATCCTTCCTTGATGACGATGGTGACCGCTTCGACAAGGGCGAGTTTCAGATCGACATCGTCGCTGTCGAGAATGCGTTCATGGGCGTAGTATTGGTTAAAGCTTTGGGCGATGCGGAAGATGGATTTGGCAATCTGTGACGGATCGCGGTCGATGAAAGCGTTCTTCACGTCATCCGGGAAGGCGGCGATGGCGCTCACGACCGCCCACGATCCATCATCCTCCAGGCCGCCGTTCACTTCGGATACCGTCCAGCCCGCTTTGCGCAAGATCGAATGCGCGCGCGCATGGGTGTACTGCAAATATGGGCCGGTATTGCCTTCAAAGCGCAGCATATCGTCAAAGGAAAACTCGACGTCATTCATGCGGTAATGCTTGAGGTCGTGATAAATGACCGCGCCGACCCCGACTTGTTTGGCGACTTCTTCTTTGTTCGGAAGCGACGGGTTTTTCTCCAAAATGTTCTTTTCCGCCAAGGCGATGATTTCCCGCAACACTTCTTCGAGCAAGACCACTTTGCCTTTGCGGGTCGACATTTTTTTGCCGCCTTGCAGGATCATGCCGAACGGCACATGTTCGATGTGGTCCGCCCAGTCGTAACCCATTTTCTTCAGCACTTTTTTGATCTGCGTGAAATGCAGCGACTGTTCATGGCCGACGACGTAAAGCGCCTCATCGAAATCATAGGTGCGCTTGCGGTAAAGGGCCGATGCCAAATCCCGCGTCGCATAAAGGGTTGCCCCGTCTTTTTTCTTGATGAGGCATGGGGGCAGGTCGTCTTCATCCAGGCGGACGACGAGCGCCCCGTCCGATTCCGTCAGCAGCCCTTTCTCTTCGAGTTCACGGACGACCGCGTCCATTTTGTCGTTGTAAAACGCTTCGCCGTTCATCGAGTCGAACGAGACGTTCAGCAAGTCATAAATCTCATTAAAAGCTTCGATCGACACGTCGCGGAACCATTGCCAAAGCTCGCGCGCTTCCGCATCGCCGCTCTCCAGCTTTTTGAACCAGAGCCGGCCTTCGTCGTTCAACGCCGGATCCTTTTCCGCTTCTTCGTGGAAACGGGTGTACAGCTTGAACAGCGTGCGAATCGGCTCTTTGCGGACGGCCGCTTCGTCCCCCCATTTTTTGTAGGCGGCGATCAATTTGCCGAACTGCGTGCCCCAGTCGCCGATGTAATTGATGCGGACGGTATCATATCCGCATTTCTCGGAAATGTTGGCGATCGCGTTGCCGATGACCGTCGAGCGCAAATGCCCCATGGAAAACGGTTTGGCGATGTTCGGCGAAGACAGATCGTAGACGATCGTTTTGCCCTTGCCGAAATCATGGGCGCCAAACGCCTCCCGTTTTTCCAAAACTTCGTTCAGCACGGTTTGATAGGCTTCTTTTCGGTTGATAAACGCGTTGATGAACGGGCCGTTGGCCTCGATTTTTTCAAAAGCGGCATCCGCCAGTCGTTCAGCGGCTTCCTGAGCGATCAGTTGGGGCGCTTTCCGGTATGTCTTTGCCAGTTGAAAACACGGAAAAGCCAAATCGCCGTGTGCCTCGATCTTTGGTTTTTCGATCAATTGTAAAATCTCTTCGATGCTCAAGTCGGAAAAAACGGTATGTAATTGTTGAGCGAATCTTTCTTTATAAACCTTCATGCCACTCCTCTTTTCCGATCAAATATAAAAACCCCGCCCCCAAATAGAGACGGGAAGGATTCCCGTGTTCACGCGGACATCACGCCAACGCCCGCGGAATTCGGCTGTCACTTCCAATGGACCAACCGCGAAGGCCGCATCCGTCACTTCCCGCCTTGCCGGGATACCGAATCGACGGTTTCAGACAACATTCCTCAGTTTGCAAATATTATACCGCATTCGACCCACTTGTCAATTCCACGCGGCATTTTGCCATCAAAACGACATAAAGCACGCCGCCATTCCCTTTCCCGCGAATGCCCAATAAAGACCCGGATCACGGTGACCCCATCCGGCCATGAACGCCAAGGAGCGCCCGCCTAACCTCCTGCACGCTTCTGTTCGCCCGCAAAGAGATTAAATGACGGCAACCCAAGCGGCTCACGGCTTCGCCATGCTTAAACATTTTCAAGGCGATCGCCGTGCTTGAGCGGAAGCGTCACCGTAATCGTCGTACCGACTCCGACGGTGCTTTCGATCGCCATCCGGCCGTGGTGACTGCGGATGATTTTTTGGCAAATCATCAAACCGAGCCCCGTCCCTTTTTCCTTTGTGCTGTAAAACGGTTCGCCCACCTTTTCCAGGCGATCGGCCGGAATGCCGACGCCTTCGTCGATAAATAAAATATCGACCGCATTCGGACGCCTCAGCCGCACTTTTATGGTGATCGTGCCGCCGTCTTCCGTCATCGCCTCAATGGAATTTTTGATGAAGTTGATAAAAACTTGTTGGAGTTTGTCCGGTTCACAATCGATTTCGATGGCCTCTTCATCGCATTCCAGTTTGATGAGGATATTGTGCAGGATCGCTTGGGAATTCAACAAAGTGATCACTCGGTTAAGGAGGTCGAGCAAATCCGCCCGCTCGATTTCGGACACTTGCGGTTTGGCCAGGATCAATAGGTCGCTGACGATCGACTCTATGCGATCGAGTTCTTGCAAAATGACTTGGGAATATTTGTGGTTGATCTCATCCTTTAACAGCTGGGTAAAGCCCTTGATCGCCGTCAGCGGGTTGCGGATTTCATGGGCGATGCCCGCGGCCAATTGACCGACGACCGACAATTTTTCGGTTTGCTGCAACATGGCTTCCGTCTTTTTTCGCTCCGTGACATCGCGGATGACGACTTGCAGCGTTCTTCGTTCCCGGTAATGCGTGGGGATGAATTTGATCTCGACATCGCGCGTCTCCCGATCGGTGCGAACGATGATGAGATCTTGAAATTCGACGGCTTCTTCGATCTTCCAACTGTTCTTAAAAAAGTTGGTGATCTTTTCTTTGTCCTTATCGTGCATAAACGCAATGAGCGAACGGCCGATCACCTCATCGGAGCGGGTGATGCCGAAGAGCCGTTTACCGCTTTCATTCAAGAAAATGAAATGGCCTTCCGGAGAAAGGATGCCGATCGTATCATGCGCGTGTTCGACAAGGGTGCGGTACTTTTGTTCCCGCAAGCGCATGTCTTCCACGGCTGTTTTATATTCGCCGATGTCCCGCGTCACGCAGAAGCATTCTTCTCCGCTCGCCGTTGGGCAGGAAAACGTATCCGCGATCTTTTTAAACTGCGATTCCACCCAAATGTAATCGCCTTCTTTCCTTCGCAAACGATACTTCACTCTGCCGGATTCGTTGGCCTTTTCTTGAAAACAGGCTTTGACGAAGGTGAGATCATCGGGATGGATGAACTGGTAGAGGGACTGGCCGTACAAATCGTAGGAGCGAAAATGCAAGAGCTGTTTGGCGGACGGTGAAACGTAAATCAATCTCCCGCTGTCGATTTGATGGCGGGACAACATGTCTGAAAAATATTTCGTATAAAACAGGTAATTTTCCAATTCCTGATTCGTCGTGAAAAAAGATGCGATTTGGTTATGGTCGTTCATCCTGCCATTTCCCCCAGTGTTAAAAACGAACACCCCGGTTTCGGTCGCCCTTATTCCGTCGAATTTTGTAAGTGGACATTTGTACTTCATTATATAATTTTTTTGACTTATGATAAAGTGATAGTGGTCTGGACAATGCCCGAAACGCGGCAATCGTTGCCGCCTTTAAGGAGGAAATCGATTTGAACCGGAAATTTTTATTGGAATTATTGAGAACACCGTCTCCTTCCGGAATGGAAATCGAAATTCAAAAAAAATGGAGGGACTACGTTAAACCGTTTGCCCATCGCGTCGACACCGACGGGGCCGGCAACGTCATCGCCTGTCTTAATCCTGATGTCGACTATAAAGTCCTGCTCGCCGGGCACTGTGATGAAATCGCGTTTATGGTCAAACAGATCGATGACGACGGTTTTATCCGTGTTGAAAAATTAGGAGGCATCAGTCCCAAAACGGCCGTCGGCATGAAGGTCACCATCTTGGGAAGCGGCAAACGCATAAACGGCGTTTTTGGCGTCAACGCCGAACACCACGGCGGCGTAAAAGATGACTTAAGCGTGGAGGATTTGTACATCGACTGCGGCGCCACATCCGGAGAAGAGCTGAAAGATTTTGTGAAAATCGGCGATCCCGTCGTCTATCAACGGGAACCCGAGCTGCTGGAAAACGGACGGATCGCCGGCCGGGGCCTCGACAACCGCACCGGCGCATTTATCATTGCGGAAACCTTAAAGCGGCTGGCCGAAAAAGGATGCCAAGTCGGCGTGTACGCCGCGAGCACGGTAAATGAAGAAACGAACTTCGGCGGCGCCTATTTCGCTGCGGCATCGGTTCGTCCGACGTTTGCGATCGCGTGTGACGTCACATTTGCGACCGATTATCCCGGTGTGGATCGCGCCAAATACGGCGATGTCAAGCTCGGAGGGGGCCCCGTCCTCGCCAAGGGAGCGCCGATCAACATAAAAGTGAACCGGTTGCTGGAAGATGCCGCCGAACGGTTAAAGATAAACCTCCAGTATGAACTGACGCCGCGGGAAACCGGCACCGATGCCGATCGCATGCGCCTGACGGGAACCGGCGTGCCCGTTGCCCTCGTCTCCTTGCCGTTGAGATATATGCACTCGCCCGTGGAAACGGCAAGCCTTGCCGACATTGAAGCGGAAATCGATCTGCTGACCGATATGATCGCCCATCTCAACGGCACCGAAAGCGTCAATCCGCTTGATGATTGATCGCCCGTCCACGACCGTCTTTCGCGCCATGCAACAGGGACTTGAACGCCCCCTCTCAACCGAAGCGGACGTGAAAGGGATGGGCGTTCTTCCATTTCCGTGGGGCATTGCCATCTGCAACGGCAATCCCGCGTGGCCCGCGCCTCTTTCCATTGCCGGGGGATGGACCATCTTGTATAATGAAAAATTGCACGGTGGACAAATGCTCAACGAGGACCGCCAACCCGTTTTTCTATAAGCTTCGCATGGGTTTCTCCATGCATCTGCGACCTGTAAACCGCGCGCAGCCAACGATTTCTTGAGTCGAAAGGCGCCAGCGGATGGAAGCGCGCATGAGGAGGATGAAAAATGGCAGACGACCGCGAACACATAAAAGGGTTGACGCATTTAGGGAATAAAGAAACGCGCTATATTTTCGACTATGACCCCAGCCTTTTGGAAACGTTTGAAAATCCGAATCCTCACCGGGACACCTTTGTCAAATTTAATTGTCCCGAATTCACGAGCTTATGCCCGATCACCGGCCAACCGGACTTCGCCACCATTTACATCAGCTATGTACCCGATCGCCTGATGGTGGAAAGCAAGTCATTGAAATTGTATTTGTTCAGCTTTCGGAATCACGGCGGTTTCCATGAAGATTGCGTGAACAAGATCGCCGACGATCTCATCCGGCTCTTAGATCCAAAGTATTTGGAAGTCTGGGGAAAGTTCACCCCCAGGGGCGGCATCAGCATCGACCCTTACGTCAATTACGGGAAAAAAGGCACAAAGTGGGAAGCGATTGCCGAAGACCGGCTCGCACACCATGACATGTATCCGGAAAAAGTCGACAACCGTTGATCGGTTGAGGCATTCAGCGCATAGCGGCAGGAGGATGCGCGCATCCTCCTGCCGTTTTTATTGCCCTTCAGGTTTCGGAACGCTTTCCCCGCGACCGTTCAATAAACCCGGAAGGCGCCTTACGGGTTTTCGTTCTCGACGGCTTTGATGCTCCAAGAAAAACCTCTTCGCATCATCACGGAAATGGTCCTCGGCGCTTCATTGCATATCGTTCAAACACACGTGCAGGAAAGGTCCCAAGAAAAAAGCGATCACGGATAACGGGAACCAGGCAAACAGCAACAGCCCGAACAAGCTCAGCCGCTGTTTCACCGTCAAACCATCATGGCGCGCGGGTGCGAGAGCGACGACCACTCCCATCAAGAGGCCGACCGCCATGTATATACCGCTTGCGACGATCGGATAAAATTCCACGATACCAACTCCACCTGCGTTCACACGCTTTTTAATAGCTTATGCCGTTCGCGTGCCGCCGGTGAAAGCGCGGCCGTGCCGCAAGCCACCCTTTTAAATCTTATAAATTCCGAGCGCAGCGTTCCGTTCATCCAACCGAGCATGACCGGTTTCCGTCATCCGCAAGGCATCCGCTTCGCCGTTTGCCTTTCCGTTCGAAAAACGCCGGCGGCCGCCAAAGAAAAAGCACGGCGCGCCGATGGGCGCAGCCGTGCTTCAACGCTTCCTTCTTTCATAGATTTGAAAGCGATGGGGCCAGCGGTTTTTTTCATCGACCTGGCCCGGAACGTCCGATACCAGCCGCCAGGCGTCGCGATCAAACGTGAAATGGGTATCGCCGTCAAACGCGTGCTCAATGAGCGTGATGTACATCCGATCCGCAAAAGGTTCAAACGCTTGAAACACTTGCAGGCCGCCGATGACAAACCAAATGGAAGCGCCACGCGCTCGTTTTAATATATCCTCGGCCGCATGATAGACTTCACAACCGCGCGCTTCATAATCCGTCTGCCGGGTCAGCACAACGTTGCGGCGCCCCGGCAGCGGCCGGCCGATCGACTCATGCGTTTTTCGCCCCATGACGACCGGATGGCCGATCGTCAGTTTTTTGAAATATTTCAAATCGGCCGGCAGGTGCCACGGCAGCCCATTGTCTTTTCCGATCAGACCGTTAACGTCCATGGCAAGCACAAAGGCGATCATACGGACACTTCACCTTTAATGTGAGGATGCGGATGATAATCGACAATCTCAAAATCTTCATATTTAAAATCGAAGATCGACTCGACGTCGCGCTTGATGACGAGTTTGGGCAGCGGCCGGGGCTCCCGCGTCAACTGCAGTTTCACTTGCTCGATATGATTCAGATAGATGTGCGCGTCGCCCAAAGTATGGATGAATTCGCCGACCTTCAATCCGGTCACGTGGGCGACCATATGCGTCAACAACGCATAAGAAGCGATGTTGAAAGGCACGCCTAGAAACACGTCGCCGCTCCGCTGATAGAGTTGGCAGGACAGGCTCCCGTCGCTGACGTAAAATTGGAACAAACAGTGGCACGGCGGAAGCGCCATCTCAGGAATATCCACCGGATTCCAGGCGGTGACGATGAGCCTTCTCGAGTCCGGGTTCTTGCGGATCTCTTCAATGACGTTTGAAATCTGGTCGATCGTTTCGCCGTTCTTTCCCGGCCATGACCGCCACTGATGGCCGTAAATGGGACCGAGATCGCCGTTTTCGTCGGCCCATTCATCCCAGATCGTCACGCGGTTGTCGTTTAAAAATTTGATGTTCGTGTCTCCCCGCAAAAACCAAAGCAGTTCATAAATGATGGAGCGCACGTGCAATTTTTTGGTCGTCAAAAGCGGAAAGCCGTCCTCCAGGCGAAAGCGCATTTGATGACCGAACACGCTGATCGTCCCCGTGCCGGTCCGATCGTTTTTCCGCGTTCCTTCCCGCAAAATCCGTTCGCAAAGATCAAGATATTGTCGCATCTCTTTCCCACCTTTATCGTCCGATCAAACGGCGTACATCTGACGCCGGGTTGTTACGATCGCGTTTTGAAATATTCCTTCTCCAAACTCTTGAGGATGTCGACGGATTTCTTCGCCCACGGGTCATCGCGATCGGCCAGCGCCGCGATCTTTTCCGCCAGCGCCGTTCTTAAAGACGTTTCATAATCCGGGATTTCCCCATCATATCGCAAAATGGCATGGTTGTTGACAAGAACTTTTTCATGAAACGCATGGGCTTTCCGCTCATGAAAAAGCGGAACGTGGACTTCGTTCGGATGATGGAGGTCTCCCTGCGTCGGGTGTTTCAACACGGCCAGCACTTCAACGACGGCATACTGTTCGTTGCGATATTCAAGAAAGCGGGCGACGTATTCGCCGGTTTTGCTCCTGACTTTAACGATATCCCCTTGATGAAAGGGCTCGCTCACGCCAATTCCTCCCTTTCGGACCACTTTGCTACCAGTATAACAAAAAACCGCGAAAATCGAGAGACAACGCCGAATTAAAAGCCGTCTTGCAGATGGGAACGAACGCATCAAGCCTGCAAGCGGCCGCCGGCTTCACTATGCCATTCATGAGAATGGATGCCCAAAGCGCATATGGGCAAAAGACCGTCACGGTTTTCGCTTCGTCGGGCTAATATATATTGACGTGAATAAAAGAGGTGAAGACCATGCCGGCAATTGACGGTAAAACGTACATCTCACGCATCGATCGCTTAAACGCCGACGTTTGGTATAACGGAGAAAAAGTTACCGGGAAACTGTCGGAACATCCCGCATTTAAAGGCATCATCAAAACCCAGGCCGAGCTGTACGATCTCCAACATGATCCAAGATTTGCCGATTTATTAACCGCCAAGACGGCGTCCGGCGACCGCGTCGGCAGGGCGTATCTCGCTCCGAAGACAAAAGAAGACTTGGAACGCAGGCGCCTGGCCGCCCAACACTGGGCGCGGCATACCGCAGGGATGCTCGGCCGTTCCCCCGATTACATGAACACCGTCGTGATGGCTTTCGGAACAGCCGCCGATCTCTTTAAGACAGAAAATTCCCAGGCCGCCGACAACTTGAAGCGTTATTATGAATACGCCATGACCCGCGATCTCTCTCTCACCCACACGTTTGTCACGCCGCAATCCGACCGATCAAGCCTTTTTGCGGAAAACCCCGATGAAATCATCGGCGCCCGCATGATCGAAGAAAACAAAGACGGGATCGTCGTGCACGGGGCGCGGCTGCTCGCCACCCAAGGGGCGACGACGGAGGAAATCCTCGTCTTCCCCACCGGCGCAAGGCTTCCCCGGGCGAAAGCGGCGCGTGGGATGGCGTACGCCTTTACCCTTCCGAACAACACGCCCGGATTGTCTTTTATTTGCCGGGATTCGTTCGTCGGCAGCGATTCGGCTTTTGACCATCCGTTGAGTTCGCGTTTTGAAGAAATGGACACCATCGTCGTCTTCGACCGCGTCACCGTTCCGTGGGAGCGGGTGTTTCTTCACGGCGACGTGGAGGTGAACAACCGCATCTATCAAGAGAGCGGATTTTATCCCTTGACAACGCATCATATCGTCAGCAAAAGCATCGTAAAAATCGAGTTCTTCCTCGGCCTGATGCAAGCGATCATCGATTCGATCAATATCGGAGAATATCAACATGTCCATGAAAAAGTCAGCGAAGCGATCATCGCCCTGGAAGCGATGAAAGGGTTTGTCCTGTCTTCAGAACAAAACGCCAAAGAGAACCGCTGGGGCGTCATGACCCCGGATCCGAACCCCCTTCAAGCGGCGACGATCTACTTCGCGAAGACCTATCCGCGTTTGGTCGAGATCGTCAAACAGCTCGGGGCGAGCGGCCTTGTTTCGACACCGTCCGAAGCCGCTTTTCAGTCGGAAATCGGCTCGGCTTTACGCCGCTATTTAAAAACCACAACCGGTGACGGCGAAGCAAAAACCCGCTTGTTCCGCCTCGCCTGGGACGCGACGATGAGCGCCTTCGGCAGCCGGCAAGAGCTCTATGAACGCTTCTTTTTCGGCGATCCGGTGCGCCGCGCCTCCACCCTCTTTTACCAATACGACCGCAAGGCGTTCGCCGAACGCATCCAAGCGTTTTTAGAGGGCACGCCAAACTAGCGCAAACCCGTATGGATGCTTCCAAGGGCCAGCGAACGCCCTTCGGAAAGGCTTGTGAACGGTTCGGACGACATCGGGATGACGCCGCATGGGCGCCGTCCCTATTTTTATGCGACGGGGCGGGCGAACCGCCCCGCGTTTTTACAGATGGCAACGGGTCCGACTGGCCTCATCCTCTCAGGCCGACAAGCGCCACTCCCGAACGCGGCCGTAAAAACACGCTTTCTCTTCAAGCTTTGCCACCCCTCTGTTTTTATCGGAGCCGGGCACGCCATCGACGCACCGCCGCTCTTTCCTTTACTGCGATCGGCTCCCCCATCCCGTTCCATCGCGCGCGAGCGGTCGCGTTCATGTTTCCTTCCGGGCGCTCATATTCTTTAAAAAAGCGACATTCTCGTCTTTAACGCGCTGGAGTGGAAAGGGCCTTATCCGGTTGCCGTCAAAACTGCAAAAGGAAGGGATAGCGGTGAATTACACAACGCCCGGCCCTCTGAATGACGTCTTTCGCACTCATGGAACCGAAGAGTTGAAGAAAATTTGGAAAAAATGGTATCGCGCCGATCCGGTCCATGCCGTCAAGCAGCTCAATGAACCGGATCTCGTGTTTCCGGTGCTCTATACATTGAAATCCGATTTGCATAAAGATGATCAACAACTGTCGTTGAAAAATCGACTCGCCCTTTACCACATCGAATCCATCATCAACGGCGAGCCGTTTCATTTTCCGATGAACGCCGATTTCTTTGAACAACACCACCACGGCATTCATTGTTTGCGATGGATCGTTTCGACCGGAGCGACGGAGAAGGTCGACGAACACTACACCGCTGTCGTCGACGGCGCCTGTCTTCATCTGTTGCACCATTTTAACGAAGATTGTCTTGGTGAGATCGTCGACATCATCTTCCACCGCCACCGGGCGGGAGAAGAACGCCATTACCTCTTGTCCGCCTTTTACGATGCCAACGAGCCGCAAAGCTTGCTCTATGTCGCCCGTTATTTATATTCCAATGCGCCGGAAGACGTCGTTTTGGCCAAAAAAATTTTGGGCTTTATTCCCGGCGTGAAGGAAGCGCGAGACGGACGGGAAAGCGCCGAAACCGTCGCTCATTGGCTGGAGTCGAATCTCCCCTATCTGATCCACACCGGCGAAAACAATGACAGTTTTCCACATCCGATCCCTTATGCCGTCCATACGCCGGCGAAATACCTAGGCGTCCCCATCGACCGCAGAACCGGAACGCCCTATCGGGGCATGACGCCCATCGAGCGGGAGAGATGGGAACAATTCATCCGCCTTCCCCACGCTTTGCAAGTCCGCTTGGCAGCGCATTCGGAACAATTACGGCGCTGGCAGCGGCAGAGATGGCGGGAGTGGATGCGCCAGCCGCTACAAGAACAAATCAGGCTCAGCCTGCCGGGGGAGGGACGGCCATGATACTCCTTAACGGCCAACCGCTGGCGCCGGAAGCGTTGACGACGCTCGGCGGCCAATCCGCATCCGCTCGAGAGATTCTGAACGCCATGGCGACGAATCGGGACGTCTTCGCCTTTTCCCACATCAATATCCTTCAATTTGACATCCGCCTGCGCGCCGCGCTCGTTCAGGCCGCTCACGACATGAACAACAGCCAAGTGCGCTTCGCCACGTTCTACTATTCAAAATGCAACGAAAAATACTGGATCCTTACCGAAGAAGGCGGATTCCGGCTGCGCCAAGATGCCTCGCCGAGCGCCGCCATCAACGACATCTTTCACAACGGCCAACTCTATGCGTTTGAATGCGCCACCGCGATGGTCATCTTGTTGTTCAAAGCCGTCATGACCGCCATCGGTTCCGCTCGTTTTGATGCGGTTTACAGAAACATCTATCTTTGGGATTGGCACGAAGACGAACGCCTGCCCCTCGTCATCGAGACCGTCGCGGATCACGGCATTCCCGGCGATATTCGTTATTTTAAAAACCCTCAAGTGAACCCGCGCACCCCGCAATGGCAGGGCGAGAACGCCGTCGAATTGCCAAACGGCTATTATTATGGGCACGGCGTCGGCATCAAGAAAGCCGACGGCGTCATCGACGCTTTAAATAAAAACCGGCGCGCCGGCGCTACGGTTTCCGCTTATCTCATGAACCGGGCGACGCGCCTGGACACCGCCCGGCTCGCTATGATCACCGGTTTCCCCGGTGCAAGCCGAAGCACTGACCGTTCCTGGCTGAACACGTCCGTCGGATACGGCCAACGTCCGTTCTACGGTTAGCCCGACGGCCATCCATGCCGTTTTATATGTCGACCTTTCTTGTAGATGGCCGACGTTGCGTATTTCCCCACCCCGCTCAGTCGCCGAACGCGCGGGCGGCGAGCATGGTGAGGACGCTGTCGTCCGTGGGCGGATTGAAAAGACCGGCCACGACATCCCGGTAATAACGTTCAAACGGAAGCGCTTTATACAAGCTTTGCCCGCCCACGATGCGCATGGCACGGGCGACGACGCGATGGACGGCTTCGAGGACGATCGTTTTCGCCGCCGCCAGCTCCGGTCCCATTTCGGAACGGCAGTCTTCCGCTTCGTCCCACCATCGCGCGACGCTGTAAAGAGTGTGGCGCGCTTTGATCAATTCCAGTTCGATTTCCCCGACGTAATCGCGCACGCGGGGGACGTCTTTGATCGGATGGCCCAAGCTGTTTGGCTGATAGCTTTCGGCAAAGCGGATGACGTCGTGCCGCGCCGAAAGCGCAATGCCGAGATAACAGGCCGGGATATGCAACAACCAAGCGGGCGGAAGTTCACTCCCCTTTCCGAACGTTTCGACCTTGGCGTCCGCGGGAAGGTGAACCTCTTCCAAAACCAGATCGTCGCTTCTTGTTGCTCTCATAGCCAGCGTGTCCCACGTCTTATCAAACGAGAGGCCGGGCGCCCGGCGATCGACGAGAAAACCGGCCACTTCGTCCGTGTCCGCGATGGTGGCCGAGACGATAAAGCGGTCGGCGATGGGCGAGAGCGTTGTAAACGTCTTGCGGCCGTTCAACACCCATTCATCTCCGCTTCGCCGCGCCGTCGTCACGGGCTTGCCGCCGCGGGTCGGGCTGCCGGTCGCCGGTTCGGTCATCGCCCGGTTAATCAGCTCGCCCTTTTGGACGACGGCTTCACAAACTTTTTTAAAAATCGCCTCCGGCCATTCGCGGCGGACGGAAAGATCCATCAGAATGCCGAGATGCCAGCCGACGCCGAACGCCGTCGCCGGATCGCCTTGTGCCAGCGTTTCCTGAATGAGCACGAGCTCGGTGAGCGTCAATGCCTCGCCGCCGTACTCCTTGGGCACGGAAAGAGCGGTATACCCGGACTCTTTTAACCACTCATAGTGTTGAAAGGGAAAATCCCCCGTTCGGTCATATTGCGCCGCTTGTTTTTTCATGCGGTTGGCCAGCCCGTCGGCTAATGCGAAAAGCCGCTCTTCCCGCTCGTTGCGGATAAACGGATGGTTCATCGTTCATTTCTCCCCCCGGACGCTCACGTTCTTCTCCCGCGACGGATCAGCGCGTCGACAAAACCGGATCTTCCGTCCTGACGTATTCGTTGCGCGGATGCTCCCGGCACGCCTTGGAACAAGAACGTTGATATTTTCTTTCGCACGCTTCGCACGAGATGTACTGGCGATGGCACTCGGGATTGGCGCAGTTGACGAGACGATCCTCCGGTTTGCCGCAATGGTAGCAGCGTCCGACGACGACGTCTTCCTCCGTCCGGTTGACCCGCACGCGGATGCGGTTGTCGAACACGTAACATTTGCCGTCGAAAAGGCGGCCGCGGACTTCAGGGTCTTTGCCGTACCGGATGATGCCGCCGTGCAATTGGTTGACGTCTTTAAACCCTTTCTTGATTAAATAGGCGGTGAACTTCTCGCAACGGATGCCGCCGGTGCAATAAGTGAGAATTTTTTTGTCCTTTTTGTCGGCCAAATGCTTGTCGACCCATTCGGGCAGCTCCCTGAACGAACGGATATCGGGCAAAATCGCGCCGCGGAAATGGCCGATTTGCGTTTCGTAATCATTGCGCGCATCGATGACGATGACGTCGTCCTCCTGCAACGCTTCATAAAATTCCTTCGGTTCGAGGTAACGGCCGGTCACTTCATTCGGGTTGACATCTTCCTCGAGTTTCAGAGCGACGATTTCTTTGCGGTGGCGGACGGAAAGCTTTTTAAAAGCATGTCCGTCGGCTTCGTCGATCTTAAACTCGATGTCGTGGAAGCGCGGATCCTCCCGCAGCGCTTTCATATAACGGTCGGTTTGCTCCACCGTGCCGGAGATGGTTCCGTTCAGCCCTTCCGATGAAATCAAAATCCGCCCTTTCACGCCCAGTTCCTGACAAAAGGCGCGGTGCTCCTTCGTAAACGTCTCGGGATCGTCGATGGTGACGTATTTATAATAAAGGAGTATGCGATAATCTTGAGCCATTTTATCCCTCCTAGCGCTTGCCGCTAATCGCTATTAATCTTAACAGATTTTCCGCAGCGATTCTATTCGCGAAAGGCAGCCATAGAAAATAAAGCGCCAAGTCCGCTGCTTGGCGCTTAAACCGTTCGGCAAGCCCCATACGGGCGGCCAACGTACATGACGGTGAACCGGGTATGATTGTGTGATCCCCGGATTTCGGACCGCCATGCAGGTCAGGCGAAGCCGTTCAACAAAATTGATCAAAAATCTCATGAAGCCGGCGGACGATGGCCTCGACGTCTTCGTCTTCGATTTCTTCCCGTGGGATGAAATGGACGACCTCTTTGTCTTTCAAAAGGGCCATGGACGGTGAAGACGGTTCATAGTCGCCGAAATACTCGCGCATGCGCGCGGTCGCTTCCCGATCTTGACCGGCAAAGACCGTCACCAGATGATCCGGCTTTTTCTCGTGATCAAGCGCTTGGACCGCCGCGGGGCGCGCCAACCCCGCCGCGCAGCCGCAGACGGAATTAACGAAAACGAGCGTCGTCCCTTCCGCCGTTTCCATATAGCGATCCACTTCTTCCGGCGTTCGCAATTCCTTAAAACCGGCGTTCGTCAACTCTTCCCGCATCGGTCTGACGATCTCGCGCATGTATTCTTCGTAGGTCGTAGACATAGCAATAACCTCCTTGTTTTCAAGATAGCATAGGCGACGATGAAAAACCAAATCGGAGCAGCGGTTTTGGGATTCAATCTTTTCTCCGCTCTAAGCTCGATTTGCTCCGCATGCCGGACCGTCCCCAACCCGCTTGATCCAAGGCAAACCGATTGGAGAACGGCGTCGGCGGCCCGTTTCGGCAAACAAGGCCGCGCGTTGGGCGCCAGGTCATCGCATCTCAAACCGTTCGGGTTGGCCAAATGTGCGTATTTTCATTAAAATGTGGATAGAGCTAAAAAAATCGTTCATGAGACTCGGTCAAATTGAGAGGGACAGCGGATAGAGGTGGCAGATGAAAAGAAAATGGTTGTCTGATCTTGGATTATTGTTTGTCACGTTTATCTGGGGATCGACATTTATCGTCGTTCAAAACGCGGTCAACCTCATGCCGCCATTCGCATTCAACGCCTGGCGTTTTCTCGCCGCCGCCGTCGTGCTTGGGGCAGCGGCCGGTTTCATCGCCATCAAAAATCCGAAGGCATTCAATACCCAACTCATCCGGCACGGCTTGGCACTCGGCGTCCTCCTCTTCGTCGGTTACGGCACGCAGACGCTCGCCCTGCTGTACACCACCAGTTCAAAAACGGCCTTCATCACGGGTTTGTCGGTCGTGCTCGTTCCCGTTCTCGCCTGGGCGCTCCTGAAAAACCGGCCCGAAAAAACCGCTTGGTTCGGCGCGGTGATCGCGACGCTCGGCCTCTACTTCCTTTCGGATTTGGATGGCTTCGCCATCCAGCGGGGCGACGCTTTGGCCTTGATGTGCGCCTTCGCCTTCGGGCTTCACATCGTCTTGACGGCCAAAGTCACCCGCGACCATTCGAGTTTATTGCTCACCGCCGTCCAGCTGATCACGGTTTCGCTGCTCAATTTTTTGTGCGGCGCCCTCTTTGACGGCGTGCGGACCACGTTTTCCTGGCAGCCGTTTGCAAGGGGACAAGTCTTGTTCGCCTGTCTCTTCACGGCATTGTTTGCGACCGCGCTCGCCTATTCCTTGCAAACGAGCCTGCAGCGCTTTACGCCGCCGGCGCACGTCGCGATCATCTTCCTTATGGAGCCGGTGTTTGCGGCGGCCACCGCGCGAGTCACGGCCGGAGAAACATTGAGCTTATCCGGCAAAATCGGAGCCGTTCTTATTCTCGGCGGCATGCTTCTCTCCGAGTGGCCGGCCAAAAAAACGCCGTCTTCTCTCCCCGCCACCGGAAATAAAGCGGCAGCCGGCCGAAACGGAAACGGCTGACAGCGGGGCTTAATCCTCTTTCAAGCCCCTTCTGTCCCGTGATCGTCCTTCGCGGGCGGCGGATCGCGATCACGGGTGAAAAGTTTTATCGCGCAAAGTCTCCCGGGTAGGATGCGTTCGGGCGCACCATCAAACCGTCTTACCGCCAGCCATCCGCATCTCCCAATTCATGTCATGAGGCATGGTGGACGTTTCCCAACCTTTTGGAGAAAAGGATGGGTGCGCGCACGCACCGATCGCCGTCATACTCCAGCTCGATCAGCGCCACTTCTTCGATGTAGGCATGGAGCGTTTGAAAATGTTCCGCACAATATTCGAAAGTGCCGCGGTATTGCTCCTCCGTCAAATGGCTGGCGATCGTGCAGTGCGGATCCATTTTCCCGGCAGATACAAGGAAGAAGGGTTATCGTTGTACCGTTTAAACCGCTCGTGATAACGGTGGTGCCAATCCAATAACCGTCGGAGAAAGAAAAACCGTTTTCGATTGCAAAAAAGTCCCCAATGCGCCAAACATCACGGGCATGCGGTCTGTTGCATTGAAAAATTCGTCCATCTGCCTTATAAACGATGCTTTTTTGAGGTTCTGATAAGCGGCGAGGGTGATATGTGGCCTTCTGTCCTCGACCGCTTTTGAATAATGCGATAAATTCCTATCATAAAGTTCATCCCAGTGGCGTTGAATTTGCTTTTCGGTTCTTTCATCAAACAAAGCGATGACGCCGTACATACCGCATCCCCTCGGATGGCATGTCTGTGTTTTATTTCAAAAATACCAAAAAAACGCCGCCCGCGGAACGGGCCGGCGCGTATTATCGATTCAATTCGCGATACCGTTGGCTCAATGTCATAAAAGCCACCATATCCCTTTTATCCAAGCTCTCATCGATTTTCTTGCGCAAATAATCCATTTCGGCGTTTACCATGATGGCGTCGACCACCATCTGCGCGTAAATCGGATCGATCGGGACGAGCTTCTCTTCAAAGACCAAGGATTGATTCGGCATAGATTCACGGGAACGTTCTGATTTCATGAGCTATTCCCCCTTGCCTTTATTTATATTGTATAACTGAATTGTCTTAATTTCAATCGTTTTCGATTAGTCATTTTTACCAAAATCTTGACATTCAATTGGTGCGCACCGCCCGGCGGAAGCAAAAAACCCGATCCTTCGTCGCCGAGAGCGACGGGATCGGGTTTTTTTGGCCCATAACAGTCATAAGCATGTTCCGTTTTCCATTCCACGCGCACCAATTAAGGGGGCTTTTCGAAGAAATCTAGGCGGCATCGCGCCCTGCGGATAAACCTATTTTCGGTTCCACGCCTTCTCGCGACGCGTGCGGCGACGTTCATCGGCCTTTCCGCGAACGGCGTGCGACCTGCGCCCCGCCGACCGCCGTTTCGGGATGTTTTGCTTCACCTGCAGCGGCTTTTCTTCCGTCAGGCGGATCGGACGAATATCGGGTTCATGTGTGATCATTTTTAAAGCCGCACTGACCAATTGAACCGGATCATGGCGGTGCAGCAAATCCTCGGCGAGCTGATGATAATGGACTTCGACCGGCCCGTTCGCCTTCGCGACCAACGCTTCGACCGCCCGTTGCCGTCGCGCTTCCGAGGCTTCTTCCCGAGTCGGGATCGCCATGCGGGCAATTTTACGTTTGATGGCTTTTTCGATGGTATAGAGATGCGGTCGTTCCGGAGGGGTCACAAACGTGACGGCCTCTCCCCTTTTGCCGGCGCGCCCCGTCCGGCCGATCCGGTGCACGTAGCTTTCGGGATCTTGGGGAAGGTCAAAATTGTAGACGTGGGTGACGTCCTCGATGTCCAATCCGCGCGCGGCGACGTCGGTCGCGACCAGAATTTTGACGCGATGGTTCTTAAAATCATCCATGACTTGATCCCGACGATTTTGCGTCAAATCGCCGTGCAACCCTTTGGCCGGATAGCCGAGCTTGCGCAGCGCGGTGGCGAGTTCGTCGACGCGGCGCTTGGTGCGGCCGAACACGATCGCCCGCTCCGGCTGTTGAATATCAAGAAGGCGCGTAAAGACGTCCAATTTTTGCCATTCTTTAAGTTCGATAAAATGTTGATCGATCTTGTCGACGGTCAGGGTTTTCGCTTTGATTTTCACTTCCGCGGGAGCGGTCATAAACCGTTCGGCGAGCTTGCGAATCGCATCGGGCATCGTTGCGGAAAACAAGAGCGTTTGCCGGCTTTTGGGAACCCGGCTTAATATGGTTTTTATGTCGTCGATGAACCCCATGTTTAACATTTCGTCGGCTTCATCCAAAACGACGATGCGAACGGCGTCGAGATGGAGCCCGCCCCGCTCAAGGTGGTCGAGCAGCCGCCCCGGGGTCGCCGTGATGATGTGCGGACGCCGTTTGAACGATCGGATTTGTTTGTCGATCGATTCGCCGCCGTACACCGCCACGGCCCGTATGCCTTTAAATTTGCCGATGCCATTGAGTTCGGCCGAAACCTGCACCGCTAGCTCGCGCGTCGGCGTGATCACCAGGCCTTGTGGCCATTGATTGGCGTTGGGATCGACTTTTTCGACCATCGGGATGCCGAATGCCGCCGTTTTTCCCGTTCCGGTCTGGGCTTGGCCGATCACGTCCCGGCCATCCAACACGTATGGAATGGCCTCCCTTTGTATCGGTGTCGGCTCCGTAAACCCCATGGCGCGCACCGCTTCCAGCAAGTCGTTCGTGATTCCCAATTGCTTAAAATCCATATGTTATCTTGTTGTCTCCTTTATATACACTTATGTTCTGACGTTTTAGATGACTAAAAGCATTTCCCGCAAGCGCAACGGAAAACGTCGTCAAACGCAAACATACTGTAACAATAACAAATGCTGAAAAAAATAGCAAACATTTAATGTTGAAGGCTAAACCCGCTGTTTCCGAAAGGCGCCTCGCTCCATCTTTCAGGCAAGCCCGTTCTCGCGAAACGCCGGGCAAAGGGGGGACGCGCTCCCCGTCCGCCGGGAAAAGCGCGGCGGCGATTGGTTGTGGACCGGAAAGGAAAGCATTATAATGGAAAACTGACGCGAAACATTATATAGTTGTCGTTGTATTCTATAGGCATTAGCCAATCTACAGTTCACGCGACAAATTCTACAGGATAAGAAGTGAGGCTAGAACATGCACAACGAAACGCAACAGCCGACCGCCATTTTACTCTTCGGTGCGACCGGTGATCTTGCGCATCGAAAACTATATCCTGCCCTATATGAAATATATAAAAAAAACCAAGCCCCGTTTGCGGTCATCGGCATGGCCCGCAGGCCGTGGGACCATGACCGTTTTCGGGAATACGTCCACTCCTCGCTTGCGGAAAACGGCAAAGAAGACCGCAACGATTTTCTCAACCGCTTTTACTACTATTCCTTGGATGTCAATAACACCGAGGCTTACCGCGGCTTAAAGGATTTGGCCGAACGCCTCGATCGCGAATACGGGCTCGGCGGCAATCGCCTGTTCTACTTGGCGCTTGCTCCCGAATTTTTTGGAACGGTGACGCTCAATCTGCAGGCTTCTGGACTGACGGAAACCGCTGGATTCAAACGGTTGATCATCGAAAAACCGTTCGGCCGCGATCTGAAATCGGCCGAAGCGCTGAACGCCACCATTCAATCGGTCTTTGGGGAAAATGAAATTTACCGCATCGACCATTACCTGGGCAAAGAAATGGTGCAAAACATCCAGGTGATCCGGTTCGCCAATCCCATTTTCGAATCGATTTGGAACAACCGTTACATCTCCAATGTCCAGATCACTGCGAGCGAAACGCTCGGAGTCGGGGAACGCGCCGGTTACTACGACCGCACGGGCGCGCTGCTTGACATGGTGCAAAACCATCTCCTGCAAATGACCGCCCTGACGGCGATGGAGCCGCCGAGCCGGCTCGAAACCGAAGACATCCGGGATGAAAAGGTCAAGGTGTTGCGCTCCATCCGGCCGGTGACCGTTGAATCTGCCCGGCGGGACATCGTCAAAGGCCAATACACGAAAGGCGTGCTGCCAAGCGGTGAAACCGTGCCCGGCTATCGCGAGGAAGAAAACGTCCCGGAGAATTCCGAAACCGAAACGTTTGTCGCGGCCAAATTGTTCATCGACAATTTCCGCTGGGCCGGCGTGCCCTTTTACATTCGGACCGGCAAGCGCATGGCCGTGAAGTCGACGCAAATCGTCATTCAATTTAAGGATGTGCCGTTAAATCCTTACACTTCAACCTTTTTTGCCCAAGAGCCGAATTTGCTCGTCATTCACGTCCAACCCGACGAGGGCTTGTCGCTGAAATTGAATGCCAAAGCGTTCACCCACAAATGGGACAGCAAGCCGATCACCTTGGAATATTGCAATAACTGTTCGGACGTCCTCGGCGGACCCGACGCTTACGAACGGCTGCTCGGCGACTGCTTGCGCGGCGACTCGACCAACTTCACGCGCTGGGATGAAGTCGCCCTGTCTTGGCAATTCGTCGAAGGCATCATGACGGCTTGGAAGGAAACGAACACTCCCGTCCGGTTTTATCCGGCGGGATCCATGGGACCGGCCGAAAGCGATGCCCTGCTGGCCAGAGACGGCTTCCACTGGTGGCCTTTGACGAGAATCAACAAACATTGATCCGAATGGAGGCGAGCGCAATGATCGTTCATGACGTCACACTGCCTATTTATACCGGCATGCCGGTCTACAAAAACAAACCCGAAAAACAGCCTGCCTTTGAGACGGTCACGAACGGCCACGTGACCGAAACGCGCATTTCTCTCGACGCGCACACCGGCACGCACATCGATGCGCCCTTGCACATGGACCCGAACGGGGCGACGATCGAAACGATTCCCATCGAAGATTTGGTCACCCCCGTTCGGCTCTTTGACCTCACCGCGGTCGAAGACGGCATCGACGCGCAAGATTTGGAACCGCTCGGCATCCAAGCGGGCGAGTTCGTCCTTTTTAAAACGAAAAACTCATTTGACGAAGCGTTTAATTTCAATTTCATTTATTTGAAGGAATCCGCCGCACGTTATCTCGCATCAATCGGGATTAAAGGCGTCGGCATCGACGGCCTCGGCGTCGAACGGAGCCAGCCGGAACACCCGACGCATCGCCTCCTGTTCGACCGCGGCATCATCGTCATCGAAGGCTTGAAATTGGATCAAGTCTCCCCCGGCCGCTACCTCATGGTCGCCGCTCCTCTTAAGGTAAGGGGTATCGACGCCGCGCCGGCAAGGATCCTGCTGTTGGAAGAATCATGAAAAAAGAAGCGCCTGATACGGGCGCTTCTTTTTGACTTTCATTCAGTTTTCAACCTCTTTGGGCAACCTCCCGCTTACCGAAAGAAAACGATCCGCACACGCCGTGGGCGCCGTTACGGCTCAGTTTTCTTTCTTCACGACTTCGTGCCCGCCGAATTCATTGCGCAACGCCGCGACGACCTTCCCTGTAAACGTGTCTTCTTCAAGCGACCGATAGCGCATCATCAGCGACAAGGCGATGACCGGCGTCGGGACTTGCAAATCCAACGCGGTTTCCACCGTCCATTTCCCTTCTCCAGAAGAATGCATCACCCCGCGGATGCTTTCGAGTTTCGGGTCTTTGGAAAACGCGTTTTCCGTCAGCTCCATGAGCCAACTGCGAATGACCGAACCATGATTCCAAACGCGGGCGACTTTTTCATAATCGAAATCAAATTCGCTTTTTTCGAGGACTTCAAAGCCTTCGGCGATGGCCGCCATCATGCCGTATTCGATGCCGTTATGTACCATTTTCAAGAAATGGCCGCCTCCCGGCTGTCCCGTAAAATGATAGCCGTTTTCGACCGCCGTGTCTTTAAAGAGCGGTTCGACGAGCGAGAAAGCTTTTTTGTCGCCGCCAATCATGTAACAGGCGCCATGGCGTGCACCCGACACGCCGCCGCTCGTGCCCGCGTCGATAAACGCGATGCCCTTCGCCTTTAAGGCTTCATATCTTTGCAGCGACTTCTTGTAATTGGAGTTGCCGGCTTCGATGACGATGTCGCCTTCCGAAAGCAGCGGGACCAAATCGTTCAACACATCGTCCACAAGGCCGGCGGGAACCATGAGCCAAACGATTTTAGGATTTTCCAGTTTTTCCGTCATTTCCTTCAAGGAATAGGCTCCGGTCGCCCCGTCCGCTGCCAGGCGGTCCACCGCCTCTTTATTAATATCATAAGCCACGATCTCGTGGCCGTGATCCATAAAATTCAGGCCGAGGTTATAGCCCATTTTTCCGAGACCGACTAATCCGAGTTTCATCAGCCTTCTCCTTTCTGTTCCATCCAGCGTTGTCGTCTGATATATTGGCGCAGCCGCTTTTTCCGCATCGCTCCGGCACCGCGCGCATCCAACGGAGCCATCCGCCGGCGACGGACGAGATGTGCTATGAACGATCCGGCAGATGGCCGATCACGCGGTCCCCCGCTTGCAGAGCTCTTCTCGAATAGAAGGCTCCAGCGGGCTAACAAAGCGGCGGGCTCTGACGCGGCGGCCTATTCTATCATATCATATTGGCTTTAATTTGCCTTCATTGGAAGGTCGCTCAGCAGGGGTTTCCTCTCCTTTATCCGATGACCCCGGCCGGATGGCGAATAAAGATAGCAATAAAGCGGCGGCGGCCGTTGCTGCGGCGACGAGAAACATGATCGGCACCGACACTTTCATGAGCGTGGCAAAAAGCGGCGGACCGACCGCCACGCCGATATAGCGCATGCTGCTGTACAAACTCGAGATCGTGCCCCGATTTTCCTTCTCAATCCCCTCCGTCACAAAGGAATCAATGCTCGGCAGCGTGACGCCGATGCCGATCCCGCCGATGAACAAATACAACAAGAACAACCGGACGTTCGGTTGAAAGCTGAGCAGCACCATCGACGCGGCGAGGACGCTCATGCCGGATAGCGTCATCCATTTCATCAATCGTTTGTTTTTGCCGATTTTCGTGCCGGCGATCAGGGATGCACCCGAGATCGCCACAAGCGGAATGGCGATGACGAATCCTTTGCGGACGCCGTTAATGCCGTAATCGCTCTCGAGAATTTCCGACAAATAAAAAAGCGTGCCGAACAAGACGAACATGATGATGCCGCCGATGATAAAAACCGCGATCAACCAGTGAGCCTTTTGCTTAAGAACGGCAAAGGTCTCGGAAACAAAGGCTCGGAACGGTTTCGGTTGCTCGTCCCTAGGCGGCACGTCGACGGAATAACCGACCATGGCGATCGCAATCAAACAGAGCAAGGGGATCGCCAAAAAAGGGGCATACCAGACGATCGCGGCAAAAAGCGAACCGAGGATGGGGCTGAGCACTTTGCCGAACGTATTGGAAGTCTCCAAAATGCCAAGCGCTTTGCTCACCGCTTTTTCATTATTAAAAAGATCCCCGATCAAAGGAATGACGACGGGAAAGGCCCCCGATGATCCGATGCCTTGAAGCAGGCGTCCGAGTAAAATGAACCAATACGGGTGCGCCAAAAACATGGCCGCCGCCCCCGCGATGAGACCGCCAAGCCCCGAGAGCACTAAGCTGGGAATGATGACTTTTTTTCTCCCGATGCGATCTGACAAATATCCGGCGATAGGAATGAACACGATGGCGACGACGGAATACACCGTAATAATCAAGCTGGACTGAAAAGGGCTGATGTCGAGTTTGTTTTGAATGATGGTTAACACCGGGATGAGCATCGAATTGCCGAGGGTCATGATCAACGGGATCGAGGCGAGCGCGGCGACCTCCATTGTTTTGTTTTCTTCCATCGCACATCCTCCAGCACAAATTGGATTTGGTTTAGTTTTCAAACATCCGCAACGGTTTATGCACGCACGGCAAAGGAAGAATCCGCCACGGGCGCCAAAAACCTTTACGTTTCGGATGCTGCGCGCCGCGTCAAATTATAAAAGCCGGTATGCACTCAGAAAGAAAAGGAGGACGCACATGGTCAGTAGCGATCAGCTGCAATCGAAGAAAAAATTGAAGCCGCTGCAAGAAACCCAGCAATACTTACAGGCCGCGCTCCAATCGGTCATCCATGCCCAGGCGATGGAAAACAACCGCGCCCACCAAGAAACCGCGCAAAACATACAAATGGCCCAACAAACGTTGACGGAAACGTTGCAAAACCTCAACGACGACGCGGAAAAAAAACATGTGGAAACCGCCCAGCAGCAACTTTTAAAGGCCCAACAAAAACTTCAAGAAGCCAAACAAATATTTTGATCAAATAAAAAACCGGCATTCTCTGCCGGTTTCATTCCATTTGCCCGCCGCTTTTTAAGACGACCGGCTGGCCGTTTCCCGAATTGCCGCTTCAAAGGCCGCTTGAAGCCGGCGCGTCCATGGGCCGACGGATCCGTCGCCGACCGGCCGCCCATCGACCGCGACGACCGGCATTATTTCTTGCGTCGTGCTCGTCACGATGATTTCCTCTGCGGCCAGCAATTGTTCGACCGTGACGGCTTCCACCTTGACGGGCATATCGAGCTCTTGCATGATCCGCAGGACGGAGCGGCGCGTGATTCCGTCCAAGATCAAATGGTTCGCAGGATGCGTAAACCAAACCCCGCCTATTAAAGCGAACACATTGGAAGCGCTCCCCTCGGTCACCGTCTTGCCGCGATGGAGAATCGCTTCGGCACACCCTTTGTCAAGAGCCTCTTGTTTGGCCAACACGCTGCCCAAAAGGTTTAAAGATTTGATATCGCAGCGCAACCAGCGAATGTCCTCGGTCAAATGCGCGCGGATGCCTTCTTGCAACGCCTGAAGCGGGCGGTCCAACGTTTGCGTATAGGCGGTCAACACGCTATGGGCATTCTTCGGGAAACCATGGGTTCGCGGCGAGGCGCCGCGCGTGATTTGCAGATAAACAATGCCGTCGCCGAGCGCATTGAGGGTGATGAGGCGGCGAATCTTATCGGTGAGTTCATCGATTCCATACGGCGGCTCCAGCCGAATTTCCCGCAGGCTGCGGGCGAGCCGCGCCATGTGTTCATCAAGCAAAAAAGGCGCCCCGCCGTAAACGCGGATGACCTCATACACGCCGTCGCCGAACTGATATCCCCTGTCTTCGATGTCCACCGTCGCTTCGGTTCTCTCCACGAAGCGATCATTCACCAATATCATGACGATCCTCCTCGTCGCATCGCCGTCCCGCCGACACCGGGGCGTGATGTCATTAAATGCTTAATTCGCATAATCATGATTATTTTATCACGTTGCCGCCGCCATGGATATAAAATCTTTAAAAACCTTCCCATTCTCCCATATTTTCCGTTTTTCTTCCTTTTTGTCCCGCAAACTTTGGCAAGCTAATCTAAATCTTTCTTTACTTATATTAAATTTTGAATTATACTTTAGCCGTATGTTTACCATTTCAAGGGGGAGATCGTGTATGAATAGGTCCGTCAAAGGACTGGCGCTGTTCGTGATGGCGCTTGCGCTCGTCTTCGGCGTCGTTGCCTGCAACGACAGCTCCAACGGAAAATCGGACGACAAAAAAACGGAAGCCAAAAAAGAAAACAACACGGATAAGAAAAAACAATTGGCCGGCGAGCTCAGCAATTTTGCCTTTGATGTTCAAACAGCGATTTCGCAAGCTTATGCGCCCTATGCGGTATTGGACGGCTATGCCGGCGCTGAGGGCGATGCTTATGTCGCCCAAGACGTCAAAGACGCTTTCGCGCAAACGAAAGATTCCGCTTCGGCGCTTGACAACGTAACCGTTCCCGACTCGCTGTCGGATTACAAAACGGATCTCGAAGCCGCGTTAAAAGATTTGAAGGATTCCTTTGCCAAACGCGCGGAAGCCGCCGCGGCCAATGCCAATGTTAAAGACGGCAAAGCCTTGGCTGATGCCGTGACGAAAATCAGCAGCGCTGCGCAACCGTCGTTCGATTCCTTCCAAACGAAATTCAACGACGTCGCGAAAAAATTGGGCCTTGAACCGATGGATTTCACCAAAGCGCTGTCCAACTAAGCAAAAACCACCGCGCCTCTGCGCGGTGGTTTTTCTTTGCATGCCCGACATGGGGACGATTCATAGGAGATGAACGTCCCCCAGGCCGTTTGACTTGAATGCCAGCCAGCACCGGCTACTTTTTCTCGATCACCTTGGCCAATCGATCGGCGATCAATTGATACCCTTCGGCGTTCGGGTGAAAATGATCGTCGGACAAAACATCCGGGACCTTCCCTTTAAACAGATCATAGGTCGGGATAAAGACCGTATTCGGATAAAGCTCGAGCACGGTCTTCGAACCTTGATTCCACTCGTTGATGATCGCCTCGATCTGATCGTTCAACTCCGGAAACAGATCCTCAAAAGGATTATAGAGGCCGATGTAATAAAGGGTGGCCCGATCGTTCAAATCTCTGATCGTCTTAAGGATTTTGTTTAAATTTTTCAGGTAGGCGACGCGGCGGTTTTCAAAATCGTCAAGTTGAACGGTCGTCAAATTTCGTTTCAACACATTGACGAGATCGTTGCCGCCGATCGTCATGAGGATGATGTCGGAGTTTCGAATGTCTTCTTGAACGTCGTTCCGGCTTAAAACCTTTAGCAGATCATCGGTCGTGTCCCCTTTGACGCCGTAATCCTTAAAAGACAGCCGGGACACCCAATCGGAGTGTTTCAGCTTATCGGCGGTCCGTCCCGCATAGCCCTCTTCGTTCGCATCGCCGACGCCCATGGTGAGCGAATCGCCGATCGCCGTCATGTGGAGGGAGAGTTGTTTGGGCGGCAGCACCGTTTTGAACGTTTCATATGATTTTGCCCCGCGATCGACGAACGGGAGCGCATCGCGGAAAAAATAGATGCCGGTGCCGATGAGCAAAACCATGGCGAGAATAAGGAACCCGACGATGATGCGCTTTCGCTTTGATTTCGCCCTCCGTTTCGCTTCGCTGAGCCTTGTTTCGTGAAGCGTCATTCCCGGATTTCCTCCAAACGAAATCGATGAATTTGGTCCGTGCAACCTTCCGCACGCAAAATGTCCAATTGTTTTTTTCCCATTAAATCAAAATGGGGGTAGCGGTTTCGCTTGTCGATCCACTGCGGCTTCAATCCGTATTTTTTGCCCCAACGGATCAGTTTTTTCAAATTGCTGCAACCCGCTTTCGTCACCGTCCGGTATTGAGGAAAACGGGGATCGTACCAATAATGGGTGAGCAACGCCACTTCCCCTTTTTCGACGCGCTCTTTCCACTTTTTTAATTCCTTCGGTTGTACCCCGAAAGCCATGCAGAAACTCATCTCCAATGATTGCGTTCCCGGTTCCGCGAGTCAGCTCTGCGGACCCGCCTCCATTTTACCATATCACTTATTTCGCCCGGATCCAAACCGTTTTTCTTTATGAAAGAAAAACAGCGGCAAGACGCCGCTGTTTTCGAGTCCGAACGGTCACGATTTCGATGTATGTTTTTTTTCAATTTTGGACTCGATTTTTTCCAACGCGATATTATCTTTATCTTTTAATATTTCAGACTTATTTTTGGTGATTAATTCTTTGAAAGAAAGTCGCTTTCTCATGTTCATCCCCTCTTTCACCATCTATTATACATAACATTATGACCAAATGACCAGTCAATTATTACAAAAGTATGAATTTTAATTGACTCCACGGCGCCATTCGTGTTGCAATAGGCCGTATACTTTAAGATCGATCCAGCGACCGCCCCATCGTTCCCACTCGCGCAACCGGCCTTCCATGACAAAAGGACCGCGTTGCACCAGCTTTTCCGCGTCATGATTAAACGGCGACACCATCGCGGTCAACCGATGAAAACCCATGTTTTCAAAACCGAAGCGGATCAAGCGGTGCATCGCTTCCGTCGCCAATCCCTTGCGGCGATAAGGCTTCAGCATTTCGCCGCCGATCTCCGCGCGGCGGTGATGCCAATCAATCTGGTGAAAACCTGCCGATCCGATAAAATGCCCGCCATCCTTTAAAACAACCGCCCAACGCATCGAACGGGCATCCGGCGCCAAATGCGTATAAGCATCGATCAGCCACTCAGCTTCGCTAAGATGTTTCATCGTTTCGCCGCCGTCAAATTTCATCGTTTCCGGGTCTGAAAAAAGTTTGAAGACGGCGGGCACATCCGCTCTTTGAAATGGCCGGAATACAAGGCGTTCTGAAGAAAACACCGGTAGCATACGCGCTTCCCTCCCCGTCTTATAATATGACGACGGCGCCATGTGGGAACGCCCCATGTTCGCCTTTCGCCGTCCATGGGAAATGGGGCGAGGACGGACGCCTCGTTTTGGGGAATGCAAAAAAAATCGGCCGCTGATTCGGCCGATATCCTTATCGCATCCTTCCGGCGATCTTCAAGGTTTTATTGAGAAGCCCGCAAACCGGACAACGTCGCGTTCACGGCGATCGCGTTCGGATCCGTCTTGACCTCGATGAGAACGGGCGCGGTGAGCGGGTGGTCGACGAGGCGCTCCAAGAGCCGTTCAAACGCCTCCGATGAAGTGACGCGATGGCCATCCACTCCCAAGGCGCGGGCGGCGCCGGCAAAATCGACTTCGCTCAAGCCCGTGGCCACGACGCGTCCCGGATAGCGCATTTCCTGATGCATGCGAATGGTCCCGTACATCGCATTGTTAAAGACGAGCGCCAGCACCGGGATGCGATAATGGGCGGCGGTCGCCAACTCCTGCATCGTCATCGCGAACCCGCCGTCCCCCGAGAACGACACGACCCAGCGATCGGGGTGGGCCAGTTTCGCGCCGAGGGCGGCGGGAAATCCGTAGCCCATCGCGCCGGACGTCGGACCGACATACGTCTGCGGCTTGACGAACGGATAATACGTATGCAACCAGCCGGCGAAATTTCCGGCGTCATTGGCAATGATCGTATCTTTAGGCAATAACGCGCACAATATTTTCATGATGCGTTTCATATTGCAGCCGGACGGATCATCGTTTTCCGGTACATCCGTCAAGGCGGATGCTTCTTCATAGGCCCGGCGTCGTTCGCTTGTCCAATTTTTCCACTTGGACGGCGCCAGCTTGTCGCGTGCGGCAGCGCGCAAGGCTTCAAGCGCCGCGCGGGCGTCCGCGCCGATGCCGACGGCCACTGGAAAGACTTTACCGATCGCCTCCGGATCAATGTCGATGTGAATCAATGTTTGTCCGCGAGCGAGGATGCTGTAATCTTGTGTCGTCACTTCTGAAAGCCGCGTGCCGACCGCGACGACGACATCCGCGTTTTGAAGCGTTTTCAAAATCGAGGATGGCGTCCCGAGCCCGACGTGCCCCACATAATGCGGATGATCGTTCGGAATCACGTCATGGCGGCGAAACGCCGCCAACACCGGAATCCCGGTCGCATCCGAAAACCGTTGCAAAGCGGTTTCGCCGGCGCTTGCCTTGACCCCGCCGCCGGCGATGATGACCGGCCGCTCCGCGCGACTGAGCCAGTCGATGGCCCTCGCGATGTCCTGCGGGGATGGATGCGGCCGCAACGGTTGCGCCGCTTCGGCGAAGGCCGGCTCGATCTCGACGGGCAACAGATCTTCCGGAAACGCGAGGACGACCGGACCGGGACGGCCGGTTATCGCCGTACGAAACGCCCGCTGCACGAGTTCCGGCACGCGCTCCGGATCCCGGACCTCCACCGCCCACTTGGCGATCGGGGCAAAAAAACATTCGACATCCATTTCTTGAAACCCTTCGCGGCCGTAAAACCTTCGGTGCACTTGCCCGAGAAACACGACCATCGGCGTGGAGTCTTGGCGGGCGGTATGGACGGCGATGCTCAAGTTGGCCGCGCCGACTCCCCGCGTCGCCATGACGACCGCCGGACGGCCGGAAGCTTTCGCAAACCCCTCGGCCATAAATGCCGCACCGCTTTCGTGCCGCGCCGCAAAAAGTTGAATCGTCGGATGCTGATAAAGCGCATCCAAAATCGGCAAATAACTTTCCCCGGGGACACAAAAAGCATGTGTCACTCCTTCGATTTCCATACAGCGAACGATCGCTTCCGCTGCCGTCATCCGTTCGCCCATCCTCATCACCTCTCCTTGTGCCTCCATGACATCACGAGCGATCGGTCACGCGCCGGATGCGTTCGGCCGCTTCAACGAGCCGTTCGTCCGGAACGGACAAGGAAATTCGGCAATACCCTTCCCCATTCGGTCCGAACGCCGAACCTGGCGTCAAGATCACGCCGGCCTCTTCCAGCAATTTTTCACAAAACGAGGCCGACGTTTCGCCATCGGGGACTTTGGCCCAAAGGAAGATGCTCCCTTTTGGTTTTTGCAGCGACATACCGATCGCTTTTAAGGCTTGAATCATGACGTCGGCCCGCTTTTCATAAATCGCGTTCCTTGTCGCCAAAACGCTCAGATCGCTCGTCAACGCGGCGGCCGCCGCTTTTTGGATCGGCAAAAATTGCCCGGTATCGACATTGCTTTTCACGGTTTTTAACAGCTGGATCACGCGGCGATTGCCGACGGCGTATCCGATCCGCCAGCCGGTCATGTTAAAGGCCTTCGACAAAGACCCGAATTCGACGGCGACGTCCTTGGCCCCTTCCGCTTGCAGGACGCTTGGCGCTTGATAATCCCCGAACGTCACGAGGTTGTAAGCGGAATCATGAACGAGCCAAATGCCGTGTTCGGCGAAGAAGGCGACGGCCTCTTCAAAAAACGCGAGATCAACCGTCGCGCCGGTCGGATTCCCCGGATAATTTAAAAACGCCAGTTTCGCCCGTTTCAACACATCCTGCGGGATGTCGCGAAAATCGGGGCGAAAGCCCAATGCTTCACGAAGTTTTAAGTCATATATGCGGCCGCCGGCAAGATGCGCGGCCATCCGGTAAACCGGATAACTCGGATCGGGAACGATCACGGCATCCCCGGGATCGACCATCGATAATACGAGATGAGCTAGCCCCTCTTTGGATCCGATGAGCATTAACACTTCCGTATCCGGATCGAGATCGACCTGGAATCGGCGCCGGTAAAAAGTGCTCACCGCTTCGCGAAATTCCCGGGTTCCGTCAAATGGCGAGTAGCGCATGTTGGCCGGGTCGTCCAATTCTTTGATCAAACGCTCCTTAATGAAGCCCGGTGTCGGCAAATCCGGATCGCCGATGCCGAGATCGATGATGTCCAGGCCCTGTTCGACCAAGGCCTTTTTCTTGGCTTGAATTTTAGAAAACGTATACGGCGGCAACGCCTCCGCCCGCTTGGCGGCAGGATGTTTCACGAAAACTCCCCCGTTTCAGATTGGCAAATCCTCTTTTTGCATGGAGATCTATACCCCCATTATATGGCACCCTACGGGAGTTTCAACTGATTTTTTGAATAAATCTCCTTTACTGAATTGACGTTCGCTTATCGATTTTCTGATAGATATTGATTCGGGGCGGCAATTATCATATAATGGAAATGTTCATATTGTTGCGCAATAGACAATCTTAAGAATCCATTTTTTGTAAGCGTTTTCTTATATTTTGTCGAAGGAGGGGCTTTTATCACATGGATGTCACCGTGAAAGCGACCGTCTACAAAAATTACATCAACGGGGAATGGAAAGCGAATCCCGACGGAGAAAAGGTGGCGAACATCAATCCGGCCAACGGTGAGGTGCTCGGTTACGTCACTTTATCGACCGAGCGCGATGTGGACGAAGCGGTCCGCGCTGCAAAAGAAGCGCAAAAATCTTGGGCGAAAGTGCCTGCCCCGAAACGCGGCGAATATCTTTTCCGCATCGGCGAAATTCTGCGCGAGCGAAAAGAGGCGCTCGCCCGCCTTTTGACGCAAGAAATGGGCAAAGTGATCGCCGAAGCCCGCGGCGAAGTCCAAGAGGCGATCGATATGGCCTATTTTATGGGCGGAGAAGGCCGCCGTCTCGCCGGGCAGACCGTGCCGTCGGAGCTCCCCGATAAACACGCGATGAGCTTGCGCGTTCCCGTCGGGGTCGCCGGACTGATTACACCGTGGAACTTTCCGATCGCGATTGCCAGTTGGAAGATATTTCCCGCTCTCGTCGCCGGCAATACGGTCGTTTGGAAACCGGCGACCGACACGCCGGCGCTCGCTTATGAATTCGTAAAAATTTTCGAGGCCGTCGGCCTGCCCAAAGGCGTCGTCAATCTCGTCTACGGGTCGGGCGGCACGGTGGGGCGCGCCATGGTGGAACACCCCGGCATCGACATTATTTCCTTCACCGGCTCCACGGAAGTCGGCAGCGAAATCAACGGGCGCGCCGGCAAACTCTTAAAGCGCGTTTCGTTGGAAATGGGCGGGAAAAACGCGGTCATCGTCATGGATGACGCCGACCTCGACCTCGCCGTCGACGGCATCATTTGGAGCGCATTCGGCACCGCCGGCCAACGGTGCACCGCGTGCAGCCGCGTCATCGTTCATCGCAACGTGAAGGCGGAATTGGAAGAACGCCTTGTCCGGCGCGTGGAAAGCCTGAAAATCGGCGACGGCCTCGATGAATCCGTCGATATCGGCCCGGTCATCAACGAGAAAGCCTTAAAACAAATCGAAGCCTACATGGACGTCGCCAAAAGCGAAGGGGCCGTTTTGTTGTGCGGCGGCCGCAGAGCCGAAGGCGGAGCGCTCGACTCCGGTTATTATTTTGAACCGACCATCTTCACCGATGTGACGCGCGACATGCGCATCGCAAAAGAAGAAATTTTCGGCCCGGTTCTCTCGATCCTCGCGGTGGACAGTCTCGATGAAGCCATCGAAATCAACAACGAAGTCAACTACGGCTTGTCGAGCGCGATTTTTACCCGAGACACGAATCAAACCTTCCGGGCCATGCGGGAACTGGATACGGGCATCGTCTACATCAACGCCGGGACGACGGGAGCGGAAATCCACCTCCCCTTTGGCGGCACCAAGGCGACGGGCAACGGCCACCGCGACTCGGGCATTGCCGCGCTCGACGTCTTTACGGAATGGAAAAGCGTTTACGTCGATTACAGCGGCAAACTGCAACGCGCGCAAATCGACAACAATTAAAACTTAAAGACGGAAAGGCGTTCAATCGGCATCGCCGGATTGAAAAATTGGGTCTTCAAGCGGTGCCCGATCTAGCGAAATCATCTTTGACAAGGAGGAATGGTTTTTATGAAAGTTGCTGTATTGGGAGCAGGTTTGATGGGAAAAGAAGCCGCGCGCGACCTCGTGAACAGCCCTGGGGTTGAACAGGTCGTCATCGCCGATATCGATCTGGCAAAGGCGGAACAAGTTTGTCACACTTTAAACCGTTCCAACATCAGCCCGGCGAGCGTCGATGCCAGCAATGACGCGCAGCTCAAGGATTTCATGAAGGACTTCGACGTCGTCGTCAACGCCCTGTTTTACGCTTTCAATGAAAAAGTCGCCCGCACGGCCGTCGAAGTCGGCGTGCATTCGGTCGATCTCGGCGGCCATATCGGCCACGTGACCGAAAAGGTGCTGGCGCTGCACGATGAAGCCGTCCAAGCCGGCGTCACGATCATTCCCGATCTCGGCGTCGCCCCCGGGATGATCAATATTCTGTCGGGTTACGGCGTCAGCAAGCTCGACCGCGCCGAAACGATCAAACTGATGGTCGGCGGCATTCCCGTCCGGCCCGAACCGCCCTTCGGATACAACCACGTCTTTTCCATTGAAGGCGTTTTCGACCATTACACCGACCCGTCGCTCGTCATCCGGGACGGAAAGAAAATGGAAGTTCCGTCGCTTTCGGAAATCGAAACCGTTTATTTCGAAAATTTCGGACCGCTCGAAGCCTTCCATACCGCCGGCGGCACATCGACGTTGTCCTTATCCTATCCGGATTTAAAAAACTTGGAATACAAAACGATCCGTTACCCCGGCCATGCGGAAAAATTTAAATTGCTCGTCGATCTCGGTTTAACTTCACGGGATAAAACGGTCGAAATCGACGGGCGGCCCGTCAGTGTGCGCGAGGTGATGCTGAAAGTTCTCGACCCGATCCTCGACCTCGGCGACAAGGATGACGTCGTCCTGCTCAGGGTCATCGTCTCCGGCGTCAAAGGCGGACAACCGCAAACGCACATCTTCGAAATGACGACTTATAACGACAAAGCCAACCGCGTGACCGCCATGGCGCGCTCAACGGCTTATACGATTTCGGTGGTCGCCCAGATGATCGGTTCCGGAACGATATCCAAACGGGGCGTCTATGCTCCGGAAAACATCGTTCCCGGTGACCTCTATATTAAAGAAATGGAAAAACGCGGCGTCATCATTAAAGAAAGGTTTGAACAATCCGTCGCGGTCGGTTGATCTCATCGAGGCGTGCGCAAAGCCCGACGCCAAAACCCGACAGCGGCTCAGCGCTTCGGCCCGAACTCCGCGGGCGGACCCGGCCTCGCCCCGCGGGGTCGGGCTTTACCGTTTTCCCTTTCCCATCACATCTTTTTAATGGGAAGAACGATAAAGCCATGCGGAGACGAAAACTCCGTTCGCGCGGTTTCCGTCCAATTTTACTCCTGCCGACGGCGGAACGCAACGCTTCGAGCGTCGGCACTACCTTTGCCGCTCTTCGCCATAAAAAGAAATGCCGATCACCCGCGCTCAGCCCGCAAAAGCGCAGGCGAAAGGCTTTAAAATCTTCACGGCGATCGCCGGTTCTCGGTTACAGGGCATTCGGTCCGGTCAGATAAAGGAAAACAGCCGCGGCACCCGCCAAATTCGGCAGGGCAAACAGGCACGTGCGCACCGTCCATTTCCAGCGCATGTGCTTTTCTTTTTCGGGTTCGTCCGTTTCTTCGGCGCTTTGATCGTGGACAAACGCCCGCGAAAACGCTCCGCTCAACACAAGACAGACGAGGCCGAGTCCGCCGGCGAAAGACATCGCCATTTTTAAGTCACCTGCGACGATGGCGCTGAACAAAATGAAGAGAAACATGACGACGCCGTAAAAAAAAGATTTCAACAACGCGAGACACCCCTTTTTCGACCTCACAACAAAGCGCGGGAACGGTTTGTTTTTCGTTATTGTACCACAGTCGGACATGTAAAAATGATGAAATCCGCCACAAATGGCGGATTCCAAAAAATGGTTACCTTCGGCTCTCTTCTGTACGACGCGATGGCGTTTCCCGTTGCGGAGACCGCGCATTCGAACCGTTGGCTCCAGGTGCCGGGTGTCGCCGCGCCGCGCGGAACGAGCGGTCCGTCACATCGAACCTTCGGCACGCTTTTCATCTCTATGGCGTTTTGTACCGGGTTCGGCTCACGCCCCTTCCCACGCCGGCAAATTTTTTCGCAGCGGTTTGTCCTTGCGGTAGCCCAGCACATAGTCGGCCTGCATCAGCGTATGGATTTCCCGAGTGCCTTCGTAAATGACCGGCGCTTTTGAATTGCGGAGATACCGCTCGACCGGATATTCGTTGGAATAGCCGTAGGCGCCGTGAATTTGGACGGCGTCGTTGGCGACTTCGTTCGCGAAATTGCACGCCTGCCATTTGGCGAGCGACGTTTCACGCGTATTGCGCACGCCTTTGTTTTTCAATTCGCCGGCCCGGTAGACGAGGAGCCGCGCCATGACGAGCTTCGCTTCCATGTTCGCGATCATCTGTTTGACGAGCTGATGCTCGCCGATTTCTTTTCCGAACGTCTTCCGTTCATGGCAATATTTGACGCAGGCCTCGAGACAGGCGCTGATGATGCCGCAGGCGCCGGCCGCGACGGTGAAGCGCCCGTTGTCCAGCGCGGACATGGCGATATAAAATCCTTCTCCTTCTTCCCCGAGCAGGTTTTCTTTCGGCACCTTGACATTGTCCAGGAAGATTTGGCCCGTGTTCCCCGCGCGGATGCCGAGCTTTCCCTTTATGGCCCGCGACGAAAAACCCGGCATCGTCCGTTCGACGATGAACGCCGAAATCCCGCGGTGCCCCTTTTCCCTGTCCGTATACGCGAAGACGATGAAATGATCGGCGAGATCGCAGAGCGAAATCCACGTTTTTTCACCGTTTAATACGTAGTAGTCGCCCGAGCGGACGGCGGTCGTGCGGATCGCTTTGACATCGGACCCGGCGTTGGGCTCGGTGAGGGCGTAAGCCCCCAATTTTTCGCCGCGCGCTTGCGGCACGAGGTATTTTTGCTTTTGTTCTTCGGATCCCCATTGCAACAACGTGAGGCTGTTCAAGCCGGTATGAACGGAAACCGCCGTGCGAAACGCCGTATCTCCCCGCTCAAGTTCTTCGCAGACGATCGCGAGTGAATTGTAATCCATGCCGCTGCCGCCGTATTTCTCAGGAATCGGCACGCCCATCAGCCCGAGCTCGGCCAGCCTTTTATATATGTACGGATCGGCTTCGCCTTTTTCATCCCATTCCTTAATGTTAGGCATAATCTCCTGATCCACGAATTGTCTGACCGTTTGGCGCAACATTTTTTGTTCCGGTGACAGTTCAAAATCCATCTTAAAGTCCTCCTCTGAAGCCTTATGATTAGATTTTTTTATGGTTGAGGGTTCCGCCCCCGTTTCATTGCCTGACCGCCGAAACGCCGCCAGGGCAGGACAAAGGGGCAGGGAATCGACCTGGCCGCTTGCCGGGCAAGCGTCAGATGACGCCGCGCCGGCGCCATTCTTGGATCTCCTCCTCCGAGAAGCCGTGCGCGCGCAAGATTTCATCGGTATGCTCCCCGGCGGCGGGCGGATGATCCCGATAGGAAACCGGCGTCGCCGACATCTTGATCGGGCTGGCGACGAGCGGTACCGCGCCGGCCGTCGGATGGCGCATGTCGATCTTCATCCCCCGGGCAACCACTTGCGGATCGCGAAACACTTGGTCGAGCGTTTGGATCGGTCCGCTGGGGATGCCGGATTGCCAAAAAAGGTTCACCCAGTGCGCGCGCGGCCGGGTCGAAGTCACGGCGTTGATTCTTTTTTCCAATTCTTCGACGTGTTCCAGACGCCGGGGATTGGTGGCAAACCGTTCGTCGTCCGCGAGTTCCGGCATGCCGAGCAGCCGGCATAACGTTCGAAATTGCCGGTCGTTGCCGACGGCGATCGCCAGCTCGCCGTCGGCGGCGCGGAACGTCTGATACGGAACGATGTTCGGGTGTTTGTTGCCGAGCCGGCCCGGTATTTGGCCGGAGATTAAATAGTTGCTCGCCACGTTCACCATCGCGCTGATGGCACAATCATACAAAGACAAATCGATTTCCTGGCCGGCGCCCGTATGAGCGCGGGCGAGGAGCGCCGCTTGAATCGCGACGGCGGCATAGAGACCGGTCAAGACGTCGGTGATCGCCACCCCGACTTTCAGGGGGCCGGTTTCGGCGGTTCCCGTGACGCTCATCAAGCCGCACATCGCTTGAATGACAAAATCGTAGCCGGGCAATTCCCGATACGGACCGGTCTGTCCGTAACCGCTGATGCCGCAATAAACGAGACCGGGGTTTTCGGTGGAAAGCTCGCGGTACGACAACCCCCATTTTTCCATCGTTCCCGTTTTAAAATTGTGAATGAGAACATCCGCGTCGCGCACCAACGTTTTCAAAATCCGCCGCCCTGTTTCCTCTCTCAAATTGAGCGTCAGCGCCTTTTTGTTTCGATTGGCACAAAGATAGTAAGCGCTTACATCTCCAGCGAACGGCGGACCCCACGCGCGCGTGTCATCGCTTCCGCCCGGCGCTTCAATTTTAATGACTTCGGCGCCGAGATCGCCGAGAATCATCGTGCAATAAGGCCCGGCGAGTACCCTTGACAGATCGATGACCTTGATGCCTTCCAACGCGCTATCCGGCATGGCTTTCTCTCCTTTCATCGGGAACAAAAATAAAGCCGGACCGCGATCGCTGACAGGGATATCAACGTTCGACGTCCAAAAAATTCGGAAATCCGACTTCTTGCAGCGGACGGGAACTTTCTGGTCTTTACCAATTTTGATAATATTATAAACCAACGGTTCGGAAAGCGTCAACGCGTCCGGGCACCGGATGTGATCCACAAAAGCCGTCCCGTCCGTTTGTCAATGGCGGCATGACACCCCTTTCAAAAACGCGATCTGGGATCGCGACAGCGGCTGCGGATGACCGCGCTTCAACTGATGCCGCAATGCCGGCAAACGTACAACCGGCCTGACGGTTTCCGCTCATGCTCAATGACTTCGCCGCGCGTAAGGATTCTAAGATTTTGTTCCAGCGCGTATTATTTTTAGAGGGACATTTTTGTTATAATTGATAATGTGGTTTTTGAACCGCTGCACCCGCACGGTCACCGGCGCCTCGGAGCAACGGGCGTCTGCCGACAAAAGCGCGCAACGAGGCGTTCCGGCTCGTTCTGAAAAAACTTTGCCACCATATCCAACATATAAAAAAGAAAAGTGGGTTGGAAAATTGAAAGAGATTATCTTGCAATGGCTCGACGCGATCATGGGGCTCGGCTATTTCGGGATTGCGCTCGCCCTGATGATCGAGATCATTCCCAGCGAACTCGTCCTCTCTTACGGCGGGTTTATGGTCAGCCTCGGCCGCATTAATTTTCTGGGAGCGGTCATCGCCGGCACGATCGGCGCCACCGTCGCCCAGCTTTTCTTATACTGGATCGGCGCATACGGCGGCCGGCCGTTTTTGGAGAAATACGGAAAATATCTGCTCATACATAAAAATCATTTGGACGTATCGGAGCGCTGGTTTGAAAAATACGGGCCCGCCGTCGTCTTTTTTGCCCGGTTCGTCCCCGTCGTCCGCCAGGCGATTTCCATTCCCGCCGGCATCGCGAAAATGCCGCTTGCCAGCTTTCTTTTCTTTACGGTCTTGGCGACTGTCCCGTGGTGCCTCGTTTTCATTTATCTCGGTGAAAAACTGGGGCAAAATTGGGAGCAAATCAAGGAAGTCGCCGCGCCCTACGTCGACGTGGCTGGATTCGTCATCCTCTTGCTGTTCGGCGTCTTTATGGCCTTTAAATTTTGGAACCGCCGGCGCAAGTTCACGCCGTGAACCCGCCGCTCATTTTTTTGGTAAAATGATGAAAGATCTTAATTTACATAAGGAGTGATAGAATGTCCCAACGCGCGCTCGACTATTTGGAACAACACCGGGACGAAGCGCTGAAACAGCTCGGTGATTTTCTCAAAATTGAAAGCATCAGCTCCATTCCCGCCCACAAAGGCGATGTCCGCCGGGCGGCCGAATGGCTCGCCGAACGGTTGAAAGAAGCGGGCCTGGAAAACGTCAAAGTCATGGAAACGGCCGGCCACCCCGTCGTCTACGGGGACTGGCTGCATGCGGAAAACGCGCCAACCGTTCTCATTTATGGCCATTATGACGTCCAACCGGTCGACCCGCTCGACCTGTGGGAAACGCCGCCGTTTGAACCGACCATTCGCGACGGAAAAATCTATGCGCGCGGCGCCAGCGACGATAAAGGCCAAGTGTTTATGCACGTCAAAGTGCTGGAAGCCGTTTTAAAAAGCGAAGGCGCCTTGCCGGTCAACGTCAAAGTGATCTTTGAAGGCGAAGAAGAAATCGGCAGCCCAAACCTTGATCCGTTTGTCGAAAGCCATCAAGATCTGCTGGCCGCCGACGTGTTGCTCGTCTCGGACACGTCGCTCCTCGAAAAGGGAAAACCGGCGGTCGTCTACGGCTTGCGCGGGCTTTGCGGCATGCAAATCGACATTAAAGGCGCCAACACCGATCTGCATTCCGGCGGTTTTGGCGGCGCGGTGCAAAACGCGATCCACGCACTGGTGAGCCTCTTGGCGACGATGCACGACGAAGAAGGACGCGTCACCATTGAAGGCTTTTACGATAAGGTGCAGCCCTTGAGCGAAGAAGAACTGGCGACGTGCGCAGCGCTTTCCGACGACGAAAAGCTCAAAAAACAGTTCGGCGTCAACGAACTGTTCGGGGAACCGGGCTATCCGACGCTCGCCCGCATTTGGGGGCGTCCGACCCTTGAAATCAACGGCATTTGGGGCGGTTATCAAGGCGAAGGCGTCAAGACGGTCCTCCCCAATGAAGCGCACGCGAAAATCACTTGCCGTCTCGTTCCCGATCAAGACCCGCAAGAAATTTCCGAACTGATCCAGCGCCATATCGAAAAACATCTACCGCCGGGCGTGACCGTGAACACGACCTTGTTCGATCAAGGCAAACCGTTCTTGACGGCTTACGATCATCCGGCCATTCAAGCGGCGGGACGGGCGTTGGAAACGGCTTACGGCGTGCCGACGACCTATACGCGCATGGGCGGATCAATCCCGATCGTCGAAACCTTCAACCGCGTGTTGAACTTGCCTGCCGTGTTGATGGGATTCGGCCTCGAGGACGAAAACATCCATGCGCCGAACGAACACTTCCATCTTGAAAACTTCGACAAGGGCATGGTCGCGCTCGTGCACTATCTGTATGAATTAAAAAACGCCTTATGACGCATAAACGGCGGACCTTTCAAAAGGTCCGCTTTTTTGTGCAGACGTGCTCAAGAGCAAGGGTTTTGAATGAACGGCATCCGAGCGTTATGATGAAAACGTCCATTATCTTAATTTTATAACAGAAGGTGACCCCATTGGATTACATCGAAAGCGGCACGCGCGCGTTTCGCCACGCGAGTCTCGCCTTATTCGCCGGCGGGTTCGTCACTTTTTCAAATCTTTATACCGTCCAGCCGCTCATGCCGATCTTCACAAAGACTTATCATATATCCCCCGCGGTCGCGAGCCTGTCCCTTTCCGTTTCAACGGCGACGCTCGCCGTTTTTATGTTGTTTTCGGCCGTGTTGAGCGATGCGATCGGCCGCAAACGCATCATGTCGATCTCGATGTTTGCGGCCAGCCTCATCGCGATCGCCACGGCGTTTGCCCCATCCTTCCGCGCATTGATCGCCATGCGCCTGTTTCTCGGCGTCGCGTTGGCCGGGGTACCGGCGATCGCCATGGCCTACATCGGCGAAGAATTTCATAAACGCAGCCTCGGCCGCGCGATGGGGCTGTACATCAGCGGCAATTCGATCGGCGGTCTGTTCGGGCGATTGGCGACGGGAGCGCTCACCGATTGGTTCAATTGGCGCATCGCCCTCATCGCTTTGGGGGCATTAAGTCTTTTATTTAGCCTCTATTTTTATTACGCCTTGCCGAGGCCAAACCATTTCCGCCCGAAACCGACTTCCTTTAAAGAGACGGGGCGCAAATTCATCGGCCATTTAAAACATCCGGGCCTCGTATCCCTGTTTCTCTGTGCGTTTTTGCTGATGGGCGGCTTTGTCACGATGTTCAATTACATAGGTTTTTTGCTGACGAACCCGCCATACCGCGTCAGCCAAACGCTCATCGGTTTGATCTTTCTCGTCTATTTGACGGGAACGTTCAGTTCGACTTGGATGGGGAAATCGGCCGACATCATTGGTGCGGCACCGGCCATTAAGCGATCGCTCGCCATCATGTTCTCGGGAACCGTCATCACGTTGTTTTCGCCAGTGATCGTCAAAATCATCGGCCTGGCCGTTTTCACCTTCGGCTTTTTCGGCGCCCACGCCGTCGCGAGCGGCTGGGTCGGGGAGCGCGCACGGGCGAACAAAGCCCAGGCTTCTTCCCTTTATCTCTTGTTCTATTATGCGGGCTCAAGCCTCGTCGGCGCCTTCGGCGGATTTTTCTGGAGCGGTTTCGGCTGGATCGGCGTCACCGCCCTCATCGCATCGTTGATCCTTTCGGCGTTCATCTTGACGTATGCGTCTCAACGCTTAGCGGAGCGGGAAGTTTGAGCGCATGGAGCCTTCGAGACGGAATGGCCGCGTTTCAAAGCGAGCGCTCCGACGGCTCATGATCGGAAGAAGCAAAACGCGCGGTGACAAAACAAGCATGACGTCGATCTTTAAACTGAACAACCGGGCCAAGCCGGCCGTAGCGCCAGCATTACCCCGCCGGCGCCATCAAAGGCGTTCCACAGACCCTGGGGAAGAAGGGCACTCCCCTGCCCTTCCGCAGGGCGGCCGTTAACGCTCAAAATACAGCGCGTAATGGTCGGCACATCCCGGATTAAAATGCGCCCCGCAATGCGGGCAGACGGACCGGCAGGCCAAATATTCATGAATCGATAATTCCGTTGCGCAATTCCCGCAAAGAATCGCTTTTTCCTCAAACTCTTCCTTTTTCCAGACTTCGATCGGATGGTCCGCCAGCGCCTCGTGGCATTGGTAGCAAGGGTAGTAAGTGTTGCAGCAACGAAACTTGATGGCGATGATATCCTTTTCCGTATGATAGTGGCGGCACCGGGTCTGAGCATCGACATCGACGCCGCGAACGGTGATCCCGTTAATGTGCATGGCAACCTCCTCCTTCACGTCGCTCCACGTTGCACGCTTGAAACCTTCAATGAATCGAATGCCCGCCTCGCGCACCTAGGATGGGGGTTTCATCCAAACGCCGGGCGGCGCAGTGAAAGCTCGGCCGCCATCCGGATTGCTGCCGGCAGCCATCCAAACGGCTCCGAAGCCGATTTCCGAACTTACTATTATGTAAAATTAAACACTGGCCCATGAAACCATCCGCATGAACGCTAAAGCGGCGAGGCCATGTTCTCTGCGGCGCAAGTGGATAAGCAAACACCCGGCGAGTTCATCCGCCGGGTGTTTCATCATCGGATTACTGTTTGCTTTCTTGGAACTTGCGGCGCAAGACCATTTGCAGGATGCCGCCGTTCCGGTAATAGTCGATTTCGACTTCGCTGTCGAAACGGGCGATGACTTCAAACGTTTTCACGTTGCCATCTTCATCCGTCGCGGTGACTTTGACGAGCTGTTTCGGCTTAATGTCGTCAGCGATATCGATGTTGAACGTTTCCTTGCCGGTCAATCCGAGCGTGTCGGCATTTTCCCCTTCTTTAAATTGAAGCGGGAGCACGCCCATGCAGACGAGATTGGAGCGGTGGATGCGTTCGAAGCTCTCCGCGATGACGGCTTTGATGCCGAGCAAGTTCGTGCCTTTGGCCGCCCAGTCGCGGGAAGACCCCATGCCGTAATCGACGCCGGCGATGACGACGAGACCGGTGCCGTCCTCTTTATATTTCATCGCCGCATCGTAAATCGGCAGGATTTCGCCCGTCGGCCAGTACGGCGCATAACCACCTTCGGTACCCGGTGCCAATTGGTTGCGGATCCGGATGTTGGCGAACGTGCCGCGCATCATCACTTCGTGGTTGCCGCGGCGGGAACCATAGGAGTTGAAATCGCGCGGTTCGACACCGTGTTCAATGAGGTATTTACCCGCCGGGCTGTTTTTCGCAATCGCGCCGGCCGGCGAAATGTGGTCGGTCGTGACGGAATCGCCCAGCTTGGCGATGACGCGCAAGCCTTTTAGCGGTTGGATCGGATCCGGTTCGGGCTTCAAGTTTTCGAAGAACGGCGGGTTTTGAATGTAAGTCGAATGTTCATCCCATTCGTAAAGCTCGCCCGTGCTCGTTTCCAAGCTGTTCCAACGTTCGTTTTCATCAAAGACGCGCGCATATTCTTTCTTGAACATTTCCGGGCTGACGGACTGAGCCATGACTTCTTCGATTTCTTCGGACGTCGGCCAAATGTCTTTAAAGTAGACATCGTTGCCGTCTTTGTCTTTGCCGAAGGAATCGTTGAGCAAGTCGAAGTCGACCGTCCCCGCCAGCGCATAAGCGACGACCAGCGGCGGCGACGCCAAGTAGTTCGCGCGCACGAGCGGATGGATGCGCCCTTCGAAGTTGCGGTTGCCGGACAGCACGGAAGCGACCGTCATGTCGTTTTTCGTGATCGCTTCTTCGACTTCCGGAAGGAGCGGACCGGAGTTCCCGATACACGTCGTGCAGCCGTAACCGACGAGGTTGAACCCGAGTTGTTCAAGATACGGGAGCAGGCCGGAATCTCTTAAATAGTCCGTCACGACTTTGGAACCCGGCGCCAAGCTCGTTTTGACGTAACGCGGGACTTTCAACCCTTTTTCCACGGCTTTTTTCGCAACGAGGCCCGCGCCGATCATCACGCTCGGGTTGGACGTGTTCGTACAGCTCGTGATCGCCGCGATGACGATGGCGCCGGTTTTCAATTCTTCTTCGGCTCCATCTTTGTAATGAACGGTCGACGTTTTACGGATTTCGTCTTCGCCGAGGCCGAATCCATGCACGCCGGCTTCCCGGGTCAACGCCTCGCGGAATTCTTTTTTCATATCGGAAAGATAGATCAAGTCTTGCGGGCGTTTCGGGCCGGATAACGCCGGTTGCACGGTGCTCAGATCGAGTTCGAGCACTTTAGTAAAGCGGGGTTCCGGTTTGTCCGGCGTGTAGAACAATCCGTTGGCTTTGCAATAGGTTTCAACGAGTTTGACGTGTTCTTCGCTGCGGCCCGTCAGGCGCAAATATCTGAGCGTTTCTTCGTCGACTGGGAAGAAGGTCGTCGTCGCCCCGTTTTCCGGCGACATGTTGGAAATCGTCGCGCGGTCGGCCAGCGACATTTTCGACATGCCCGGGCCGAAGAATTCGACGAATTTGCCGACGACTTTTTCTTCGCGGAGCATTTGCGTCACTCGGAGCGCCAAGTCGGTCGCCGTCGTTCCGCTCGGAAGCTCTCCGATCAGCCGGACGCCGATGACTTCGGGAACCGGGAAATAAGACGGTTGGCCGAGCATGCCGGCTTCCGCTTCAATGCCGCCGACGCCCCAACCGAGCACGCCGAGGCCGTTGATCATCGTCGTATGGGAGTCCGTACCGACCAGCGTATCGGGATAAGCGATATATTCGCCGTCTTCTTCGACGCCGTGGACGACGGACGCCAAATATTCGAGGTTGACTTGGTGAACGATACCCGTGGCCGGCGGAACGGCGCGGTAGTTTTCAAACGCGGACTGCGCCCATTTCAAAAATTTATAGCGCTCAATGTTGCGTTCGAATTCGCGTTCCATATTGTATTTCAACGCATCGTTGGTCGCGTAGCGGTCGACTTGGACCGAGTGGTCGACGACGAGGTCTACCGGTTTTTCCGGGTTGATTTTCCGAGGGTCGCCGCCCATGTCCGCCATCGCTTTGCGCAAGGACGCTAAGTCGACGATCGCCGGCACGCCGGTGAAGTCTTGAAGAATGATGCGAGACGGATTAAACGGCACATCGACGTCCGGATCCAGCTCGTCCGTTCCCCATTTTGCAAGATTTTCAACGTGTTCCTTTTTAATCACTTTTCCGTCATATTGGCGCAAAACAGATTCGAGCAAGACCTTAATCGTATAAGGCAGCCGATCGATGTCACCAAACTTCTTCAGAGCGTCGAGCTTGTAATAGTGGTACGTCTTGCCGTTCACTTCAAACGTATCGAGCGCGTTGTACACATCGTACTTCGCTCTTTCCTTTAAAGAAGTCGGCATCCATTGTCACTCCTTTGGTGCATCTCTGTGCATAGGGTTACATGTACATCATAATCCAAGCTTTGACATAAGTAAATGACGAAGCTTTTATTAAGTATTATAAGTAATACTTATAACAAAAAATAGAATAGGCAGCCGGGCAGAACGAAGCCCGGCCTTTTCCTTCCCTCATTATTGTTTCAAAACGAGCCGATTAAACATCTTTTTCAGCGGCACCAAGGAATGCCGGCGCGATTAAACAAGCGACTGAAAGGCTTTGACCACAAGTTCCACTTCTTCCGCCGTGATGGTCCGGCAGTCCAAAATCAATGCATCCCGTTCAATTCTCCCGATCACGGCGGGATCCGTTTTCCTTAACCGCCTGGCCAATTGTGTGGCGGACAGTTCAGCGTGACCGACCGCCACGCCCCAGCTGGACAATTCGACATCGGGCATCGTTCCGCCGCCGACGCGGGCGATCGTCTCAACGGGACGAACATCGAGACCGTCAACCGCATTGAGCTGTTTAGCAAGCTTTTCCGCTCGCGGCCGGATCGTTTCGGCCGCAGCCGTAATGTCGCGCACGGTCGGAATCAGATCGGCCGTCGCTTTCTCGAACAAGTATTGCTGCAAGGTCGCCGTTAAGGCGGCGAGCGTCATTTTATCGACGCGCAGCGCACGGGCCAGCTGATGCTGGCGCAAGCGGTCGATCAGCGCTTTTCTTCCGAGAATAATGCCGGCTTGAGGGCCGCCGAACAATTTATCGCCGCTCGCGGAAACGATGTCGACCCCTTCTTTTAAAATATCAGTGATGACCGGCTCATCGCCAATGGAAGCCGCCTTAAAATCGTAAAACGCGCCGCTGCCAAGGTCTTCATAAAAGATAAGCCCGTGCTCCCCGCTGATCTCGGCAAGTTTCATGCGGGGAACGTCCGAAGTAAATCCGTGCATGGAAAAATTGCTGCGATGGACCTTAAGAATCATCGCGGTGTCGGGGCCGATGGCCCGAAGGTAATCGGCTTCGTGGGTTTTGTTTGTTGTCCCGACTTCCACCAGCTTTGCGCCGCTTTCTTCCATGATGGAAGACACGCGAAAGGAGCCGCCGATCTCGACGAGCTCCCCGCGGGAAACGATCACTTCGCGGCCGCAACTTAAGGCTTTCAAAACAAGAAACACCGCGGCAGCATTGTTATTGACGACAAATGCGGCTTCGGCGCCCGTCAATAAGGTGAGCAGCTCTTCCACGCGCTTATACCTCGAACCGCGCTCACCGGTTTCCAAATCGAATTCCAAATCGCTATAGTTTTCCGCAACGGCTTCCACCGCCTCCACGGCGTGCCGGCTGAGGCGGGCGCGCCCCAAATTGGTATGTAAGACCACCCCGGTGCCATTGATGACCGTCTTATACGGCGGGTTGAGCAAGCGGCGAACGCGGTCGTTGAATCGCTCCATGATGTGCGTAAAGAGGCGATCCTCGGCCGCGTCCCATGCGTTTTCCCTTAAATCGCGCCGCGCTTCCGACACGATGCGTTTCGCGATTTCCGTCAAATAACGTTCGTCGATCCCGTAGACCGACAGCCATCGTTGAAAATCAGGGCTGTCTTGTATTTTTTTAATGGATGGCAAGAGTCTCAACGGGTTGGTCGTCATGTTTTCACGCCTTTCGCTCTTCCGTCAAAGAGGGGGCATGGTGGCTTCCGGCAAGCCTTTCACCCCGGTGCGATCCGATCCTATTAATTGGATGATCGTCGTTTGGTCGTGTATTATATTTTAGAACAAACCTCTTTTGTTCGCAAAAGAGGCTACAGCTGCGGAAAAGAGGTGACGGCCATGACGGACATCAAGCGTTTGACGCACATGTCCTCCAAAGCCGGGTGAGGCTGCAAGCTCAGTCCTCAGGACTTGGCGCAAGTTTTGCGTCACTTACCGAAACAAAAAGAAAATCCGAACGTGCTTGTCGGAACCGATACGTCCGACGACGGCGGCGTGTTTAAGTTGACGAATGATCTCGCCTTGATCCAAACGGTGGATTACTTTACCCCGATCGTCGATGATCCCTACATGTTTGGACAGATCGCCGCGGCGAACGCCCTGAGCGATATTTACGCAATGGGCGGCGAACCGAAGACGGTGTTGAACATCGTCGGTTACCCGATGTCGGTGCTGGGTCCGGAAATGCTCGCCGAAATCTTGAGAGGCGCCGGCGAAAAAGTCGACGAAGCGGGCGCCGTCACGATCGGCGGCCATTCCATCGACGACAAAGAGCCGAAGTTCGGGCTGGCCGTGACCGGAACGGTCCATCCCGACCATATTTATAAAAATGTCGGCGCCAAACCGGGCGATGTGCTCGTCCTCACTAAGCCGATCGGGGTCGGCATCCAAACGACGGCCATCAAACGCGATCGGTTGTCCGAGGACAAGATCGAAAAAGTGACCCGGGTGATGGCCGCGCTTAACAAAACGGCGGCCGAATGCCTCAAACGGCATTCCCCTTCAGCGGTCACCGACGTAACGGGATTCGGTTTGCTCGGCCACGCCTATGAAATGGCGTCCGGCAGCGGCGTCACGTTCCGAATCAGCAAGGACGCCGTGCCCATACTGTCGGGAACGGAGGCGCTGGCCAAGGATGGCGTCGTGCCCGGCGGCTCGAAAAACAACTTGAAATGGTTGGAAGGCAAAGTCGCTTTCCCCGATGACATGCCGGAATACGAACGCCTGATACTCGCCGACGCGGTCACTTCGGGAGGACTGCTCGTCAGCCTATCCAAACCGGAAGCCTCCGCTTATGTCGCGGCGCTCCACGAGCGGGGCATCACAGATGCGACGATCATCGGCGAGGTTCTGGAAAAAGGCGAACGCCCCATCCTCGTCCATTGACGACAAGCCGGCCTCGCCACTTCCCAATGACCTGAACGCACGAAATGGCGCGGCAGACGAATACCCGTTTGCCGCGCCATTGCCATTTTTTAGGAGGGACTCTTCACTTATGGCCGCAGAATTGATAGGATGGTAAAAGAAACCCCGCTACGCAAAGATCGGTTTTTTGTGTCCATATAAGGAGGCCTCGATTTCCATGTTCGACTTTTTGGCCAATTTATTGAGTTCCATCGCAACGGCGCTCATCGGCCGCATCCGCAAGGAATGATGTGGTTTCCACAACACGGAGCTGCGCAGAAATGCAGTCATCCAAAAGATGCCGAAAAAACGGCGGACGGCACGATGAAGGATCGGCTGGAAAAGCTGGCCGATCCTTTGACCATGCCATTTTTCATTCGCGATCCCGGAGGGCGTCCAATGCTCATTTTTGAAAATGAAAAGTTAAAGGTCAGGCCGTTGGAAATCGACGACAAGCCGCTGCTCGTCCAATGGCTGACCGATCCAACGGTCTTGGCTTATTATGAAGGCCGGGACCGGCCTCATGACATGGAAACAGTCCATGCCCATTTTTATGATCGCAAGGACGAAGTGACCCGCTGCATCGTTGAATACGATGGCCAAGCCGTCGGCTATATTCAATTCTACCCGCTGGACGCCTCGGCCAAAGCCGACTATGGATATGCCCAAGACGACGTCATATATGGTACCGACCCATTCATCGGGGAGCCGACGTTATGGAATCGCGGCATCGGCTCGCTTCTCGTTCGCTCGATGACGGCGTATTTGATTCATAAAAAAGGCGCCAACCGGGTCGTTATGGACCCGCAAACGTGGAACGTGCGAGCCATCCGCTGTTATGAACGCTGTGGTTTCCAAAAGATCAAGCGGCTTCCCAAACATGAATGGCATGAAGGCGAACTCAGGGATTGTTGGTTGATGGAATACCGGCCTTAATCCTCCCGCAAAAGAAATCTCCAGGCTCAATCCGATTCAAGTGAGAACGGGGTACGCCTGCCCCGCTTCCTTCCGATCCCTTCCATCATTCACGACACCATGCTTTTACAGACTCCATCCATACCCGGACGCTATCCTCACGCTTCGTCACGCCAAGCCGGTCACAAAGCTCCAAAAACGGGATGGCAAATTTCCGCGTCAAGCCAAGGATGGTTTTGGCTTCGGCGATCGTAAATCGATCCCCCGTCGCCGCTTTCAGGCGTTCGATCCCTTGTCGGACTGCACGGACCGCGATCAAGCGATCCTCGGAAAGGCGCAACGCTTTGCCTTGTTCCAACAAGTAATGATAGAAATCGGAAGCGACGGTTTCCGCTAGCCCTGCTTCTTTGACCAAATCCGCCCACGCGGCGGGCATGAGTCCTTGCGCGGTCAGTTTTTTTTCAAGCGCCAGCAGCGGCTCGCGCCATGCGGCGGGAGCGTGTGGGGAAAAGGAAGTCAAGTGCACGAGATGCCCTTGGAGCGCGATCGTGCCTTCTCTCTTCAAACGCCGTTCCGCTTCTTCCACCAAGGCCTCCGGCACGTCATGAAGTTCCCGCCAATCCGCGAGCGACATCCCCGATCGCAGAGGAAACCGCTCATGAAAGGCGGTGAGCCGATCCACGAGGCGCGCTTGCACCCGTTCCAAAGCGAAGCGCGAGGCATAGAGGCCGGCGCCCGCTTCAACGACCTCTCCCTGGGCGATCAAACGCTTCAGGACGGAGTCTCTAGACGCATCATCCAGACCGGTCATTCTCAAGATCGCCTGGCCATCCATGATTTGGTTTTCCTTCAGAGCCGCTTTGATCCAGTCCTCGGGCTCCCCTTCGGCCAACTTTTTAAGTTCCCGAACCGTCTCCGCCCGGTGTCGGTGCTTTTCAGCGACCGGGTTGATCACTTCCCCGCCGCCGAGCGTCTCGGCGGGAGACGGCCTGCGCACGATAAACCGATCCCCTTTTTTCGCCACGACCGGACGGGATAGTTCAATTTGCCCATACACCGCTTCCCCCGGCTCCCATCGGTTGCGGTCGTAAAAGATGAGCCGGCCAGGAATCGCGGCCGCGGCCAAATGGAACATGATTTCCGCCCGCTGTTTTAACGGCTTGGACATCTCTTCGAGGGCTTGCAAGCGGACGTCGAGGCGCAGCGACGGCACATAGGTGCCTTCTGCGGCAAGGACGTCGCCGCGCTTGACCTCGTCGCGATCCACCGCCGCCAGATTCACGGCCACTCGCCCGCCCGCCCCGGCTTCCGACACTTGGACATGATGCGCTTGCAGCGCTTTGATTCGGACCGGGCGATTTTCCGGCAACAAAACATAGGCGCCGTCTTTTCGAATCGTCCCATTAAAGATGGTGCCGCGGACGACCGTCCCGTGTCCGGGTACGGTAAAAACGTCGTCAATCGGCAGACGCAGCGGTTCTTTTTTGGAAATGCCCTTATATGTCCGCGCAAACGAGACGAGGGCGCTGCGGAGTTCGTCAATCCCTGCACCGCTCAGGCTGTCCACTTCATAAATCGGCGAACCTTCATACTCCGTGCCCATCAAAACCGCTTGCACGGCGCTGCGCACGTTCGCCAGGCGGATGCGGTCGACCAAGGCGGTTTTCGTCAGCGCGACGACCATTTTGGGCACACCGAGCAAGCGGCAAATCGCCAAATGTTCTTTCGTCTGCGGCATGATCCCCTCATCCGCGGCAACGGTCAAGACGACGAGCTGAATGCCGGCGACGCCGGCGATCATCCGCCGGATGAAGCGTTCATGGCCGGGCACGTCGATGACGGCGACGCGCCGCCCTTCCCCGACGTCCAAAAAAGCATAACCATTTTCTATGGAGATTTGCCGCCTTTTCTCTTCGATGAGTCGATCGGTTTCGATGCCGGTCAGCGCCTTGGTCAACGCCGTTTTGCCGTGATCAATATGTCCGGCGATTCCAATGGCGATCGCGTGATCCAATCCCACCGCCTCCTTTTCATATCCCCCGTCCAGCTCCATCGGCCGTTCGCGTTGCAGATGGAGGGAAACCGACGGCGAATCCCGCGTTCGATTCAACCGTTTGGCTTTTTCTCTTTTTTATGGAACGGCTTCTTGCGCGCAGACGGATGCTCATCGGGATGAGCATCGTGCATGCGGCGTTATTTACATTGTATTACGGTCCCGTTCGCCCCGCCAAGCACGGAAAACATGGGGATGTTCAAAAAGAAAGTCCGATCGAGCCGGTGTCGCCGCCAAACGGATCCCTAGCATGAACGCTCTCGCCTTAACGCGTCCGTCGCACCCGGCGTTTTCGTGTTATCTGTGGGCGAGAACGAGCGAGCTCGTCAACCACATCAGCAGCCCTAAGATCACGCTTATCCCCCAGTTTTGAGTGGTTTTAAGAGTAAATAACAACGTCATGACACATATGAGACCGCCAATCATCCCATAAACCGAGCCCCGGGCGGTTTTGGCAGCTTCTTTCGACCCTTTCTTCCATCCGACCATCATGACGGCGACGACCATCACGGCCGGAAAGGTCGCGAAAATCCCGCCGATCGCTTTCCACGGCAATCGTTGCGCCGTGACATAGCTCAAGACGACGGCCGAGCCGCCGAGTATAAAACGAAGGAGTAAATCACGTATCACCATTTCAATCACCTGATCCACAATCAAAAATATCCCGATAAAACGGCATAAACCAAGGAGACGAAAAACCAGCCGGCCAAAGCTTGGGTCAACCCGCGCTTCCAACCTTGCTTCGTCGAAAAGTAAACGACGGCCATGGCACAAAAAATGTCGATCAGCATCCCGATCACGGCCCCTTGGGAGAGTTCAACCGATTTTTTCACCAATGCCTCGCCCGTTGCATCGAGCCTAAGCGCCAAAAGCGCCGCCAAAAAGACAGCGGGGAAGGCCGCAAAAACTCCTCCCCATTTTGAACCCAATGTTTTCGAAACGAGATGACAGGCGACCACGGCGCCCCCGCCTAGCAAAAAACGAAGGATGATTCCACTGATTGATAAAGTCGCCAAGACAGCTGCCTCCTTTCTCTGGCTGTTCTCAAGTTAACATAATGTTTAGGAGGGCATAAAAAATGGCCGGGATAACGATTTTACATGTCTATGGTAGTACGCGATGACCGCGACGCTTGTGAACTTTTATTTAATTCTTCGGCTGTTGCGCTTACACTTCCAAAAATGTGGCAAAAACTTGACGGGAATTCCGTTTGAAAATTGTGATGGCCCGGCGCACACATAAGAGAAAATCGAGGCCTAAAAAAGAGAAAAGGCGCTTTCGCCCCCGACGGTGTTGTCCGTGAGGGTTTGCGCCTTAATTTTACCCGACGCTTTTCGCTTCAGGTATGGAATCCATTTAACCGTTTAAACATGGGAAACGACTGCACGATCGAAGCGATTTTCGACGTCTTCCTCGAAGCCCAACGATCGGGCAATGGCCTCCGTCAACAGGTAGGAAAGCGTCGATTCGGCGCCCCGATTCGGATTCGGTCCGTCCGGGTTCAGGCCGTCACAGCAGCTCCCATCGCTCGGATCCGCTAGGGGCGTGCCGAGGTCATTGTCGCCGTAAAACCAATTTCGGCAACGGCGAACGACTTCGCGATAGGCCTCGTCTCCCGTGGCGCGATAAGCCTCGCGCGCAGCCAAAGCCAACTTCATGACATCGATGGGTTGTTGGTCCCAGTCGGCCCGGCGCTCGGCGTCGCACCAGCCGCGATTGCCGACGGGGCGAATGACGCCGTCGCGCCCGCTCATCTTGGTCAAAAGGAAGTCGAAGCTCTCTTTGGCGACTTGCAACGTTTCCCGTTTTCCATGGTACCGATAGGCCACAAACAGCGCCCATGGCAAGAGCCCGTTGGCGTACGTGATTTGCGGCTCAAACCAACGCCAGTCCTCCGTCCTGTGCGCGCGATAAGCGGCGAGCAAACGCTGCTCAAACGCGTTCGCCAATTCGGCGAGGCCATCTTCCGTAACACCGGAAGGCAAGGCCGAATCCCCGCTTCGCTCGTTTAAAAGCAAACCGCAAGTCGCGAGCCCCCAGGCTTGGCCGCGCAAAAACCGGAGCTCGCGGCCGGCCGCAAGCGATCGCCTTAGAATCTCGGCGGCCACGCGCTTCCGGGCCATATCGCCGAGCTGGACGTAAGCGACCGCCGTGGCCCAAAGTGAGCGGCCCAAGCAGTCATCCGATCGCGTTTCCGATTCCGGGGTACGGTCAAAATAAAAGTTGTTCTGAAACCAACCGTCCTCCCTCTGCGCCCAGAGCAAGAAGGCTAAATACCTGTCCAGCAGCCAGATTAATCGCCGGCGTTCGTCAAGCGCATCGTCTCCCAACAGATCGAGCCACTCCAGGCACAGCCAGATGGCTCGCGCGTTGTCGTCGGTCGAATACCCTTCGCGGCGGCGCGGAATGCGCCCTAAACTGTGCTCAAGCAACCCCGTGTCGTCAGTCATGCGTTCCAAATGATCGAACTTAACGACTGACGGAGACAACGGGCTTCACCTCACCTTCCCGTCGTTCGGCCGCTTTTTCATGGCCGTCCGTTTCGCCGCTGAGCCGTTCAAACAGCTGGAGGTATTGCCCGCCGACGCGGGGCCAGTAGGTGTTCGCGCCGATCTGTCTGATTTTCTCCTGCCAATGCCGCATCGCCGCGTCATCGGACAATAAGCGGCGGAGCTGCTGCTCCCAAGCGGGGATATCGTTGTACGGCAAGAGCAGTTCCTCGCACCCGCGCAGCAGATCGCGGGCATGTTCATAGGGCGTCGAGAGGACCGGACGGCCGACGCCGACCGCGTAGGCCAACGTGCCGCTCGTGATTTGCTGCATGCCGGGATACGGCGTAATGTAAAGGTCGCACGCCGTCAAGTAAGCGACCAGTTCTTCCTCGCTGACATAGCGATCGACCATCCGCACGTTCGCCTCCAGCCCGAGGCGGCGAATCATGTCCAGCAATTCCTCGCGATACGCTTCTCCTTCGCGCTTTTTCACTTCGGGATGCGTTTGGCCGGCGATGACATACAGCGTCTCCGGCACTTCGCGGACGACACCCGGCAAAGCGCGGATCACCGATTCAATGCCTTTGCCGCGGTTGAGCAATCCAAAGGTGAACAGGACTTTGCGCCCTTCAAATCCGAGCTCGCGCCGGAGTTGATCGCGCTCCTCGTCGCGCGGTTCCGGAGCGCCGTGCGGAATGTAGATGATTTTTTGTTCCGGCAAGTTAAACGCCCGGGTTAAGTACGGGATCGCCCGGCGATTCATGACGACGATCGCGTCGCTTGCGTCGGCGATTTCTTGTTGAATCCGCCGATAAGGCGGCTGCGGATCGGCAAAGATGGTGTGGAACGTCGTGACGAGCGGTTTTTTTAAGGCGTGAATGAAATCCAATATGTATTCACCCGCTTCGCCGCCGAAAATGCCGAATTCGTGCTGCAAAACCACGACCGACACATCGCTGCGGTTGACCCGTTCAGCCATTTGTTTATACGCCGAGCGGTCTTGAGCCGCCAGCGGCCAGAACTTCGGATCGTTCCGATAGGCCGCATCTCCGTCGTTTTCGTTATAGAGCACGATCACCGGGTCGTCGTCGCGCCGGCTGCCGGCAACGCGCACGCTGCTTCGAAGATGCTCGGTGAACGTGGCGATGCCGCAGCGGCGCGGGGGATACGTGCTGACATAGGCAATCCGCTTCATGCTTGCATCACCTCTCCGGGATCGTTAATGATCGAATTTTTGAACACCTCGCCGGCAGGCGCCACGGTCCGGTACCCGAAAATGCTGTTGCTGAGACGGCTGCCGTCGCGTACGACCGAACGATCCCACAAGATGGAATTTGAACAATGGACGCGGGCGCCGATGCGGCAATTGTCGCCGATCACGGCATAAGGACCGATCACCGCTTGGTCGCCGATCTTGACTTTGTTGCCAATCAAAACCGGCGGCACGAACAGCACCCCTTTACCGAATTCGACGTCTTCCCCTGCCCATACACCGGGCTGAACCTGACGGCCTTGCATGGGAAGGGGAAACCGTCGGTCGAGGACATCCCAATGAACTTGGCGGTAACGGCTCGGCGTTCCCATATCGCGCCAGTAGCCGCGGCTGACCATGCCATAGACGCCGGCGCTATCTTGAATCAAACGCGGGAACGTTTCGCGTTCAATGGAAACTTCGCGCTGCGCCGGAATATACCGGAAGACGTCCGGCTCGAGGATGTACAAGCCGGCATTGATCCGGTTGGACGGGGCTTCTTCAGGACGGGGCTTCTCGACAAACCGAAGGATCCGTCCGGTATCGTCTTGCTCGACGACCCCGTACGAAGTCGGATCATCCACTTCCGTCAAGGCAATGGTGGCGACGCCGCCGTGCTGGCGGTGAAATTCGAGCAGCGGGATCAGCTCCGGCAGATGGACGATGTCGGCGTTGAACACCAGGAAGCAGTCATCAAAGAAGCGTTCCGCGTTTTTGATGGCTCCGGCCGTCCCCATGGGGAACGGTTCAACCGCGTACTCAATCTTCACTCCCCAGCGGCGGCCGTCGCCGAAATGGCGACGAATCACATCGGAGCAGTGGCGCGCCGCCATGACAAAGTGATCGACGCCTTGTTCACGCAAATGGGTGATGAGATGTTCCAACCAAGGGCGATTCGCGATGGGCGCCATCGGCTTCGGTAAATTTTCGGTTAAAGGACGAAGTCGAGTGCCCAAACCTCCGGCTAAAAGCAATACTTTCATTTTGCCATCCCTCCATTAGATTCGAGATTCGTGCCGCACGAAGACCAAAACAGATGGATGAATGAGAAAATGAAAGACGTGAGGCTTGTGAAAACCTTTTATTAGCACTCAACGGTTCCGGATGCTAATAGTATACATAATATTCCCATGGAATGGCAAGTCAAACGCTTTGACACCCGGTATTTCCCCGTGCCGTCGTTGGCGCTGGGCGTCGCCGCGGTCCTGCTGATCCCTTGTCTGGCTTCAACTCTGCCGCCTAACCGTCCTTGGCGGGAACAGCTCTCAAACTGGGATTACGGCGGTCCGTGTCTGCTTGACCATTCATGTTGTCGACATAATGTGGTATATTATGCAGAATGGAGGGAGGTGAAGACGCCGATGCCTACTCCGCATCCGCCCTATCGCGTCGGCATTGCCGGCGCGGGCGCTTTTGCGGCATTCCTAGCCGGCGCGCTCGCCCCGTTGCCTGAATTTGAATTGGCAGCCGTCGCCGGCCGCACGGACGAAAAACGCCAAAGCGTAATAAGCGCCTATCGCCTTCACCGCTCCGAGGCCGGACGACCGCGCGAGTTTCGGGAAGCTTCCCAGCTTATCGAGGATCCGGATATCGACGTGGTGATCTTGACCACACCGCCCCACCTTCACGCGCCGCTCGGCGAACTGGCGCTCAAGCGGGGCAAACACCTGCTTGTGGAGAAACCGGGCGCGCTGAATGCAACCGCTTTAGAAAATCTTGCCCGGCTCGCGAAGAAACAGCGGCGCGCATTCGCCGTCAACCTGGTTTTGCGGTACAACCCTCTGGTGGAAGCGGCTGAAAAGATCATCCGCCACCGCCTGCTGGGCCGGGTATACCACGCCAGTCTGCGCAACAGCGCACACCGCGTCGCATCCGGCCATTGGTTCTGGGACCGTGAACGGAGCGGGGGGCTCTTCATCGAACACGGCGTTCACTTCTTTGAAGTCGGCCGCCATTGGTTCGGCGACGCCGTAGAAGCCCAAGGCTTCGCCTTAACGGAAGCCAACGGAGAATCGTCGCGCATGTGGGCGAGCGTGCTTCACCGCGATCGGACAGGGCGGGATGATTTACAAGAAGGACAAAACACGAGGCAAAAGACAGGGGCTCCGTCTCCTCATGAGTACATCCCGGTCCACTACTACCACGGTTTCGTCATGGACTCGGACGCACCCGAGTCGACGCAATGGGATGTCTACTGTGCGCAAGGCCGAATCGTGCTCGACGGTTGGATTCCCCAACGGCTGTATATCGAAGGTACGCTGACGGCGGGACAGGCGGACTGGATCGACGCTCTGCTCGACGCCGTGCCCACCCAACCGTCAGCAGAGGCCGTCGAAAAAGTCCGGGCAGCAGCGGCTTCAATATCGGCATCCGGCCATTCAAAACACTTGTCAGCCGGCCGCCGGCCCTATCGGCGGACATTGGAACTCACGGATCGGCAGAGTTGGTATGAGGCGATGGCGCAGGCCCGCTTTCTGGAGGTGTGCCGGATGATCCAAGACTCTGATTGGAGCGGACTGGTGACGCCCGCCGATGCCGTGGCGGATTTGGCCTTAGCCGAGGCCTGTACGGCTTCGACGGGGCGGTGTGAAGAATAAAAGCCGCGCGGCGCGGGAGACTGTTTGCGAACAGACGGGACGGCTTGTGCGGAGAAGCCTGATCGAATCGTGCCACACGGGCCGTTTTGAGCAAAATCACGTAAAAAAACCGCCAACCGATTAGGGGTTGGCGGTTTTCGCGTTTGAAACCGAGGAGCGAACAAAAACAGTCTGTACGTTAAGAAAAAGAAAAAATCCTTTCCCGCATGCGACGCTTCCATGTCGATGATAGGAACGACATGCCGGCCGTCGCGGCGGCTTGGGTGTCCACGAGGCGCTGCCGAACGAGGCTGTTTTAAAAGCGGAAATTATCGCCGACGCTTTCATTCCGTCTCAAGAAATCTTTTCAAGACGATGCGTTATAAAGCGGCCAAAGCTCTTAAAACATGACGGCGTTGCAGTTGATACTTCGAAAGAACGGAAACGGTTTTTAGGGCAGCCATCCGTTGTTTTTGGCGATCGCGATCGCTTCCACACGGTTTTTCGCACCCAGCTTCTGCAGGATTTCGGACATGTAGTTGCGCACCGTCCCGTTGGAAAGGTACAACGCGCCGGCGATTTCGGCGGACGTCTTCCCGGCCGCGGCCAACTGCAAAATTTGCAGCTCCCTTTCCGTCAACGGCGGCTCTGCTTTGATCCACTCAAAGGATAAATCCGGGCTGAACACGCGCCGGCCGTTATGGATGAGGCGGATCGCTTCGGCCAGTTCATCGCTCGGCGTATCCTTGAGCAAATAGCCGTGGACGCCCGACTCTAAAGCGGCGCGGAAATAACCGGGGCGGGCGAACGTCGTCACGATGATGACCTTCGTCTCCGCGCCGATTTCTTTTAATCGGCGGGCCACTTCCAGCCCGTTCATGCCCGGCATTTCGATGTCCATCAGGCAAACGTCCGGTTTCTTTTCCTCTATCAACGCCAACGCTTCGGCGCCGTCCGACGCTTCGCCGACCACTTCCAAATCGTCTTCCAAATTGAGGAGAGTGGCGATCGCGCTGCGCAGCATGCCTTGATCTTCCGCGATGACGATGCGAATTCTCTCCCTCACTCTGAACGCCTCCCCGCTTGCGCCGCTGTCACGGGTACCGTAATAACGGCGCGCGTGCCGCGGGATGTCGGTTCATAGACGAGCGCGCCATCCACCATGGCGAGCCGTTCCCGCATCCCGATGATGCCGCTGCCGCCGCTCGATGTTTCTGAAAATCCGATTCCGTCATCCTCGACAATGAGAAAAATGGTTTCAGGCTCGTGATGGATCGTGATGGAACAAGTCTTCGCGCGGCTGTGTTTCACGATGTTATGGACGAGCTCGCGCAAAATATAGCTTAATATGCTTTCTTTTAAAGGGGACCACCGGGGCAGGCCCGTCCGCTCATAGCGGCAGACAATGCCCGCCACATCTAAAATCTCCCGCGCCGAGCGGATTTCGTCGTCCCACGACGTCGTTTTCATCGAGCTGACAATGTGGCGGACATCTTTTAGCGCCGCGCGCGCCGTTTGATGAACGTCGGCGATTTCCCGCTTTGCCCGTTCCGGATCGCGATCGATCAGTTTACCGGCCAGTTCGCTTTTTAACGCCATCATGGACAGCAACTGGCCGAGCGTGTCATGCAAATCGCGGGCGATGCGCTGGCGCTCTTCCTGTTTGACCAGCGCTTGAATCTTTTTGTTCGCCGCCTCCAATTCATTCGCCACTCTTATGTATTGAGATAGCGAGCGCACAACCACGGGCATCAAAAGCAACATCAGAATGGTCGGAACGCTGCTCAAGAAAAAATTCACATCGTGCGGAATGCGGCCGAAGCTGTAAAGAACGGCGACCGCGAAAAACACCGTCGCATAAACATAGTAACTGGTCCTCGGACGCGGGTCGTTTCCTGAGAGCGATACCGGATAGATGAACAAGGAAAAATATTCGGCTCCATATAGCCAAGTGAACGCCGCGATGATGACGCATTGAAGGAAGAGATAGCGAAAGCGAATCGCCCAATCCTGGTAGCTCTTTCGGTAGAAATAGACAAAAAGAATCAAGGCGGCATAACCATATACCGCTTCGGAAAACGGCCGGCCGATCAAATCGCACACCGGAAAAAACAAATAGACGAGCCAGATGAGCGGGTTTAATTCCGCGCGAAGCCGCTGCCACACGCTCATCCCTCTTTCTTTCTTGCAAGGCTATAAATCGATAATACGACAAAAATGAGAAAATAGACAACAAGGAGTCCGATATCCATGGCGGACGGCGCTTCACCGGACAGCAGCCGCCAGGCTCCGTCCCCGTAGCGAAAGGAGGGGAGCCATACGCCGATCGCCTGCAAGGCTTTGGGTAAATAGGGGAGCGGCGTCCATAACCCGCCCGCCAAGGCGAGCCCGAGATACAAAACGTTGGTTAAAGCGTTCGACAATTGTGCGTTGGCCGCCGTTCCGATAAAAAGGCCGAGCGCCATAAAGGTCAAACCGCCTGACCAAAGCCATACAAAGCAACCGATCCATGCCTCGACCGGCAGGCGGACGCCGTTGACGACTGCGCCGGCGAGAAAAATGAACAAAAGGATAAAGGCGTTAAGCACCATTTGCGCGAATATCTTGGACAGCAGGTGCCCGCCTCTCGGCAGCCGCGTGACCCATAACCGGCGTGCCCATCCGCTTTCCTTTTCCTGGGCGAAACGAAGGCTCAACCCGCTGAGCGACTGGGCCAGGATGCTGAATGAGGCCATCGACATGAGAAAAAACGCCGCCCAACGGACGCCGCCGTACCGATTCGGAACCGCCACGACATCCGTATAGATAAAATAAAACAACAACGGCCAAAACAAGGACGGCCATATAAAATATTGATTTCGAAACGTTTTCAACAGTTCGATGCGGCATAAATACAGCGTCGCGCGCACCATTCTTCCCCTCCTTTGCTTCCCGGGTTTCTCGCAGCCAGGCTTGAGCCGCACAAATTCCTCTATGGCGGCGGTATTCCCCGTCGACCGCTTCATTCCGTCCCATGGCTCCTTCCCATCTTCGTTTACTTTGTTTCGATCCCGCGCAACGTCCGGTCATTCCAATCCGCGGCCGGCCAAGGCGGTGGGTGTCCCGCCCGTTCCAAACGGGCCTATCAGGCGCTTGGCTCCCCGACGGCAACGAGCCGCCCGGCGTTCAATACGATCAGGCGCGTCGCCCACCGCGCCGCTTCTTCAGCTGAATGGGCGGTGAAAAGGACGGTTCTTCCGCTTCGTCCTAGACGGCAAACGATCTCCCAAAAACGCGTTTTTGCGGCATCATCCATCCCGTTCGTCGGCTCATCCAAAATCAAAATGTCGGGATCGCCGGCCATCGCCAACGCAAACTCAAGCCGGCGCTTCTGACCGCCGGAAAGCCGACGGGCGTATTGATCGGCGACATCGCTCAAACCGGCCATTTCAATGAGCGCATCCGCCGCTAACGGTTTTCGATAAAAGGCGCGCCATAGGTCGATCATCTCCCGGACTTTGATGTAATCGATGAACGGCGCTTCCTGAAAAACCGCGCCGATTTTGGCTCGCGCTTCCGGATGGCCGGGCAGGCGGCCGGCGACCGTCACGTTTCCCCGCGTCGGCCGCCTGATGCCGAGCAAGATCGAGAGGAGCGTCGTTTTGCCCGCACCGTTCGGTCCAACGAGCGCCGTCACGCCGCCTTTTTCGATTTCAAAGCTGAGATCGTCGAGAATCGTCTTTCCCTTTTCGATCTTTGTCACTTTCTCTAATTTCACGACCGGATCCATCGGTCCCCCTCCTTTATCGCCAGCATAAAAAATAGGCCACACGGCGGCCAGTGGGGGTTGTCATCCGTTCATCATGACAAAAGTCACCTCATGGGCGATCTTTGACGCCTTCATCCAGGGGCCTCATCAGGCGCAGCCATTAGCCTTATAAGGAACCCCGAAACCTGCCTCGGCCCCGGCGCCCTTTCACGGAGCGCCGGACGATGGGCGCTCTTTTCCCGGCAACGCCTTGACTTTTCGCCAAACTTGGCTTAAGATTACTGAGCAAAAGAATCGCACCGTTGTTTGATAACGCACAATCGAACATAAGGCATCAGCGATGACGAAGAAGAGTAAGCGAAATCCGGGTATGATAGAGAGCCGGCGGCGGGTGGAAAGCCGGTATATCCGTTTCGCCGAATGGGCTTCCGAGCTCCGACCCGAACGTTCAGTAGGCGTCGGCGGTTCAAACCGTTATATCAACGAGCGCGTTCGCGATGAACGAATGAAGGTGGCACCACGGGTTCCCCCGTCCTTTTTTCAGGGCGGGGGTTCAATTATTTACCGGGGCAAACAATCGGGACCCCCACGCGTTGCCGAACGCCCGCTTCCTGTAAAGGAATGCGTTCGACTCTTACGGGAGGTTCCGATCGTCGAAAGCATTCCGTGCCGTAAACCGGTTTACCTGTAAATGGCTACCCGCTTTTTCATTGTTGATCCCGCATAAACCGTGGGGCCGTTCAAAATAGAGGTTTCGAGGAGGTTGATTGCAAATGGAAGGAAAAATTGTATTAACGGGAATTAAGCCGACGGGCGATTTGCACATCGGCAACTATGTCGGGGCAATCCGTCCGGCCATCGAGCTGACCCAAGAGCCCGGCGTCAAGCCCGTCTATTTCATCGCGGATTACCACGCGTTAACGACGATGCGCGATCCGAAAGAACTCCACGACCGCACTTATGAGATCGCGGCCGCTTGGATCGCTTTCGGGCTCGATCCCGATAAAGTCCTGTTTTATCGGCAATCCGACATCCCTGAAATTTTCGAGCTGACGTGGATTTTGTCGTGCCTGGCGAGCAAAGGGCTGTTGAACCGCGCCCACGCCTACAAAGCGAAGGTCGAGGAAAACTTGGAAGCGGGGCGTGATCCCGATACCGGAGTGAACATGGGATTTTTCAACTATCCCGTGCTGATGGCGGCCGATATCCTCTTGTTTAAAACCGAAGTCGTCCCCGTTGGAAAAGACCAAATTCAGCACGTGGAAATCACCCGGGACATCGCGGAAAACTTCAACCGCACCTACGGCGAGACCTTCCGCTTGCCGGAGGCGCTCATCGATGAAGCGACCGCCGTCATCCCCGGTCTGGACGGCCGCAAGATGAGCAAAAGTTACGGCAACGTCATTCCGCTTTTCAGCGACGAAAAGACGTTGAAAAAATTGATCTTCCGCATCAAAACCGATTCCAAGCCGCCGGAAGAACCGAAAGATCCGGAAGAATCGACGTTGTTTCATATTTACAGGGGTTTTGCGGAAAAAGAAGAAGTCGAAGCGCTCGCTCGCCGTTATCGGGAAGGCATCGGTTACGGCGAAGTGAAAAACATGTTGTTTGAACTCTTAAACCGCAAATTGGCGGAACCCCGCCGCATCTATCGCGAATTGATCGACGACAAAGCGAAGCTCGACAAGTGGTTGGCGGAAGGCGCGGAAAAAGCGCGTGAAATCGCCCGTCCGTTCATGAACGACATCCGCAAAAAAATCGGCCGCCTTTTATAAAAAACGGCCGCCGCGGTGCCGGCCCGTTGCAAACCGTTCGGGTCTCCGCGGGAATAAATGAACCGCTGATGGGTGCGGCGATGAAAGCCTTTCTTTTGGATGGCGCTGGCGGCGGGGCCGTGGGGCGGCTCCGCGGCCGGCGGCGACAAACATGTTCATTTCACGGAGGCAAACCCGCCAAGCGCTTGCCGTACATCAGCCGGTACCGGGACAAACATGTACTTCTTCACGGAGGCAAACCCGCCTCCTATTTTTTATCTTCCATGTCCTACAACGCATGATAGCGGCCTTGATAAAAGATTAGCGGCCGCCCGGGGCGCGCCCATAAATGCTCGACCTCGCCGAGGAACAAAACGTGGTCCCCCGCTTGACGGGCATCATGAACTTTGCAAACGATGTATGCCAAAGCGTTTTTGATGACGGGCAACCCCATGAACCAATCGAAGGCGACCGTCTCTTTACTTTGTCGTTGTCCGGCAAAATGCAGGGACAGCGCTTTTTGCTCGCTGGAAAGAATGCTGACCGCAAAATTGTTGGCCGCCCGCACTTTAGCGAGCATGCTCGCTTTTTCGTCAATGGAGATGAGAATCAGCGGCGGTTTCAATGAGACCGACATCACGGCATTGGCGGTCATGCCGTGGACTTGATCCTTCCACACCGTCGTAATCACCGCGACGCCGGTCACCCATCTTCCCAAAACGTCACGAAACGATTTGTCATCGACCACTTGGTCCCTCCTCACATCACATTGCCCGATTTACGGTGATCGCCGATCGACGGATGCCGTTCGGAACGCACGGATCGGACCGCCGCTTTCCATCCCGGAAGCGTTCATTCGGCGAATGGCGGACGCCAAGCCCATGTCATCTGGGTCAAGGCGGCAAGCCCTTCCGTTTTCGTTCTCTACAAATATATTCGTCACCCCATCCCCATGCATCCCGTAATTAGACATGAAAACGGGCGTTGCCCATCAAGAGGCCCTCTCTTTGAAATTGAGAAGGGAGTTTTTCCGCCGACGTTCCGCGCCCCGTGCCTTTTCTTCAGCCCCGTGACGGATGAATCGCAAATAAAAAAGAACCCTTCGACACCTTGCCGCCAAAGGGGTTGGGTAACATTCGAGTGGACCTTTGACGACAAGGCGTTGGAAGGATTCCTTCAGAAAAAACGGATTTCACATTTTTTGCGGACGTTTAAAAGTAGTTCGCGACGTTCTTCAAAGAATTTTTGAGGACGTCGGCCGATTTGGCGAGCAGGGCTTTTTCTTTTTCCTCCAAATCGAGTTCGATGATTTCGCGAATGCCTTGGCGGTTGACGACGGCCGGCAAGCCGATGCAGACATCGTCGAGGCCGTACGAACCGTTGGCTAGCGTCGAGACCGTCAGAATCGAGTTTTCATTGCGGAGAATGGCTCGCGTCAGGCGGACAAGCCCCATGGCGATGCCATAATACGTCGCGCCTTTAAGATTGATGATCTGATATGCGGCGTCGCGCACGTCCGTAAAGATTTGGTCCATTTTGGCCGCGTAATCGCCGCCTTCTTTCTTGAACAAATCCAATACCGGGCGGCCGCCGATGTCGGCCTTGCTCCAGACCGCGAGCTCCGTATCCCCGTGCTCGCCGATGATATAAGCATGGACGTTGCGCGGATCGACGTTAAAGTGCTGTCCCAGAAGGAAGCGGAAGCGGGCGGTATCGAGAATCGTACCGGAACCGATGACCCGATCATGCGGCAAGCCGGAAAATTTCCAAGTGGCATAAGTCAACACATCGACCGGATTGGTGGCGATGACGAAAATGCCATTGAATCCGTTCTCCATGACATTGGAGACAATCGTCTTAAAAATGCCGATGTTCTTTTGGAGCAAATCGAGCCGGGTTTCTCCGGGCGCCTGATTGCTGCCGGCGGTGAGGACCACGAGGTCGGCGTCACGGCAATCGGCATAATCCCCTTTCCATATCTTCATCGGGGCGCTGAACGGCAGGCCATGATTTAAGTCGATGGCATCCCCTTCAGCTTTTTTTTCATTGACGTCGATGAGGACGAGTTCATCAGCGAGATTGTTGTTTAATAGAGCGAAAGCATAAGAGGACCCAACCGCCCCGGTACCGATGAGGACGATTCGTGTCTTTTTCTCTGTTGCCATGAGCATGACCTCCAATGCGATTGGCTTTGTTTTCTGCCTTTATTCTAATCCACCCTCAGGCGCGCCAATGTGACATTTGCCACACCGAAGAGGCGGGCAATCGCTTGCTTTCGTGGCAATAATTTGTCGGTTGCTCCCTTCATCGGTTTTAGTCTATCCGATCGCGCGGACGTCTATGAGCCGGAACCGGTTGCCGCCGCTTCGCCCCTCTTGTTAAACTAAATAAAACAAGGCGAAGGGATCGTTGCGCCGAAAAAACCTAAGCCGAGGTAAAAAAAGACGGCCGAACGTGTCAGAGTCGGCCGTCTTTTTCGGCTTATTCGCCAAGTTTTTCTTTTTTCAGCACTTCTTCGATGCCGGCGATCGCTTCTTTTTCGTCGTTGCCTTCAGCGGTGATTTCGATGTCGGCACCTTTGGCGACGCCGAGAGACATAACGCCCATGATCGATTTAAGGTTCACGCTTTTTCCGGCGTAATGGAGCTGGATCTCCGATTGATATTTGTTTGCGGCGTTGACCAATACGGTCGCCGGACGCGCATGCAATCCGGATTCGCTTGTGATTTTAAAGTTTCGTTTTTCCATGATGATCACTTTCCTTTCCCTGTACAAGATAATACAAAATCGCGATTCATGCAATCCTCATTTTAATCCCGCTTCAAGCTGATGACAAATTTATATCGATCGCCGCGGTAGGCCGAGTCCACCCATTCCAATGGTTGTCCGTTTTCCAAAAAAGTCAGGCGATGGATGCGCAAAACCGGTGAACCCGGCGCCATGTTCAAATGCTCTATTTCATCATGCCCCGCCGTCGTCGCTTCAATCACTTGGTCGGCGTGGGCAATGCGGTAGTGCAGCACGTTTTCGATGTAAGCGTAGAGCGACTGCTCGAAGATGTCGGCCGTCAAGCCTTGGACGAGTTCGGCCGGCAGATACGTCCGTTCCAAAGCCATCGGCTCGGCATCGGCAAAACGGATGCGCTTGATCTCGTAAATCGCTGCTCCGGTTCGGATATCCAGCTTCTGCGCGATGCTTTCATCCGACGGAATCTTGGAAAAGCGCAGAATTTTGGCGCCCGCCTTCATGCCGCGCCTTTGCATGTCCTCCGTAAAACTCGTCAACCCTTGAAGAGGCTGTTCGATTTTCGGCTCGGCGACAAACGTCCCCTTTCCCTTTTTGCGAATAAGCAAACCGGCGTTCACGAGATCGGTGATGGCTTGTCGAACCGTCATGCGGCTGACTTGAAACGCTTCCGTCAGTTCGCGTTCGGAAGGAATGGCATCCCCCGGCTTCAACTGTTGGGTGTCGATCATTTTTTTGATGTGCTCTTCGATTTGATAATAAATCGGGACGGGCGAACGTTTGTCAATCATCGAAGGGACTCCTTTCCAGTCAATCGACGAGCGAAAGCGCCGCTTCATCGGCGATCACGGTCACATCGTCATGCAGATGAAGGCAGGAAGCGGGAAATGCTTCGGTGATTTCTCGTTGATTCAAAAGCCGCGCCATCGCTTCGGCCTTGGCCGGCCCCGATGCGAGCAAAAGAATGCGTTTGGATTCCAAAATGTTTTGGATGCCCATCGTGATGGCCGACGTCGGGACGGCATCCAAGGACGGGAAGAAACGGGCATTCGCCTTCCGCGTATCTTCCGCGAGCTCGACGACGTGGGTTCGCGTTTGAAAAGACGTTCCCGGCTCATTGAAACCGATATGACCGTTTCTGCCGATCCCGAGCAATTGCAAATCGATGCCGCCGACGGAACGGATGAGGTCGTCATAGCGGCGGCATTCCGCTTCAAGGTCCGCCGCTTCCCCGTTCGGCAAGTGGGTGTTTTCTTTCGTAATATCAATGGCCTCAAACAATTCCTTCTTCATGAAATAATGATAGCTGTTCGGATCCTCCGGCGAAAGACCGATGTATTCATCCAGATTGACGGTCGTGACTTGCCGGTAGGATGTGCCGTTTTCCTTATGTTCGCGGATCAATTCCCGGTACGTCGTCTGCGGCGTGCTGCCGGTGGCGAGCCCGAGAACGGCATCCGGTTTGGCTTTCACGTGTTCGATGATGATCGCAGCCGCTTTTTTTCCCAACTCTTGATAGTCTTTGACTCGGATGACTTTCATGGCGCTTCACGTCTCCCGTGATGTATTTTTCGAAAACTTCACGACGCCTTGTGTCTGTCATAGGCGACGGTTCCGTTGCAAAGCGTGAGGACCGGTTCATCCCGTTCGTTCAGGACGACGAGGTCGGCGTCTTTGCCCACACGGATGCTGCCTTTCCGGTCATAAACTCCGATTTGGATGGCGGGATTTATCGCCCCCATCTGAATGACATCGGCTAAATCCGCGCCCGTAAAACGCATCATATTGCGGAGGGCTTGGTCCATTTTCAGAACGCTGCCGGCGAGCTGTCCGCCGCTTAAAGTGGCGACGCCGTCTTTAACGTGCACCGCTTGGCCGCCGAGATCGTACGTCCCGTCATCCAGGCCTTTCGCGCGCATCGCGTCGGTGATCAAGATGATCCTATCTTTCCCCTTGAGGCGATAAGCGATGTCGACCGCTTCCGGGCTGATGTGGACGCCATCGACAATCATTTCGGCAAACAATTCCTCGTGCAGGAAGGCCGCGCCGACGACGCCGGGATGGCGGTGGTGCAGGCTGTTCATCCCGTTGTAGAGATGGGTGACGTGACGGGCGCCGGCGCGCACGGCTTCGGTCACTTCCGCAAACGAAGCGGCGGAGTGGCCGATCGAGGCCACGATCCCCAGATCGCGCAAGCGTTTCACGAGCTCCATGCCGCGATCGATCTCCGGAGCGAGCGTCACCACCTTAATCCGATCGCCCGAGCGTTTTTGCCAGCGGGCGAACAAGTCCGGATCGCCGCTTTTGATGTATTCAATCGGTTGCGCGCCCGCTTTCGCCGCGTTGATGAAAGGACCTTCCAAATGCACGCCCAAGACTTCGGCCGCGCCTGCCGGCTGGTCGTCCATATAGGTTTTGACGTTGTCCAGTGCGCTTTCGATCGCTTCCGGTTTTTGCGTGATCGTGGTCGCGAGAAAGCTTGTCGTGCCTTCTTTCGGAAGAGCTTTGGCGATGGTCATGAGCGCATCCAGAGTGGCGTCCATCGTATCCGCACCGGCCGCTCCATGGATATGAATGTCGATCATGCCGGGGATCAGTTTGTGTTTTCCGTCAAATCGCACATGTCGGCCGTACCGTCCGGCGTCGTTCGGTTCGCCCTCCCCGATCGCCGCGATTTTTCCGCCGTCGATCACCAGATAACCGTTTTCGATCAGGCGATCTTCGGCGTAGATGGTCAACCCCGATAACAGCATGGTATCTCCCCTTTTCGGCCGTTTGATTTCTTCTTGCCGGTCACCAGCCTTTCGAATGCCACGCATGGGCGTCGGTCATGCGTGTGACTTTTGGTTTCACGGCGTACTGGCGAAAATGCCCGACCGGCATGCGGGCGCTTTCACTGTGAGTGTAACATGTTCCCTCCGACTTGTCTAGACGACCGTATGATACGACGACATTGCCACCGAAAACGCCCGGACTTTGATTGAAGATCGGGGATAATCAAGCCGGGCTTGACATAGGCTGGTATAGACATATATAAACAAAGTAAACCGCAGCACGGATTTCACAAAACTTTCATTTTGTCGAAAAAATGTAAGCGCTTTACTAAAGGGAGGGATGCGCGGACGGATTCTTGCTTTCAAAAAGGCGAACCCTTTTGCTATTATGGAACAGGGCCGCGGGACTTCATTTTTCTATCAAGGAGGAGGATGGCATGCTCGCCTTCTTTCAAAAGATCGGCAAATCCTTAATGCTGCCGATCGCCGTATTGCCGGCCGCGGGATTGCTGCTGCGCCTCGGCCAGCCGGATTTGCTCAACATCAAATTCATCGCCGACGCCGGCAACTCCGTGTTCGCTTCCATGTATTTGACCACCGGCGACAACGCGGTCGCCGTGTTCAGCAACTTGGCGTTGATCTTCGCGATCGGCGTCGCCATCGGCTTCGCCAAGGACAACAACGGCGCGGCGGCGCTGGCCGGTGCCGTCGGCTATCTCGTCTTGACGTACGGCTGTCACGCCATCAATCCAGACGTCAATATGGGCGTGCTCGGCGGCATCATCGCCGGGATTTTGGCCGGTGTCCTTTACAACAAGTACAACGACATCAAACTGCCCGAATGGCTCGCCTTCTTCGGCGGACGGCGGTTCGTCCCGATCGTCACCGCCGCTTCAAGTTTTGTGATCGGCTTTATTTTCGGTTACGTCTGGCCTTATGTTCAAAATCTCATCAATTCGCTTGCCCATTGGATCACCGATGCGGGCGCATTGGGCGTCGCGGTCTACGGCTTTTTGAACCGCCTGCTCATTCCGCTCGGGTTGCATCACATCATCAACACGCTTGTCTGGTTTGATTTCGGCTCTTATAAAGCGGCGGACGGCACCGTTTATCACGGGGACATCACCCGTTTCCTGCACGGCGATCCGACCGGCGGCACCTTCACGGCCGGCTTCTTCCCGATCATGATGTTCGGATTGCCCGCCGCCTGTATCGCCATGATCTTGACGGCAAAAACCGCCCGCCGCAAAGCGGTGTACGGGTTGTTGCTCGGCGCGGCCTTGACGTCGTTCATCACCGGGATCACCGAACCAATCGAATTTTCATTCATGTTCTTATCGCCGCTTCTTTACGTCGTCCACGCCCTACTCACCGCAAGCTCCATGGCGGTGACGTATTGGCTCGGCATTCACGACAGCTTCACGTTCTCGGCCAGTTTGATCGATTATTTGCTCAACTTCGGCATCGCGACGAAACCGATCTTGTTGTTGGTCGTCGGCCTCATCTACGGCGTCATTTATTTCGTCGTCTTCTACTTCCTCATCAAATGGCTTGATTTGAAAACGCCGGGACGGGAGGACGAAGCCGAAGGCGCGGAAGTAGTATATCGAGGAGAAGCCGGAGGAGACCGGAGCGCCGCACAAGCGGCCCATTTCCTGCGCGCGTTGGGCGGCAAAACGAACGTGAGTGAAATCGACAACTGCGCCACACGGCTGCGCCTGACCGTCAAAGACATGGCGCGCGTCGATGAGGAAGCGCTCAAGCGCCACGGCGCCCGCGGCGTCGTCAGGACCGGCAAAAACACCTTGCAGGTCATCGTCGGGACATCCGTGGAATTCGTCGCCGACGCGATGAAACAATTGGATGACCGCGATATTGAAAAGCACGCGCAACCGCCGTCCGCGCCGGCCGGCGACGCGAAGGACGAAGCTTCACCGTCTTTTGATCCGGCAGCGTTCGTCGCCCCGATAAACGGCACCTTGCTCGCGCTTGAAGCGGTGCCCGACGAAGTTTTCTCCAAAAAGATGATGGGCGACGGATTCGCCATTGATCCGTCCGACGGCGTCGTCGTCTCGCCGGTCGACGGAACCGTCAAAACCGTGTTTGCGACGAAACACGCGATCGGCATCGAGGCCAACGACGGGAACGAAATTTTGCTCCACTTCGGCATCGATACGGTCAATCTGAAAGGCGAAGGCTTTACCGTCTATGTCGAAGCCGGCCAACAAGTCCGGCGCGGCGATAAACTGGCGGAAATCGACCTCGCCGCCATTAAGGACAAAGTCCCATCCGTGATCACGCCGGTCGTCTTCACGAACCTTCCGGGCGGAGCGCGCGTCGTCTTGAAAAAATCGGGTCGCGTCCAACAAGGTGAAGCCGGCATTATCGATATTGAATAACCCTTACGATGCGTTTTTCCATCCGTAATAAGAATGAATGCCGGCGAAACCGCCGCCTTCCATGACGGACGGCGGATCGATCGAATCGAAAAAACTCCCGAAGCTCTGCTTCGGGAATTTTTTTGCTTTCCGGCAAGTGCCGCTGTCATGCCGCTCATGATCCGGAACGGCGGTCCGCCGCGGCGCGCGACCGGAAGGAAAGAACGGCCGATGCCGGCCAACCTGATGGTCGTCCTTTGTCCTATAAGGGGAATCGATATCGTTCCCGTTCCGCCCATCCAACTTTTCTTCTAAAAGAATGGCGCAAAACGCCGGTTTTCCGGACGGGAAACGGGCGCTGCGCCGCCCCCTTGCCCCAGCCACGGCATCATTCGAACGGCAATCGGTTTATCCTGCTCAGGTCGTCGCTTCCACCGGCCGGCCGTCGAGGATTTTTTTCTTTAACAGCGGGCGTTTTTCCTCCCATTCTTCCCGAAGCATTCCGTACCGCACGGAATCGTAAAACTGCCCTTGATACAACCGACATTTGCGAATCCGGGCTTCCATGACCATTCCGAGCTTCTCTCCGACCTTCAGCATGCGCTCGTTTCCCGACCACGTCGTAAAGCCGATGCGGACGATCGGCATCGTCTTAAACAAATGGTCGATCCATAGAAAGAAAGCTTCGGTTCCATAACCGCCGTTCCAATGGATCGGATCGAAAATGACGATGCCGATTTCAAGCCAGTAGGAAGGCTGATGCTCCCAATAATAAGTGACCATGCCGATGATTTCGCCTTCCTTCAAAATGACCCAACGCTTGCCCTGCTCGCTCTCCTGCAGCATTTGATGCCGGAACGTCCGGTATGGGGGTTTGCGGTACGGAAAATAGGGAGCATCCCATTTTTTCCATTCGGGAACCTCGCCGTTTTTGGCATGCATACGCTCGTACAAAACGGGGATATCCGATCTCTCAATCGGTTTCAGAACGACTCTGTTTCCTTTTAACAATACCGATTCCTCCAAATTTTCAAGTCGCCTTTTTCATCGCAATTGTAGCACATCTCTTTTAATTTTGTCCGAACCGCACCTTGATGTAAAATAAAGGATGCTGCCGGGCATGACATCGCCTTTGAAATGTAAAATTTATATGACACTCCGTCTATGACTATGACGATTGGGTTAAAAATAAACATGAAGGCCCCAAATACGGCGCAACGAGACAAAAAACACACCGTGGGGACGAAGGAATTATACAAGACGACCGAGGAGGAAAAAACCGTGAAACAACGAGAGGCCTTCTTTGACAATGCAAGGTTTTTTCTCATCCTGCTCGTTGTCTTCGGCCATTTGATCAGTCCGCTGAAGGGTGACAGCGATTTATTAAACGGTATATATACATTCATCTATCTTTTTCACATGCCGGCGTTTATCCTCATTTCCGGTTATTTTTCGAAAGGCTATGATCAACCTGGGTACATTCAAAAGGTCTTTCGGAAGACGTTGATCCCCTATTTTATTTTTCAAATCATCTATTGCTTTTTTTACTATCTAACAGGATATGAAGATAATCTGACGTTGAAGCTGTTCGACCCGCACTGGACGCTGTGGTTTTTGTTGAGCCTCTTCTTCTGGAATCTGATGCTCAAAGTTTTTGCCAAGCGTCGTTATGCGCTCCCGCTTGCGTTTCTGTTGGGAATCGCCGTCGGTTACCTGCCGCTGGACGCCTCGTACTTAAGCGTGGAACGGACATTTACGTTCTTTCCGATTTTCTTGCTCGGCACTTTAATGGATAAAAGGCATTTTGAAAAGTTGAGCCGGAAATCGTTTCGAATTCCGGCCGTCTGTTTCTTGTTCCTTACCCTCATCGCCTGTTTTTACGCCTTTCCGGATGAGGCGAGCGATTGGCTGTTAGGTTCCAAAACCTATGCGGACATGGGCGTCTCGGACTGGTCGGCGGGTTTTTACAGAGCTTTGACGTACGCCGTTTCCATTGCGACAACCCTCGGCTTCCTCGCCGTCGTCCCGAAAGGCCGTCACAACTTTACCGTATACGGAGCGCGGACGTTGTATATTTACCTTCTTCACGGCTTTATCATCAAGCTCATCGGACTGTCGAAAGTCTATAATCAAATGGACGCTCTCTATCAATACTCCACCCTTTTCATCGGAGCCCTCCTCCTCTGCCGAATTCTCGGAAGCGGAGTGGTCAAAGAAGTCGCGAAACCCATGATCGAATTAAAAGCGCCGAAATTTCTGCATAAAATCTCCCTCAATCATCATTAAAACGTGAGGTTCAGCCCCCATCCGTTCTGCAGCTGAGCGGCGGCATGAACGGATGAGGCATTTAGTTTACATAAAAATTTTATGGTTAATAAATGCGTTGAACTTGTCTTTTTGCCGCGTCCGGGTATAATTAGTTACCGGTGCACACGGGGCTGGTTGCTCAGCTGGTGCTGGCCGGGGTCTTCAAAACCCTTGGGAGGCGCGTGACGTCTCCGGTGGGTTCGATTCCCATACAGTCCCGCCAAAAAACCGCGATGTGACGCCGATTCTCTTGTCAAGCGCGGATGGATCTTGGTGCTTCAGTCGAATGTTGCACGGGGTTTTGAAGACACCGTGAAGCCCGAAGTGTATTAAACAGCGCCCGATGATGGACGCTGTTTTTATTTTTCCGCCAAATTGAATCCTTTCATTTCAATATCTAGTTCCGATCTATTCATCGTCACTTATCGCCTTCGGATGATCGTTTGCTATCATCGAATCCTTGTCACCTGTCACGCGCTGCCATCGCGCTCGCCAACCAGATCGCCGTTTCTTCATTTTAGTAGGGATCCGAATCTAAGTGCTTTCCGATATCCGGTGATGCGCCGCATATGATCGCTGTGCCGTCCCGCCCGAAGAGGCTCTTCTTTGCACCCCAAAGAAGAAGATCATCGGCATGGCTTCTCGCAACCCTTTCAGCCTTGCGTCTTTCATGAATGCGCTTATATAATAGGTGTGAGCAACGATCGGTTCGGGGTGGTCACATGTCCTTCGGCTTTTGGTTTTTCATCGTTTTATGGTCCTTCCTCCTCCTCGGCTTTATGGGGATCGGCGGATTTTTTATGTTTCGCAAATTTTTAAAAAGCCTTCCCCGAAGCGACGGAAAGTCGATTCTCGATTGGCAGCGCTATTACATCGATCAGACGCGCCACCTGTGGACGGAGGAGCAGCTCTCCTTTTTGGAAGAACTGGTCAAGCCGGTGCCGCCGTTATTTCGTGACGTTGCCAAGGAAAAAATCGCCGGAAAAATCGGAGAGCTGGCTTTAAAGCGCAACGCGCAAAAAATGACGGAAGAACTAATCATCGAAGGTTATATTAAAGCGACGCCGAAGCGCGATCACAAGTATTTGCGAAGAACGCTCGAACGCCATCACATTGATTTGGAGCGTTATGAGCCGTTTTTTAAACACGGTTCTTAAAGGGGGAGCATCCGGCCGAAGCCCCCCCTTTTTATCCACGAAGAAAGCCGTGACCGTATGGAGACCCGAGAACTTCGAAACCCCTTCGCCTGCAAGCGAAGGGGTTGTGTCATGGCGCGGCCATCAGTTGCCGTTCAATTTTTTCTCCATGCGTTTGTACATTACAAACATCGCGATCCGCCACGGCAAGATCATGCCGAAAGCGAGGGTGAAAAACAATCCCGCCGTTTGGCCGAGTTGGATTTCTTCTTCCAAAAAAATTTTCATCAGCGTGCGCAAGATGAACAATCCGATGATGATAAAAATAAAAGCTTTCGACCGTTTTAAATAGATTTGCCCGTCGCGTATCGAAAATTTGGACGTCCAAATCAGAAACACCGAAAACACGGCGCCGACAAGAAACGCTTCCAACAATTCAGAAATCGGCACCCGGAATTCAGGCACAACGAACATCAAAAAGCCCGTCGACATAAAGAGCGGCGGCAGCAAGATTTTCTTGGCATTGGTCGGCTTGTTCTGCGCCCTTAATCGAATGGCGATAATGCCTAAGGCAAAGATAATCCCGATGAGAAGGCTCAATACGTGAGTCCACATCCGTTCATCGACCTCTTTTACGTTTGAAGCTTCATGATCCCATTATAAAGCTTCACGCGGCAGAAAAAAACGGACCGGGCAACGCCGATCCGCTCGCCCGCCGCGGTGCCGCATCCGCCGCAGCGGATGCGGCCGCGCCAGGCCCTCCACGGCCGAGGCGCCAACACGCCGCTTTCGTTGAAAACGCGGATCATCTACTTGTTGACTTTATCCGCTTCCACATATTGTTCTAAAGTAATATTGTGGTCATGGATGTATTTTGCGGCTTTCTTACCGACATAACGAATGTGCCACGGCTCGTATTCATAACCGGTGATGTTTTCTTTCCCTTTCGGATACCGGATGATAAAGCCGAAGCGATAAGCGTTGGCGGCCACCCATTTGCCGGCTTTCGTTTCGCCGAATTTCGCCGTGAGCGGATCACCGGCGGACAACATATCCGCTGAGGTGATGTCGATCGCGAGCCCGGTTTGGTGCTCGCTCGTCCCGGGATAGGCGCTCACCATCGCCGCTTTGTCCTTGCCGAGCGTTTTGACGTTCTGTTCATAGATGGCGACTTGGCGATCATAGGAGCGATAGCCCGATTCCCCATAAAGGGTAATGCCCGCGCGGTCGGCGGCGGCGAACATTTCTTCCAGGGCGTGCGCCGCGACGGCCCGCAATTTTCGTTTCTCGATCTTCTCTTTATATGGGAAACGAACATTCGGATAAACTAAATCTTTTGGAGCATAACCGTCGGGCAATTTATGGGTTTTATTGACGAGCACGAGGATGGATGACGGATTGTTGACCACCGTGATCGCCTTTTGGTCGCCGTTCGTCTCCGTCCGTGACGATTGGTTGTTTTCGTCATTTTGAGCTTGTTCTTTTTCTTTGGCGGATTCGTCCGTTGCGACCCGTTCCTTTTTCGCCGAATCGTTCTTAGAAGTCGTCCCGCGGTCGTGCGAGCCGCCCGCCGTCCCGCACGAGATTAACAGAAACAAAGCACAGATCGCGGCCAAAAGCCGCGCAAATGATTTCCACATCTCTTCTCCACATCCTTAATCCATCAACATCCAGCTTACCATGATTCATAACGGCTGACCAGAAGCGATCGCAGAAAATTTTGCGCCCCACTCATCCAAATGAGGGATGAGTTTTTCCACCGCTTCTTCGACCGACGAAGCCGCAATGACCGTCGACTTCTGCTGATATTCCTTGTGCTTGTGGCGATAACGCGGGTCGTAATAATTTTCGAGCAGCAAGCGGATGACGCGCTCCCAATCGCGCGTGGAAAAAGCTTCGTCCAGTTCGGCGGCCAGGCGACCATCTAAATATTTTCGCAGGCGGACGTAAGCTTCTGAGAGTTGGGTGAAGTTCTTTTCGGGATCATAGGCTTCATAAATCGCGCGAACGCGTTTTTCAAAGGGATACTCAATAAAAAAGTGAACGCCGGTCTCTTTCCCTTTCATGATAAAGTCTGGGAGGACAACGCGACCGATCCGCTTGCTTTCACCTTCGATGATGTAATAAGGCGCATCGTCCAATTCTTTCAGGCGCCGCCACAGATCGCGATCAAACGCTTTTTGCGATTTCGGCGACAGTCCGACGGAACCGAAAATCGACCCGCGATGGCCGGCAAGCCCTTCCAGATCAAGCACCGGATACCCTTTTTTCATGAGCGCTTGCAAAATGTCGGTCTTTTGGCTGCCGGTATAACCCCGGAGGACGATAAAAGGTTTTCGGAGCGCAGCGTAGCGCTCCAGCTCGGCAACGATCAATTTGCGGTAAGAGCGAATGCCGCCTTTTAACTGTAAACAGGGCGTGCCCATCATCGTCATAAACATCGCGAGGCTGCGGCTGCGCATGCCGCCGCGCCAGCAATAGATGACGGTTTCATCGCTCGTTTCGCTCAACGCCTTCACGCGCCGGTACAACTCCGGCAATTTCGGCGAAACGATCTCAAGCCCGCGCGCTTTCGCCGTCTCCGGACCCTTTTGTTTATAGAGCGTACCGACTTCAGCGCGTTCTTTATTGGTAAAGAGCGGAAGGTTTTCGGCGCCTGGGATGTGAAATTCTTCAAACTCGCCCGGCGAACGCACGTCGATGAGCGCCACTTTTTTTTGGGATTCCAACAGATCGTTGATTTCGATTTGCTTCAACTCAGCCATGTCAACACCCTCATCAAAAAGAAAAAAGATCAGTGGGCATTGGAATCATGAAGCGGGTGATCCGATATCCGCGCTTCAGCCTGCCGGATTCACGGCATTTGCCCGCATCGGAAAACAGATCAGATCTTCCAAAACTTAGGCACCACTGTTCATTATTGAACATCCGACGCCGTTCGTCAAATCGTCTGAACATCCCGCGGTCTTCGACAGTCCGCCGCTTCAGGTAACGATTGAAAGCGATTTCGCCATTTCAAAGATGACGGTTCTTGCGGAATTTTATTCAATCGGACATTTAAATATTGACACATTTTTTCGCTGTCATTTTTTATACTCTTTTTCAGAATAGACAAGCCGACCACCGATGGCCAAGACGAAACAGACACGAGAAACCGATCGGGCTGTCGATGGTCCGAGCGGGTGGCGGATCCAGCTTGCGAAAAACGGGTGAGTTCAAAGAAAGGGGTCAACATTCTTGGAACGAATCATGGACAAGGATTGGTATGATCTTATGATGTTGGCGAAAGCGCTCGGTTTGACGAAAGATGAAGTTCGCGATTTCATCCATAAACAGCGAGCCAAGGCGAAAGAAAAAAAACCCGTCGAAAAATGATCGACGGGTTTTCAAGGGAGATCGCTACGCCTTGCGATTGCGCCATTTCTGAAATTCAATAAATTCCCGGAAAGCCTGTTTGTCGACACCCGCTTCCATGGCTTCTTTTATGAGTTCGATCCATCCTTGGTCCAACGCATCCACAGACTCTTTGTCGGCTTCGATCAATTGAAAAACGCTCACGCCAAGGACATCGGCAATCTTTTCCAAGAAATGAATGGATGGATTTTTTTGCACGTCGCGCTCAATGGTGCTGAGATACGACTTGGAAACGTCAGCCCGGAGCGCCAACTCCGTCAATGACATGCCTTTTTGTTGGCGTAGCTGCTTGATTTTCTTTCCCAACATGTCCATCACCCTACGATACACATTGATGTAAGCCTTTGGATGCCACTCGTTGCCAAAATAAGCCTTTCCCTAGCGGACATCCTCTCCTGACGGGCTCCACTTTCCCGGTTCGAGAGGATGACGCTTTCAACCGGGCCGATTTTTCCGAGGGTGAACACGAAACGAATGAAATAACGGGAATGATTTTCGTTTTTGCTCCTCGTCATCGCTCCTGAAGACGAACCTTTTAGGGAACGCATCCGGCTTTTTGGCAACTCCGGTATATGGCAGAAGACGGGCGCCTTAACTGTAGCGCTTTTCTGACAAACGATGGACAAAAAAGTACTCATCGTAAAAATGAGTACCTCATTGGAATCTCATTGGGACTTCATTTGATTTTGGATGGCTTTCATCATCTGATTAATCTTTTTCTGTGACGGATTTTGTCCCATTTGCATCATCATGACGCGCAACATTTTTTCATTGATCGGCGGGTTTTTCTTCAAGTAGTCCATCATGTATTTGCGGGCGATAAAAAAGCCTAAAATCATGCCGACCGCGATGCCGGCGATGCCCACCAAGATGTCAAGCCACATCGATGACTTCCTCCTTACCTATCTTCCGTCCATGCCACCCATCATCCCTGATCTGATGCATGGCAATCTCCAACGGCTTTAATGAAATCAAAAAATAGTGTACTATAAGGCGGCCCGGAAGACAACCATCCGCGGAGAAATGAGAACCCATCGGTTTCGTTCAGGCGAGATCATCATATAACAACAGCTTCCGAAAAGGCCGGAGCCAAGCGCTTCGCAAATCTTGATAATCAACGGCTAAAAAATGGGGATGAATCCGCCGCAGCGTTTCAAAAACAAAGGTTTCCGCCCCTTTGTTTCCGGAAGCGTACATGATGATGCGGTCATGCCCAAGACGAAGCCGGACAAAGCCGTCGTCGCGATGCTGGATGAAAAGCTCGTCCCCTCTTTTTTGAACACGGGGGTTTTGCCTCAAGATCCGCCCGATATGTTCCGCAGGAATCGGATGAGTGATATAAGCGATTTGTTTCTGCAAAATCCGGCTTCTGTCGGGATCGGTTTCCTTTACCGCTTCGCAAAACAACCGAAACAATAGCTGTTCTTTTACGCTATATTCACGGGCCACATCATCTTCAAGCAGATAAATATCATAATGCCTCATGGGCGTCCCTCCACCGTTCCTGTTTCCGTTCATTATAAAGGATGTCCATGAAAAACGGTGTCAGAATCGGACGCCCGTGAGGCGACAATTATTTCGGCGGCTGTCGAAACGGCGCCGTTTTATGCTTTTAACAGGTTTTTCATTTTTTCCGCGACGTATTCGGGGGTAAAGCCGAATTCTTTCATGACGCGCGCGCCGTCGGCGGACGCACCGAAGCGATCGATCGTCACGCAATCGCCTTCGGGTCCGACATACTTATGCCATCCGAGCGTCGCGCCGGCTTCGACGGCGAGACGTTTTTTGACGTTCGGCGGCAAAATTTGGTCTTTATAGCTTTGCGGCTGTTGTTCAAAGAGATCCCACGACGGGAAGCTGACGACATGCACGTGGATGCCGTCCCGCGCCAAAAGCGCTTGGGCTTCCACGGCGACGGCCACTTCCGAACCGCTCGCAAGAATCAAGCCGTCCGGCACACCCGCCGCTTCGGAAACGATGTAAGCGCCGCGGCGAACGCCTTCCTCGGCGCCTTCTTTCGTGCCGGGGAGCGTCGGCACGCCTTGACGGGTAAGCACCAAAGCCGTCGGGCGGTTCGTCGATTCGACGGCGATCTTCCAGGCCGCCCGCGTCTCATTGCCGTCGGCGGGACGGATGACCGTCAGATTCGGCATCGCCCGCAATGAAGCCAATTGTTCAACCGGTTCGTGCGTCGGGCCGTCCTCCCCGACGGCGATGCTGTCGTGCGTGAACACAAAGATCGACGGCACCGACATAAGGGCGGCGAGGCGGATGGCCGGCCGCAAGTAATCGGAGAACACAAAGAAGGTGGAACCATACGGAATGACGCCGCCGTGAAGCGCCATGCCGTTGACCGCGGCGCCCATGGCGAATTCGCGGACGCCGAACCATACATTGCGCCCATGATAACTTTCAGGCAAAAAGTTTTCGTCGCCTTTGATCAAGGTTTTGGTCGATGAAGCGAGGTCCGCGGCTCCGCCGATGATTTGCGGAACGGTTTTCGCGAGCGCGTTGAGCACTTCGCCCGACGATTCACGGGTCGCTTTTTTGCTTCCCGGATCGTAGACAGGAAGTTCGCGGTCATAGCCTTCCGGGAGTTTGCCTTGACCAGCCCGGTCGAATTCCTCGGCGAGTTCCGGATAGCTTTCGCGATATTTTCGCAAAAGATCGCGCCATTCGCTCTCTTGCCGTTCCCCTTTTTCGGCAGCCGCCGCAAAATGGCGTTTCACTTCCTCGGGAACGGTAAACGGTTGGTCGTACGGCCATTCATAGTATTTCTTCGCCGCAGACGCTTCTTCCGCTCCCAGCGGTTTGCCGTGCGCTTCGCTCGTGCCGGCCACCGACGGCGCACCGTAGCCGATCGTGGTTTTCACTTCAATGAGCGTCGGGCGCGAAAGATCTTGTTTGGCTTCATTCAGCGCCTGGTTGATCGCCGTGATGTCGTTGCCGTCCTTGACATGCAGCACTTGCCAACCGTAGGCTTCGAAGCGTTTTTTGACATCTTCCCCGAAAGCCATGTTCAGATCGCCATCGAGCGAGATGTCGTTGGAGTCGTATAAAACGATGAGCCGACCCAATTTCAGGCGCCCGGCGAGCGACGCCGCCTCCGCGGCGACCCCTTCCATAAGATCGCCGTCGCCGCAAATCGCATATGTAAAGTGATCCACGATATCAAAACCCGGCCGATTGTAGCGGGCAGCCAAATGGCGTTCCGCCATGGCCATGCCGACCGCCATGGCAATCCCTTGGCCGAGCGGTCCGGTCGTGGCGTCTACGCCCGGAGTGTGTCCATATTCGGGATGGCCCGGCGTTTTGGATCCCCATTGTCTGAACGCTTTAAGGTCGTCCAGCGTGACATCGTAACCGAAGAGATGCAACAAGCTGTAAAGCAACATCGATCCGTGGCCGGCCGAAAGCACGAAACGGTCGCGGTTAAACCACTTCGGATTTTTCGGATTATGTTTCATGTGGCTCGTCCACAGCACATAGGCCATCGGTGCCGCGCCCATGGGCATGCCCGGATGCCCGGAATTCGCGTTTTCAATCGCATCTATGGATAAAGTCCGGATGGTGTTGATCGATAATTGTTCGATAGAAAGTGCCAATGTTTCCACCCCTTCTGCATGTTGATCAATTACAGTTTATCATAAAAAAGGGCACCTATTCACATGAACAGGGCAGGTTTCCTAACGAAAAAACCGCGAACCCGCGGTGCGCCTCCGCACCGCAACCGGCGCGCCGTGACCGACACGGGTTTTCCAATCCCTTCTAGCCGCTCATGTTGCGGCGACCCGCTGTCGTTGTCCCGACCGCTTGGGATGGGCAAACCCGCCGCAAGTCCCTTGCCAATCGGAACACGACGCATCAAAACGAATCCGGTTGAACGCGGGACTCTTTCCCCGCTTTATCCACATCCTCTAATGCAACGATCTTTTTTTCTTGCTCGCTTTCAGCTTTTCCGGCGTGACATCGCGGCCGTAACGATCGATCACTTTGATGGTATGCAATTGGTCGGTGAAATGCTTGCGGAACGCCACCAAATATTCCGCCCGCAATTCGCCCTGCTCGCGGCGTTCTTCGTCGCTCAATCCGACGGTTTTCGCCTTGCGGGCGAGCTCGTTGATCCGCGCCAACTTCTCTTTAGAAAGCATCTTTTCACCCTTTCTCATACGGCTGTTTTCAGCTTACCCCATCCTCCGCATGAGAAGCAAGCCAAAACGTCGCATCGGCGTCGACCGCATGGACGATCGCGGCGGACTCTTCCCGTTCGGGCGAAGCTTTCAGCGCGTGAACCGTCGTCCAAATGCAGCTGATATACAAAATGATGAACAACACATATAACAAAACGGTTTGACCGCTTACGGATTTTTTCATCTGTCCTTCATCCCCCATTACAGAATATATGTTCCCCTTTGGTTAAAAATAATAACGGGAACAACTGTTCCTGTCAAGCGTTTTTCGAACGAATGTTTGCAAAAGAAGCGACAAGCATGATATACTTCCAAGTAAAGGAATGAGGTCGGCTACGTTTATCGATAAGGGGGATCAAAAAGGTTATGACACTATCAAAGCGCCAACAAGCCATCATCGATTTCATCAAAAAAGAAGTGAAGACCAAGGGTTATCCGCCGTCGGTCCGCGAAATCGGCGACGCCGTCGGCCTGGCCTCAAGCTCGACCGTCCACGGCCATTTAAACCGATTGGAGAAAAAAGGTTACATCCGCCGCGACCCCACCAAACCGCGCGCCATCGAAGTGCTCGATCGCACGGATGAGGACGCCGCGCCGAAGCAGGAAAGCGTCCTTCTGCCGGTCATCGGCAAAGTCACCGCCGGCGAACCGATCACCGCGGTGGAAAACATTGAGGAATACCTGCCCGTTCCCAAACGCATGGCGGCGGGCGAAGAGGCCTTTATCCTCAATGTCGTCGGCGAAAGCATGATCAACGCCGGCATTCTCGACGGCGACCAAGTCATCGTCCGCAAGCAAGAGACGGCGGAAAACGGCGAAATCATCGTCGCCATGACGGAAGACGGCGAAGCGACGGTCAAACGTTTCTTTAAGGAAAAGGACCACATTCGCCTCCAACCGGAAAATCCCACCATGGAGCCGATAATCGTCAAAAACTGCACGATCCTCGGCAAAGTCGTCGGCGTGATCCGCACCATTCACTGAAGAACGGAAGCGGGTCCCGATCGCAGCCGTCGCCGCACCGTGTACAGCTTTAGAAATGACGAAGGAGCCGCTCGGTTTCGGCTCCTTTTTTCTATGTGCATACGGTTCCTTGGATCCCCGCGGTGTCCAAACATCAGTTAATTTGAATAACGCTCTGTTCTAATTAATAGTGGATTTTGAAGCACAAAAAGGAAATAGATAACAAATCGCGAATGATATTATAGAAAATTTTGAGGTGGCTGCCATGGATCAGCAAATTCTCGATTTCCTAATTGAAGCCAAGCGACGGACATATGCCTCTCAGGGAGATGATGCTTCTGTTCTTCCGCTTTTAACAGGTTCTCGTCAACTTGAATACCGTAACGGTTCATTTTTCTACCGAGACATATACTTTGGCGTCGCTTATTTCGCGGGCCAGGAGACCGTTTACAAAGATGAAATCCCCTATTGGTCAATGAGTTACGCCGGCGGTGTTGACCGAACTATTACAGCGAAAGATGACATTCGAGGGATATATGCGTTTCTAAGATCCGCATTACGACAAGTATCAAAAGAACACATCTTTCGTGGCCCCGCAACATTTACAGATGGGATTGTCAAGGCCGATTATTTTTTCCCCAAAATCGCCGGTTTAAAATTCCCCAGAAGGACCTTATTGATCCTTCTGTTTTTCTTGTTGGATCCTCTTTTCCC
>Ga0207867_1000046_pt1 | contig 149133 bp, 128 predicted proteins | sample HigsolmetaAR206D_FD_184838 | JGI IMG/M metagenome (GOLD analysis project Ga0207867, IMG submission 184838) | Ionic liquid and high solid enriched microbial communities from the Joint BioEnergy Institute, USA - AR20-6-D (SPAdes) (version 2) ...
CCCGCCCGCCGGCGGCGACCGCGTCGGCCGGTCCGACCGCGCCGGCCGGGACGGCGCCGCCCGGCGCGGCCCGGCGGCCGACTCCGCCCCCGTCCGCCCCGCCGCCAGAGACCGGCGGTCCTCCGGCGCGGCGGGCCGGACGCCGTCCGCCGCCCGGCGCCCGGCGCGCACCGAGGCGGCGTCCGTCCGCAGGCTCCCGACCGCCTCCACCGGACGTCCGGGCCGGTCCCGCAGGACCTCCGGCGGCGGCCCGCGCCGCCCCCGCCCGTCCTTCCGCCGCGCCGACCCGATGCGCCGGCTGAACGCCGGGCTGCTGGCCATCGCGTTCGTGCTGTCGCTGTTCGCCGGACGGCTGGTGCAGCTGCAGACCATCGACTCGGAGGTCTACACCGCCCGGGCCCTGCAGCAGCGGCTGCACAAGCTGGAGCTGCCGGCGGTGCGCGGCGACATCACCGACGCCGAGGGCCACCCGCTGGCCAAGACCGTGGAGGCCCGCGCGGTCTTCGCCGACCCGCACCTGATCAAGCCCGAACAGCGGCAGAGGATCGTCTCGGCGCTGGCGCCGCTGCTGGGGCTGGAGGCCGACTGGCTGCTCAAGAAGATCAGCACCCCCAACAGCCGGTTCGTCTACCTGGCCCGGGGCATCGCCCCCGACCAGGGCCGGATGGTGGAGGCGCTGCGCCTGCCCGGCATCGACACCCTCCCCGAATACCGGCGGATCTACCCCAACGACGACCTGGCCGCCGGCGTCATAGGTTTTGTGAACCGAGACGGCAAGGGCGGCGCCGGGCTGGAGTGGGCGCTGGACTCCCAGCTGGCCGGCAAGGACGGCTGGCAGCGCGTGGAGATCAGCCCCACCGGCCAGCACATCCCCATGGGGCAGGACAGCAAGCAGCCGCCGGTGCCCGGCAAGGGCGTGCGGCTGACGCTGCTGCGCGACCTGCAGGCCCACGCCCAGCAGGCGATCGAAAAGCAGGTCAAGGCCACCGGGGCCGACAACGGCAGCGTCATCGTCATGGAGCCCCGCACCGGGCGGATCCTGGCCATGGCCTCCGCCCCCGGATACGACCCCAACCGCTACAGCGAGGCCGACAACTGGCGCAACCCGGTCGTCGAGGACGCCTACGAGCCGGGCAGCACCAACAAGGTCATCACCGCCGCCGCCGTGCTGGAAAAGGGCGGGGTGACGCCCGACACGGTGTACCGGGTACCTTACTCCATCCGCCGCTATGACCGGGTCTTCCACGATTCCAGCCCGCACCCCACCCGGCGGATGACCTTCGCCGGCGTGCTGGCCAAGTCCAGCAACGTCGGCACCATCCTGGCCAGCGAGACCATCACCGACCAGGAGCTGTACGGCTACCTGCGCGCCTTCGGGTTCGGCGAGAAGACCGGGGTGGGCCTGCCGGGCGAGACCCCCGGCCAGCTCAAGCCGCCCTCCCAGTGGTCGGGCACCGACCGCTACCCCATCTCCTTCGGCCAGACCGTCTCGGTGAACGCGCTGCAGATGGCCAGCGTGTACGCCACCATCGCCAACGGCGGGGTCCGCGTCACGCCCACCCTGGTCGCCGGCACCATCGGCCCCGACGGCCGCTTCACCCCCTCCCCCGAGCCGGCCCGGCGGCGGGTGATCAGCGAGCGCACGGCCGATGAGATCATCCGCATGCTGGAGGGCGCCACCGGCGCCGAGGGCACCGCCCCGGCCGCCGCCATCCCCGGCTACCGGGTGGCCGGCAAGACCGGCACCGCCGAGATCGTCAACCCGCGCTGCGGCTGCTACAAGGGCGGCGGCTACACCGCCTCCTTCGCCGGATTCGCCCCCGCCGACGACCCGCAGCTGGTGGTCCAGGTCGTCCTGCAGAAGCCGACGAAGGGAAGCCACTATGGTGGCGACATCGCCGCGCCGGTGTTCCGGGACGTGATGTCCTTTGCGTTGAAGACCCGGAAGATCCCGCCCACCGGGGGAACGGCGCCGAAGATCAGAATCTACGCCCGAGACTGACCACGATCGGTACGGTGAGCGAGTATCTTCCCGCCGTGTCGCCGTAGCGACGTCCGGCCCGCTGACCGCCGCGAAAGAACCATGATGCGCCCGACCACCAATCCCGCCCGCCCGCTGCTGGGGCTGGTCGAGCTGCTGTCCGCTCAGGCGGACGGGCCCGGCCTGGCCAAGGTCGCGGTGACGGGCATCACCCACGACTCCCGGCAGGTGCTGCCGGGGGACCTGTACGTCGCGCTGCCGGGGACCCGCGCCCACGGCGCCGAGTTCGCCGCCCAGGCCGCCGCCGCCGGCGCCGTCGCGATCTGGACCGACCCGGCCGGCCGCCACCGGGCCGCCGCCACCGGGCTGCCGGTGCTGGTCACCGACGACGTCCGCGCCCGCCTGGGCGAGGCGGCCTCCTGGGTGTACGGGGACCCGGCCCGCGACCTGAGCCTGATCGGAGTGACCGGCACCAGCGGCAAGACCACCACCGTCTACCTGCTGGAGGCCGGGCTGCGCGCCGCCGGGGTGGACACCGCGGTGATCGGCACCGTGGAGATGCGCATCGGCGACACCCGGCTGCCCAGCTCGCTGACCACCCCCGAGGCCACCGACCTGCACGCCATCTTCGCCAAGATGCGGGAGGTGGGCGTGGGCGCGGCGGCCATGGAGGTCTCCAGTCACGCCCTGGCCCAGGGACGGGTCGGCGGCACCTGCTACGACGTGGCGGTCTTCACCAACCTCTCCCAGGACCACCTGGACTACCACGCCACCATGGCGGACTACTTCGCCGCCAAGGCCAAACTGTTCACCCCCGCCTACAGCCGGGTCGGCGTCGTCAACGTCGACGACGGCTACGGCCGGGAGCTGACCCGCATCGCCCAGGTCCCGCTGACCACCTTCTCGGCGGCCGGCGACCCGTCGGCGGACTGGCGCGCCGAGGATGTGCGGCTGGGCGCCGACGGCAGCGTCTTCCGCCTGGTGGGGCCCGGCGGCATCGAGGCCGACGTCTCCATCCAGCTGCCCGGCCCGTTCAACGTCGCCAACGCGCTGGCCGCCATCGTCGCGCTGGTGGAGGCCGGGCTGCCGCTGCAGGTCGCGGCGGCCGGGGTCGGCACGCTGACCGGCGTGCCGGGCCGCCTGGAGCCCATCGACGAGGGCCAGGACTTCACCGCCCTGGTGGACTACTCCCACAAACCCGGCGCCGTGGAGGCGGTGCTCACCTCCCTGCGCGAGGTCACCGCCGGACGGCTGATCGTGGTGCTGGGCTGCGGCGGCGACCGGGACCGCGGCAAACGCCCGCTGATGGGCGAGACGGCGGCCCGGCTGGCCGATGTGGCGGTGCTCACCGACGACAATCCCCGCTCCGAGGACCCGCTGGCGATCCTCGCCGCTATGGTCGAGGGCGTGCTCAAGGTGCCGCAGGCCGAGCGGGCGCACCTGGTGGTCGAGCCCGACCGCGCCGCGGCGATCGCCTTGGCGCTCGGCCGGGCCCGGCGCGGCGATGTGGTCGTCATCGCCGGCAAGGGGCACGAGCAGGGACAGTACGTGGCCGGCCGGGTCCTGCCGTTCGACGACCGCGAGGTCGTCCGCGCCGAGCTGCGCCGGCTGGTGGCCCAGGCGGACGGAAGGGACGTGGCCCAGCGGTGATCCCACTTGCGCTGTCGCAGATCGCGCTGCTTTCCGGCGGAAAGGCGACGCCGGGCGCCGAGGACGCCCTGGTGACCGGCCCGGTCGTCATCGATTCGAGGGCCGTCGTCCCCGGCGCGCTGTTCGTGGCGCTGCGCGGCGAGCGCGCCGACGGGCACGACTTCGCCGCCGCCGCGGTGGCCGCCGGCGCCGCCGGGGTGCTGGCCCAGCGTCCCCTGGACGACCCGGCGCTGCCCGCGGTGATCGTGGACGATGCGGTGGCCGCCCTCGGCCGGCTGGCCGGCGGGGTGCTGGCGCGCCTGCCGCAGGTCACCGTGGTCGGGGTCACCGGGTCGGCGGGCAAGACCTCCACCAAGGACCTGATCGCCCAGGTGCTGCGGCGGCACGGGCCCACCGTCGCCGCCGAGGGCTCGTTCAACAACGAGATCGGGCATCCGCTGACGGTGCTGCGCGCCGACGAGCAGACCCGGCACCTGGTGCTGGAGATGGGCGCCCGGGGCATCGGGCACGTGGCCTACCTGTGCCGGGTGGCGCCGCCGCGCATCGGCGTGGTGCTGAACGTCGGCAGCGCCCACCTGGGGGAGTTCGGCGACCGGGAGGCCATCGCCCGGGCCAAGGGCGAGCTGGTGGAGGCCCTGCCGGCCGACGGCGCCGCCGTGCTGAACGCCGACGACCCCCTGGTGCGGGCGATGGCCGCCCGCACCGCCGCCGAGGTCCTCACCTTCGGCCGGGCTGCCGACGCCGATGTGCGCGCCGCCGACGAGACGCTGGATGCGCGGGGCCGGCCGCGTTTCACCCTGGTCACCCCCCGCGGCTCGGCACCGGTGGAGCTGCGGCTGCACGGCCGGCACGCGGTCGGCAACGCGCTGGCCGCCGCCGCGGTGGCGCTGCGGGCCGGGATGGCGGTGGAGGCGATCGCCCGGGCGCTCTCCCAGGCCGCCCCACTCAGCCGCTGGCGGATGGAGGTCACCGAACGGCCCGATGGGGTCACGGTGGTCAACGACGCCTACAACGCCAACCCCGAGTCGATGCGCGCCGCGCTGGAGGCGGTCGCGCACATGGCGCGGGCCGCCGGCGGCCGCGCTTTCGCCGCCTTGGGCGAAATGGCGGAACTCGGCGCCCGTTCTGTGGCGGAACACGAGAAGATCGGGCAGCATGTCGCGCGCAACGGATACGCCGGACTGGTCGCCGTGGGCGAGGCGGCGGCTCCGCTGCTCGACGGGGCCAGGCAGGCGGGGTCATGGACGGGAGAGTGCGTACAGGTGGATGACGTCGGCGCGGCGGTGACCGCGCTCAGCGAGCGGCTGCGTCCGCGGGACGTCGTGCTGGTGAAGGGCTCCCGTGTCGCGGGGATGGAACGGGTCGCCCAGGGGCTGCTGGCGTCCGCCGGCGAGCGCAAGGCCGATGGAGGTGCCGCCCGGTGAGGAACATCATCCTGGCCGCGGCGTTCTCACTGTTCATCGGCATGGTGGGAACTCCGCTGTGGATCCGCATCGTGCGCCGCCTCGGTTATGGGCAGATGATCCGCGAAGAGGGGCCGTCGGCCCACTACGACAAGCGCGGCACCCCCACCATGGGCGGCACGGTCTTCATCGTCGGCTCGCTGGTCGGCTACGCCGCCGCGCACGTCTTCACGCGGACCCCGCCCACGGTGTCGGGGCTGCTGGTGCTGATGCTGATGGCCGGGCTGGGCCTGGTCGGCTTCGTCGACGACTACATCAAGGTGTTCAAGCAGCGCAGCCTGGGCCTGCGCAGCGGCGCCAAGATGATCGGCATCATCCTGGTCGGGGTGGTCTTCGCCGTCGCCTCGCTGAACTTCCCCAACGGCTATGACGTCACCCCGGCCACCGACCAGCTGTCGTTCCTGCGCGACTTCGGCCCCTCCATCGGGCCCTACCTGTTCGTGCTGTGGGCGCTGTTTTTGATCGCCGCGGTCTCCAACGGGGTCAACCTGACCGACGGCCTGGACGGCCTGGCCGCCGGCCCGGCCGCCATGGTGCTGGCCGCCTACGTGATCATCGGTAACTGGCAGCTGCGCAACAGCTGCTTCAACGACGCGCTGGCGCCCAACTGCTACAGCGTGCGCGACCCGCTGGATCTGGCGGTGGTGGCCGCCGCGGTGCTCGGCGGTGTGTTCGGCTTCCTGTGGTGGAACGCCCCGCCCGCCAAGGTCTTCATGGGCGACACCGGCTCGCTGGCCCTGGGCGGCGTGCTGGTGGGCCTGGCCATCTTGACCCGCACCCAGTTCCTGCTGGCGATCCTGGCCGGCCTGATCGTGATGATCACCCTGTCGGTGATGATCCAGGTCGGGGTGTTCCGGGTCACCCAGAAGCTGACCGGCACCGGGAAACGGGTGTTCAAGATGGCCCCGCTGCAGCACCACTTCGAGCTGTCGGGGTGGGCCGAGACCACCATCGTCGTGCGATTCTGGCTGATGTCGGCGCTGTTCGTGGCGATCGGCGTCGGGTTGTTCTACCTGGAATGGATGCCCAAGGGGTGAGCTGGAAGGATCGCCCGGTCTGCGTGGCCGGGCTGGGGATCTCGGGCCGGGCGGCGGCCAGGGCGCTGGCCGCCCGCGGCGCCCGCGTCACCGTCGTGGACGCCCGCGACGATGCGGCCGCCCGCGAGCAGGCCGGCGAGCTGCGCGAGTGCGGCGTGCAGGTGCGGCTGGGCGACGGCGACGCACTGCCGGAGGGCACCGACCTGGTCGTGGTCTCGCCCGGCTGGCGGCCGGACGCGCCGCTGCCGGCGGCCGCCGCCGCGGCCGGCGTGGAGATCTACGGCGAGGTCGAGCTGGCCTGGCGGCTGAGCCGGGAGGACGGCGGGCGCGCCGCTCCCTGGCTGGCGCTGACCGGCACCAACGGCAAGACCACCACGGTGCGGATGCTGGCGTGCATCCTGCGCGCCGCCGGGCACCGGGCGCCGGCCGTCGGCAACGTCGGCACCCCCATCGTGGAGGCGGCGCTGGACCCCTCCTGCGACGTGCTGGCCGTGGAGCTGTCCAGCTACCAGCTGCACTGGTCCTCCAGCCTGGCCCCCGAGGCGGGCGCGGTGCTCAACGTGGCGCCCGACCACCTGGACTGGCACGGCTCCCTGGAGGCCTACGCCGCCGACAAGGGCAAGATCTACGCGCCCGGCACCGTGGCGGTGTTCAACGCCGACGACGAGATCAGCACCCGCCTGGCCGCCGGCGCCGAACGCGCCGTCGGCTTCACCCTGGGCATCCCCGCCCCCGGGCAGCTGGGCGTCGTGGAGGACCTGCTGGTGGACCGGGCGTTCACCGGCGACCCCCGGCGGGAGGCCGCCGAGCTGGCGCAGCTGTCGGACGTGCGGCCCTTCGCCCCCCACAACGTCGCCAACGCCCTGGCCGCCGCCGCGTTGGCCCGCGCCCACGGCGTGCCGCCGCAGGCCGTCGCCGAAGGGCTGCGGGCGTTCGTGCCCGACCCGCACCGCATCGCGCACGTGGCCACCGTGAACGGGGTCGACTACATCGACGACTCCAAGGCCACCAACCCGCACGCGGCGGCCGCGTCGCTGGCCGCCTGCGAGTCGGCGGTGTGGATCGCCGGCGGCCTGCTCAAGGGCGCCGACGTGACGGAGCTGGTGCGCTCGTGCGCGCCGCGGCTGCGCGCGGCGGTGCTCATCGGCGCCGACCGCGCCAAGATCGCCGAGGCGCTGGCGCGACACGCGCCCGAGGTCCCGGTGGTGGACATCCCCGACACCCACACTGGGACGATGGACATCGTCGTCGCCGAAGCCGCCCGCCTGGCCAGGCCGGGCGACACCGTGCTGCTGGCCCCCGCCGGGGCCTCCTTCGACATGTTCACCAGCTACGGCGCCCGCGGGGAGGCGTTCGCCGCGGCGGTGCGCCGGCTGGCCGGCCGCGACGGGCGGGCCGACGGGTAGCCGCCGATGACCCCGCTGCCTGCCGAAAGCGGCCCGGGCCGGGTGGGGGCGCGCGGCCGGCTGGTGGCCGTGATCGGGCTGCTGGACCGCCCGCTGACCTCCTACTACCTGGTGCTGGGCTGCTCGATGCTGCTGCTGGCGCTCGGGCTGACCATGGTGCTGGCCTCCTCCAACGTCGACCAGCTGGAGCGGACCGGCTCGGCGTTCACGCTGCTGCAAAAGCAGGCCGCCTGGATCGGGATCGGGCTGCCGGTCATGTGGCTGGCGTCCAAGCTGCCGCCGCGCACCTTCCGGGCGCTGGCCTACCCGCTGCTGCTGCTGTCGGTCATCGGGCTGGTGATCGTGCTCATCCCCGGGCTGGGCGTCAGCGCCTGGGGCGCCACCCGCTGGATCGACGTCGGACCGTTCCAGGTCCAGCCGTCGGAGCCGGCCAAGCTGGGCCTGGTGCTGTGGGGCGCCGACCTGATGGCCCGCCGTGAGCGGCTCGGCCAGCTCACCGACTGGCGGGCGCTGCTGATCCCGCTGCTGCCCGGCGCCGGGGTGGTGGTGATGCTGGTGATGCTGGGCAGCGACCTGGGCACCACGGTGGTGCTGCTGACGATCTTCCTGACGCTGCTGTGGGTGGTGGGCGCCCCGGTCCGGCTGTTCGTCGGCATGGCCGGGCTGATCGGGCTGCTGGTGGCGATCCTGATCGTGGTGGAGCCGTACCGCATGCAGCGCCTGGTGGGCTTTCTGGACTCCTCCGGCGACCCGCTGGGCATCCGCTACCAGGGCAACCAGGGGCTGCTGGCGGTCGCCTCCGGGGGCTGGTTCGGCACCGGCCTGGGGGAGGGCCGGGCGCAGTGGGGCTTTTTGCCGCGCGCCGAGAACGACTTCATCTTCGCGATCATCGGAGAACAGCTCGGTCTGGTCGGTACTCTCGTCGTGTTGGGGCTTTTCGGGCTGCTGGCCTATGCCGGGCTGCGGATCGCCCGCAGGGTCAGGGATCCGTTCATGCGGCTGGCCGCCGCCGCCGTCACCGGGTGGCTGTCGGTCCAGGCGATCGTCAACATCGGAGGCGTGATCGGCGTGCTGCCCATCACGGGCATCCCGCTGCCGCTGGTCTCCTACGGCGGTTCGGCGATGATTCCGACCCTGGCCGCGCTGGGCATGCTGCTGGCGTTCGCGCAACGCGAGCCGGGGGCACGGCAGGCGCTGGCCGCGCGGGGTCCCGGACCCGCCCGCAGAGCCCTAAGCTGGCTGGGTCTGGCACGGCGATGAAGTGCGGTACACCATGACGTCAAGGAGGCGTACTCGAGCATGAGGGTTGTCCTGGCCGGCGGCGGGACCGCTGGACACATCGAGCCCGCCCTCGCCCTCGCCGACGCGCTGCGTCGGGAGGATCCGAGTGTCGGGATCACCTGTCTGGGCACCGAGCGGGGACTGGAGACCCGCTTGGTCCCGCAGCGCGGCTATGAGCTCGAGCTGATCCCCCCGGTGCCGCTGCCGCGTACCCTGACCCCCCGGCTGCTGACCGTGCCCGGACGGCTGCGCGGGGCCATCAACGCCGCCGCCGCCGTGCTGGACCGGGTGCAGGCCGACGTGCTGGTCGGCTTCGGCGGCTACGTGGCCACCCCCGGCTATCTGGCCGCCCGCAAGCGCCGCATCCCGATCATCGTGCACGAGGCCAACCCGCGGCCCGGCCTGGCCAACAAGCTGGGCGCCCGCTTCACCGAGCACGTGATCGTCTCCCACCCCGACACGCCGCTGCCGAACGCCAAGTTCATCGGGATCCCGCTGCGCCGCGACATCGCCACCTTGGACCGGCTGGCCAGCGGCGACAAGGCCCGCTCCTACTTCGGGCTGCTGCCGGACCTGCCCACGCTGCTGATCTTCGGCGGTTCCCAGGGCGCCCGCTCGCTGAACCGGGCGGCGGTCGCCTGCGCCCCGGCGTTCCGGGAGGCGGGCATCCAGGTGCTGCACATCGTGGGCCCCAAGAACACCGAGGAGCCCGAGCCCGGCCCCAAGGGCAGCCCCCAGTACGTGACGCTGCCCTACTGCGACCGGATGGACCTGGCCTATGCCGCCGCCGACATGGCGCTGTGCCGCGCCGGCGCGATGACCTGCGCGGAGCTGACCGCGGTGGGACTGCCGGCGGTGTATGTGCCGCTGCCGCACGGCAACGGCGAGCAGCGCCTGAACGCCGAGCCGATCGTCAAGGCCGGCGGCGGGATCCTGGTGGAGGACGCCGAGCTGAGCCCGGAGTGGATCACCGCCAACCTGCTGCCGGTGCTGGCCGATCCCGCCCGGGTCGCCCAGATGTCGGAGGCGGCCGCGGCGATGGGCCGCCGGGACGCCGACGTGGCGCTGGCCCGGCTGGTCCGCGAGGTCGTCCAGGGAGCGCAGGCGCGATGACGCAGGCCGCCGGGCCGGGCGCGGCGATCGACGGCGCGACCATCAGGCACGCGCACTTCATCGCCATCGGCGGAGCGGGCATGTCGGGGATCGCCCGGATCATGCTGCGGCGCGGCATCACCGTCTCCGGCAGCGACGCCAAGGACTCCCCGATACTGGCGCAACTGGCCGAACTCGGCGCCGAGGTCTTCGTCGGCCACTCCGCCGAGCACCTGGGGGACGCCGACACCGTGGTGGTCTCCACCGCCATCCGGGAGAGCAACCCCGAGCTTCGGGCGGCGCGTGAGCGCGGGCTGCGGGTGCTGCACCGCTCCGAGGCGCTGGCGGCGCTGATGGCCGGGCGCCGGGCGGTCGCGGTCGCCGGCACCCACGGCAAGACCACCACCACCTCGATGCTGACCGTGGTGCTGCAGCACGCCGGTCTCGACCCCGCCTACTGCATCGGCGGGCAGCTGGTCACCACCGGCCTGGGCGCCGACGACGGCACCGGCGACGTCTTCGTGGCCGAGGCCGACGAAAGCGACGGCTCGTTCCTGCGCTACAGCCCGCACATCGCGGTGGTGACCAACGTCGAGGCCGACCATCTGGACAACTACGGCGCCTTCGAGAAGGTCAAGGAGAACTTCGCGCGGTTCATCGAGCGGATCGAGCCCGGCGGCGCGCTGGTGGCCTCGGCCGACGACCCGGTCGCCGGCGAGCTGGCCGGCGCCGCCCGCGAGCGCGGCCTGACGGTGGTCACCTACGGCGAGTCCGCCGGCGCCGACCTGCGCCTGACCGGCTTCACCCCGCGCGGCCTGGGCTCGCGCTTTGCGATCGAAGGGCTGGGGGAGCTGACGCTGGAGGTGCCCGGACGGCACTACGCCCACAACGCCACCGCGGCGTTGGCCGTGGCGCGCCTGCTGGGCTGCGATTTCGCCACCATCCGGGACGGGCTGGCGTCCTTCACCGGGTCGATGCGCCGGCTGGAGCGCAAGGGCGAGGCCGGCGGGGTGCAGGTGTTCGACAGCTACGCCCACCACCCCACCGAGCTGACCGCCGACCTGCAGGCCACCCGCGAGTACCTGGACCAGCTGGCCGCCGAGGGGCGCACCGGCCGGATCGTGGCGGTCTTCCAGCCGCACCTCTACAGCCGCACCCGCTTTTTCGCCACCGAGTTCGGCCGGGCTCTGGGACTGGCCGACGTGGCGGTGGTGCTGGACGTCTACGGCGCCCGCGAGGACCCCGAGCCGGGGGTGAGCGGCCGGCTCATCGCCGACGCCGTGCCGGAGGGCACCCGCGTGGAGTACGTCCCGGTGCGCGAGCAGGTGCCGCAGGTGGTGGCGGAGCTGGCCCGTCCCGGTGACCTGGTGCTCACGCTCGGCGCCGGGGACGTGACCGCGCTGGGTCCGTTGATCTTGGAGCGGCTGGCCTGAGGACGGCCGGCGGCGAACGCCGCACGGCGGCGGGCGAGGGTGTGTTAGCGTTGCGCGGTCCGGCGGTGACCAGGCCGGATCCACCACATGAGCGGCGGGCCGGCGACCGGGGGAGCGGCCGCAGGCCCTCGGCGAGAATCCCGGAGCCGCCGGTGCGGCAGGCAGGGTCCGGACTCAGAGGATGAATCTCCCGGCCTCGGCCGTGGGGAGGAGACCGACATCGGGGCCATGACACAGCCCAGGGGGAAAGAGCAGGCCGGGCGGGGCGTCCCGGCCGGGCGCGATCGGCGGCGCTGGCGGCTGGTCTGCGCGGTGCTGCTGGTGGCGGCCGTGCTGGCGGCCGCCGCCTGGGTGCTGCTCGGCTCCCGGCTGCTGGTGGTGCGGCACGTGGAGGTCTCCGGCACCCATCTGGTGCCCCGCGACCGGCTGGTGCACGTCGCCCGCATCCGGCTGGGCCTGCCGATGGTCAGGCTGGACACCGGCGCCGTCGCCGGACGGGTGCGGCGGCTGCGCGAGGTGGAGTCGGTGCGGGTCAAGCGGGTCTGGCCGGGCACGGTGCGGATCGAGGTGCGCGAGCGGGTGCCGCTGGTGGCCGTGGAGCGCGCGGGCCGCTACTACCAGCTCGACCGGTTCGCGATGGTCGTGGTCGACTCCGCGCAGCGGCCGGCGCTGCCGCTGCTGACGGCGGCCTCGCCCGGCCCGGAGGACCCGGCCACCCTGGCCGCGCTGCAGGTCCTGCAGGAGCTGCCGGAGTCGATGGTGCGGCGGCTGGTCTCCCTGGAGGCGCCCAGTCCGCAGGCGGTCACCCTGCGGCTGGGCGGCGGCGGGCTCGGCGAGGACGACGCCGGCCCGCTGACGGTGGTGTGGGGGGCGCCCGGCCGTGCCGCCGAAAAGCTCCGGCTGGTGGAGGCGTTGCGCCGGACGTCGGCCGGACGTTCGGCGCACACCATCGACGTCAGCTCACCCGAAGTGGTTACCGCCCGGTAAGGCCGCTTGCGGCGCCGCCCGGGCGAACATCACGAAGACGATCGGGCTGCATCGTGTGTGTCGGCGGGTATGACTGCCCTTTCATGGGGCAGTCTTGGAACACCTCGGGTGCGCCGCCCCGGTGCGCCGATGCGACAGAGAGGGGAGGGATCGGAATGCACGTCCGGCCGACGGCTCATCCGGGCAACCGGACGAGGTGCCCGGACCGGGGCAACCCTCTCCCAGCGCGACACGCCGGGCCACTTTTCAGGCGGTTAGTTGACCCTGCCGGTGACCCGCCCCTACTGTCCGTATCAGCCCGCAGGTTGACATAACTCTAACCCTCAACTTGAGGGTGAGGGTTGACGGGCGGCCCCGGGTATCCGATCACACAGCAAAGACCAGGTCAGTAACATTGCGCGGGTCGGCGTGATGCTTCATGGTGAAGCTCCCCGGTCCGCCGGACACAAGCGAGCGGAAAGGCCCCTCGTCGTGGCAGCACCGCAGAACTACCTCGCGGTCATCAAGGTCGTCGGTATCGGCGGCGGCGGCGTCAACGCCGTCAACCGGATGATCGAAGAGGGCCTCAAGGGCGTTGAGTTCATCGCGATCAACACCGACGCCCAGGCGCTGCTGATGAGCGATGCCGACGTCAAGCTGGACGTCGGCCGTGAGCTCACCCGCGGGCTCGGCGCCGGGGCCAACCCGGACGTGGGCCGCAAGGCCGCCGAGGACCACCGCGAGGAGATCGAGGAGGTCCTCAAGGGCGCCGACATGGTCTTCGTGACCGCCGGCGAGGGCGGCGGCACCGGCACCGGCGGGGCGCCGGTGGTGGCCAACATCGCCCGGTCGCTGGGCGCGCTGACCATCGGCGTGGTCACCCGGCCCTTCAGCTTCGAGGGCCGCCGCCGGGCGATGCAGGCCGAGGCGGGCATCGAGACGCTGCGCGATGAGGTCGACACCCTCATCGTCATCCCCAACGACCGGCTGCTGTCGATCTCCGACCGCCAGGTCAGCGTGCTGGACGCCTTCAAGGCCGCCGACCAGGTGCTGCTGTCGGGTGTGCAGGGCATCACCGACCTGATCACCACCCCGGGGCTGATCAACCTGGACTTCGCCGACGTGAAGTCGGTGATGAGCGGGGCCGGCTCGGCGCTGATGGGCATCGGCTCGGCCCGCGGTGACGACCGCAGCGTGGCCGCCGCGGAGATGGCCATCTCCAGCCCGCTGCTGGAGGCCAGCATCGACGGCGCCCACGGGGTGCTGCTGTCCATCTCCGGCGGCTCGGACCTGGGCCTGTTCGAGATCAACGAGGCGGCCCAGCTGGTGTCCAACGCCGCCGCCCCCGACGCCAACATCATCTTCGGCGCGGTCATCGACGACGCGCTCGGCGACGAGGTGCGCGTCACGGTGATCGCCGCGGGGTTCGACGAGGGCCGCCCTACTAAGCCGGCGCCGGAGGTGGACACCCGCAAGCTTCCGACGTCGGCGAACCGTCCCGCCTCCGCTCCCGCCGCACCGGGAGCGGCCGCCCCGCAGAGCAACCCCATCCCGACCAAGATCGGCCGCTCCGAGAGCATCTCCGTGCGGCCGCCCCGCCCGCCGGCGTCCCCGTCCGCCGCGACCCCGCCGGCCGCGCCGCCCAAGCCGGTGCCGCCCCGCCAGGAGAGCGGCTCCGCCAAGCAGGAGGGCGAGGGGACCGCCGGCGCCTCCGGGTCGGCCTCGGGCAAGGAGGAGTCCTCCCGGCCGTCCGCACCCTCCGGCGGATCCGCCGCCTCCGGCGAGTCCTCCTCCGCGGCCAAGGCCGAGCGGGAGCAGGCCGACGCATCCTCACGCCCTCGGCCCCAGCCGGAGCAACCCGCTCCCCGGCCGCAGGCCGAGAGTGAAGGCGGCCCGTCCGGTCCCGCCGTCCCGCGGCGCCGGCCGGTCGTCTTCGATGAGGACGACGATCTCGACATCCCCGAGTTCCTGAAGTAGTGGACCACGCATCCTCGGCCGCCGCGGCGGGGATCGAGGCCCGCCGCCGGGAACTGGCGGCCAATCTCGACAAGGTTCGCCGGCGCATCGCCGCGGCCTGCGCCGCGGCGGGGCGGGACCCCGAGCAGATCACTTTGATCGCGGTCACCAAGACCTTCCCGGCCTCCGACGTGCGCCTGCTGGCCGGGCTCGGGGTCGCCCACGTGGGGGAGAACCGCGACCAGGAGGCCGCGCCCAAGGCCGCCCAATGCGCAGACCTTCCGTTGACCTGGCATTTCGTGGGTCAGCTGCAGACCAACAAAGCGCGTTCGGTGGCCCGTTACGCCGATGTGGTCCACTCCGTGGACCGTTCCCGGCTGGTGTCGGCGCTGTCGGCCGGCGCGCTGCGGGCCGGCCGGACGCTGCGCTGCCTGGTGCAGGTGTCGCTGGAAGAACACGCCGAGGGCCGGGGCGGCGCCGCTCCTGAGCGGGTGCCGGAACTGGCCGCGCAGATCGCCTCGGCCGAAGGGCTGGAACTGGGCGGGGTGATGGCCGTGGCGCCGCTCGGCGCCGACCCCGCCCCGGCCTTCGAACGCCTGGCACAGGTCGCCGCCGAGCTGCGCGCCGAGCATCCCGCCGCCACGATCATCTCCGCCGGGATGAGCGGGGATCTGGAACAGGCGATCGCGTGCGGAGCGACACACCTGCGGATCGGTACGGCGTTGCTCGGCGGCAGGAACGCAATCGTCAGGTAATGTCCCCACAGCGGCCCCTGCCGGGGCCGGGAGCACATCCGAGCTACTGCCACAGCGGCGGCGTCCGCCAGGTGCGGCACCAACAGGACGACGGAGGGGCGTATGGCCAGCGCGATGCGCAAGATGGCGGTCTACCTCGGCCTGGTTGAGGACGACCGCTACGACGATAAGTACGACGATTACGACGAGTACGACGTCTACGACGACGACGCGGTCGAGCAGGGCCGACGCCGTTCCGATGAGCCCGGCGGCCAGCTTACCCGAGGCGAGGGCGGCCCGGACCGCGATCGCGATCACCACGCTCCGTCAACGTCTGATCGACGTTCCGCACCTTCTCATGAGTCGGGTTCGTCAGACCTCGCGCGCATCACTACCCTGCATCCCAGGACCTACAACGAGGCGAGGATCATCGGGGAGCACTTCCGGGAGGGCACTCCGGTGATCATGAATCTGACCGAGATGAACGACAGCGACGCCAAACGGCTGGTCGATTTCGCCGCGGGCCTGATATTCGGCCTGCACGGCAGCATCGATCGTGTTACCAACAAGGTGTTCCTGTTGACTCCCGCCAACGTTGAGGTGACGGCCGAGGACAAGGCCCGGATGGCAGAACGAGGATTCTTCAACCAAAGTTGACAGCCACATGAGAGAGCGTCCGTGAACATCGTCGCGTCCGTACTGACCACGGTGCTGTGGATCTTCCTCCTGTTCCTGATCGGGAGGCTGGTCCTGGAGGTGCTGCAGTCATTCGCCCGGTCATGGCGGCCCAGGGGAGCGGTCTTGGTGGTGGCGGAGGTCACCTACACCGTCACCGATCCGCCGCTGAAGTTGCTCAGACGGTTCATCCCGCCGGTACGGCTGGGTAATGTGGCTCTAGACCTCAGCTTCACGGTGCTGTTCCTTGTGGTCTACATCTTGATCATCCTCATCGGGAGCTGGTCGCAATGATCACCTTCGCCACGGAGCTCTGATCAGATACCGTCCTTTGGGACAGGACTCCAAGCGCGCCAAGGAGACGACATGCCGCTCACACCCGCCGATGTGCGGAATAAGCAGTTCAGCACCACCAGGCTGAGGCCCGGCTACGACGAGGAGGAAGTGGACGCCTTCCTCGACGAGGTCGAGGCCGAGCTCGACCGCCTCATCCAGGAGAACGAGGAGCTGCGCGCCAAGCTGGCCGAGTGCCTGCGCGGCAAGGTGCCGGCGATGGCGGCCCCGATCGTCGAGCCCAAGCCCGACCTGCCTCCGATGCCCGAGCCCCCACGGCCGGAGCCCAAGCCCGAGCCCGAGCCCGCGCCCTTGGGCATGTCCGCGCCCAGCGGCGAGGACAACATGGACACCGCCGCCCGGGTGCTGGCGCTGGCGCAGCAGACCGCCGACCAGGCGATCGCCGACGCCCGCCGGGAGGCCGACGAGACGCTGGGCCGCGCCCGCCGCGAGGCCGAGGAGATCGTCGGCAAGGCCCGCCGGCAGGCCGACCAGATCATCAGCGAGGCCCGCTCGCGCGCCGAGGCCCTCGACCGCGACGCCCAGGAGCGCCACCGCCAGGTGATGGGCTCCCTGGTGCAGCAGCGCGAGGAGCTCGAGCGCGAGGTGGACAACCTGCGCGCCTTCGAGCGCGAGTACCGCAGCCGCCTGAAGGTCTATCTGGAGGGGCAGCTGCGGGAACTGGAGGTCGGCGCCGTCGAGACAGGACCCTTCGGTGCCGGCGGCGCACAGACAGGGCCGCAACCCACCGTGACGCATCCGGAGAACCGCAACGGCCAGCCGCCGCAGCCCGCGCCCGCCACGACCGGCCCCACTCCGTTCCCGCCACCGGCCGAGCCCGTCCCGCACGCTCAGCACTCTGCGACAGGAGCCTTCCACACGGCTGACAACCCGCCGCACGACAGGCGTTGACGCCCGCTGAGCAGACGGTAGTGTCTTCGTGATCGCCGCGTCGCGGATGGCAGCGCGGCCATTCGCCCGACGCAGCGAGAACGGTGGTGGCGCCGGCCCTTCGGACGGCCTGCGGAAAGCCTTGGAGAGAAGGACCCAGTGATCATCCTGAGCGGCGTTCTCGTCGTGGTGGCCTTCGCCCTGCTGATCGTGGGCATCGTGGCCGGCAACGGTGCGGACGCGCAGGTGCTCGGCATCGACGCGCGGATGGTGATCTACGCCTCGATCGGGGTCAGCATCGCCTCCGCCGTGTTCTTGATCATCGGGGTCTTCCTGCGGCGCAACGAGCTGTTCGGCGTCGGGGCCGCTCCGGCCCGTCCCAAACCGGCCAAGAGCCGCCGCTCCAAGCAGCCTGCGCGCAAGGCCGCGGCATCGGGCTCCGGCACCGCGACGGCCACCGCCGTCGCCGATTCCGCCGGGAAGGTGCCCGATGAGGCGCTGGTGCACGTCGTCCCCGGCCGCAAGCGTTACCACCTGGCCACCTGCCGTCAGCTGGCCGGGCGCGACACCGAGGAACTCACCTACATCGAGGCCAGGGAGGAAGGCTTCAGCCCCTGCACCGCCTGCATGCCCGACACCGCTTTGGCGGCGCGCGCCGCGGCGTCGGCACCGGAATCCGCCGAAGCGGGCGGACCGGCCAAGGGCAGGGGCAAGCGGCAGGACCGGGCCGCAGGCAGGGCCAAGGCGGCCAAGAAGACCGATGCGGCCGAGCCCGGGCGCGACAAGGCCGCCGGCCGGGGAGACCGCCCGAGCGGTGCGGACACCGCCGACGGCGGCACCGCGGTGCCGAGCAAACCCGGCGCCTCCACGCGGCCCCTGCCGGATGAGCCCGCCGCGGCCGCGGCACCGGCTCCCGCACCGGTCGCGCCGGCCGCGTCCGGCGCGCCTTCCGCACCGGCCGCTCCCGCGCCCGCGTCGCCGAGGGCGGTGCCGTCCGCCTGGTCTCCTCCCAAGTCCTCCCCGGAGGGACGCACTGAGAGCGTCTCCCGGCCCTCCTCTACGGCCGGGCGGTCGCGGCCACGATCGGCCACCGTCACCGACGACGGGGAGGCCGCCGAGTCCGACCCGAAGGTCTGCATTCTCAGCGGCACCAAGCGCTTCCACCGGGTGGACTGCGCGCTGATTGAGGACATCGGGGAGACCGAGGACCTGGAGACACTGCCGCTGTCGCAGGCGCAGGAGCGCGGCTGCACCCCCTGCCTGGTGTGTCAACCCGACAAGACGTCCCTCGGCTGAGGACGTCCCCTCTTCACCGGCCCGCCGGCCAGGGACCCTGCCGGGGCCGGGGTGAGGCCTAGACGGCTTGGTCGCGCCTGATGTCCAGCTTGCCCAAGAGCAGCGACCCGCTCAGCCGGATCGTGGGGGCGTCGTCGCCGGGCTGCCCGTAGTTCTGATCCTGGCTGAAGGCGAACCCGCCGAGCGGGGGCGTCAGCGACGCGATGTCCAGCTTGACCCCCGGCGGAATCTTGACCGTGACCCCACCGAACAGACAGCGGATGGCGACGGTCACCTCCTGGCTGCTCAGCACCGCCTGACGAAAGTCCAGCTCGGCTCTGCCGAAGACGACCCGCACGGCGGTGTCCGGTTCCACCAGCCAGCGACCGCTGCGCTCGACCTTGGTGAAGACCGCTGAAATGTTCGCCGACTCGCGGCGTGGCCGGGGGGAGGTCTCAGGGGAATTCACGCCCCTCATCATTCCAAGCACGATGCGCCGGGACAAAAACCGAAGGCTCGCATCGTCCTCTTTCCCCGTCACCGAGTTCCCCCGTCACCGAGCACGGCGGCTCAAAACGTGCACAAGCGGTGCGCCCCGTTCCCTTCGCACGAAGAGAACGGGGCGCACCGGCCTGCGGCGTCGTCCGTTTCCCGGCTCAGCTCTTCTTGCGCAGGCAGAACACCAGCCCCAGCTCCTCGTCCCGGTGGACGGGCAGCTCCTCGTCGGGCTCGCCTTCGCGCATCGCGACGGCCAGCACCTCCGCGGCGATCTGCGCATCGTGCGCACGCAGCGCCTCGGCCAGGTCGGCGGCGGTGGCGCCCTCGGCCCGCCACCACAGCTCGATCCGGTCGGTGACCTCCAGGCCGCTGGACTTGCGGGCCTCCTGCACCAGCCGGATCACCTCCCGCACCAGCCCGGCGCGGCGCAGCTCGGGGGTGATGGTCAGGTCCAGGGCGACGGTCTCGCCGGCGGCGCTCTCCACCGCCCAGCCGCTGCGCGGACGCTCGGTGACGATCACATCGTCGGGGCCCAGCGTCACCTCGCCCACCTCGGGCACCTGCAGGGTCACCGACCCGTCGGCCCGCAGCGCGCTCACCAGGGCGGCCGGGTCGGCGGCGGTCACCGCCCCCGCGACCTTGGGGGCGTTCTTCTTGTAGCGTCCGCCCAGCGCCCGGAAGTTGGGCTTGACCTGGTATTCGACCAGGTCTCCGCCGATCGCCGACAGGTCCTCGAAGTGCTCGACGTTGAGCTCCTCGGCCAGCTGGGCGCGCAGCTCGGCCGGCAGCTCCGCCCAGCCGGGGGCGCCGACCAGGGCGCGGCCCAGCGGCTGGCGGGTGCGCACCCCGCTGGAGGCGCGGGCGGCCCGGCCCAGCTCCACCAGCCGCCGCACCAGGGCCATCTGGGCGCTCAGCTCCTCGTCCACCAGCTCCGGCCGGGCGGTCGGCCAGTCGGCCAGGTGCACCGAGGACGGCGCGCCCTCAGGGCGGATGACGTCCCAGATGTAGTCGGTGATGAACGGCACCAGCGGCGCCAGCAGCCGGGTCAGCGTCTCCAGGCACTCATACAGCGTGGCGAACGCCGCCGCCCCCTCGGGGGTGTCGGGGCCCTCCCAGAACCGCCGCCGCGACCGCCGCACATACCAGTTGGACAGGTCGTCGATGAACTCCGCCAGGCGGCGTCCGGCGCGGGTGGTGTCGAAGTTCTCCAGCGCCGCGTCCACCTCGGCGACGGTGCGGTGCAGCTCCGACAGCGCCCAGCGGTCCAGCAGCGGCCGGTCGGCGGGGGCGGGGGCCTCGCTCATCCGGTCCGGCGTCCAGGGCCGCCCGCCGGAGGCCGCCGCGGCGTTGGAGTACAGCACCAGGAAGGAGGCGGTGTTCCAGTAGGTCAGCAGGACCTTGCGGACGATCTCCTCCAGCGCCGCGTGCCCCACCCGCCGGGCGGTCCACGGCAGGCCGTTGCAGGCCATGAACCAGCGCAGGGCGTCGGCGCCGTGCCGGTCCATCAGCGGGATCGGCTCCAGCACGTTGCCCAGGTGCTTGCTCATCTTGCGGCCGTCCTCGGCCAGGATCAGGCCCACGCACAGCACGTTCTCGTAGGAGGACTTGTCGAACACCAGCGTGCCGACCGCCATGAGCGAGTAGAACCAGCCGCGGGTCTGGTCCTGGGCCTCGCAGATGTACTGCGCCGGGTAGGTCCGCTCGAAGATCTCCTTGTTCTTGTAGGGGGCGCCCCACTGGGCGAACGGCATCGCGCCCGAGTCGTACCAGGCGTCGATGACGTCGGGCACCCGCCGGGCCTCCTTGCCGCACTGCGGGCAGGGGAAGGTCACCTCGTCGACGAACGGGCGGTGCGGGTCCAGCCCCGACAGGTCGCGCCCGGCCAGCTCGCCCAGCTCCTTCAGCGAGCCGATGGCGGTGACGTGCTCGTCCTCGCACAGCCACAGCGGCAGCGGGGTTCCCCAGTAGCGGTTGCGCGACAGCGCCCAGTCGACGTTGTTGCGCAGCCACTCCCCGTAGCGGCCCTCCTTGACCGTCTCGGGGAACCAGTTGGTGGCGGCGTTCTCCTCCAGCAGCCGGTCCTTGATCTGGGTGGTCTTGATGTACCAGGCCGGCAGCGCGTAGTACAGCAGCGGGGTGTGGCAGCGCCAGCAGTGCGGGTAGCTGTGCTCGTACTTCTCGGCGCGGAACAGCAGGCCCCGCTCCCGCAGGTCCTTGGTGAGCACCTCGTCGGCGTCCTTGAAGAACACCCCGCCGACCTGCGGCACCTCGGCGGAGAACCGGCCGTCGGGCCGGATCGGGTTGACCACCGGCAGCCCTTCGGCCCGGCAGGCGGCGAAGTCGTCGGCGCCGAAGGCCGGGGCCAGGTGCACCATGCCGGTGCCGTCCTCGGTGGTGACGAAGTCGGCGGCGATCACCCGGTGCGCCTCGGGGATGTCCACCAGTTCAAAGGGCCTGCGGTAGGTCGAGCCGACCAGCTCGGTGCCGGCCAGCCGCTGCAGCGTCTCCCACCCTTCGCCGAGGACCTTGTCGAACAGCGGCTCGGCGACCACGACCGTCTCGGCGCCGTTGGTGGCGACCAGGTACGTCACCTCCGGGTGGACGGCCACGGCGGTGTTGGACACCAGCGTCCAGGGGGTGGTGGTCCACACCAGCAGGGACGCCCGGCCGGCCAGCGGCCCGGAGGTGAGCGGGAAGCGGACGGTCACCGACGGGTCCACCACGGTCTCATAGCCGCCGGGCTGGCCGAGTTCGTGGTCCGACAGCGGGGTGCCGCAGCGCGGGCAGTAGGGGCTGATGCGGTGGTCGCGCACCAGCAGCCCCTTGTCGAAGATGACCTTCAGGGACCACCACACCGACTCGATGTAGTCGGCGTCCATGGTGCGGTAGGCCTGGGACATGTCCACCCAGTAGCCCATGCGCTCGGTCATCGCCTCGAAGGCGTCCACGTGGCGCAGCACCGACTCGCGGCAGCGCTCGTTGAACTCCACGACGCCGTAGCGCTCGATGTCCTGTTTGCCCGACAGGCCCAGTTCCTTCTCCACCGCCACCTCGACCGGCAGGCCGTGACAGTCCCAGCCGGCCTTGCGGGGGACGTGGAAGCCCTTCATGGTCTTGAAGCGGGGGAAGACGTCCTTGAAGACCCGGGCCTCCACATGGTGGACGCCGGGCATCCCGTTGGCGGTGGGCGGGCCCTCGTAGAACATCCAGAGCGGGCCCTGTGCGGTGCGCTCCAGCGACCGCTGGAAGACCTTCTGCTCCTGCCAGCGGCGCAGTACCTCCCGCTCCAGTGCGGGCAGATCGACCTGCGCGGGCAGCGACCTGAACTGACGGCTCACTGCGGGAACCTCCGGTGCGACACGACAACCCTCATGTGGACCGGAGGGACGAGGCTCGCTGCGCGGGCCCCGCGGTACCACCCTCCCTTGACCGCGCCCGCACATGGGACGCGGCCCCCTTCATTTACGTCTCGGCTGCCGGTTCTACTGAGACGCCAAGGTCCGTTCTTCCGGCGGCTCCGGGGTGATCAGACCGCCGGGCACGCCTCCGGGCTCGCACCGTCCCCGGATCGCTCATGGCTGCGTACGGCGGCAGGTGTCCCCATCAATGCCGTGCCTGTGAGACTGCCGTAAGCGACGATACTGCACCGGCAGGGCAAACTCGTCCCGATATCGGTGTCGGGACGGGATCGGGAGGCGATGATGGCCGTTCGGGTGGCGATCCGGGTGGGTCCCGGCGCGTCGCGGACCAAGGTCGGCGGCGCGCACGGCGAGGCGCTGGTGGTGAAGGTGGCGGCGCGGGCGGTGGAGGGCAAGGCGACCGAGGCGGCGCTGCGCGCGGTGGCCGACGCCCTGGGGGTGCGGCGCCGGGACGTGCGGCTGATCAGCGGGGCCACCAGCCGCGAGAAGCTGATCGAGGTGGACGGGGACGAGCGGGCGCTCACAGAAAAGATCAACGCCTTGCGAGGTTCCTGACGACCGGCGGGCGGGCACATATGCGGCCTGTCCATCAGGTCGATTCGTCCGCGGCCCCGTCGTAAGGAGACCCATGCTGCCAGCACTGCCCGCCGAGAAGACCAGCGTGAGGGACGCCGGAACGGCCGGTGCGCAAGGCACCGGACGGCAGGCCGCCCCGCCCGGTGAGCACCCCGAACGCGCCGCACCCGCCGAGCGGCGCCGCGCCGCCTCCGGCCGGGCGAACGCCCGGCCGGCCTCCGCCGCGGCCGCCGAGCTGCCGGTGCGCGGCGATGAGGAACGCTGGAGCGAGGCCGAGCTCGCCGAGGTGCGCGCCCGCCTGGAGGCCGAGATCACCGCCCTGCGGGCCGAGATCGCCGCCGCCGAGACGCAGATCGCCCAGGAGGACATCAGCGAGGGGGCCGGCGACGACCAGGCCGACTCCGGCGCCAAGGCCTACGCCCGCGAGCATGAGATGGCGCTCGCCTACAACTCCCGTGACCTGCTGATCCAGAACGAGCGGGCGATCGCCCGGATGGACGCGGGCACGTACGGGGTGTGCGAGTCGTGCGGCCGGCCGATCGGCAAGGCGCGACTGCAGGCCTTCCCTCGTGCGACGCTATGCGTACCATGCAAAACACGCGAGGAGCGTCGCTGAGCGACGCACAAGACCCCCGCAACGCAGCCGAGGGAACCGGTGGGTGCCCTCGGCCGCGCCGTATCGGCGTGCTGATCTCAGTGGCGCTGACCGCGTTGGCGCTGGATGCGATCACCAAGGTCGTGGTGGTGGCGCACCTGGAGGGCGGCACGCCGATCGAGCTGCTGGGCGGGCTGCTGACGCTGCGGGTGACCCGCAACAGCGGGGCGGCCTTCTCCATCGGCACCGGGATGACGATCGTGTTCACCCTGATCGCCCTGGGGGTGGTGGTGGCGATCTTGCGCACCGCCCGCCATCTGCGCAGCGTGCCCTGGGCGGTCAGCCTGGGGCTGCTGCTGGGCGGCGCCACGGGTAACCTTGCCGACCGGCTGCTGCGTGCCCCCGCCCCCCTGAAGGGGCACGTGGTGGACTGGATCGAGCTGCCGTACTGGCCGGTGTTCAACCTGGCCGACTCGGCGATCGTGTGCGGCGGCGCCCTGGCGGTGGTGCTGGCGGCCCGCGGCCTGCAGCTGGACGGGACCCGGGCCGGCGAGACCGGGGAGGGGCCGGAGGCATCCGGTCGCGACGGCCGCGATGATGGAGACGGCGGCAAGGACGCCCCCGAGGACGACGGCGCCGCAGGGCAGGCGCGAAGCGGCGACGAGCAGTGACGGAAGGAGCCATGGCGGACGTACGCAGCCTCCCCGTACCCGAGGGACTCGACGGCGAACGGGTGGACGCGGCGCTGGCCCGGTTGTTCGGGCTGTCGCGCAGCCGCGCCGCCGAGCTCATCGCGGCCGGGGACGTGCTGGTGGACGGCCGGACGGTGGTCAAGTCCGACCGGCTGCACGGCGGCGGCTGGCTGGAGGTGACGCTGCCGCCCCCGCCCGCACCGCCGCGCCCGGTGGCCGAGCCGGTGCCGGGCATGACGATCCTGTACGAAGACGAGCACATCGTGGTGGTCAGCAAGCCGGTCGGCGTGGCCGCGCACCCCACCATCGGCTGGAACGGGCCGACCGTGCTCGGCGGGCTGCTGGGCGCCGGCCACACCGTGGCCACCAGCGGCGCGGCCGAGCGGCAGGGCATCGTGCACCGCCTGGACGCCAACACCACCGGCGCCATGGTCGTCGCCAAGAGCGAGATCGCCTACTCCCGGCTGAAGCGGGCCTTCAAGGAACGCCGTGTCGACAAGCGCTACCACGCGCTGGTCCAGGGGCATCCGGACCCGCTGCGCGGCACCATCGACGCCCCCATCGACCGGCACCCCTCCGGGGACGGCCGCTTCGCGGTGGTCGCCGGAGGGCGGCCCTCGATCACCCACTACGACACGCTGGAGGCGTTCCGGGCGGCCAGCCTGCTGGAGATCGACCTGGAGACCGGGCGCACCCACCAGATCCGGGTGCACATGTCGGCGGTGCGCCACCCGTGCGTGGGCGACCTGCTGTACGGGGCGGACCCGACGCTGGCGGCCCGGCTCGGCGTCAAGCGGCAGTGGCTGCACGCGATCCGGCTGGGGCTGGAGCACCCCACCACGGGCGAGTGGATGGAGTTCGAAAGCCCTTACCCGGAGGATCTGACCCGCTCCCTGGAGCTGATCCGCCAGGAGTCCTGATTTCCGGGCCGCATGCCGGCCGGCCCCGTCCCCGCCGTCCCGGGCCGGCCGCGGCGCCGCCGGGACGGCCCAGGGAGGCCGGGCTCACCGGCCCCGGCGCTTGCGGCCGGAGCGTCCGGTGTCCTCCTCTTCGATCTGGATCTCCTCTCTGCGGACCTCGCCGCCCACCGTCTCCTCCTCGGTGACCGTCTCTTTGGCGGCCCGCACCCGCTCGACCGGGACGGTCTCCTTGGAGACCACCGGCCGTTCCTCGTGCAGGATGACCTCGTGCTCGGCCTCGGAGATCTCCGGCCCGCTCATCGCGGCCTCCCGGTTCTCCTCGGTGATCGGCTCGCGTTCCAGCCGCACCTCTTCGTGGCTGACCGGTACGGTGACCTCCTGCTGCTCGGTCACCACGTACTTGCGCAGCCGGGCGCGGCCGCTTTCCCGGGTCTCCTTGCTGACCCGCAGCCGCTCCTCCGAGCGGGTCATCGCGGTGTCGTCCGATCCGGCGGCGGCTCGTTCCCGTTCGCGCAGCCGCTGCCGCCGGAGCGACTCCTCGGTGGGAGCGGTCCCCGCGGCACCCATGGCTCCCGCGGTGCCCGCCGCCCCGGCGGTTCCGGTGGTCTCGGCCGCCGTGGCCTGGCCGCTCCAGTCGATGCCGTAGTAGCGGTACAGCTGCTCCTCCTCGGCGGCCGACAGGTGACCGCGGTCGTCGACGTCGACGTGGGGCGCGTGCTTGATGAAGTCCTTGTCGAAGCCGACCTCCACATGGTCGGTGACGAATTCGGCGCTGCCGGTCGGCACGAAGGCCTCCTTCGTGCCGAACATGCCGGTCTTGACGCACAGCCATTCCGGGCGGCCGGTGGCGTCGTCGAGGAAGACGTGCTTGACGTCGCCGATCTTGCTGCCCTGCCGGTCGTAGACCGCATGGTCCAGCACCTGCGGGATCTGCTGTTCTGTGATCATCTCGATACTCCCTCCTTCCCGGTGACCTACCGCAGCACATCCGAACAACTCCGATGAGGTGGGCAAAACCTGGTCAAATAGGGAAGAGGGGGCGTGTCCCGTCAGCCGGTCACCAGCCGCAGCAGGGCGGCGGTGGCGGCGGCCACGGCCAGCACCACCAGGAAGGGAGCGCGCAGCAGCAGGGCGGCCACCGCGGCGCCCAGCCCGGCCAGCCGGGGGGCGTCCAGTTCCAGGGATCTGCCGTCGGCGAAGGTCTGCACGGCGATCAGCGCGGTCAGCAGCGCCACCGGCACCAGTTCGGTGAAGCGGCGCACCCTGGGGTCGGCCAGGAAACGCTGCGGAGTGACCAGCCCGCCCAGCTTGAGGGCATAGCAGCCGGCCGCGGTCGCCAGCACGGCGATCCAGGTGCTCATGCGGTGGAGTCCTTTCGCCCGCCGTCGTCGTCACCGTCCACCGCGGCCGCGCCCGGCGCCCGCAGCCCGGCCAGCGCCGCCACGGCGGCCAGCATCACCGGCACCCCGGGCGGCAGCAGGGGAGTGGCGGCGATCGCGATCACCGCGGCGGCCGCGGCCACCCGCGCCTCGGCCCGCCCGGCCGTCAGCCGCGGCCACAGCAGTGCCAGGAAGACCGCCGGACCCAGCACGTCCAGGCCGAAGGTGGCCGGATCCCCGATGCGGGCCGCGCCCAGCGCTCCCGCCAGCGTGCTGAGGTTCCAGGTCGCATACAGGCTCACCGCGGTGGTGTAAAAGCCCACCCGGGCCGCGCGGTCGTCGCCTTGGGCGGTGGCCACCGCCGTGGTCTCGTCGATCACCACCTGGGCGGCCAGCAGCCGGCGCCAGCCCCGCACCCGCAGCAGCGTCGCCAGCCGCAGCCCGTACAGCCCGTTGCGGGCCCCCAGCAGCACCGCGCCCAGCGTGCCGGCGGCCAGGTTGCCGCCACCGCCGACCACCCCGGCCAGCGCGAACTGGGACGCGCCGGTGAAGGCCAGCAGGCTGAGCACGCACGCCTGCGCCACCGACAGGCCCGCCACGGCCGCGGCGGCGCCGAACGCCAGTCCCGAGATGCCGACCGAGACGCCCACACCCAATCCGTCGCGCACCGCGGCGCGCACCGCGCCCGGCGGGGAGGTCATGCGCATGGGCCCGCCTTGAGGCCGCGGCGGGGCGTTCGCGGGGCCGTCAACGGGCCTCCCGGCTCTCTTCGGCGACCTCCAGCCCGGCCTCGATCACCGCGTTCATGATCCGGGCCAGCCGCTCGGCGCCCAGCGAGGGCGCCCGCCGCGCCATGGCCTCCACGATCTGGTGTTCGCGACGGCGGTCGCGTCCGGCGAAACCGCCCACCGGCTTGAGCCGCTGCACCGCCCCGGCCAGCTCGGCCCGCCGCTCCAGCAGCACCGCCAGCGCGGCGTCCACCCGGTCGATGGCCGCCCGGGCCTCCTCCAGCGACGTGACCTGCGCCGCCGTCGGCAGGCCGCAGGTCACCTCCGCCTCGCCGATCACCGATTCCGCCGTGTCCATGGTGTGTCCTTCCTCACCGCCGGCCGGTGGCCCGCAGTGGGGAACCGGCCGCAAAGAAAAAGAGCAGAGACCCGCGGGACTCTGCTCAGCCGGCTCCGGGGATCGTCGCTCAGGGGGCGCCGACCGGCTCACCCGGAGCCGGCTGGATAAACCCGAAATAGCGGCGATCCACGCCCCCAGCCTAGGGAAAAGGCCCGCCACCTGCCAAATTCCGCGCCCGGGGGTGCGCCGCCGTCAGCGCCCGGAGATCAGGTCGGCGAGCCTGGCGTAGGCGGAGGTGGTCTGCAGCCCGCCGTTCTCCCGGCGATCGGCGGCCCGGTACAGCGTGTAGATCAGCCGCACGCCCAGCCAGCGCAGCGGCTCGGGCTCCCAGCGCCGCACCCGGCGGCCCACCCACGGCAGGCGGGTCAGTTCGGTGGACTCCCCCAGCACCAGGTCGCGCAGGGTCCGCCCGGCCAGGTTGGTGGTGGTCACGCCGCTGCCGACATAGCCGCCGGCCAGGCCCAGCCCGCTGGAGCGATCCACATCCACCACCGAGCACCAGTCGCGCGGCACGCCCAGCACCCCGCACCAGGCGTGGTCGATGCGGGCGTCGGCGGCGGCCGGCAGCAGCCCGGCGAGCATCCGCTGCAGCGCCGCCGCGGTCCGCAGGTGGGTGGCGCCCCGCTCGTCCCAGCGGGAGCCGAACCGGTACGGCACGCCCCGGCCGCCGATGGCGATCCGGTCGTCGGCGGTGCGCTGGGCGTAGATGTAGGCGTGCGCGGAGTCGCCCAGCACCTCGCGCCCCTCCCAGCCGATGCGCTCCCACACCTGCGCATCCAGCGGCTCGGTGACGATCATGGAGCTGTTCATCGGCAGCCACTGGCGGCGCTGCCCGGCCAGCCCGGCGGTGAAGCCCTCGGTGGCGCGGATCACATACTCGGCGGTGACCTCGCCGTGCTCGGTGACCGCCGCCGCGGGCCGCCCGCCGCGGCGGGGCCGGATCTCGGTCACGGTGGTGGACTCGAAGATGTCCACCCCGAGCCGCTCCGTCGCCTGCGCCAGCCCGAGCGCCAGCTTGGCGGGCTGGATGCGGGCGCAGTGCGGGCTGTAGGCGGCCTCCAGCACGCCCGCCAGGCGCAGCCGCTTTTCGCTCTCGTCGCGGTCGAGCAGGTACAGGTCCTGCTCGTCCCAGCCCCACCGGCGCGCCTCGGCCACCTCGGCGCGCAGCCGCCGGCGCTGGGCGGGGTTGGTGGCCGCATACAGGACGCCGCCTTTGACGATGTCGGCGTCGATGCCCTCCTGGGCGCACACGGCGATGACCTCGTCCACCGCGGCCATCATGGCCTTTTGGAAGGCCACCACCGGCTCGCGGCCGGAGCGGGCGGCATAGCGCCGTTTGGAGCCGGCGATCTCGGCCGACAGCCACCCGCCGTTGCGGCCGGAGGCGCCGAAGCCGGCGAACTCCCGCTCCAGGATGGCGATGCGCAGGTCCGGCCGGGCCTTCTTCAGGTAGTAGGCCGTCCACAGCCCGGTGTAGCCGCCGCCGACGATGCACACGTCGTACTGGCGCGGCCCCGGCAGCGCCGGGCGGGGCCGGGGCAGTCCCGCCCGGCGGTACCAAAAGGACACCCCGCCGTTGGTGAAGCCGGGGGTGCGGGGGAATGCGTGGGCGCTCATACGGACGTCAATCGCGGATGCCGAACAACAGGCGCAAGGCGATCTCCACGTGGTCGAGGACCGACTGCTCGACGTCGCCGATGTGCTCGATGAAGCGCTTGGGGGAGAAGGGCCCCACGTCGTAGACCGCGGCGATGCCCGTCACCGGAGAGTCGACACGGACGCTCAGCACCGTCTCGGGGACCTCTCCCGGGTCCTTGATCGGCACCACCTGGATGCCGCGCAGGTGCGGGATGAACACATCGTCCAAGACGACGATGCCGGTCCGCTCGCGGTTGACGGTCTGCAGTCGCCACACCTGACCGCGCTTCACGCCGCACCCACGGCGGCGCCCCAGAAATCCGGGTCGCGGTCGCTCTCGATGGTGTTCAGCCAGTCCTCGTCACCGAGCGCGCCGACGCTCTTCAGCTGTACCAGCGCGTCCTCCAGCAGCGCCTTGCGGACCGACTCCCCGATGAACGTCGACCTGGACACCCCGACCCGTTTGACGTGCGCATCCAGCATGCGCAGCTGGGCCGAGGGCAATGACACGTTGATCCGCTCAGTCGCCATGTCCACAACATTAATACACACGACTCGTGTGTATCACCCGTGTGTATGGGTGTGTCCCCACACCCCATGAAGAGCGCGAAAAGTAGTTGTTTGTGTGCGTAAAGTGACAGAGCTGGGGTAGAGGGCGAGAAAGGCGGCGTCCATCCAGGACGGTCAGCGGCCGGACGGAACGGGTGCAGCCGACATCCGGAGTGTCGGGCAACGGCCACCGGCCGATCGCGTTAGGCTCGCAGGCACCGAGCCGCCCCGGAGGGGAAGAGTCCGGGACGGCGGTCTTCCCCCGGATCCCGTATCAGCGACACGTGCCGGCGGGCACGTGCGTGGTCGCATGCACTGAGGAGGCGCAGCGGGCATGGCCGACTCGTTCGTCCATCTCCACGTGCACACCGAGTACTCCATGCTGGACGGCGCCGCCCGGCTCAACCAGCTGTTCGCCGAGGTCGAGCGGCAGAAGATGCCCGCCATCGCGATGACCGACCACGGCAACATGCACGGGGCCTACGACTTTTGGAAGCACGCCAAGGACGCGGGCGTGACCCCGATCATCGGGATCGAGGCCTACATGGCGCCCGAATCGCGCTTCCACAAGAAGAAGGTCCAGTGGGGCGAGCCGTCCCAAAAGCGCGACGACGTCTCCGGCGGCGGCCTGATCAACCACATGACGCTGTGGGCGCGCAACAAGACCGGGCTGCACAACCTGTTCAAGCTGTCCTCGCGCGCCTACACCGAGGGCTTCGTCTTCAAGTACGCCCGCATGGACGAGGAGCTGCTGGCCGAGCACTCCGAAGGGGTGATGGCCACCACCGGCTGCCCGTCCGGCAAGATCCAGACCCGGCTGCGGCTGGGGCAGTTCGACGAGGCGCTCAAGGCGGCGGCCACCTTCCAGGAGATCTTCGGCAAGGAGAACTACTTCCTGGAACTGATGGACCACGGCCTGGAGATCGAGCGCCGGGTCCGCGACGGGCTGCTGGAGATCGGCAAGAAGCTCGGCATCCCCCCGGTGGTGACCAACGACTCCCACTACACCCACGAGTCGGAGGCCGCCGCCCACGACGCCCTGCTGTGCGTGCAGGTCGGCAAGCAGCTGTCCGACCCCGACCGGTTCCGCTTCGACGGCACCGGCTACTACCTCAAAAGCGCCGAGGAGATGCGCTCCCTGGACTCCTCGGAGGTGTGGGCCGAGGGCTGCCGCAACACCCTGCTGATCGCCGAGCGGGTCGACCCCACCGGCTTCTTCGAGCACCGCAACCTCATGCCCCGCTTCCCCGTCCCCGAGGGCGAGACCGAGGCCTCCTGGTTCCGCAAGGAGGTCATGCGGGGCATGGACCGGCGCTTCCCCAACGGCTATGACGAAGCGCACCGCCGCCAGGTCGAGTACGAGATCGACATCATCACCCAGATGGGGTTCCCCGGCTACTTCCTGGTGGTGGCCGACTTCATCATGTGGGCCAAGAACAACGGCATCGCCGTCGGCCCCGGCCGCGGCTCGGCCGCCGGGTCGCTGGCCGCCTACGCCCTGGGCATCACCGACCTGGACCCGCTGCAGCACGGCCTGATCTTCGAGCGGTTCCTCAACCCCGAGCGCGTGTCCATGCCCGACATCGACGTGGACTTCGACGAGCGCCGGCGGGGCGATGTGATCCGCTACGTCACCGAGAAGTGGGGCGCCGACAAGGTCGCCATGATCGCCACCTTCGGCACCATCAAGGCCAAGGCCGCCGTCAAGGACGCCGGCCGCGTCCTGGGCTTCCCCTACGCCATGGGGGACCGCATCTCCAAGGCCTTCCCGCCCGCGGTGATGGGCAAGGAGATCCCGCTGTCGGCGATCTTCGATGAGAACCACCCCCGCTACGGGGAGGCCGGCGAGCTGCGCAAGATGTACGAGGAGGAGGCGGACGTCAAGCAGATCCTCGACCTGGCCCAGGGCCTGGAGGGTCTGATCCGCCAGTGGGGGGTGCACGCGGCCGGGGTGATCATGTCGTCCGAGCCGCTCACCGACCACATCCCCATCATGCGGCGGGACAGCGACGGGGCGATCATCACGCAGTTCGACTACCCGACCTGCGAGACGCTGGGCCTGCTGAAGATGGACTTCCTGGGCCTGCGCAACCTCACGATCATGGACGACGCCCTGAAGGCCATCAAGGCCAACAAGGGCGTCGAGATCGACCTGCTGAAGCTCCCGCTGGACGACAAGAAGACCTTCGAACTGCTGGCCCGGGGCGACACGCTGGGGGTGTTCCAGCTCGATGGCGGGCCCATGCGGGCCCTGCTGCGGCTGATGAAGCCGGACAACTTCGAGGACATCTCCGCGGTGCTGGCGCTGTATAGGCCCGGCCCGATGGGCGCCAACTCCCACACCAACTACGCGCTCCGCAAGAACGGCCAGCAGGAGATCACCCCGATCCACCCGGAGCTGGAGGAGCCGCTCAAGGACATCCTCGACACCACCTACGGCCTGATCGTCTACCAGGAGCAGGTGATGGCCATCGCCCAGCGGGTGGCCGGCTACACCCTGGGCGGCGCCGACCTGCTGCGCCGGGCGATGGGCAAGAAGAAGAAGGCCGAACTGGACAAGCAGTTCGAGTTCTTCGAAAAGGGCATGCGGGAGAACGGCTACTCCGATGAGGCCATCAAGGCCCTGTGGGACATCCTGCTGCCGTTCTCCGACTACGCCTTCAACAAGGCCCACACCGCCGGCTATGGGCTGGTGTCGTACTGGACGGCCTACCTGAAGGCCAACTACCCGGCCGAGTACATGGCCGCGCTGCTGACCTCCGTCAAGGACGACAAGGACAAAAGCGCCCTGTACCTCAACGAGTGCCGCCGCATGGGCGTCACCGTGCTGCCGCCGGACGTCAACGAGTCCGACGCCGACTTCACCCCCAAGGGCGACGCCGAGGTCCGCTTCGGGCTGTCGGCCATCCGCAACGTGGGGGAGAACGTGGTGGAGGCCATCATCGCCGCCCGCCGCGAAAAGGGCGCCTTCACCGACTTCAACGACTTCCTCAACAAGGTGCCCTCCCAGGTGTGCAACAAGCGGGTGGTGGAGTCGCTGATCAAGGCGGGGGCCTTCGACAGCCTCGGGCACCGGCGCCGGGCGCTGCTGACGGTGCACGAGCAGGCCATCGACTCCGTCATCGACATCAAGCGCAAGGAGGCCATCGGCCAGGACTCGCTGTTCGGCGCCCTGGACGGCGGGGAGGACACCACGGCCTTCTCGGTGACCATTCCCGACGAGGAGGAGTGGGACAAGACCACCAAGCTGTCCTTCGAGCGGGAGATGCTCGGCCTGTACGTCTCCGACCACCCGCTGCTGGGCGTGGAGCACATCCTGGCCAAGGAGGCCGACACCTCGATCGCCGCGCTGACCGGCGAGAGCGACCGGCCCGACGGCCAGGTCGTCACGGTGGCCGGGCTGCTGTCGAACCTGCAGCGCAAGGTCACCAAGCAGGGCAACTCCTGGGCCATGTTCCAGCTGGAGGACCTCGGCGGCTCCATCGAGGTGATGTGCTTCCCCTCGACCTACCAGCTGTGCTCCACCCTGCTGGCCGAGGACGCCATCTTGGTGGTCAAGGGCCGGCTGGACAAGCGCGAGGACACCACCAAGATCGTCGCGATGGAGGTGACCCAGCCGGACCTGACGACCGGTGACTCGGGCGCGCCGCTGGAGGTCGCGCTGCCGCTGTCCCGCTGCACCCCGCCGGTGGTGGAACGGCTCAAGGAGGTCCTCACCACCCACCCCGGCCCCAACGAGGTGCACCTGCACCTGCAGAACGGGCCGCGCACCACGGTCGTCCGCCTCGACGACAAGCTGCGGGTGAACCCCTCACCGGCGCTGATGGGCGACCTGAAGCAGCTGCTGGGGCCTTCCTGCCTGCTGTGAGGACCCGCGCCGCGATCCCGCGGCCGTGGCGCACCCGGCCGTGGGATCGCCGGCGGGAAGGGCTCTTCGGGCTCCCCGCCTGAGACGGGACGGATGCGACGCCGGGCCATGCCCGAGGCCCCGCCGCTCTCTGCGGCGGGGACGCGCCGAAACCGTGCACGAACGGCGGAGAGGCGGCGTCAAGGGCGCCGGTCCGTCCTGCGGCGTCCGCCTCACCAGGCGCGGCCGGCCGCGCCCTCCCCGCCCGTCTCCGCGCCGGCCGACGAGGCCGGGATGTGGGAGTTCCACTCGGTGAGCCGGCCCTGCCGGTCGAAGCGGGCCAGCGCCGAACCGCCCCCGGGCAGCAGCGCCTCGATCGTGGTGGGGGTCTGCCGGTAGGGCACCCGGTGGTGGCTGAGCAGCCTGGCCAGCGTCAGCCGGGAGTCGTGGGGGAACAGCCCGGCGGCGTTGGCGACCAGCCGCGGCACCGGGATCGGGTCCCAGGAGGCGCGCGGCGCCTGCGGGTCGTCGACGTGCAGGTAGGCCGAGCCCCCGTCGTAGCCGGCGCCGATGTATCCGCCCCCGCCCAGGATCCCGCCGGCCACCACCGCGATCAGCTCGCCGCCGTGCCCGGCCGGCCCGTCATACCAGGCCAGGTCCACCTCGGGGGTGACCAGTTCGGGAACGCCGAGCCGCTGCCCGATCTCGCGCACCACCAGCGTCGGCACCACCGCGGGGTGCTCCTCGCCGAACTGCGGGTTGGCCCACCCCCACAGCCAGGTCTGCTCGCGCACCGCATAGCTGCCCAGCAGCGAGACCCGCACCGTCACGCCGCCGCTGGAGTAGGTGCGGGCGGTCAGGTCGGCTTTCCAGTCCTCCCGCGGCAGGAACTCCGCGAGGGTCTCCTGCTGCTGCAGGACGACCGCGGCCAGTGCCGCGCCGAGACGCTGGAAGGCGGGGCTGAACCCGGCCTGCGACGGGGTGGCAGTAGACATCTTGGGCAAGAGTATCTCAGGTGGTGCCGCGGGTTTCCGCCTCGTCGGAGGGGTGCGGCGGGCGGGTTTCCCCGGCCGGGACGGCTCTGGCGCGCACGCCGGCCCAGGGCCGTACCGGGAGCGTATGGGAGTGTCCGGGCGGACGCCGCGATGACGGCGGTTCGCGCAAGGATTCGCGCAAGGAGCGGCGTGAGCGACCCGCGGGTGAGACGACGACGCGCCCGAGGCGGCTTGCAACAGTGCCACCCTGTGCCCGAAGGTGCGGCCACGGCCCGTCGGGCGGATGAGCGACGCGCCGGCGCCGGCCTGCGCGGGACGGGCGGTTCGCGGTTCCCTCGAGGAGAGAGATATGCCCGGGTTCCGGATGAACCGGCGCCCGGGACAAGGCAGGATGAATGCACCAGCGCGGGTACTCGATGGGAACCGAGCGACGTGACCGACGAGACCGGCCTGGGACTGTCGGCGGGCCCGCCGATCGCCGCGGCGGCCCGGGCCACTGCCGGCAGGCACACCGACGAGGGGGCGGTACATCGACTTCCCGCGCAGCCCGCGGCTTCCGGGTGCCGCGGCTCGCACCGTGACACATGAGGGAGAGTGAGATTGAACACGGACGAGTCCCCGCGTCTCACCGTGATCGGCACCGGTTACCTCGGCGCCACCCATGCGGTCTGCATGGCCTCGCTGGGCTATGAGGTGATGGGCGTCGACGTGGACGCCGCCAAGATCGAGAAACTGGCCTCCGGGCAGGTGCCCTTCTTCGAGCCGGGGCTGCCGGAGCTGCTGACCAAGACGCTGGAGTCGGGCAGGCTCCGTTTCACCACCTCCTATGAGGAAGTCGCCGAGTTCGGCGACGTGCACTTCATCTGCGTGGGCACCCCCCAGATGCCGGGCTCGGACGCCTGCGATGTCAGCTACGTCGACGCCGCGGTCACCTCGCTGGCCCCCCACCTGACCCGCAAGGCCCTGGTGGTCGGCAAGTCGACGGTGCCGGTGGGCACCGCCGCCCGCCTCACCCACACCATCCGCGAGCTGGCCCCGGCCGGGGAGGAGGTGGAGCTGGCCTGGAACCCCGAGTTCCTGCGCGAGGGCTATGCGGTCGACGACACGCTGCACCCCAACCGGCTGGTCTTCGGGGTGGCCTCCGAGTGGGCCAGGGAACGGCTGACCGCCGCCTTCCGGCCGATCATCGACGCCGGCACCCCGGTGGTGGTCACCGACCTGGCCACCGCCGAGCTGGTCAAGGTCGCCGCCAACTCGTTCCTGGCCACCAAGATCTCCTACATCAACGCCATGGCCGAGGTCTGCGAGGCCACCGGCGCCGACGTGCGGGACCTGGCCACCGCGCTGGCCTACGACGACCGGATCGGCGGCAAGTTCCTGCAGCCGGGGCTGGGTTTCGGCGGCGGCTGCCTGCCCAAGGACATCCGGGCGTTCGCGCACCGCGCCGAGGAGATCGGGGTGGGCCAGGCGGTGGCGTTCCTGCGCGAGGTGGACGCCATCAACCGGCGCCGCCGCTCCCGCACCGTGGACCTGGTGCGCGAGCTGCTGGGCGGGCGGCTGGACGGCAAGCGGATCGCCTGCCTGGGCGCGGCCTTCAAGCCCAACTCCGACGACATCCGCGACGCCCCCGCCCTGGACGTGGCGCGCACCATGCACGGCCTGGGCGCCTACGTGCGGGTCTACGACCCGGCCGCGCTCGACAACGCCCGCCGCGCCTACCCGGAGCTGCGCTACGGCACCAGCGCGATGGACGTGGCGCAGGACGCCGACGTGGTGGTGCTGCTGACCGAGTGGGCCGAGTTCCGCCAGATCGACCCGTACGCCATGGGGGAGGTGGTCGCCCACCGCCGCATCGTGGACGGCCGGCACGCCCTGGACGCCGAGGCCTGGCGCGCCGCCGGCTGGGAGTACCGGGCGCTCGGCCGCTGCTGAGGCCGCCGCCCGGCGGCGGCGCGCTGTGCGCATTGCCGATCACCCCGCCGTCGCGCACTAGGCTTTTTCGCAGGACGAGACGCGGGTGCGCGGGGCAGGGGGCATGCCAGTGGGCCGACCGGATGTGCGATCGCTGCTGACCTGGGCGGTCACCACGGCGACGCTGGCGCTTTTGGGTCCGCCGGCGGGGCTGCTGTGGGCGGCGGTCGCGCCCCCGGTGCGGTACCTGGTGCTGGAGGGACGGCCGGTGCTGGCCGACCCGGAGACCCAGGCGCTGATCGCCGGGGACGGCTGGTTCGCGCTGATCACCGGGGCCGCCGGGCTGGCCTGCGGGACGCTGGCCTATCTGGCCGGCGGCCGCGGCAACGACATCCCGCTGCTGCTGGGCCTGGGCAGCGGGGGAGTGGCGGCCGCGCTGCTGGCCTGGTGGAGCGGGCACCAGGTGGGGCTGGCCGAGTTCGAACGGGCGGTGCGGGCCGCCGCCGGCGGGCCCGTGGAGAGCCCGCCCGACCTGCACGCCACCGGGGTGGTGGTGTGCTGGCCGCTGCTGGCGGTGGCGGCCTATGCGGTGCTGGAGGCGGCGCTGGCCCGCCTAGCGACGCGCGATGGGGGCCAGCGCGGCGCCGGTGAGGCGGACCAGGTCGGCGGGGGCCAGCTCGATCTGCAGGCCGCGCCGCCCGGCGGAGACAAAGATCGTGTCGAACCCTGAGGCCGACTCATCCAGCACGGCCGGCAGCCGGCGGCGCTGGCCCAGCGGGCTGATCCCGCCCACCACATAGCCGGTGAGCCGTTCGGCCGTCTCCGCTTCGGCCATGCGGGCCCGTTTGCCGCCCGTCGCGGCGGCCAGCGCCTTGAGGTCCAAGGCGCCGCAGACCGGCACCATCCCGACCGTCGGCTCCTCGTCCACCACGGCGATCAGCGTTTTGAACAGCCGTTCCCGCGCCACCCCCAGCGCGTCGGCGACCTTCGCCCCGTAGTCGTCGACGCCGTGCTCCACCTCATACGGGTGCAGGGTGAAGGCGACCCCGGCCTTGGCGGCGGCCACCGTGGCGGGCGTCTGCCCACCGCCCTTCTTTCGAGCGCCCATAGGGGCAGTGTGCCGTCCGCGATCGCTTCCCGCACCTTGATATTTCGCCGGCGCTCCGCCCGCGGCGGGAGTCAGTTGGGGTGGACGGCGCCCTCGATGAGCCGCCCGGCCGGCACCGTCGGCAGCGCGTCCAGCAGCCGGATCTCCCGCCGCAGCAGCTCGTGCTCGGCCCACAGCCGCTGCGTGGCGTCGGCGGCCTCCAGCAGGCGCTGCTTGTCGCGCTGGTCCAGCACCATGGCCCCGGCGATCAGGTAGGACAGCCGCACCGGGTCGTCGGGCAGCTCCACGGGGTCGCCGGCCGGCGCGCCCGCCGCCTCCAGCCGCAGCCGGTAAAGCCGAAACAGCCGGCCCACGCGCCCGGCGGCCGCATCGGGCTCCGTGCCCGCCTCCTCGGGCAGGAACTCCACCTCGCCGCTCAGATAGGGCCGCGAGTCGTCCACCTGCAGCAGCCGGAATCGCTCGCCGCCCACCGTCACCACGTCGAACCGGCCGTCGTCGTGGGGGTTGACGACGCGGATCTCGGCGGTGCAGCCGACCGGGGCCAGCCGCCGCGCCGCGCCGTCGCCGACCTCATGGCCCAGTTCGATGCCGACGACGCCGAAGCGGCGCGGCCGCGGCTCCTCCAGCAGCTCGCGGATCAGCAGCCGGTAACGCTCCTCGAAGATGTGCAGGGGTAGCACCAGTCCCGGAAAGAGCACCGTGCCCAACGGGAACAGCGGCAGCCGTGCGGTCACACCGTCAGCCTACGCGCTGGTAACGATCATGGCGGCCGGGGCTTTCTCAAATGATGAAGCACGCCCCGGCACCGATCAGGGCGCGCGCCTTCGTAGACTGGAGCGGTGATCTCCCGAATCGACCTGCGCGGTTCGCTGCCCGGCGACCTGCGCTCCGTGCTGCCGCGTGCCGAACTGGACGTCGAGGCCGCCCTGGAGCGGGTGCGGCCCATCTGCGAGGACGTGCGCCATCGCGGCGCGGCGGCGGTCCGGGAGTACACCAAGAAGTTCGACGGGGTGGAGCTGGAGAGCCTGCGGGTGCCCGCCGCGGCGCTGGAGCGGGCGCTGGCCGGGCTGGACCCGGCCGTGCGGGACGCGCTGGAGGAGTCCATCCGCCGCGCCCGCCTGGTGCACCGCGACCAGCGCCGCACCGACGTCACCACCCAGGTGGTGCCCGGCGGCACCGTCACCGAGCGGTGGATCCCGGTGGAGCGGGTCGGGCTGTATGTGCCGGGCGGCCGGGCCGTCTACCCCTCCAGCGTGGTGATGAACGTCGTCCCCGCCCAGGAGGCCGGGGTCGGCTCGCTGGCCGTCACCTCCCCGCCGCAGCAGGAGTTCGGCGGCCTGCCGCACCCGGCGATCCTGGCCGCCTGCGCCCTGCTGGGCGTGGAGGAGGTCTACGCCGCCGGCGGTGCCCAGTCCATCGCGATGCTGGCCTACGGCACCGACGAGTGCCGCCCGGTCAACCTGGTCACCGGCCCGGGCAACATCTGGGTGGCCGCCGCCAAACGCCACCTGCGGGGCGTGGTCGGCATCGACTCCGAGGCCGGCCCCACCGAGATCGCCATCCTCGCCGACGCCAGTGCCGACCCGGTGCACGTGGCCGCCGACCTGATCAGCCAGGCCGAGCACGACACGCTGGCCGCCGCGGTGCTGGTCACCGACAGCGAGGAGCTGGCCGAGCGGGTGGAGCGGGAGCTGGCCGAGCAGGTCGCCCGCACCAAGCACACCGAGCGCATCACCCAGGCGCTGGCCGGCCGGCAGTCCGGCATCGTGCTGGTCGACGACATCGAGGCCGGGCTGGCGGTGGTCAACGCCTATGCCGCCGAGCACCTGGAGATCCAGACCGCGAACGCCCGGCAGGTGGCCGAGCGGGTCCGCAACGCCGGGGCGATCTTCATCGGCCCGCACTCGCCGGTGTCGCTGGGCGACTACCTGGCCGGGTCCAACCACGTGCTGCCCACCGGAGGGTGCGCCTGCCATTCGTCGGGGCTGTCGGTGCAGTCCTTCCTGCGCGGCGTCCATGTGGTCGAGTACGACCGCGCCGCGCTGGCCGAGGCCACCGCCCGGGTGGTGGCGCTGGCCGAGGCCGAGGACCTGCCCGCCCACGGAGCCGCGATGAAGGCCCGCTTCAACTGGGAGATCCCCACGTGACATCCCTCGACGACCTCCCGCTGCGCGAGGACCTGCGCGGGCGGGAGCCTTATGGTGCCCCCCAACTGGACGTGCCGGTCCGGCTGAACACCAACGAAAACCCCTACCCGCCGTCGCCGCACCTGGTCGAGGCGCTGGCGAAGGCGGTCGCCGACGCCGCCGCCTCGCTCAACCGCTACCCCGACCGCGACGCGCTGGCGCTGCGCGCCGAGCTGGCCGACTTCCTCAACCACGACACCCCCGGCGCGGAGCTGACCGCCGAGCGGGTGTGGGCGGCCAACGGCTCCAACGAGATCATCCAGCAGATCCTGCAGGCCTTCGGCGGCCCCGGCCGGTGCGCGCTGGGCTTTGAGCCGTCGTACTCGATGCACCCGATCATCACGCACGTCACCGGGACGCGCTGGATCAACGCCCACCGCGACGAGGACTTCGGCCTGGACGTCGACCGCGCCCTGGCCGCGATCGACGAGCACCGCCCCGACGTGGTGTTCCTCACCTCGCCCAACAACCCCACCGGCACCTCGCTGCCGCTGGAGGTCATCGAGGCGATCGCCGCCGCCGCGCCCGGCATGGTGGTGGTGGACGAGGCCTACGCGGAGTTCCGCCGCGAAGACACCCTCTCGGCGCTGGAACTGCTGGCCGAGCACCCGCGCCTCATCGTCACCCGCACCATGTCCAAGGCGTTCGCCATGGCGGGCGTGCGGCTGGGCTACCTGGCCGCCCACCCGGCGGTGATCGAGGCGCTGCTGCTGGTCCGCTTGCCCTACCATCTGTCGTCGATCACCCAGGCGGCGGCCCGCACCGCGCTGGCCCACGCCGATGAGCTGCTCGGCTCGGTGGCGCAGCTGCGCACCGAACGGGACCTGATCGTCGGCTGGCTGCGCGGCCAGGGCCTGCGGGTGGCCGACTCCGACGCCAACTTCGTGTTGTTCGGCACATTCCCCGACCGCCGCCGGGTGTGGCAGGCCATGCTGGACCAGGGCGTGCTGATCCGCGAGGTGGGGCCGCCGCAGTGGCTGCGGGTCACCGTCGGAACCCCCGCCGAGATGGCCGCCTTCCGATCCGCGCTGACCACCGCATTGAAGGAGATCCAGTGAGCCGCACCGGGCGCATCGAGCGCGCCACCAAGGAGACCACCGTGGCCGTCGAGATCGACCTGGACGGCACCGGGCGGGTGGACGTGGCGACCGGGGTGGGCTTCTTCGACCACATGCTCGCCCAGCTCGGCAAGCACGGCTCGTTCGACCTGACCGTCAAGACCACCGGCGACCTGCACATCGACAGCCACCACACCATCGAGGACACCGCGATCGCGCTCGGCCAGGCCTTCGCCCAGGCCGTGGGCGACAAAAGCGGCATCCGCCGCTTCGCCCACGCCGCGGTGCCGCTGGATGAGGCGCTGGCCCAGGTCACCGTGGACATCGCCGGCCGGCCCTACCTGGTGCACACCGAACCGGAGGGCATGGCCCCGATGATCGGGCCCGACTACGACACCACGATGACCCGGCACATCCTGGAGTCGTTCGTGGCCAACGCCCGCATCGCGCTGCACGTGCACGTCCCCTACGGCCGCAACGCCCACCACATCGTGGAGGCCCAGTTCAAGGCGCTGGCCCGGGCGCTGCGCGACGCCGTCGCCTTCGACCCCCGGGTGCAGGGCGTGCCCTCGACCAAGGGGGCCTTGTAAGGCATGGAGATCGGCGGCCTGCACTTCACCTACCTCAATGTGGCGCTGTTCGGCCTGGCCGTCTTCCTGCTGATGGGCGTGATCAGCTTCATCAGGCAGGGCATCAAGGGCGGGGCGGTGCTGCTGGCCGTGCTGACCGTGATGGCCTTCGTGGCGGGAGTGTTGTGGCTGTGAAACCTTCGGTGGTCGTCTTGGACTACGGGTCGGGCAACCTGCGCTCGGCCGAGCGGGCGGTGGCCCGCGCCGGCGCGCAGGTGACCGTCACCTCCGACTATGAGACGGCGCTGGAGGCCGACGGCCTGGTCGTCCCCGGCGTCGGCGCGTTCGCCGCCTGCATGCAGGGGCTGAACGCCATCCGCGGCCGGCAGCTCATCGGCCGCCGCCTGGCCGGCGGCCGCCCGGTGCTGGGCATCTGCGTGGGCATGCAGATCCTGTTCGAAAAGGGCGTCGAGCACGGCGTCACCACCGAAGGCTGTGCCGAATGGCCCGGCACGGTGGAACGGCTGCACGCCCCCGTCCTGCCCCACATGGGCTGGAACACCGTCCGGGCCCCTGAGGGGTCGGTGCTGTTCCGCGGCCTGGACGCCGACACCCGCTTTTACTTCGTGCATTCTTATGCGGTGCGCCGCTGGGAGATGCCGGCCGGCAGCCGGCTGACCCCGCCGCTGGTCACCTGGGCCGAGCACGGCGAACCGTTCGTGGCCGCGGTGGAGAACGGCGCCCTGTGCGCCACCCAGTTCCACCCCGAAAAGTCCGGCGACGCCGGCGCCCAGCTGCTGCGCAACTGGCTGTCCACGCTTTAAGAGGATCGCGCCGCCCCGCGGCGATGGATGAGGTTTTGCGATGACTTTGACGCTCCTTCCCGCCGTCGACGTCTCCGGCGGCCAGGCCGTCCGGCTGGTGCAGGGCGAGGCCGGCACCGAGACCTCCTATGGGGCTCCGCTGGATGCGGCGCTGGCCTGGCAGGCGGCCGGAGCGGAGTGGATCCACATGGTGGACCTGGACGCGGCGTTCGGCCGGGGCTCCAACCGGGAGCTGCTGGCCGAGGTGATCGGCCGGCTGGATGTGAAGGTCGAGCTGTCCGGCGGGATCCGCGACGACGCCTCCCTGGAGGCGGCGCTGGCCACCGGCTGCGCCCGGGTCAACATCGGCACCGCCGCGCTGGAGAAGCCCGAGTGGTGCCGCAAGATCATCGCCGAGCACGGCGAGAAGATCGCGGTCGGCCTGGATGTGCGCGGCACCACGGTGGCGGTGCGCGGCTGGACGCGCGAGGGCGGCGACCTGTGGGAGGTGCTGGAACGGCTGGAGGCCGACGGCTGCCCCCGCTATGTGGTCACCGACGTCACCAAGGACGGCACGCTGCGCGGCCCCAACCTGGAGCTGCTGCGCCAGGTGTGCGCCCGCACCGGCAAGCCGGTGGTCGCCTCCGGCGGCGTGTCGTCCCTGGAGGACCTGCGCGCCCTGACCGCGCTGGAGGGCGACGGCGTGGAGGGCGTCATCATCGGCAAGGCCCTGTACGCCGGGGCGTTCACCCTGCAGGAGGCCCTGGAGGCGGTGAAGTGATCCGCCGGGTCGGCTCGGGCGCCCCCTGGGAGGGGATCGTCGGCTACAGCCGGGCCGTCGCCGCCGGTGACCACGTGCACGTGAGCGGATGCGCCCCGGTGGACCCGGCCGACGGCAGAGTGGTGCACGAAGGCGACGCCTACGCCCAGACCCGCCAGTGCCTGGCCAACGTGCTGCGGGCGCTGGAGCGCTTCGGCTGCTCGGCGGCCGACGTGGTGCGCACCCGCATCTACGTCACCGACATCGCCCGCTGGCGCGAGTACGGCCGCGCCCACGGCGAGGTCTTCGGCGAGGTCAGGCCCGCGACGACGATGGTGGAGGTGGCCGGGCTGATCGACCCGGCGATGCTGGTGGAGATCGAGGCCGACGCCTACCGGGCGGGGGTGGGACGATGAGCGTGGCGGTACGGGTGATCCCCTGCCTGGACGTGGACGCCGGGCGGGTGGTCAAGGGCGTCAACTTCCGCAACCTGCGGGACGCCGGCGACCCGGTGGAGCTGGCCCGGCGCTATGACGCCGAGGGCGCCGACGAGCTGACCTTCCTGGACATCACCGCCTCCAGCGCCGACCGCTCCACCACCTATGAGGTGGTGCGGCGCACCGCCGAGGAGGTGTTCATCCCGCTGACGGTGGGCGGCGGGGTGCGCACCGTCGAGGACGTGGACCGGCTGCTGCGCGCCGGCGCCGACAAGGTCTCCATCAACACCGCGGCCATCGCCCGTCCGGAGTTCCTGCGCGAGGCCGCGCATCGCTTCGGCTCCCAGTGCATCGTGCTGTCGGTGGACGCCCGCCGCGTCACCGGCGACGTGCGCACCCCCTCCGGTTTCGAGGTCACCACGCACGGCGGGCGGCGCGGCACCGGCATCGACGCCATCGAGTGGGTGCGCCGCGGCGAGGAGCTCGGGGTGGGGGAGATCCTGCTGAACTCCATGGACGCCGACGGCACCAAGAACGGCTTCGACCTGGAGATGCTGCGGCAGGTGCGCGCGGCGGTGACGGTCCCGGTGATCGCCAGCGGGGGAGCGGGCTCGCTGGAGCACTTCGCCCCCGCGGTGGAGGCCGGGGCCGACGCGGTGCTGGCCGCCAGCGTCTTCCACTTCGGCGAGCTGAAGATCTCCGAAGTCAAGGACGCGCTGCGCCGCGCCGGGCACCCGGTCCGCTGAAAAAGCGGGCGCCCGGCCGGCGGCGCCCTGCGGGCCTCCCTAGTGGGTCAGGCGCACCTTGCGGTGCTCGATCTGGCTGATCTCCCGGGCGGCGGCGTCCAGCAGCCCGTGCGACAGCTCCGACAGCGCCCGTGATACCGCCAGTTCGTCGCCGATGCTGGGCACGTCGGCGTCGCGCGGGTTGCGGCGCGCGACGCCGCGCCCGGTGAGCGTCCCGTTCGGCGTGGACAGTTTCGCCTCCGCCTCCGTGTAGCGGTCCTGCTCGCTGATGTGCACCGTCAGCTGCCAATCCTTGTCCTGGTGCATGGCTCCTCCTGGTCTGGGTCCCCCTGTCGCCATGGGTGGGCGTTTACCCCCGTTCCGCCGCTGCATGCCGCCCGCCCGGCGCACGAGGGGACCCGGCCGCCGGTACCAGGGGTGAACGGGCGGTGTCCATTGCAGGAAACCCTTTTCTGGTCAGGGCATGGGTGAGTACTTTCCCAACCATGACCCTCCTTGACCGTCGTGGTTTTCTCCGGGTCGGCGGGGCGGGCGCGTTGGCGATCCCCTCGCTCGGCCTGGCGGCCTCCGGCGCGCATGCCGCGCCCAGCCGCTACTTCCGGCACGGCGTGGCCTCCGGCGACCCGCTGCCCACCGCGGTGATCATCTGGACCCGGGTGACCCCCACCGCCTCTTCCCTCCCCGGCTCCGGCGCCGGCCCGGTGGTGGACGTCGGCTGGCAGGTGGCCCGGGACGCCGCGTTCCGCAAGATCGTGGCCAGGGGGACCTTCCGCACCGGCCCTGACCGTGACCACACGGTCAAGGTGGACGTGCGCGGCCTGGCCCCCGGGACCGTCTACTACTACCGGTTCCTGCTGGACGGCAGCCCCTCCCCGGTCGGCCGCACTCGCACCGCGCCGCCGGCGACGGCCCGGGTGCCGGCGCTGAAGCTCGGGGTGGTCTCCTGCGCCAACTGGGAGGCCGGCCACTTCGCCGCCTACCGGCATCTGGCGGCGCGCGACGACCTGTTCGGGGTCGTCCACCTCGGCGACTACATCTACGAGTACGCCAGCGGGGACTTCGCCGCCGGCGGCCGCGTGGTGCGCCCCAACGAGCCCCGGCACGAGATCCTCACCCTGGCCGACTACCGGATGCGGCACGCCCTCTACAAGACCGACCCGGACCTGCAGGCGCTGCACGCCCGCTTCCCCTGGATGATCGTCTGGGACGACCACGAGGTCGCCAACGACGCCTGGGCGGGCGGCGCCCAGAACCACGACCCGGCCACCGAGGGCCCGTACGCGGCCCGCCTGGCCGCCTCCCGCCGGGCCTACTTCGAGTGGATGCCGGTGCGGGTGAAGCCGGGCGGCGCCATCTACCGGCGGCTGCGGTTCGGGCGGCTGGCCGAGCTGACATTGCTGGACCTGCGCGGCTACCGGTCCCGCCAAGAGCGCGGCATCGCGGTGGACGACCCGGCCCGCACCATCACCGGCACCGCGCAGATGCGCTGGCTGAAGGAGGGGCTGTCGGCCAGCAAGGGCGAGGTGCGCTGGCGGCTGATCGGCAACTCGGTGATGATCAGCCCGGTGGCGGTCGGGGCGGTGCCCGCCCGGCTGCTGGGCCCGCTGGGGCGGCTGCTGGGCGTCCCCGCCGGGGGGTTTGCGATCAACCCCGACCAGTGGGACGGCTACACCGCCGACCGCAAGCAGCTGCTGGGCCACCTGCACCGGAACCGGATCGGCAACACGATCTTTTTGACCGGCGACATCCACACCTGCTGGGCCAATGAGGTGCCGCTGGATGCGGCCACCTACCCGCGCAGCCCCGCGGTCGCCACCGAGATGGTGGTGCCCTCGGTGACCAGCGACAACATCGACGATCTGGCGGGCGTGCCGCCGCGCACGCTGTCGCTGGCGGCCGAGGGGGCGCTGGCGGTGACCAACCGGCACGTGCGCTGGGCGGAGCTGGACTCCCACGGCTACGGCGTGATCGGCCTGACCCCCGAGCGGGCGCGGATGGACTGGTTCGCGCTGTCCGACCGCACCCGCCGCGACGCCTCCTCCCGCCGCCTGGCCTCGTTCGCGGTGCCCTCCGGGTCGCCCACGCTCAAGCGGCTGATCGCCGGCTGAGGGCCGCTTCAGACCTGCTCGGCCGCCGGGTCGGACACGGTGTGCTCGGCGGCCCGCTCGACCACCGGCAGGTGGATCGCCGACGGGTGGTCCGGGTCGTGCAGCACCTGCTGGCGTGCGACGAGGCGGGCGGTGGCGCTGCCCAGCGGCTCGCCGGTGCCGGGGTTGACGGCCACGACGGGGAACGCCCCGCTGGCCACGTGCACGCGGACGCGGTGGCCGCGGCGGAAGCGGTGGCCGACCGGCCACAGCTCCACCCGCACCCGGCGGACCCCGTCGGGGCCGGGGGCCGGGTCGCCCGGGCGCAGCCGCCGTGCGCCCTCGCACAGGTTCAGCGAGGTGCCGTCGGGGGCGACGTCGCACAAGCGCACCACGAAGTCGGTGTGCTCGCGGTCGGAGCGCACGAACAGCTCCGCCTCCACCGGGCCGATGACGTCCAGGTCCGCCCGCAGCGGCGCGGAGGTGAACACCAGCACATCGGCGCGTTTTTCCACCGGGCGCTGGTCCACCGGCTTGCAGCTGCCCAGCACGCTCGGCCCGGCCAGCGAGGGGGTCGGGTCGGCGGGGTCGAACAGGTAGCGGCTGGGCTCGCCCGGCTGCGGCCCGTCCTCCCCGAGCCCGCCCCCGGGGTGCAGGTGCCAGCGGACCGGCCGCATGCCCGGCGGCGGCCAGTCGCGGTAGTCGCGCCACTGCCCGGCCCCGGTGAGGTACACCCGCACCGGGTTGGCGCGCACCCGGGAGAAGTCGCCCCGCAGGTGGGCGCGGAACCAGGCCAGCGACTCGCGCAGCGCCGCGATCCCGTGCCGGGCGTCGAAGTGCCACCACGGGCCGATGGTCAGGTAGGGGCGCCGCCCGGCGGCGCGCAGCGCCAGGTAGTCCTTCAGCTGCCAGGGCAGGAAGATGTCGTACCAGCCGCCCAGCAGCGTCACCGGGGCGGTGACCCGGTCGAGGGTGCCGGTGAAGTCGCGGCTGCGCCAGTACTCGGCGCCGGGCTCGTCGTTGGCCAGCAGGTCCTGGTAGAAGCGCACCATCGCGCCGGTGGCCAGCTCGTCCAGCTCCGCCAGCGGCCGGCCGCTGCGCGCGGCCCGCCGGGCCCGCCGTTTGGCCAGCAGCGCCCCGTTGACCATGCCCAGCGGCCGTTCCTGCCGGAAGGTCAGATCCGACCAGGTCAGCACGGTCTCCAGGGCGAACGAGCCGCCCACGTAGGCGGCGTCGCGGAAGGAGGAGGCGGTGACCTGCGCGGAGATGGCCTTGAGCTCCGGCCCGGCCTCGGCGGCGATCGCCCAGGAGGAATACCCCAGGTAGCTGGCGCCGTAGGTGGCGAAGGACCCGGTGAACCACGGCTGGCTGCGCATCCAGCGCACGGTGGCCAGCCCGTCGGCCTGCTCGCTGCCCAGCGGGTCGAACTCCCCGCCGGAGCCGAAGGTGCCGCGGACGCTTTGCACCAGGAGCTGGAACCCGAAGGGGACCAGCGGCAGCCCGGCCAGGACGGCCGGCAGCCCGCGGCGCCCGTACGGGGTGCGGACCAAGATGGTCGGCGCGTCGGGCACGCCGGCGGGGGCGTAGCGGTCGGCCAGCAGCGTCACCCCGTCCGGCATCGGTACCGGGATGTCGCGCTGCACGGTGTAGCGGAAGCGGCCGCGGGGGAGCGGCAGCCGGCGGGCCGGAGCGGGCAGGCGCTCGATGAGAGGCATCGCGTCCTCCTCGCGCGCCCCGGTGTGCCCGGGGCGCCACGGCGGCCCGGAGCGAGGGGGCGGCGGGCCGAGCCAGACCTTACTAGCAGGTAACTATAACGTATTTCAGTTGTTGAATGTCGTGTTTGTCCTGCTCAGTGAGGTTCTGGGGTGCTGGTCCGCTACGCCCGCGCCAGATGACGGGCGATCACCATGCGCTGAATCTGGTTGGTGCCCTCGAAGATCTGCATGACCTTCGCCTCGCGCATGAAACGCTCCACCGGGAAGTCCCGGGTATAGCCGTAGCCGCCGAGCACCTGCACCGCGTCGGTGGTGACCTTCATCGCCGCATCGGTGGCCACCAGCTTGGCGATGGAGGCCTGCCGGGAGAAGGGCAGCCCACGGTCCCGGCGGCGGGCGGCCTCCAGGTAGGTCGCCCGGGCCGACTCCACCGCCGCCGCCATGTCGGCCAGCAGGAAGCCCAGCCCCTGGTGCTCGATGATGGGACGGCCGAACTGCTCGCGCTGCCGGGCATAGGCGACCGCCTCATCCAGCGCCCCCTGCGCCAGGCCCACCGCGCAGGCGGCGATGCCCAGCCGCCCCGAATCCAGCGCCGACAGCGCGATCGGAAAGCCCTGCCCCTCGGCGCCGATCCGCCGCTCGGCGGGCACCCGGGCGCCGTCGAACAGCAGCTGGGCGGTGGTGGAGCCGGTCAGGCCCATCTTGCGTTCCGGCGGCCCGAACGACAGCCCGTCCATCCGCCCGTCGATCAAGAACGCGCTGATGCCCCGTCCGCCGTCGTCGGAGGTGCGGGCGAACAGCACATAGAAGTCGGCCTCGCCGCCGTGGGTGATCCACGCCTTGGTGCCGGTGATCACGTAGTGGTCGCCGTCGCGGACCGCCCGGGTGCTCAGCGCCGCCGCGTCCGACCCGGCGTGCGGCTCCGACAATGCGTACCCGCCCAGCAGCTCGCCGCCGAGCAGCTCCGGCAGCCGCTTGCGCTGCTCCTCGTCGCCGTACGTCGCCACCGGGTAGCACGCCAGCGTGTGCACGCTCACCCCGACCGCCACCGACGCCCACGCCGCCGCGATCTCCTCCAGCACCTGCAGGTAGACCTCGTACGGCTGGCCCCCGCCGCCGACCTCCTCCGGGTACGGCAGGCCCAGCAGCCCGGCCCGGCCCAGCACGCGGAACACTTCGCGGGGGAACTTCTCCGCGGCCTCGGCCTCGGCGGCGCGGGGGGCCAGCTCGGCCTTGACGATCTGACGGGTGAGGTCGATGAGATCCTCGGCCTCGGGGGTGGGAAGCATGCGTTCTGCTGGCATGTCCCCATATTGGCCGATATGTCGGCATGAGGTGGACGGGGGTGCCCGGGCTCAGCCCATGGGCCTCACCTGCGGCCGGCGTCGCGCCGGAACTCGACCCGGCGATCCCGGGTGCAGCTGACACACAGCCGTAGCCGGCGTTGCGTCAGCCCTCGCCGCCGCCCCGGGAGATCTTGACGACCACCTGGTCCTGGGTGATGGACTCCACGCCCACGCTCAGCCCGTCGGCCTCCCCCTCGCCCTCCCGCGGGACGGTGATCTGCTGGCCGGCGATGCGCAGCGTGACGCTGTCGCCGTCCACGCCCACCAGTTCGGCCTTGATGCCCAGGATGGAGGCGCTGGCCTCCACCCCCCGGTCGAAGGTCACGGTGCAGGAGTCGATCGTGCACTCGGTGGTGGCGCCCTCACCGCTGCAGGCGGCGACGGCAGCGAAGGGCAGCAGAGCGAGGGAGACCGCGGCGAGCGTCCGTCGAACAGGAAGGATCATGCCGCCGAGTTTACGGTCCCTTGAGCCGCCGGCCCCCTCCCGCGGAAGGAACACCGCCCGCCGCCGCTCACCCCGGGGTATGACCCGCATGACCACCGGAGCCGTGTCCGTGGTCCTCACCCTTTTGGATCTGGCCGCCCAGTTCCTGACGCAGCGTCTGCAGCGTCGGCTCGGTGCCCACCACCACCCAGCGCAACCCCACCAGGTAGGTGCCGCCCCAGGGCTTGGCCTCCTTGAGCCACTCGGCCTGCCCCTCGTCGGTGGCGAAGGTCAGCAGGGTGTAGCGGTTCTGCCCGGACTTGCAGGCGCCCTGCTGCAGCTCCTCGGCCTCGGTCCGGTTCTGCAGCTTGCAGCCGGACTTGGCGGCCAGGTCCTCCAGCCCGGCCACCAGCACGGCCGGCGGGTCGCCGCGGCCCGCGGCGCCGGCGGCCCGCCCGCCGCCGTCCGAGCAGCCGCCCAGCAGCAGCGCCGCGGCGCAGGCCGCGCCCAGGGCGGCAAACGGCGCCGGCCCGGTCCGGGGGCGGGGGAAGAACAGGTGCGGGCGTCTCATCGGCCGTCCTTCCGCGAAGGTGGAACACCATCGCCGGGACATACGCGGCCGCAGACGCCGGAAGTTCAACGCGAAGGCGCGGGCCTTGAATTCACGACATCTCAGAGCATCAACCGCTCGGCGGCGGCGGCGCGGACCTGCCGGTCTTCGGCCGGATCCGAACGCAGACGGTGCAGCCGCAACCGGGTCTCGTCGGTGAACGGGGCGGCCGAGGCGGCCACCCGCCGGGTGTCGTCCTCACAGTCCCACAGCGCTTCGACGGCGTAGGACTCGGCGGTGTGGGGTGCGGTGCGGGTCAACGCGACCAGCACGCGGGGCCGCAGATAGGAGTAGGCCGATTCGGTCCAGATGCGTTTCAGCAGCGGCACGGCCTCACCGGCGCGGAGCCGGCCCAGGCCCTCCACGGGGCCGGCGGCGGCGCCCCAGGACCGGCGCGCCACCGCGGCCTCCAGCTCGGCCATGAGGATGGGGATGTCCTGCCGGGTGCCGTGCTGGGCCAGGATGCACAGCGCGATTTCCGCGCAGCCGGTGTGGGCGCGCGCCCATGCGCGGGCTCTGGGCAGCGCCTGTGAGCCGTATTCCCGCAGCGCCCGGCATAGCGCGCCCTCCCACCGCCCGTGACGTTGCGGCAGCAGTTCCTCGGCCAGGTCCAGCAGCGCCGGGGTGCGCCGCCGGCCCAGTTCGAAGATCGCCGCCACCGCCCCGTCGTCGTCGCGTCGCCGGGCCAGGTCCAGCAGCTCGGAGTCGGATCTGGCGGTGCGGTCCCCGCCGTCCTCTTCCCAGGCCGGACGGGCCTTGCCCGCCCCCGCCGTCCCTTCGCGCCGCCGGCGCAGGGCGGCGGCGATCTGCGGCCGCCGGCGGGCCCACTGCTGCAGCACCGGGTTGTCCGGGTCGGTGATCAGCCAGTCCAGGTCGGGTTCGTCACAGCGGGAGACCACCAGCTCATCCAGCCCCTCGGCGAGCGCCGGATCGCCCAGCCCGATCAGCGCGTCCACCGCCTCAAACCACAGCTCGCCCTCTTCGGCGCAGGTCCGCAGCGCCGCGGCCGCCTCCCGCCGGCTCAGCCGGACCAGCTCGGTCAGCACCTCCAGGGCCAGCCGTCCCCGCCACTCGTCGCCGCCGGAGGGCTCCAGCAGGAACTCGCCGATCGGCGCGGCCGGCAGCTCCAGATCGACCACCAGGCGGGCGTAGTACAGGCCGCGCGCCTCCACCTGGCGATCCCAGCGCGGATCGCGCCGTATGCAGTCGAAGACCAGATCGCCCGCGCCCTTGTGGTCCGCCGCCCGGCGCGCACCCCTGCCCAGGCCGCGCTGCAGCTGCCCGTGCAACGTGTCCGCTGATTCGATGACGACCCTGTTCACTGCGCCAATATGCGCAGACGACCGCAGACCGGGCAAGTGCTATTCGCCGCCGGCGGCCCTTGCGGTCAGATCTTCCGCTGGGCGATCCAGGAGGCGTACAGATCGGCGTAGACGCCCTCCTGGGCGACCAGCTCGGCGTGCGGGCCGCGCTGCACCAGCCGCCCCCGGTCGAACACCAGCACCTCATCGGCGTTCTCGGCGGTCGAGAGCCGGTGGGCGATGGTGACGGAGGTGCGGCCGCGGGTGACGCTCTCCAGCGCCTGCGCGATGCGCATCTCGGTGGCCGGGTCCACCGCCGAGGTCGCCTCGTCCAGCACCAGCAGGTCCGGGTCGGCCAGGTAGGCGCGGGCCAGCGCCACCAGCTGCCGCTCGCCGGCCGACAGCGACTCGCCGCGCTGGCCCACCGGGGTGTCCAGCCCGCGCGGCAGGCCCTCCAGCCAGTCGGCCAGCCCCAGCTCCGCCAGCGCCCGCCGCAGCTCCTCGTCACTGGCGCCGGGACGGCCGTAGCGGATGTTGTCGCCCAGCGAAGCGTCGAACAGGAACCCGTCCTGGGGCACCATCACGATCCGCTCCCGCAGCGAGGAGAAACGCACCCGGTCCAGCGGCACCCCGTCCACCAGCACCCGGCCCCGCACCGGGTCCATCAGCCGGGTCAGCAGTTTGGCGAAGGTGGTCTTGCCCGATCCGGTCTCGCCCACCACCGCCACCCGGGAGCGGGGGGCGATGTCCACCGACACGTCCTTCAGCACCATCGGCCCGCCCGGGTAGGCGAAGGAGACGTTCTCAAAGCGCACCGCGACGGGCCCGCGCGGCAGCTCCCGCCCGCCGGACCCCGGGTCGGCCACGTCCGGCTCGGTGTCCAGCACGTTCAGCACCCGCCGCCAGCCGGCGATGGCGTTCTGCGCCTCGTTGAGCACCTCGGTGGCGACCTGCATCGGCCCCACGAACAGCGTCACCAGGAACATGAACGCCACCAGCTCCCCGGCGGTCAGATGCCCGCCCACGCCCAGCAGCGTGCCCGCCACCACCACGGCGGCGGTGGCCACCGCCGCCACCAGCTCGCTGGAGGGAAACGTCAGCGCCACCAGCCCCTGGGCGTGAGTCTGCGCCTTGCGGTAGGCCTCCACCGACTCGTCGACGCGCCGGGCGGTGCGCTCCTCGGCGGCGTACGCCCGGATGACCGGCGCCCCCACCACCGACTCGCCGATCGCCGCCAGCATGTCCCCGGCGCGTTCCCGCACCCGCAGGTAGGCGTTCGACAGCAGCCGCTGGAAGTGCCGCAACGCCAGCGCCAGCGGCAGGAACGACGCCCACACCAGCAGCGCCAGCGGCCAGGAGTAGATCGCCATCAGCGCGCTGGCCACCACCAGCTGACCCACCGACACGATGATCATCAGCCCGCCCCACTGCATGAACTGGCTGATCTGGTCGACATCGCCGGTCACCCGCGACACCAGCGAGCCGCGCCGCTGGCTGCTTTGGGTCAGCATGGACAGGTCGTGCACGTGCCGGAACGCCTTGATGCGCAAGGTGGCCAGCCCGCCCTCGGTGGTCTTGTACAGCCGGACGTTCATCAGGTACGCCGACAGCGCCGTCACCACCACGACGACGGCCGACACCAGCACCGCCCGCCGGATGAAGGCCACATCCGGGCCGCCGGGGGCGGCCAGCCCCCGGTCGATGGTCTGCTGGATCGCGATCGGCACCACCACCCGCCCGGCGGTGGCCACCAGCGCCAGCAGCAGCGTGACCGGCAGCCCCACCCGGAACTCCGGGCTCAGCCGCAGCCCCCGCCGCAGCGTGCTGAGCGCGCCTTCGCCGGCGGCGCCCTCGTTCAGCCCCGCCTCCGCCGTCTGCGCACCGCTCACCGGCCTGCCCCTTTCCCCTCGGGTGCGACCCCGCGCCCGCTGATCACGCGGTCACCTCCTCGCCGTGCGCGGCCCGGCGCTCGGCCTCGGCCCGTTCGTAGGCGTTGACCAGCTCGCGGTAGCCCGCGCAGCGTTCCAGCAGCTCGGCATGGGCGCCGCGGTCCACCACCCGGCCGCGTTCGAGGTAGACGACCTCGTCGGCCAGCGCGATCGTCGCCTTGCGGTAGGCCACCACGATCACCGTGGCCCCGGCGCCGGCGTCCTGGGCGGCCCGCAGGCCCTGCAGGATCCGGGCCTCCACCTGCGGGTCGACGCTGGAGGTGGCGTCGTCGAGCACCAGCAGGCGGGGACGGCGCACCAGCGCCCGGGCCAGCGCCAGGCGCTGGCGCTGCCCGCCCGACAAGGTGGCGCCGCGCTCGCCGACCCGGGTGTCCAGCCCCTCCGGCAGCGCCGCCACGAACCCGTCGGCCTGCGCCAGCCGCAGCGCCTGCCAGATGCGCTCATCGGGGATGTCGGCGCCCAGCGTCACGTTGCCGCGCACGGTGTCGTCGAACAGGAACGTCTGCTGGGGCACCAGCGCCGCGGTGGCGGCCACCGCGCCGCGCGCGGCCCGCCGGGCGTCGATCCCATCCAGCAGCACCGTGCCCTCGTCCGGGTCCACCAGCCGCACCAGCAGGCTGGTCAGCGTCGACTTGCCCGAGCCGGTCGGCCCCACCACCGCGATGGTGCGGCCCGGCTCGACGCTCAGCGACACATCGTGCAGCACGCGCGCCCCGCCTTCCGCACCGGCGTAGGCGAAGCGCACCCGCTCGACCTGCAGGCCGGCCGGGCCCTCCCCGTCCAGGGGGTGCTCCCCATAGGGCAGCGACCCGGAGGCGTCCAGCACCTCCCGCACCCGCTGCCAGCCGACCACGCTGCGCGGGATCTCCGCCAGCACCCAGCCCAGCGCCCGGATCGGCCAGGCCAGCAGGGTGAACAGGTACGACACGCCCACCAGATCGCCGGCGTTGAGCGCGCCGGACTCCAGGCGCACCGAGCCGACCAGCAGCACCGCCAGCACGCCCAGCGTCGGCAGCGCCTCCAGCAGCGGGTCGAACATCCCCCGGACGCGGCCGACCGCCACGTTGGCGTCGCGCAACCGCCGGGCCCGATCGGTGAACCGCTCGGTCTCGGCGCGTTCGCGGCCCAGCGTCTTGACCACCAGGGCGCCTTCGAAGCTTTCGTGCGCCACCTCGCTGACCTCGGCCCGCAGCTGCTGGGCGCGCGCCGCCAGCGGCGACAGGCGGCGCTGGTAGACCACGTTGAGCAGCGCGATCGCCGGGAACACGCAAAAGCCCACCAGCGCCACCGGCACGTCCACCGCCAGGATGGAGACCGCCGCCACCAGCAGCATGAACGCCACGCCCACCGCCATCGGCAGCGGCGCCAGCGGCGCCCAGGCGGCCTCCACGTCGGCGTTGGCGTTCGACAGCAGCTGGCCGGTGGGGTGCCGGTGGTGCCAGGCCAGCGGCAGCCGCAGGTACTGGCGGGTCACCGCCCGGCGGTAGCGCGCCTGCATCCGGTACTGCATCAGCCCGGCGTAGAACCGCCGCCCGGCCACGCCCAGCGCCTTGAGCACCGCCACGCCGACGATCGCCAGCGCGGCCGCCGCCAGCGCGCCGGCGCCCGCCCGGCCCTGCCGCAGCGCCGGCAGCACCACCTGCTCGGTGGCCCAGCCCAGCACCCAGGCGCTGGCCACGGTCATCGCCGCATACAGCGCGCTGGCCGTCACGGCGAGGGCGAACACGCGCGGCTCGGCCCTGATGGCGACCCACAGGACCCGCAGGCCCTCGCGCAGGATCCTCGGCTCGACCTTCGGCCCTGCTGGCACAGCATCCTCCCGTCCGATGGCGGGGCCTGCACGGCCCGAGCGTGGGGTGAATGGGACCCTTCGACCCGCTCATGCCTACCATCCCGGGCCGACGGATTATTCCCCGCCGCCGCTGCGGCGGCCGCCGCCGGGGCCCGGGCGGCCCGCCGCGGCGCCCGCCGGGGGCGCAAGACGCCGGAATCGGCGCCCCGGGGGTGCTCTCGCCACCGGATCCGCACGGCGCCCTTCCCGGGATCACCGTTCACGCGGCCGGGCCGGAGCGATGGACATGATGGTCTTTTACTGGCAAACAGGTGAAAACAGTACGTATTTTCCCTGGGTAAAGTCACGGTCAGGAGAGCCTTCGTCGCCTCCGGAAAACGCCGTGCACCCGGCGCGCGGCCGCCCGGCGCCCCGGCTTCGCCGGTTCCGCCGAAATCCGATGCGCCGTCTTCTCCGCTTCGCCCCCAAGCGGTGATACGGTGGAGTCGTCGGTTGCAGTCGTAAGTTCCCGATCGTTTGCAAGAACGCCCGCGGACTGATGGCAGCGGGCGTTTTGGCTTTCCGGGACGGTGCCGGGGGCGAGAACGTTCCGCAGCGACCGCACCGGGCCCGCGAGGTGCGGACCGGAAGTTTTGCTGCAAGGAGAAAGACATGCCCCAGCAGGGCACCGTGAAGTGGTTCAACGCCGAGAAGGGCTACGGCTTCATCGCCGTCGACGGTGACGGGCCGGACGTGTTCGTGCACTACTCGGCGATCCAGTCGTCCGGTTACCGCACCCTCGACGAGAACCAGCGCGTCGAGTTCGAGGTGACCCAGGGCAGCCGGGGGCCGCAGGCCGACCAGGTCCGTCCCCTGTAACACCCGACGATCTTCCGCCGGGCCCCGCACCCACCGGGTGCGGGGCCCGATGCGCGTCTCAGGCGCGCCGCCGATCCGAGCACGCCCGCACCGGGGGCACAATGGAGGACATGTCCGAGCGACCATCCGGCCTGGATCCCAAAATCGCCGCGCGCCTCAAGCGCGACCCCAACGGGCTGGTGCCCGCCATCGCCCAGCAGTACGACACCGGCGAGGTGCTCATGCTGGCGTGGATGGACGATGAGGCCCTGCACCGCACCCTGACCACCGGGCGCGCCACCTACTGGTCGCGCAGCCGCCAGGAGTACTGGGTCAAGGGGGAGACCTCCGGGCATCAGCAGTGGGTGAAGTCGGTGGCGCTGGACTGCGACGGCGACGCCATCTTGCTGAAAGTCGACCAGGTCGGCCCCGCCTGCCACACCGGTGACCGCACCTGCTGGGACTCCGATGTGCTGGAGGCCGTGGTCGGCGAGCGTCCCGAAAGCTGACCGTGCGACCGCGCCGTGAACGGGCCGGCGCGGCGCTGGCCGGTGCGGCCGGCGCCGCCCTGGTGCTGCTGGCCGGGGGCCGGCAATGGGCCGCCGTCCGTGCGCACGGCGCTCTCACCCCCGTGGAACAGACGCTGACCGGCGGCGAGCTGGCCGGCGCGGTCACCGCGCTGGGATGGGCGGGACTGGCCGCGCTGGCGGCGCTGCTCGCCACCGGGGGCTGGGCCCGCCGCGCCGTCGGGGCGCTGCTGGTGCTGCTGGGCGCCGCGGCGGCCTGGAGCGCGGCCGGCGCGGTCCGCCACGCCCACGTCCTGGCCGTCGCCGAGGAGCGCAGCGCGCTGCTGCGCCTGAGCGGCGAGGCGGCGGTCGACGTCTCCCGGTGGTGGGCGGTGGCGGCGGCCGGCGGGGCGCTGCTGGCCGTCACCGGGGCGCTCGCCGTGGCCCGCGGGCACCGCTGGCCCGGCCTGTCGGCCCGCTACGAGCGGCCCGGCGCCGTCCCGGCGTCCGCCCGCCCGGCGCGCCCGGCGCCCGCCGCCGACGATCCGATCGGGCTGTGGAAGTCACTGGACCGCGGTGAGGACCCCACGGCAGACGACGGGTGAGGACGGAAGGCAGGCCGCGACCATGAGGAACCCGATGTCCGCTGAGCACGCCGCCGCGGCGGCGGCCCCCTTCGGGAACTGACCGGCCATGAAAGAGCGCGGCGGGCTGGTCCTGCTGGCCGAGCACGAGCCGGGGGTGGCCGAACTCGGCCGCCGCTACCTGGTGCGGGCCGGTTTCGAGGCCGAACTGGAACACGACCCCGGCCGGGCGCCCGGCACCGTCGCCCGGCTGCGGCCGGACGCGGTCGTGCTGGACCTGTCGGCGGCCCGGCCGCCGGAAGAGCTGTACCGCAAGGTCGCCGACGCCGCGGCGGGCGCGCCGGTGGTGTGCGTGGTCGGCGGCGACCAGCCCACCGACCTGGGCGACCCGCACCTGCCCACGCTGGTGCGCCCCTTCGGGCCGCGGGTGCTGGTGGAGGCGGTCTCCCTGGCGCTGCGCGGACGCGGCGGGGACGACGACTCCCACGTGCTGCAGGTCGGGGCGGTCAGCCTGGACCCCAGGGCCCGCACCGTCACCGCCGGGGACCGCGCCGTCACGCTCACCGCCACCGAGTTCGACCTGTTGTGCTTTCTGATGGGGCGGCCCGGCCGGGTGTTCACCCGCGAACAGCTCCTGGAGGCCGCCTGGGAGCCGGGCGTCAGCGCCGGCAACCGCACCGTCGACGTCCACATCGCCCAGCTGCGCGCCAAGCTCGGCGAGGCCAGCCCGATCCGCACCGTCCGCGGCGTCGGCTACGCCGTCGACCCCTGACGCGCCGTCCCGGCGGCCCGTCCGCGGCGGCATAGGCTGAAGGCATGGCGCAGGTCGGTGCGGGCCCCTCGGGAAGCCCGGCGCGCAGGCTGAGAGGGCCGCTGGCGGTCCTGGCCGCGGCGGGTGCGGCGGTGCTGCTGGTCGCCACCGTGGACCCGCACGAAAGCGGCCACTACCCGCCCTGCCCGCTGCTGGCCGCGACCGGGCTGTACTGCCCGGGCTGCGGCGCGCTGCGCATGATCCACTCCCTGGCCCACGGGGACCTCGCGGCGGCCTTCGGGCGCAACCCCCTGCTGTTCGTGCTGCTGCCGTTCCTGGGCTACCTGTGGGTCCGGTGGGCGGTGCTGTCGGCGCGCGGCCGGCCGATGGCCTCCCTGCTGCTGCGCCCGGGGGTCGCTTACGTTCTTGTCGGGGTCGTGGTGGTGTACTGGGTGGTCCGAAACCTGCCCTTCGCATCGGCGCTGGCGCCATGAACCGCCCTGTATCCGGGTCGGGTGGCGGGACGGGCGGCGTCTCGGGCTACGATCAGTGAACGCACCATCCGCGAACAAGGGGGCCCTACCTGTGAGTGTGCTCGAGGAGATCCTGGAAGGGGTCCGAGCCGATCTCGCCGAACGGCAGGCGGCGGTACCGCTCGACGCGCTCAAGGAGAAGGCCGCCGCCGCACCGCCGCCGCGCGACGCCATCGCCGCGCTGCGCTCCGACGGGGTGTCGGTGATCGCCGAGGTCAAGCGCTCCAGCCCGTCCAAGGGCGCGCTGGCCGCCATCGCCGACCCGGCCGCGCTGGCCCGCGACTACGAGGCCGGCGGCGCCAAGGTCATCAGCGTGCTCACCGAGCGCCGCCGCTTCGGCGGCAGCCTGGCCGACCTGGCCGAGGTGCGCGCCAACGTCGACGTGCCGCTGCTGCGCAAGGACTTCATCGTCACCTCCTACCAGCTGTGGGAGGCCCGCGCCTACGGCGCCGACCTGGCACTGCTGATCGTGGCCGCCCTGGAGCAGGACGCGCTGGTGTCGCTGGTGGAACGGGCCGAGTCGATCGGGCTGGTCCCGCTGGTGGAGGTGCACACCGAAGAGGAGCTCGCCCGGGCCCTGGAGGCCGGCGCCAAGGTCATCGGCGTCAACGCCCGGGACCTGAAGACCCTCCAGGTGGACCGCGGAGTGTTCGCCCGGCTCGCCCCGCTGATCCCTCGGGACGTGGTCAAGGTCGCCGAGTCCGGGGTGCGCGGCCCGCACGACCTGCTGGCCTACGCCTCCGCCGGCGCGGATGCGGTGCTGGTGGGGGAGAGCCTGGTGACCGGGCGCGACCCGCGCACGGCCGTCGCCGACCTGGTCGCGGCCGGCGCGCACCCGGCGCTGCGCCAGGGGAAGTAGGGCCGCGGTCATGCCCGCCGAGCCGCTGCGCGAGCGATGGTGCGCTTATCCGATCCATCTTTGACCCGGGTAAGCCTTACTTCCACGACAGGACCGACCATGACCATCGACGTCGCGCGCGGCGCCGCCAGCGCGCCTGTGAGCCTTCCCGATTCCGCCGGCCGCTACGGCCGCTTCGGCGGCAGATTCGCCCCCGAAGCGCTGATGGCCGCGCTCGATGAGCTGACCGAGCAGTTCCAGGCCGCCATGGCCGACCCCGCCTTCACCGGCGAGCTGGACCGGCTGCTGGCCGACTACGCCGGCCGGCCCAGCCTGCTCACCGAGGCCCGCCGCTTCTCCGAGCACGCCGGCGGCGCCCGCATCCTGCTCAAGCGCGAGGACCTCAACCACACCGGCTCCCACAAGATCAACAACGTGCTGGGGCAGGCGCTGCTGACCCGCCGCATGGGCAAAAAGCGGATCATCGCCGAGACCGGCGCCGGCCAGCACGGCGTGGCCACCGCCACCGCCGCCGCCCTGCTGGGGCTGGAATGCACCGTCTACATGGGCGAGGTCGACACCCGGCGCCAGGCCCTCAACGTCGCCCGCATGCGGATGCTCGGCGCCGAGGTCGTCCCGGTCACCACCGGCAGCCGCACCCTCAAGGACGCCGTCAACGAGGCCTTCCGCGACTGGGTCGCCACCGTGGACGACACCCACTACTGCATCGGCTCGGTCATGGGCCCCCACCCGTTCCCGATGATGGTCCGCGACTTCCACCGCGTCATCGGCACCGAGGCCCGCAACCAGGTGCTGGAGCTGACCGGCCGGCTGCCGGACGCGGTCGCCGCCTGCGTGGGCGGCGGCTCCAACGCCATCGGCATCTTCCACGCCTTCATCCCCGACGCCCAGGTGCGGCTGTACGGCTTTGAGGCCGGCGGCGACGGCGTGCAGACCGGCCGGCACGCCGCCACCCTGACCGGCGGCTCCCTGGGCGTCATCCACGGCATGCGCACCTTCCTGCTGCAGGACGAGGAGGGCCAGACCCTGGAGACCCACTCGGTGTCGGCCGGGCTGGACTACCCGGGCGTCGGCCCCGAGCACGCCTGGCTGCACGACACCGGACGCGCCGTCTACCAGGCGGTCAGCGACGCCGAGGCGATGGACGCCTTCGCCCTGCTGTGCCGCACCGAGGGCATCATCCCGGCCATCGAGTCCGCCCACGCCCTGGCCGGGGCGCTGCGGATCGGCCCGCAGCTGGCCGCCGAGCTCGATGAGGAACCGGTCATCGTGGTGTGCCTGTCGGGCCGCGGCGACAAGGACATGCACACCGCCGCCCGCTGGTTCGGCTTCGTCACCGGGGAGGACGTGACGGGAGAGGAGAACGCCCAGTGAGTGCGACCGTCGCGTTCGAGAAGGCCAAGGCCGAGGGCCGCGCCGCCCTCGTCGGCTACCTGCCCGCCGGGTTCCCCTCCCACCAGGGCGCCATCGCCGCCGCCACCGCCATGGTCGAGGCCGGCTGCGACATCATCGAGGTCGGCCTGCCCTACAGCGACCCGCTCATGGACGGCCCCACCATCCAGGACGCCGTCCACCGGGCGCTGACCGGCGGCACCCGCGTCGCCGACGTGCTGCGCACCGTCGAGGCGATCGCCGCCACCGGCGCGCCCACGCTGGTCATGACCTACTGGAACCCCATCGACCGCTACGGTGTGGACGCCTTCGCCCGCGACCTGAAGTCGGCCGGCGGGGCGGGGCTGATCACCCCCGACCTCACCCCGGAGGAGGCCGAGCCCTGGCTGGCCGCCTCCGACGCCCACGACCTGGATCGCGTCTTCCTGGTCGCGCTCACCTCCACCGAGGAGCGCCTGACCAAGATCACCAACGTGTGCCGGGGCTTCGTCTACGCCGCGTCCCTGATGGGCGTCACCGGCACCCGCAGCGCCGTGAACACCGGCGCCCCGGGCCTGGTGGAGCGGACCCGCAAGGTGCTCGACCGGCGCCCGCCCGAGGCGCCCGCGCTGCCGATCGGGCTGGGCCTCGGGGTGAGCAACGGGGAGCAGGCCGCCGAGGTCGCCTCCTTCGCCGACGGGGTGATCGTCGGGTCGGCGTTCGTGCGGCGGCTGCTGGACGCCCCCGATGAGGCCTCCGCCGTCCGCGCCGTCGGCGAGTTCGCCGCCGAACTGGCCGAAGGCGTGCGCCGGGGCGCCTGAGCGGGCCGGGCGGAACCCACGATCGCGGCGGCGGGCCTTTCGGCCCGCCGCCGCGCGCATACGGCCGCGGACACGCCAGGGCGGGTACGGCCGGGGACCGGCGGGTGCCCGTGGGAGGATGGCCCCGGCGCTGACGCCCCGCTTATGCGGAGCCGGTTAGCGTACGGTCGGATACATCCGCGTCCATCAATGGGGAAGGCGACGCGACGGTGGTCACAGACAAGGCGCGAGACAAGGCGCGCGATGCGACGGGCATCCCCGACGCCGCACCCTCGCCGTCCGGCGGCCCGCCGCCCTGGACGCTGCCCGCGGTGACGTTCGCCCTGACGGTGCTGCTGGCCTGGGCGGCCTGGGCCAAGGTCGCCCAGCAGTGGGCGGGGATCGCCGGGGGAGCGGCGCTCATCGCCCTGCTCGGCTGGGCCGCCGCCACCGGACGCGCCGCCGACCAGATGACCACCGCCGCCGCCCGCGCCGGGCTGGCGGTGGTGCTGGGCTGGGCCGGCCTGGCCAAGGCCACCGAGCCCCCGGCGCTGCAGGAACTGGCGGTCGAGTCCTACCAGCTGCTGCCGGAGGGGCTGATCACCCCGGTCGGCGTCGGGCTGCCGATCCTGGAGATCGTGCTGGCGGCGCTGCTGCTGGCCGGGTTCGCCACCCGGTTCAGCGGGGCGCTGTCGGGCCTGCTGATGGTGGTGTTCATCGTCGGGATCGCCTCCGCCTGGGCGCGCGGACTGAAGATCGACTGCGGCTGCTTCGGCGGCGGCGGCCAGATCGACGACCCGCCCTACCTCGGTGAGATCATGCGCGACCTGGGCTTTTTGGCGCTGGCGGCGTGGGTGGCCGCATGGCCCCCCGGCAGGTTCGCGCTGGACCGCAAGATCGGTCTGTACCAGGACTGAAAAGGCCGCGGGGCCCGCGGAGGGCGGCCGGCGCCTCTTCGCGCGCCCGGCCGCGGCTGTGAACGTGCAAAAGGAGAGATAGGTCGATGAGCAAGGCCGAGCGCTATCGCAACGCCCGCGAGCGGCTGGCCGAGCAGCGCCGCCGTGAGGAACAGCGCCGCAAGCGGCTGCGCGCCCTGCTGGTCAGCGGCGGCGCGATCGCGCTGATCGCCGTCGTGGTGGTCGCGGTGGTGCTGGTGCGGGCCGGCGGCGACGACGGCGAGGCGGTGGCGACCGCGCCGGTGTCGCGGCAGTCCGACGGGTCGATCGTGATGGCCCAGCCGGGGGTCACCGGCCCGGTGCTGGAGATTTACGAGGACTTCCAGTGCCCGGCGTGCCAGAAGTTCGAAGAGGCCACCGGCAAGACCATCAAGCAGCTGGCCGCCGACGGCGAGGTCAAGGTCATCTACCGGCCGTTCTCACTGTTCCGGGCCTCCCCCGAGCCGACCCGGGGCAACTCGCTGCGGGCGTTGAACGCCTCGCTGTGCGCCCCGGCCGACAAGTGGCTGGCCTACCACGACAAGCTGTTCGAAGAGCAGGGCCCCGAGAGCCGGACCGGCTTCAAGAACGACGACCTGATCGACTGGGCCGCGGACGTCGGCATCACCGGCGAGGCGTTCGAAAAGTGCGTCAAGAACACCGAGCGGCAGTCGCTGGTGGACCAGGCCAACGACATCGCCGACAAGGCCGGTGTGCAGAGCACCCCCTGGGTCGCCCTCAACGGCAACAAGCTCGGCGACGTGGCCGTCTTCACCCCCGAGGGCATGCGCGAGGCCGTCCGGAACGCGCCGGCCTCCCCGGCGCCCTCCTCCGGCTGACCCGCAGACGAACCCGACGGGGCCTGATGACGGGCATGGCCCGCCATCAGGCCCCGTCCATGACGCCGGACGGCCGCGCCGCTGAAGGCGCACCCCGCCTCCCGCCACCGGCGGACGCGGCCCCGGCCGGGACCGCCCTCCGGCAAGACCGGGTGATCAAGCTGGGCGACCGGCCCTGACCACCGGGCGGAAAGCGGTAACGTCAACGCTCATGCAGCCGCTTGCGACGATTCCAAGCCCCGCCGAGGGGGTCTGGCACCTCGGGCCCATCCCCATCCGCGCCTACGCCCTGATGATCATCGCGGGCATCGTGGTCGCGGTCTGGCTGGGCGAACGGCGCTGGGCCGCCAAGGGCGGCACCCCCGGCGTGGTCATCGACGTGGCCGTGTGGGCGGTGCCGTTCGGCCTGCTCGGCGGACGGCTCTACCACGTGATCACCGACTGGCAGCGTTACTTCGGCGACGGCGGCGACCCGGGCCGCGCCGTGCGGGTCTGGGAAGGCGGGCTGGGCATCTGGGGCGCCATCGCCCTGGGCGCCCTGGGCGCCTGGATCGGCTGCCGCCGCCGCGGCGTGTCGGTGCTGGCCCTCGGCGACGCCATCGCCCCCGGCCTGGCGCTGGCCCAGGCCATCGGACGCTGGGGCAACTGGTGGAACCAGGAACTGTACGGCCGGCCCCTGAACACCTGGTGGGCCTTGGAGATCGACCCCGAGCACCGTCCCAGGATCCCCGGCACCAGCGCCATCGACCCCCGCTACGCCGACGTGGCCACCTACCATCCGACGTTCCTGTACGAGTCGCTGTGGTGCGCGGGATTGGCGCTGGTGGTGATCTGGGCGGGCCGCCGCTTCACCCTCACCCACGGCCGCACCTTCGCCCTCTATGTCGCCGGCTACACCGTGGGCCGCTTCTGGATCGAGTGGCTGCGCATCGACGAGGCCCACGTGATCGCGGGCCTGCGTCTCAACGACTGGACGTGCCTGGTCGTCTTCGCCGGCGCGGTCGCCTACCTGTGGCTGGCCCGCAACCGGACCTCGCCTGAGGCCGTCACCGTCAAGGACCCCGCCGCCCCGCCCGCGGAGACCGGGCGGGACCGGCCCGCCGCATCCCGGGAGTCCGCGGCCGGCACGGCCCCGGCGCCCGGGACGCAGGGCGAAGCCATCGCGGCCGGATCGGCTTCAGACCCCGCCGAGCGCTCCGAACCCGAGACGACGCCCGGGCCGGCTTCGCCGTCCCCGGCGGCCGAGCGGCCCGAACCCGCGTCCGAGCCGACCGGATCCGCTCCGGCCTCCGGCGAGCGGGCCGAGCCTGCCTTGGAGGCGGGAGACGGAGCGACTGCGGCCGGGGCCGGCTCAGTGCCCGAGGCGGAGGACGAACCGGCCGTGACCGGCTCCGGGCCGGGGCTTGCGTCCGGAACGGAGAAGGAACCGTCCGCGGCCGGGACGCAGGCCGCCACCGAGACCGGGGAGCGGCCTGAGCCCGCCTCCGCGCCGCCGGGCGAGCCGGACGAGGCGGAAGACACCGCCGGCGAGCGAGCCGCCTCCGAGCCGGCCGGGCAGAATGAGTCGTCGACCGGGGACGGACCCGCTCCCGGAACCGCTGCGGCCGGTGGCCCGCCGGAGGAGACTTCCGACGCCCGGGCCGCGGACGGGGGTGGGACGCCCGGCGAGGGGAAGGGAGCGCAACGGGCCGGCCGTACGGCCGAGCCCGCCGAGGACGCCCGCTGAGGAGCCGGACCGAAGGATGAGAGCGTGAGCACCACCGCCCACACCTCCGGACATGAGCATCGCGACGTCACCGGCGGGTGGCTGCGGCCGGCGGTATTCGGCGCGATGGACGGGCTGGTGTCCAACTTCGCCCTGATCGCCGGGGTCGCCGGGGGCGGGGTGAAGCCGTCGGTGGTGGTGCTGGCCGGGTTGGCGGGACTGGCCTCCGGGGCCTTCTCCATGGGAGTGGGAGAGTACGTCTCGGTGGCCTCTCAGGCGGATCTGGCCCGGGCCGAGATCGAGGTGGAGCGGCGGGAGCTGGACCGCCATCCCCAGGCCGAGCTGGCCGAGCTGACCGACCGGCTGGTGGCGCTGGGGGTGGAGCGGGAGGTGGCCGCCGAGGCCGCCCGGCAGATCTCCCGCGACCCCCGCCAGGCCCTGCGCGTCCACGCCCGCGACGAGCTGGGCGTGGAGCCCGGCCGCCTGCCGTCCCCGCTGCTGGCGGGTGTCTCCTCCTTCCTGGCGTTCTCGGTGGGCGCGGTGCTGCCGGTGATTCCCTACCTGCTGGGGGCGAGCGCCCTGTGGCCGGCGGCCCTGGTGGCGGCCGCCGGCCTGTTCGGGGCCGGGGCGCTGGTGGCGCAGGTGACGGCCCGTCCCTGGTGGTTCTCCGGGCTGCGCCAGCTGGCCTTCGGCGCGGCCGCCGCCGCGGTCACCTACCTGGTCGGCTCGCTCATCGGCGTCGCCGCGCTGTGATCAGTCCGGCAAAGGGATGTAATGGCCTTTTCGGTACGCCGAAGGCCGCCGGCCGATAGGCTCACCGCTGCTGATCCACGTTGGTGAACCGGAGGCGAAGTGAGCGGATCGGGCTCACCCATGACCACGCACCAGGCCGAAGAGGACTTCCGGCCGACCGACCGGTCCCGGCGCCCCGAGCCGGGCCGCTCTAAGAAACCGCTGCTGATCGGCGCCGTGGCCGCGGTGGCCGTCATCGCGGTCGCGGTGGCGGCGGTGCTGATGATGGGCGGCGGCGACGAAAAAGGCGGCGGCGCGCAGGCCACCGTCCTGCCGACCGTGTTCACCCCCTCCATGGCCAACCGGGACACCGCCAGGCTCGGCAGCCGCACCGCCGATCCCCGGCCGCTGAACGAAGGCGAGGTGTTCACCCCCGCGGTCAAGACCGTCACCTACCGCAAGTACGCCTTCACCCTGGCCGGCTCGGACGTCTCAGCCGACTGCAAGGCCGTCACCTGGGGGGAGCGTCTCCAGGCCGACCTGGCCAAGTACGGCTGCAACCAGATCGTGCGCGGCGCCTACGTCAGCGGCGACAAAAAGCACGTGGGCCAGTTCATCGCCATCAACCTGGCCGACCAGGCGGGCGCCGAGCAGATCGTCCGCGACCTCAACCCCCAGGCCGAGGCCGGGTTCGTGGTGCCGCTGCAGGCGCCGGGGGTGAGCGACTTCGGCAAGGGCTTCAGCGCCGCCTACGCCCAGATCTACGGCCACTATGTGGTGATCGCCTGGGTGCAGCGGGCCGGGGGCGAGCAGCCGGCCAACCTCAACGAGATGATCGACGTCAGTTTGGCGGTGGAGAAGCCCGGCGACTTCGTGTGGGCGCGGATGCAGCTGCTGCCGGACGCCAGGAGGACGAACTGACGGTCACGGCGGCGCTGCTCTGCGAGTATCCTCCCCCCACGTGAGAGACGACGAACCCGGCGCCCGGCGGGGCCGCCGGCCCACCGCCCGCCCCGCCGGACCGCCCGCGTCGGGTTCCCGGCGCGTTCCGGATGCCTCCGGACGGATGCGACGTCCGGGACCCGCCGCCGATCCCGGGCAGGAGGCCGGTTCCGGCCCGCCCCCGGGGTGGGGGAGCGGCGGGCGCCCCGTCGGCCGGCCCGGTCCGCGCCGCCCCTCCGGCCGCGGCCGTCCCGGCCGCGCCGACCGGCCCGAGCCCGCCGAACGCCCGGCACCCCGGCAGGCCTCTGTTCCCGCCGCCCGGCGCGGCCCCGGCAAGGCCGCCGGGGGCCTGCTGAAGGGCGCCTCCCAGAAACGATCCGGTCATAAGACGGCCGCCCGCCCGGCGGGCGTGGCGTTGCCCCGCTCCAAGGTCCTGCTGGCGGCGGCCGGCGCCCTGGCCGTCGTCGCCGCCGTGGTCGTGGTGACGATCCTCGTGGGAGGGGATGAGAACGCCTCCGGTCCCGCGGGGCCGCGGTCGTCGGTGGGCCGCCCGGCCGGCAGCGGCTCGGCGCCCTCCTCCTACTCCAGCTCTCCCTCCAGCTCCGTGTACGAGGGCATCGACCGGCGGGAAGAAGACAGCGAGCCGCTCACCGAGCAGGAGGCGTTCCCCGCCGCGGCCCGCAGCCTGACCGTCGCCGCCGCCCGCAGCCGGCTGCGCCTGGTCGGCGCCCGGGTGGACGGCGACTGCGCCGAGGCGGTCTGGGGCGCGGCGCTCGGCGAGGAGCTGCGCCGGGGCGGCTGCACCCAGGCCGTCCGCGGCATGTACGCCGACACCCGGCGGGGTTATGCGCTCAGCGTCACGATCTTCAACCTGGCCACCTCCGCCGACGCCGACCGGCTGGTGGAGGCGCTCGGCCGGGGCCGCGGCGGCTTCGTCCGGCCGCTGACCGACACCCCCGGCGGGGTCGTCGCCACCCCCACGGTCACCTTGCGGCCCTCGGGGTCCGCCACCGCCGGGGTGTACTCTCTGGCGGATTTCGGGCGGGGGTTCAGCATGGCCCGTGGGCTGGCGATGGGGCACTACGCGGTGATCGCCTGGGCGCAGCGGCTGGACGGCACCGGTGAGGAGACCGACGGGGCGCTGCTGGCGCTGCTGATCGAGGGCGGCAAGGCGCCGGCCGTGCTGGGCCGCGCCGCCGGCGTCAAGTAGCGGCATCGAATAGGAATATTTTCAGACCGTATCCTGGGGGAGGGCGCGGACCGCTCAGCCGGCCGAAACCCCACGTCGGGCGGGCTTGCGCCGCGATCGCCCCGGCCCTCCGGTGAGAACGATCACCGGAGGGGGTGATTTGCAACTGTTCCGTCCGGGTTATCCTGGTCTAAACCACTTGCCGGTGTCGCCGGGATGCGACGGGCGACGAAGCCCATCACGCGATCTGGCGTGGCTTCCGGACAACCGGGTATACCGGGCGACACCAGGGATCTCGTCGACCGGCCGCGGACGGGGGTGGTGCGCCGGACGGCGACGATCCCAGGCAGTGGGACAGTTTTCACATACTGAAAAAATGCAGCAGGGCCAGCGCCGTCCCGGACTGCACTGACACGTAAGCAGTGACACTACGACGGGAGGGTTGATGACGGCTGCTGCCCTCACACCTGGTACGCCCGAGCGTCAGGGCCTGTACGACCCGGCCCACGAGCACGACGCCTGCGGCGTCGGCATGGTGGCGGACCTGCATGGGCGCAAGAGCCACGACATCGTCGAAAAGGCCCTGACCGTCCTGCGCAACCTCGACCACCGCGGCGCGGTGGGCGCCGAGCCCGACGACGGCGACGGCGCCGGCATCCTCACCCAGATCCCCGACGCCCTCTTCCGCGAAGTCGTCGGCTTCGAGCTGCCCCCCGCCGGCCACTACGCGGTCGGCACCGCCTTCCTGCCCACCGACGGCGAGCAGCGCGCCGCCGCCGTCGCCCACATCGAGGCGCTGTGCGCCGAAGAGGGCCTGACCGTGCTGGGCTGGCGGGAACTGCCCCACGACCCCTCCTTCTGCGGCCCGGCCGCGCGGCGCACCATGCCGCACTTCGCCCAGCTGTTCGTCAAGGCCGCCGACGACGGCCCGCACGCCGGCAAGACCGGGCTGGAACTGGACCGCGTGGTGTTCTGCATGCGCGAACGCGCCGAGCAGGACGTGGCGGTCTACTTCCCCAGCCTGTCGTCGCGGACCATCGTCTACAAGGGGATGCTCACCACCCCGCAGCTGGAGCCGTTCTTCCCCGACCTGTCCGACCGCCGCTACGAGACCGCCATCGCGCTGGTCCACTCGCGCTTTTCCACCAACACCTTCCCCGCCTGGGAACTGGCCCACCCCTTCCGGTTCATCGCCCACAACGGCGAGATCAACACCGTCAAGGGCAACCGGAACTGGATGCGGGCCCGCGAGGCGCTGCTGAAGTCGGACCTGATCCCCGGCGACCTGTCGCGGATCTACCCGGTCATCGACATCGAGGCCAGCGACACCGCCTCCTTCGACGAGTGCCTGGAACTGCTGCACCTGGGCGGCCGGTCCCTGCCGCACGCGGTGCTGATGATGATCCCCGAGGCGTGGGAGAACCACACCGAGATGGACCCGGCCCGCCGGGCCTTCTATGAGTTCCACTCCACCCTCATGGAGGCCTGGGACGGCCCGGCCAGCGTCACCTTCACCGACGGCACCGTCGTCGGCGCCGTGCTGGACCGCAACGGCCTGCGCCCGGGCCGCTTCTGGGTCACCGACGACGGCCTGGTGGTGCTGGCCAGCGAGGCCGGCGTCCTGGACGACATTCCCCCGGGCAAGGTCGTCCGCAAGGGCCGCCTGCAGCCCGGCCGGATCTTCCTGGTCGACACCGCCGCCGGCCGCATCATCGAAGACGACGAGATCAAGGCGCAGCTGGCCGCCGAGCACCCCTACCGGCAGTGGCTGGAGGAGGGCCTGGTCCGCTTCGAGGAGCTGCCGCCCCGCCCGCGCCGCACCGAGGAGGCCCAAGAGCCGCTGCTCAAGCGGCAGCAGGCCTTCGGCTACACCTTGGAGGAGCAGCGGGTCATCTTGACGCCCATGGCCCGCACCGGCGCCGAGCCGGTCGGCTCCATGGGCACCGACACCCCGCTGGCGGTGCTCTCCCAGCGCCCCCGCCTGCTGTACGACTACTTCAAGCAGCTGTTCGCGCAGGTCACCAACCCGCCGCTGGACGCCATCCGCGAGGAGCTGGTCACCTCCCTGCAGTCCACCCTCGGCCCCGAGGGCAACCTGCTGGAGCCCGGCCCCCACTCCTGCCGGCGGCTGGTGCTGCCCACCCCGATCATCGACAACGACGAGCTCGCCAAGATCGTCCACATCAACGACGAGGGCGACCTGCCGCACCTGCAGGCCCACGTCGTCCACGGCCTGTACGAGGTCGACGGCGGCGGGCAGGCCCTGCAGGAACGGCTGGAGCAGATCTGCGCCGAGGTCTCCCGGGCCATCGACGACGGCGCCCGCATCATCGTGCTGTCGGACCGCGGCGCCGACGCCACCCGCGCCGCCATCCCCGCGCTGCTGCTGACCGGCGCCGTCCACCACCACCTCATCCGGGAGAAGTCCCGCACCCGCGTCGGGCTGGTGGTGGAGACCGGCGAGGCCCGCGAATGCCACCACATGGCGCTGCTCATCGGCTACGGCGCCTCCGCCGTCAACCCCTACCTGGCGCTGGAGACCGTCGAGGACCTGATCGCCGCCGGCAAGATCACCGGCGTGGAGCCCGCCAAGGCCGTGCGCAACATGGTCAAGGCCTACGGCAAGGGCGTCCTGAAGATCATGTCCAAGATGGGGGTGTCCACCGTCGCCTCCTACACCGGCGCCCAGATCTTCGAGGCCATCGGCCTCGGCGAAGAGGTCATCGAGCGCTGCTTCACCGGCACCACCTCCCGCCTGGGCGGCGTCGGCTTCGACGTGATCGCCCGCGAGGTCGCCGAACGGCACCGCCGCGCCTACCCGCGCGGCAACGCCCCCGCCCACCGCACCCTGGAGGTCGGCGGCGAGTACCAGTGGCGGCGCGAGGGCGAACCGCACCTGTTCAACCCCGAGACGGTCTTCAAGCTGCAGCACGCCACCCGCACCCGCCGCTACGAGATCTTCAAGGAGTACACCCGCCTGGTCGACGACCAGTCCGCCCGGCTGATGACGCTGCGCGGCCTGTTCCGCCTCAAGGAGGGCGTGCGCCCGCCGGTGCCGATCGAGGAGGTCGAACCGGTCAGCGAGATCGTCAAGCGGTTCTCCACCGGCGCCATGTCGTATGGGTCCATCTCCGCCGAGGCGCACGAGACCCTCGCCATCGCCATGAACCGCCTGGGCGGCAAGTCCAACACCGGCGAAGGCGGCGAGGATCCTGAGCGCTACACCCCCGACCCCAACGGCGACCTGCGCCGCAGCGCCATCAAGCAGGTGGCCTCCGGCCGGTTCGGGGTGACCGCCGAGTACCTCACCAACGCCGACGACATCCAGATCAAGATGGCCCAGGGCGCCAAGCCCGGCGAGGGCGGCCAGCTGCCCGGCCACAAGGTCTACCCGTGGGTGGCCAAGACCCGCCACTCCACCCCCGGCGTCGGCCTCATCTCCCCGCCGCCGCACCACGACATCTACTCCATCGAGGACCTGGCCCAGCTCATCCACGACCTCAAGAACGCCAACCCCGCGGCCCGCATCCACGTCAAGCTGGTCGCCGAGGTCGGCGTCGGCACCGTCGCCGCCGGGGTCTCCAAGGCCCACGCCGACGTGGTCCTCATCAGCGGCCACGACGGCGGCACCGGCGCCTCCCCGCTGACCTCCATCAAGCACGCCGGCGCCCCCTGGGAGCTCGGGCTGGCCGAAACCCAGCAGACCCTCATGCTCAACGGGCTGCGCGACCGCATCGTCGTGCAGGTCGACGGGCAGATGAAGACCGGCCGCGACGTGATCATCGCCGCGCTGCTGGGCGCCGAGGAGTACGGCTTCGCCACCGCGCCGCTGGTGGTCTCCGGCTGCGTCATGATGCGGGTGTGCCACCTGGACACCTGCCCGGTCGGCGTCGCCACCCAAAACCCCGAGCTGCGCAAGCGCTTCAGCGGCAAGCCGGAATTCGTGGTCAACTTCTTCGAGTTCATCGCCCAGGAAGTCCGCGAATACCTGGCCGCCCTCGGCTTCCGCAGCCTGGATGAGGCCATCGGCCGCATCGACATGCTCGACACCCGCGAGGCCGTCGACCACTGGAAGGCCTCCGGGCTGGACCTCAGCCCCATCCTCCACCAGCCGGCCAACCCCTACGGCAACGCGCCGCGCTGCGTGAACCGCCAGGACCACGGGCTGGAGAAGGCCCTGGACAACACCCTCATCCAGCTCGCCGAAAGCGCCATCACCCGCGGCGAGAAGGTCAAGCTGGACCTGCCGATCCGCAACGTCAACCGCACCGTCGGCACCATGCTCGGCCACGAGATCACGCTGCGGCACGGCGGCGCCGGGCTGCCGGACGACACCATCGACATCACCTTCACCGGCTCGGCCGGCAACTCCTTCGGCGCCTTCGTCCCCCGCGGCGTCACGCTGCGGCTCATCGGCGACGCCAACGACTACGTCGGCAAGGGCCTGTCGGGCGGCCGCATCACCCTGCGGCCCCACCCGGACGCCCCGTTCGAGGCCGAACACCAGATCATCGCCGGCAACGTCATCCTCTACGGCGCCACCTCCGGAGAGCTGTTCGCCCGCGGCATCGTCGGGGAACGCTTCTGCGTCCGCAACTCCGGAGCCACCGCCGTCGTCGAAGGCGTCGGCGACCACGCCCTGGAATACATGACCGGCGGACGCGCCGTCATCCTCGGCGCCACCGGCCGCAACCTGGCGGCCGGCATGTCCGGCGGCATCGCCTACGTGCTGGACCTGGTGCCGGCCCGCGTCAACACCGAAATGGTGGAGATCGAACCCCTCGACGAGGCCGACCGCACCTTCCTGCGCGACATCATCGAACGCCACCAGGCCGAGACCGGCTCCACCGTGGCGGGCAAGCTGCTGGCCGACTGGGAGGGCTCCCTGAACCGCTTCTCCAAGATCATGCCGCGCGACTACAAGCGCGTTCTGGAGGCCAAGGCCCGCGCCGAGGCCGAGGGCCGCGACGTCAACGAGGCCATCATGGCCGCCAGCCGAGGCTGAAAGGAGGCTCCCCCATGGCCGACCCGAAGGGTTTCCTGACCGTCCCGCGGGAGCTTCCCAAGCGCCGCCCCGTGGACGTCCGCATCAAGAACTGGCGCGAAGTCTACGAAGACTTCGACCGCGCCCGCCTGGAGCGGCAGGCCAGCCGCTGCATGGACTGCGGCATCCCGTTCTGCCACCAGGGCTGCCCGCTGGGCAACCTCATCCCCGAGTGGAACGACCTGGTCTACCGCAGCGACTGGCGGGACGCCATCGAACGGCTCCACGCCACCAACAACTTCCCCGAGTTCACCGGCAAGCTGTGCCCCGCCCCCTGCGAGGCCGCCTGCGTGCTCGGCATCAACTCCGACCCGGTCACCATCAAGCGCGTCGAAGCCGAGATCATCGACCGGGCCTGGGAAGAAGGCTGGGTCACCCCCAAGCCCCCCGCCGTCAAGACCGGCAAGAAGGTCGCCATCGTCGGCTCCGGCCCCGCCGGCCTGGCCGCCGCCCAGCAGCTCACCCGCGCCGGCCACGACGTCACCGTCTATGAGCGCGCCGACCGCATCGGCGGGCTGCTGCGCTACGGCATCCCCGAATTCAAGATGGAAAAGCGCCACCTGGACCGGCGGCTGGCCCAGATGCGCGCCGAAGGCACCGAATTCGTCACCTCCGTCGAAGTCGGCGTCGACATCACCGCCGAGGAACTGCGCGCCCGCTACGACGCCATCCTGCTGGCCGGCGGCGCCACCGTCCGCCGCGACCTGCCGGTGCCCGGACGCGACCTGGCCGGCATCTACCAGGCCATGGAGTACCTGCCGGAGGCCAACCGCGTCCAGGAGGGCGACCGCACCGAACCGCTCATCAACGCCGCCGGCAAGGACGTCGTCGTCATCGGCGGCGGCGACACCGGGGCCGACTGCATCGGCACCGCCATCCGCCAGGGCGCCCGCTCGGTCACCCAGCTGGAGATCATGCCCAAGCCGCCGGAGCAGCGGCCCCCGCACCAGCCCTGGCCCACCTACCCGATCCTCTACAAGACCGAAAGCGCCCACGAGGAACTGGCCGACATGGGCGGGCAGCGCCTCTACGCCCTGTCCACCGTCGAATTCCTCGGCGACGAGCACGGCCACGTCCGCGCGCTGAAGGTCGTCGGCGTCGAAGGCCCCGAAACCGGCTTCAAGCCCATCCCCGGCACCGAACGCGAAATCCCCGCCCAGCTGGTCACCCTCGCCATGGGCTTCCTCGGCCCCCAGCGCGAAGGCCTCCTTCAGCAGCTCGGCGTGGAATTCGACCAGCGCGGCAACGTCGCCCGCGACGACAACTACGCCACCAACGTCGAAGGCGTCTTCGTCGCCGGCGACATGGGCCGCGGCCAGTCCCTCATCGTGTGGGCCATCGCCGAGGGACGCTCCGCCGCCAGCGGGATCGACGCCTACCTCACCGGCAGCACCACCCTGCCCCGCCCGATCCCGCCCACCGCCCGTCCCATTTCCTGACCCCACGCCCAGCCGGCATTCGCGGGCCGGACGGTCGCAGCGACCGTCCGGCCCGTTCCATGTCCAGGGAAAAGCCGGCCCGCCGTATCTGTCACCGCACTGACAACGCCACCGCCAAACCTTTGGGATCATGAACGGCACTTCCCGGCGACGGCCGAGTACGGTTCGGTGCCTGACCCGGCCCACCGAACTCGGGGGTGAGCAACATGGCCTCCCTGCACCTTGCCGACGACAGGCAGCCATGGCGCAACGTGCCGCGCCGAATCGCCGAAGAATTCCGCCCGCTCGTGCCCACGGTCGCAGCAGAGGCCGTCGCCGCCATCCGCCGGCAGATCCCCGAATACGCCCGCCCCGCCGACCCCAAATACGCCGAGGTCCTCCGCGACGCCGTCGAAAAGGCCATCGGCCACTTCATCGACCTCATCGCCGACCCCGACACCCCCTGGGACGAGGCCCTCGAATTCTTCCGGGAAATCGGCTACGGCGAAGCCAAAGAAGGCCGCACCCTCGACCCCTGGGACACCGCCCTGCGCCTGGGCGCCCGCATGGCCATCCGCACCTTCGGCGAACACGCCGACCGCCTCGACATCTCCCGCCAGACCCTCGGCCACCTCGCCGAAGCCGTCTTCGCCTACCTGGAGATCCTCTCGGCCGCCGCCGTGCGCGGCCACACCGAGGCCACCGCCCGCGCCGCCGGGGAACTCCACAAACGCCGCCGCCGCCTCATCGAACTACTGCTCACCGGCACCGCATCCCCCCAGGCCGTCACCGACCTGGCCCGCCTGGCCCACTGGCCCGTCCCCCGCACCCTGTGCGTCGTCGCCTTCCACGAACGCGGCCAAAGCCCCTTCCGCCCACCCGCCCTGCCCCCCGACGTCCTGGTCGACATCGACCGCAGCGACCCGTGCGCCATCGTCCCCGACCCCGATGGACCCGGCCGCCGCGCCATGCTCGCCACCGCGCTGCGCGACTGGGTCGCCGCCGTCGGCCCCACCGTCGACCCCATGGCCGACCCCTCCCACACCGCCCGCTCCCTGCACTGGGCCCGCGAAGCGCTCGCCCTCGCCCGCCGCGGCCTGCTCCCCGCCGACGACCTCGTCATCGCCGCCGACCACATGCCCGTCCTGACCATCATGCGCAGCCGGGAACTGGTCCTGCTGGTCGCCGCCCACCGCCTCAAACCCCTGCAGTCCGTCCGCCCCTCCCAGCGCGTCCGCCTGGCCCGCACCCTCCTGGAGTGCCTGCGCTGCGGCTTCAACGCCACCGAAGTCGCCGCCCGCCTCCAAGTGCACCCCCAAACCGTCCGCTACCGCCTCCACCAGCTCCACGACCTGTTCGGCGACATCCTCCACGACCCCGAACGCCGCCTCGAACTGGAAATGGCCCTGCACGCCTGGCTCGCCCGCTCACCGCCCCACGACCACGACGAACCACCGGCCCCGCCCGCCGAGGCCGACGTCATCCCCCTGACGCCCCTGCGCTGACCTCGCCCCTCACAGGCCCGGCCGCCCCCACCCACCGGCCGGCCTGGACGCGTCTTTCAAAGACCCCGGCACAAGGCGCGGACGAATCCCAACGGCCGCCCCGTCCGCATCCGAACCGGGTGCCTGGCTCCCGTGGACAGTGCGACGCGCCCCCTCACGCGGTCGCCTTCATGATGCGGTGCATCCACCGAACCGGCCGTCCGGCGCCCCGCGGCGCTCGCCTGTCTCTTCCCGCATCGACGGAACACCGGGCACCATCCCGGCCCGACGGCCGGCCACCTCAACGGCACGATCACACGTCCGCGAGCACACCGGTCCCCGGCAGGGCCCGAACCCGTCGCCGCCCCCATGCATACCGCCACCCGCTACGGGCACTGCGCACAGAGACCGACGACACCCACCATCAAGGAGGCCCCAGATGACCGCCGAACTGCACGGCAAGACCGTCGCCCTCCTCGTCGCCCCCGAGGGCACCGAGCAAATCGAACTCACCGAACCGCGGCGGGCCATCGAAGACGCCGGCGGCACGGCCCTCCTGGTGTCCACCCAATCCGGGCGCATCCAGGCCTTCAACCACCTCGACAGAGACGGCACCTTCGCCGTCGACACCACCGTCACCGTCTCGAAAGCCGGCGAATTCGACGCCCTCGTCCTCCCCGGCGGCGTCGCCGGCCCCGACTACCTGCGCACCGTCCCCGCCGCGGTCGCCTTCACCAAAGCCTTCTTCGACGCCGGCAAACCCGTCGCCGCCATCTGCCACGGCCCCTGGACCCTCATCGAAGCCGGCGTCGTGCGCGGCCGCACCCTCACCTCCTGGCCCAGCCTCCGCACCGACCTGCGCAACGCCGGCGCCACCTGGACCGACCGGCAGGTCGTCAGCTGCCGCAACGGCCCCAACACCCTCATCACCAGCCGCGGCCCAGGCGACCTGAAAGCCTTCTGCCGGGCCCTCGTGGAGACCCTGCGCGCCCCCGCGCCCGCCCACCGATTGGTCTAGACCCCAGGGCTAGACCAATCGGTGAATCTTCGAAGACGGTGTCCTGCATGAACGCCCCTTACCAACCAGTAACAACCTAGGGTTGTGTCCGTGAACCGTCGAGCGAAGATAGTCAGTACCATCGGACCGGCCTGCTCCAGCGAGGAACAGATCTACGCCCTCGTCAAAGCCGGCATCGACGTCGCCCGCCTCAACATGAGCCACGGCGACCACGCCACCCACGAGGCCGTCTACCACCGCATCCGCGCCGCCTCCGACGCCACCGGGCACGGCGTGGGCATCCTCGCCGACCTGCAAGGACCCAAGATCCGCATCGGCCGCTTCGCCGAGGGCCCCGTCCGCCTCTCCTTCGACGACGAGTTCACCATCACCACCGAGGACGTCCCCGGCAACCACAAGCAGGTCTCCACCTCCTACAAGGGACTCCCCGGCGACGTCACCGTCGGCGACACCATCCTCATCGACGACGGCCGCATCGCCCTCGCCGTCACCGACGTCGACGGCCCCCGCGTCCACACCCGCGTCATGGTCGGCGGCGTCCTGTCCGACAACAAAGGACTCAACCTTCCCGGCGTCCCCGTCAGCGTCCCCGCCCTCACCGAAAAAGACGAAGCAGACCTGCGCTGGGCGCTGCGCCTGGGCATCGACATGATCGCCCTGTCCTTCGTCCGCAGCCCCGCCGACGCCGAAGTCTGCTACCGCATCATGGAAGAGGAGGGCGTCCGCGTCCCCCTCATCGCCAAAATCGAAAAACCCCAGGCCGTCGAGGCGCTCCCCGAAATCGTCGCCGCCTTCGACGGCATCATGGTCGCCCGCGGGGACCTCGGCGTCGAACTGCCCCTCGAACAAGTCCCCATCGTCCAGAAACGAGCCATCGAGCTGTGCCGCGAAAAGGCCCGCCCCGTCATCGTGGCCACCCAGATGCTCGAATCCATGATCTCCTCCCCCCGCCCCACCCGCGCCGAGGCCTCCGACGTCGCCAACGCCATCTACGAGGGCGCCGACGCCGTCATGCTCTCCGGCGAGACCAGCGTCGGCCAATACCCCGTCGAAGCGGTCCAGACCATGAGCCGCATCGCCATCGCCACCGAACGCGACACCCTGCGCGCCGTCCACTCCCTGGACCGCAAGCCCGAAACCGTCGGCGGCGCCATCGCCCGCGCCGCCGCCGAAGTCGGCGCCATCGTCGGAGCCAAGGCCCTGGTCGCCTTCACCATGTCCGGGGAGACCGCCCGCCGCCTGGCCCGCTACCGCTCACCCATCCCGTTGCTGGCCTTCACCACCGTTCAGGCCACCCGCAGCCAGCTCTCCCTGGTCTGGGGCGTGGAGACCTTCATCGTCCCCCATGTCGACCACACCGACGACATGGTCCGCCAGGTCGACCAGGCCCTGCTCGAAATCGGCCGCTGCCAAAAGGGCGACCGCGTCGTCATCGTCGCCGGCTCGCCCCCCGGCACCCCCGGCTCCACCAACGCCCTGCGCGTCCACCGCATCGGCGACGCCATCGGCATGCGCCACTGACCCCGCACGCCCGGAACCGGCGTTTCCCGAGCGTGCCCGGCCTCCCACCGGCCGGAGCCGAAACAGGCGCGTACGCGGTGGAGCGCCCCGCCACCGCGCACGCGCCTGAACCGCAACGCACCTCGTCACCGGGCATGGCCCGCCACAGGGCCTGAGGCGATGCCGCAGGTCCGGCTCCGGGAGCCGGCGGACGGCGCGATCACCGCTCTGAAGGAGGGGAGAGACCCACCGCGGTTTTCCCGGCGCGTGATGCCGCATGAGACGTTCCACCGAAGCGGCCGTGCAAGGCTCGCCGATGCGTGGTGACGCTCACAAAGACGCAAGCCGGCGCCGGCCCCGGTGAACGTCGTCGGACACGGGCGCACTGGCCACCGGGCCCGCCCGGCCCGGGATTTTCAAGGGCTGTTGACGACGGCTCTTGGGGGATGTGCTCTTGCCCCCCGGAAAAACTCAGTACTTCGGACCCACGAACTCATCCAGCCGCGCCACGGCGTCCTTCTTGGCGATCGAGATGGTGTTGCGCTTGCTGTAGCGCCATGCGATCCCGAGCCGGTCCAGAGCGGCGCCCAAGATCTGCAGGATGTCCTGCGATTCGTTGGTGAACAGGTAGCGGGGGTATTCGTACCGGCGTTCTCCGGACGGAAGCCTCCTGCGGATTTTATTGGTCAGACGGCAACCGTCCGAATGCAGCAGACCTCGGATGAATCGCTCCGTGTGCTCGTCCACGATCTGCTGCTGCCAGGCGGTGAGCCGGATCCGGCGCAGGTGCTTCTTGCCCGGGCCGTGCTGCGGGAAGAGACAGGGCCAATGCCGGGACATGCTCTTGACCTCGGTGCAGCCGGTGCAGGGGATGCGCCGGACCTTGTTGCCCGGCCGGATCGAACGGACCGCGTTCTCGCACTCGGTGATCAGGCCGGGCCAGGTGTCCGCGCACATGATGCGCAGAGCCCAGACGGACTTGGCGGGATCTCCGACGGGGGTGATGCAACCGTCGCCCAGATACAGCCCGAGAAGGTATGCGTAGTCAGGACCGGGCTCGGGCAGGGAAGGGGTTTCCGCGCAGCGGGGGCAGCGCGAGCCGGCCTGCGCGGTCAACGCCTTTGCGGGGTCGTCACGCCATTCCTTCACCGCTGCGCGTGAAACTCCGATACGACGGCTCACTTCAGAGACGGTGAATCCGTCCTGGAGGAGCTTGAGTGCGCTCCTGCGCGTTGCGACGTCGTACATGCCGAGATTGTCTCAGGGAAAAACAAAAACCACCGCCGATATCGGCGGTGGTTACATCAATGTGCCCCGAGTGGGATTCGAACCCACACTGAACGGCTTTTGAGGCCGCCGGCTCTACCGATTGGCCTATCGGGGCTTTAAGCTTATGAGGCCGATCCTACCGGACGGTTGAGCGGACCCAACCTCACGCCAGGATAGCGCGTCCAGGTAGTCTCATGCGCGTGACCGAGAGCGCCCGACGAGTTGTGATCGCAGAAGACGAGGCCCTGATCAGGCTGGACCTCAAGGAGATGCTGCAGGAAGACGGCTATGAGGTCGTCGGCGAGGCGGGGGACGGCGAGGCGGCGGTGCGGCTGGCCACCGAGCTCAAGCCCGATCTGGTGATCCTGGACGTGAAGATGCCGGTGCTGGACGGCATCTCGGCGGCCGAGCGGATCAGCGCGGCGCGGCTGGCCCCTGTGGTGATCTTGACTGCTTTCTCCCAGCGCGAGCTGGTGCGGCGGGCCACGGAGGCGGGGGCCATGGCTTACCTGGTCAAGCCGTTCACCAAGTCGGACCTGACGCCGGCGATCGAGATGGCGGTGAGCCGGTATGAGCAGATCCGGGCGCTGGAGGCGGAGGTCAGCACGCTGACCGAGCGGCTGGAGACGCGCAAGGTGGTGGACCGCGCCAAAGGGCTGCTGCAGGAGCTCAACGGCTGGACGGAGCCGCAGGCGTTCCGGTGGATTCAAAAGACGTCGATGGACCGGCGTTTGACGATGCGTGCGGTGGCGGATGCGGTGCTGTCGGGGGCGCTGGGCCGTGATCTGCAGGTGGAGCGCGATCGGGGCAAGGAGCGCGGGTCGGGCGGGTCGTCGTGACAAGGGTCCGCTAACGGAACGTAACGGTCTTATTTACCGACGGGTAGTGCCTGAGCACGGAGGTGTAACGAACCAGTAACCCTTCCGCGAGGGGGTGCTGATCTTTGTGGGGTCGCCGGTGTACTACGTTCCTGGCCTTCACCTGTTCTGCCGGTTGTGGCAGGTGAGGTGAGGGTGTCACGGGGTTCACTTGCAGCCGATCCCTGACGGGGTCCGATTGAAAGGTTGGCACCTTGCGGCGCAACATGATGAGGGTTATCGGCGCCATGGCGCTGAGCGCGGTGCTCGCGTTGAGCGCGGCCGCCTGTGGCGGTGACGACGGCGGGTCGGGCGGTGACGGCAACAGCGTCACCATCGGTTTTCTGGGTGACCTGACCGGTGAGAACTCGGGCATCGTCATTCCGCCCAAGCAGGGTGCGCAGCTGGCGATCGACGAGTACAACGCCACGAATCCGAAGGTCAAGATCGTTCTGAAGACCTACGACAGCCAGGGGCAGCCGGATCAGGCCACCAGCCTGGTGCAGTCGGCGATCAAGAGCGACAACATCGTGGGTCTGATCGGCCCGGCCTTCTCGGGCGAGTCGCAGCAGGCGGTGCCGGTGCTGGAGGAGGGGAAGATCCCCAACATCTCGGCGTCGGCGACGAACGTGACGCTGGGCGAGAAGGGCTGGAAGTACTGGCACCGGGTGGTCGGCAACGACTCGATGCAGGGCACGGGCGTGGCCGAGTTCCTGGTCCGGGAGGCCAAGGCCAAGAAGGTCTTCGTGGCGCACGACAACGAGGACTACAGCAAGGGCCTGGCCGACTACGTGACCAAGGGCCTGAAGGAGAAGGGCGTCACCGTCGAGCAGGACGTGGTCGACCCGCGGGCCTCTGACTACTCCTCCACGGTGAACAAGGCCAAGGCCTTCAAGCCGGACGCGATCTTCTACGGCGGCTACTACGCGCAGGGCGGCCGGCTGCTGAAGCAGCTGCGGGAGAACGGCGTGGACGCGCTGTTCGCCTCCGGTGACGGCTCGCTGGACAAGGGCCTGATCGAGGGTGCGGGTGAGAAGAACGCGGTGAACACCGTGGTGAGCTGCCCGTGCCTGATCGACCCGACGGGTGAGTCGAGCCCGGCGAGCAAGAAGTTCGCCGAGGCGTACAAGGCCAAGTACAACTCCGAGCCGGCGATTTACGCGGCGGAGGGTTACGACGCGGCCACGGCGTTCATCGAGGCGATCAAGGCCGGTAACACCACCACGGAGGCGATCAACGAGTTCCTGAAGACGATCGACGTGCCGGGTGTGTCCAAGCAGATCAAGTTCGACGACAAGGGCGAGCCGGCCGGCGGTGACGTCTACATCTACCGCGTCGAGGGCAAGGAGCTGCCGCTGCTGGGCAAGGCTTCGGAGGCCAAGCTCCAGTAGGGCGTCGGCGTAGTACGACGTTCTTGGTGAGTGCGCAGGAGCGGGAGCGCCACAGCGCTCCCGCTCCTTGACGAAGGCGACCAAAAGTGCTCGATAATCTTCTGATCAACACGGTCGACGGGCTGTCGCTCGGGGCGATTTACGCGCTGGTGGCACTGGGGTACACGATGGTGTACGGGGTGCTGCGGCTGATCAATTTCGCCCATTCGGAGATCTTCCTGATCGGCACGTGCGCCAGCCTGGTGGTGGTGAACGCGGTGGCGCCGTCGGCTCCGTTGAGCGGGGTCGCGCTGCTGGGGATCGTGCTGCTGATGGCCGCGGTGGCGATGGTGGCCTCCGGCGCCGGTGCGATGGCGTTGGAGTTCGTGGCCTACCGTCCGTTGCGCAAGCACGGTGCCTCGCGGCTGGCGGCGCTGATCTCTGCGATCGGCGCCTCTTTGTTTCTGCAGCAGTTCTTCGCGCTGTTCGTGATTCCCTGGCTTTTCGACAAGCCGAAGGAGGGCGGCCGTCTGCCGGTGCAGCCGGAGCAGCACTTCGTGGACCGGCATGACGTCTTTTCGATCGGCGGGGTCGGCGTGGCCAACGACAAGCTGATCGTGTTCATCGCGGCCATCTTGATGATGGTGGTGCTGGATCAGTTCGTGAACCGGACGAAGCTGGGCCGGGGGATCCGGTCGACGGCGCAGGATCCGGAGACGGCCGTGCTGATGGGCGTGAACATCGACCGGATCGTGACGGCGACGTTCGCGATCGGCGGTGCGATGGCCGGCGTGGCGGCGGCGCTGTATGTGCTGCGGTTCGAGGAGACCTTCTTCATGGTGGGTTTCCTGTTGGGCATCAAGGCGTTCACGGCGGCGGTGCTGGGCGGTATCGGCAACATCCGGGGCGCGTTGACCGGCGGCTTCGTGCTGGGGCTGCTGGAGATGTACGGCTCGATGGTGTTCGGTTCCGCCTGGAAGGACGTGGTCGCGTTCGTGATCTTGATCCTGGTCCTGATGTTCCGTCCCACCGGCATTCTCGGTGAATCTCTTCAGCAGGCGCGCGCATGAGCAGCAACGGCATCAGCAAGAGCGTGAGCAACGGCATCGGCAACGGCAAGGCGGCCGTTGGGCGGCTTGTGGAGTGGCCGCGTGAGTGGTGGGCCACGGCGCCGGGGTATGCCCGGTGGACGGTGTATCTGCTGCTGATCGCGGGTGCGCTGATCCTGCCGATGGAGCCGATCGGCCGGGTGATGAGTCCGCACTCGGACTGGGCGACGGTGCTGTTCTACCCGATCGGGGTGTTCATCCTGCTGGCGATCGGGCTGAACATCGTGGTGGGCCAGGCCGGGCTGCTGGACCTGGGCTATGTGGCCTTCTTCGCGGTCGGCGGCTACACGATGGCGATCTTCGGGACGAAGTACGGCTGGAACTTCTGGGAGATCCTCATCGTCGGCGTGGTGCTGTCGGCGATCTCGGGGTTGATCCTGGGGGCTCCGACGCTGCGGCTGCGCGGGGACTATCTGGCGATCGTGACGCTGGGGTTCGGTGAGATCGTCCGGATCACCGCCAACAACAGCGAGTACGTCAACGGCCCGCGGGGGATCGCGGGGATTCCGCACCCGCCGTCGCTGTCGGAGGTGGAGATCTTCGGGGTTCAGCCGCTGAAGTACGGGGTGCTGGACCCGCGGCCGTACTACTACCTGCTGGTGGCGCTGATCGTGCTGACGATCATCTTCGCCAAGCGGCTGGAGAAGAGCCGGGTGGGCCGGGCGTGGGCGGCGATCCGGGAGGATGAGGACGCCGCGGAGCTGATGGGCGTGCCCACGTTCCGGTTCAAGCTGGCGGCGTTCGCGATCGGCGCGGCGATCGGCGGTGCGACGGGAGTGGTGTGGGCCTCCAAGGTGATCTCCATCATTCCCAACAACTTCCCGTTCATCCTGTCGGCGACGATCCTGGCGGCGGTGGTGCTGGGCGGTTCGGGCAACATCCCGGGCGTGATGCTGGGGGCGTTCCTGGTGGCGTGGCTGCCGGAGCGGTTCCGGGGCCTGGAGGACTACCGGGTGCTGATCTTCGGTGCGGCGCTGGTGGCGATGATGGCGCTGCGGCCGGAGGGGATCTTGCCGTCCAGGCAGCGTAAGGCGGAGCTGGCCGAGGGCACCGGCGGCATGGGGAGCATGGGCGCGGAGGTGCCCACCGCTTCCGGGGCCGGTGCCGCGGACACGGACCAGGTCGAGGTGAGCAAGTGAGCGAGGAGAAGGCCGCCGGGGCGGCCGGGGTCTCCGCGCCTGCCGGGCGGGAAGCGCAGCCGGTTCTGCAGATGCAGTCGGTCACCATGCGGTTCGGCGGCGTGGTGGCGATCAACGGGCTGGATCTGACGGTCCGCGAGGGTGAGATCTTCGCGTTGATCGGCCCGAACGGGGCGGGGAAGACCACCGTGTTCAATGTGATCACGGGGGTGTACCGGCCCACGGAGGGCCAGGTGCTGCTGCGCGGTGAGCGGATCAACGGCAGGAAGCGGTTCGCGATCACCAAGCGGGGCGTGGCCCGGACGTTCCAGAACATCCGGCTGTTCCACAACATGACCGTCCTGGAGAACGTGCTGGTGGGGGCGGACGCCCACCACAAGACGGGCTTCATGGGGGCGGCGCTGGGGCTGCCGTGGCATCGGCGTGAGGAGCGCGAGGGCCGGGCCAAGGCTCGCGAGCTGCTGGAGTTCGTGGGCGTGGCGCACCGGATGGACGAGCCGGCCAAGAACCTGCCCTACGGTGATCAGCGGCGGCTGGAGATCGCGCGGGCGCTGGCGACCGATCCGCGGCTGCTGTTGCTGGACGAGCCGGCGGCGGGCATGAACCCGGCGGAGAAGGTGCGGCTGCAGGAGCTGATCGGCCGGATCCGGGATTCGGGACGGACGGTGCTGCTCATCGAGCACGACATGAGCCTGGTCATGGGGATCAGCGATCGGGTCGCGGTGCTGGACTTCGGGCAGAAGATCGCCGAGGGCCTGCCGCAGGACGTGCAGCGCGATCCCAAGGTCATCGAGGCGTACCTGGGGGCTCCGGCCGATGCTTCTTGAGGTCTGTGACATTCACGTCCACTACGGCAAGATCGCTGCGCTCAAGGGCGTGTCCCTGCAGGTGGAGCAGGGCGAGATCGTCACCTTGATCGGGGCGAACGGGGCGGGCAAGACCACCACGCTCAAGACGATCTCGGGGTTGCGTCCGCTGTCGCGGGGCCGGGTGCTGTTCGAGGGCCGGGACATCAGCCGGATGCCGGGGCACAAGCGGGTGCTGGCCGGGATCGGGCAGGCCCCGGAGGGCCGCGGGGTGTTCCCGGGCATGACGGTCGAGGAGAACCTCCTGATGGGCGCCTATGCCCGCAAGGGGGATCTGTCCAAGGACCTGGCCGAGGTGTATGAGCTGTTCCCCCGGCTGGCCGAGCGCAAGAAGCAGCCCGGGGGGACGATGTCGGGCGGCGAGCAGCAGATGCTGGCGATCGGGCGGGCGTTGATGGCCCGGCCGAAGGTGCTGCTGCTGGATGAGCCGTCGATGGGGCTGGCGCCGATGCTGATCCGGCAGATCTTCGAGATCATCAAGGAGATCAACCGGCGGGGCACGACGGTGCTGGTGGTGGAGCAGAACGCCCAGCAGGCGCTGCAGCTGGCGGACCGCGCCTACGTCCTGGAGACGGGGCGGGTGGTCAAGAGCGCGCCGGCGGCGCAGCTGCTGGACGACCCGGAGGTCCGGGCCGCTTATCTGGGCGGTGATCTGGACACCGGGGCGCCGACTGCGTCGGAGGGCTGAGCGGATGCGCGGTGGCCGCGGCCGGGGGTCTCCTCGGCCGCGGCCACTGGTGTGTGCGGCTTTCAGGAGGGCAGGGGCAGGTCGGCGTCGGGCGGCCGGCCGGTGAGGGCGGCGGCGCCGCTGACGCGCAGGGCGCGGGGGCGGGCGGTGGCGGGGATGTCGTACCACAGGTCGAATTCGATGCGCATGGCCGAGCCGAGGCGCAGTTCGTCCGGTTGCCGTTTGATGAGCATGGCGTTGTGGTCGGGGGCGTAGACGCGGCCGTGGTCGTCGATGAGGCGTTGCCGGGCGGTGCGGATGCTGACGGTGTTGCGGCCGGTGTTGGCGACGATGACGCGGATGCGCACGAAGCGTCCTTTGGCGGGGATGTCGGCGTGGCTGCCGACCAGTTCCGGCATGCCGGTGGTCAGCCCGATCACGGTGAAGGAGACGTCGCCGGAGGCGGCGTAGGCGGGCTGGACGGCCTGTTCGCCGGGCCGGACGGTGCGCGGCGGGAGGCGGTAGGTGGGGGCGGCGGGCTGCGGCCCGGCGGGGCTCGCCGAGCATGCCGGAAGCAGGGACGCGGCGAGCAGCAGGCCGGCCGCCGGCGCGAGTGGGCGCATGGCGTGACGGTAGGCGGCGCCGTGGGGGTGGTGGGGCGGGTCGCCGTTAATCGCAACCCAACCGCAACCGGGCGGGTACCGGGGCCGCCTTTGGGGCCGTACACCCCTTCCCCGGACGTACGTTGTCTACTCAGCGGCCCCGGCCCCTGTGGGGCAACGCTAGCGACGCATGGGGCCTGCTTGCAAAGGATGTTTTGTTCGCGGTGAGCGGGATGCGGCGGTATCCGCCCGGCGCGGCGGGCCTTTTACGGCCCCGCCCGGCCCGCACGGCTCGGCGGGTCGGTGCCGTGCGGGCCGTTCTTCCGCCGGGTTTTCACTGGGCGGGTGCGTCGCGCAGCATGCAGGTCAGGCGGGCGGTGCAGACCCGCCGGTCCTGATCGTCGGTGATGACGATGTCGTAGGTGGCCAGCGTCCGGCCGCCGTGCACCCGGGTGGCGACGCCGGTGACGTGGCCTTCGGTGACCGACCGGTGGTGGGTGGCGTTGATCTCCACGCCGACCGCGATCCGTCCCGGCCCGGCGTGCAGGGCCGCCCCGGTGGAGCCCAGGGATTCGGCCAGCACGCAGGACGCTCCGCCGTGCAGCAGTCCGTAGGGCTGGGTGTTGCCTTTGACGGGCATCCGTCCCACCACGCGTTCGGCGCTGGCCTCCAGCAGTTCGATGCCCATGGTGGTGCCCAGGTCGCCTCTGGGTATGCCGCCGAACGTCTCGATGAGCCGGTTGCGGTCCTCCCCGCTGATGCCGCCGGGGGTCGCACTGCCCTGGTCGATCACGCATGCCTCCCTCAAAGTGTCGTAACGGAAGGCTAGGCTCAATCCGTGGAGACGACAGCACCGACCCCTGACAACGCCGATCGCGGCGCCGGCGAGGGCGGCCGGCTCCTGCTGCTGGACGGGCATTCCCTGGCCTACCGGGCGTTCTTCGCGCTGCCGGTGGAGAACTTCTCGACCACCGACGGCCAGCCCACCAACGCGGTCTACGGCTTCACGTCGATGCTCATCAACGTGCTGCGCGATGAGCAGCCCACGCACGTGGCGGTGGCCTTCGACCGTTCGGAGCCGACCTTCCGGCACGAGCAGTACGCCGACTACAAGGCGGGCCGGGCCAAGGCGCCCGATGAGTTCCGCAGCCAGGTCAGCTTGATCTTCGAGGTGCTGGACGCGCTGCGCATTCCCCGCCTGTCGGTGCCCGGCTATGAGGCCGACGACATCATCGCCACGCTGGCCTCCCAGGCGTCCGCCCAGGGCATGCAGACGCTGGTGGTCACCGGTGACCGGGACGCCTTCCAGCTGGTGAACGAGCACGTCACGGTGCTGTACCCGGTGCGGGGGGTCTCCGAGCTGGTGCGCTATGACCCGGCGAAGGTCGCCGAGAAGTACGGGGTGCCGCCCGAGCGCTACCGGGAGCTGGCCGCGCTGGTGGGGGAGACCAGCGACAACCTGCCCGGGGTGCCGGGGGTGGGGCCCAAGACCGCCGCCAAGTGGCTGACGCAGTACGGCGACCTGGACGGCCTGGTGCGCAACGCCGACAAGCTCAAGGGCAAGGCGGGCGCGGCGCTGCGCGAGCATCTGCCGCAGGTGCTGCGCAACCACCAGATCAACAAGCTGGACTGCGCGGTCCCGCTGGAGGTGGGGCCGGCGCAGCTGCGGCTGGGGCAGTGGGACCGGGAGGAGATCCACACCCTGTTCGACACCCTGCAGTTCCGGGTGCTGCGGGAACGGCTGTATGCGACGCTGTCGGCGGTGGAGCCGGAGGCCGAGGAGGGTTTCGCGGTCGAGCTGACCCGCCTGGAGCCGGGCGCGCTGGCGGCCTGGCTGGCCGAGCACGCCGGCCGGGCGGGGGAGCGGGTCGGGCTGGCCGTCACCGGCCGCTGGGGCCGCGGCACCGGCGAGGTGGACGCCCTGGCCGTGGCCACCGCCTCCGGGGCGGCCGTCTACGTGGAGCCGGCCGAGCTGGGAGAGGCCGACGAGCGGGCGCTGGCCGAGTGGCTGGCCGACCCGCACCGGCCCAAGGCGATCCACGACGCCAAGGGCCCGATGCTGGCGCTGGCCGCCCGCGGCATGACGCTGGCCGGGGTGACCAGCGACACCGCGTTGGCCGCCTACCTGGCGCTGCCCGGCCAGCGCACCTTCGACCTGGGCGACCTGGTGCTGCGCTACCTGCACAAGGAGCTGCGCGAGCACGCCGAGCCCGGCGGGCAGCTGACCATCGACGGCATCGCCGACGACGACGCCGCCCGGGAGCTGGCGGTGCGGGCCCGTGCCGTGCTGGAGCTGGCCGAGGCGCTGGACCGCGATCTGGAGCGGCGCGGCGCCGCCCGGCTGCTGCACGAGGTGGAGCTGCCGCTGACCGGGGTGCTGGCCGCCATGGAACGGGCCGGCATCGCGGTGGACGTCGACCATTTCATCCAGCTGTCGGCCTCGCTGGGCGGCCAGGCCAAGGACACCGAGCAGCAGGCGCACGCCGCCGTGGGGCACGAGTTCAACCTGGGCTCGCCCAAGCAGGTGCAGCAGGTGCTGTTCGAGGAGCTGGGGCTGCCCAAGACCAAGCGCACCAAGACCGGGTACACCACCGATTCGGAGGCGCTCAACAGCCTGCGGGCCAAAAGCGACCACCCGGTGCTGGAGCACATCCTGCGGTGGCGGGAGGTCGCCAAGCTGAAGAGCATCGTCGACTCCCTGATCCCGATGGCCGCCGAGGACGGCCGCATCCACACCACCTTCAACCAGATGGTCGCCGCCACCGGCCGGCTGTCGTCCACCGACCCGAACCTGCAGAACATCCCGATCCGCACCGCCGAGGGCCGGCAGATCCGGGAGGGGTTCGTGGTCGGGGAGGGGTATGAGTGCCTGCTGACGGCCGACTACAGCCAGATCGAGCTGCGCATCATGGCGCACCTGTCCGGCGATGAGGCGCTGATCGAGGCGTTCACCTCGGGCGCGGACTTCCACACCATCACCGCCTCGCGGGTGTTCGGGCTGCCGCCCGAGCAGATCGACGGGGAGCTGCGGGCCCGGATCAAGGCGATGAACTACGGGCTGGCCTACGGCCTGTCGCCGTTCGGGCTGGCCTCCCAGCTGGGCATCACCCCCGACGAGGCGCGGGTGCTGATGGAGGAGTACTTCCAGCAGTTCGGCGGGGTGCGCGACTACCTGCAGGGGGTGGTCCGCCGGGCCCGGCAGGACGGTTACACCGAGACCATCTTGGGCCGCCGCCGCTACCTGCCCGACCTGACCTCCGACAACCGGCAGCGCCGGGAGATGGCCGAGCGGATGGCGCTCAACGCCCCCATCCAGGGGTCGGCCGCCGACATCATCAAGGTCGCCTCGCTGCGGGTCGACCGGGCCCTGCGGGAACGCGGCCTGGCCTCCCGGATGCTGCTGCAGGTCCACGACGAGCTGGTCTTCGAGGTCGCCCCCGGGGAGCTGGAAGAGCTCAAGGAACTGGTCAGGGAGCAGATGACGGGCGCCTATGAGCTGCGCGCCCCGCTGGAGGTCGCCATGGGCACCGGCCGCACCTGGCAGCAGGCCGGCCACTGACCCCGCCGTGCCCGCCGCCCGGCCGGTGCCGTGGCCGCCCGGCGCGGTGCGCCTTTGCGACGCGCCGCCTGCGGCCGGGGCGAGTGCCCTGGCCGCCGAGGCGGGTGCGGTGCCCCGGCGGGGCGTGGGGCCGCGTGCCGGCAACGGTTCCGTGACGGGGCGGGACGCATCCGCGGGCCGGGCGGGGGTTTACCGGGGTGTTAGCCGATTGTGCTCGGGTGTGCGCTACCGGCGGGGCCGGGACGGGCCCTACGCTGGGGCCGACCCCTTCGGTGATCGACGGGAGGGCCGTGCCACCCCTGCACAAGCTCGCCGGTGTAGTGATCGTCTTGGCGGTGATCGTGGGGCTGGTCGCCCCGGACGCCGGAGGACAGGGCGCCGCCGAAGGGAGGACGGCGGGTGCGCCCGGCCCTTCGGCGCCGGCCGTCTCCCCGGCGGGGAGCGGGCGGCCGCGGCAGGCGGCGCGGACCGCCGCCACACCGGAGCCCGCCGCCTCCGAGCCCACCCCCGAGCCCACCATCGGGCCGGCCTCGGCCACCGCGCGGCAGGTGCGCGCCAACGAGCTGGGACAGATCCCGGTGATCATGTATCACCGGATCGTCGCCAAGGAGACCACCTCGCTGGACCGCACTCTCGGTGAGTTCCGCAAGGAGCTGACCCGGCTGGCGGAGGAGGGGTATGTGCCCATCACCGCCGCCGAGTTCGCCCGGGGGTGGATCGACGTGCCGGCCGGGCGGCACCCGGTGGTGCTGACCTTCGACGACGGATCCCCCACCCACTTCGCCTTGGACGAGCAGGGCGTCCCCAAGCCGGACACCGCGGTCGGCGTCCTGCTGGAGGTGGCCCGGCGGTACCCGCACTTTCGGCCGGTGGCCACCTTCTACGTCAACGACGACCCGTTCGGGCTGGGGGAGCGGGCGCCCGAAGGGATGCGCTGGCTGGTGGAGCACGGGTTCGAGATCGGCAACCACACCCTCAGCCACGCCGATCTGTCGCGGCTGCCGAAGGAGGGGGTCCAGCGGGAGATCGGCGAGGTCGAGGCGAAGATCACGGCGCTCACCGGCGCTCCCTCCGCCACGCTGGCCTACCCGTTCGGCGCCCGGCCCCGCAAGACGTCATGGGCGCGTTCCAAGCCGGGAAGCTACTCTTTCCGGGGAATCTTCCTGGCGGGGTGGCGGCCGTCACTATCGCCCTTCCATGCCGACTTCGACCCCGACGCGATCATGCGGATCCGCTCCGAAGGTAAAATCGCGGAAAACGATTGCCGTCGCTACTGCTCGCAGGCCTGGCTGGACTGGCTGGCCGACAACCCCGACGAGCGGTACGTCTCCGACGGTGACCCGGGCACGGTGGCCTTCCCGGAAGGTAAAACCCCGGATTTGGCAGCCCGGTATCGTAGATACGGCCGGTCCTACTAGACTGGCCTACAAATCTTGCTAGAGGGGGGGTCTGTCGCCCGCGCGCAGGGCCGTATCCCACGATTGACCGTCGTGGCTGCGTCCCATATGCTGATCGCTGCGCTGTGGGCCTGCGCGTGCTTCAGACAGAGCAGGCTCGCGCTCGGTCAGGTCGACATCGGTATTTCAGGCGGACCTCCGCCGTCTCCGGTTTTGGCAGGGACGAAAAAGGGCCCTCTGCGCTGCACAGACGAACGATTCATGTCCGTATCCGGAGCCAGCCCACACATGACGAGCAGCACCGACACCTCGACCACCACTCCTCAGGTAGCGGTCAACGACATTGGCTCGGCAGAGGAGTTCCTCGCCGCGATCGACGAAACGATCAAGTACTTCAACGACGGCGACATTGTCGAGGGCACTGTCGTCAAGGTCGACCGAGACGAGGTCTTGCTCGACATCGGCTACAAGACCGAGGGGGTCATCCCCTCCCGGGAGCTGTCGATCAAGCACGACGTCGACCCCCATGAGGTCGTCAAGGTCGGCGACCACGTCGAGGCCCTTGTCCTGCAGAAGGAGGACAAGGAGGGCCGGCTGATCCTGTCCAAGAAGCGCGCCCAGTACGAGCGCGCCTGGGGCACGATCGAGAAAATCAAGGAAGAGGACGGGATCGTCACCGGGACGGTCATCGAAGTCGTCAAGGGCGGCCTGATCCTCGACATCGGCCTGCGCGGCTTCCTGCCCGCCTCGCTGGTGGAGATGCGCCGCGTGCGCGACCTGCAGCCGTACGTCGGCCGCGAGCTCGAAGCCAAGATCATCGAGCTGGACAAGAACCGCAACAACGTGGTGCTGTCTCGGCGCGCCTGGCTGGAGCAGACCCAAAGCGAGGTCCGCCAGACCTTCCTCAACACCCTGCAGAAGGGCCAGGTCCGCAAGGGCGTGGTCTCCTCCATCGTCAACTTCGGTGCGTTCGTCGACCTGGGCGGCGTGGACGGCCTGGTGCACGTCTCCGAGCTGTCCTGGAAGCACATCGACCACCCCTCCGAGGTCGTCGAGGTGGGCCAGGAGGTCACCGTCGAGGTCCTCGACGTCGACATGGAGCGCGAGCGGGTGTCGCTGTCGCTGAAGGCGACCCAGGAGGACCCCTGGCAGCAGTTCGCCCGCACCCACCAGATCGGCCAGGTCGTGCCGGGCCGGGTCACCAAGCTGGTGCCGTTCGGCGCGTTCGTCCGCGTCGAGGAGGGCATCGAGGGCCTGGTGCACATCTCCGAGCTGGCCGAGCGCCACGTGGAGATCCCCGAGCAGGTCGTGCAGGTCGGCGACGAGATCTTCGTCAAGATCATCGACATCGACCTGGACCGGCGCCGCATCAGCCTGTCGCTCAAGCAGGCCAACGAGACCGCCCTCGGTGTCGACGAGGAGAACTTCGACCCGACCCTCTACGGCATGCCGGCCGAGTACGACGAGCACGGCAACTACAAGTACCCCGAGGGCTTCGACCCGGAGACCGGCGAGTGGCTGCCCGGTTACGAGGAGCAGCGCGAGGCCTGGGAGCGGCAGTACGCCGAGGCCCGCCAGCGCTACGAGGCCCACCGCCGCCAGATCGAGGAGGCCCGCCGGGCCGAGGCCGAGGCCGCCGGCGCCCTGGAGGGCGACACCTCCTACTCCGGCGGCGAGGCCGACTCCGGCGGCGCCCTGGCCTCCGACGAGGCCCTGGCCGCGCTCCGCGAGAAGCTGTCGGGCGGTCAGTGACCTCCGCCGCCGCGGCGCTTTGACCGCCGCGGCGTGAACCACGACGCCTGTGTCCCCGGCCCCAAGGCCGGGGACACCGCGTTCTCGCCCCCGTGGTGGACGTCGCCGCCCACCGCCCCCAGGCATCGGCGTTGCTCCGCCGCCCCGGGAGGCGCGGACCGGGCGGCATCGCGGTCGTGCGGCCGGTGCGGGAGGCGGTGACCACCGCTCCGGCGGTGCCGCCGGCCCGCCGGGAGCCGAGGGCGGCGCCGCCACGGGGGTGCCGCGGCCCGAGAGAACGTCCCGGACCGGTGTTCGCCGGCTGAGCGGAGCCGGTGCGAAGACGGCGTCTTTTGACGGCCGCACCGAATGCACATTTCTGGAAAACCCCGCCGGGCGAGGGGCCGTGTCGGTCGATCGCCGGTCGGTGTGCGATGACATAATGACCATGGCCGGACGACGGTCCTCACGCTGGGGCCGCTCTCCGGCCGTGGTCGTTTTTTCCTGCGGCTTTCGTGGCCGGAGCAGGCACGACCCCGCCGAACCTCCCGCAGTCAGGAAGCGACGTCACGTGACCACCACCCATCCTGGAACCAGGCACCAGGACGCGCCGGCGATCGTCCCCCAAGGACCGGCGCGGCTGACGCTGATCGCGATCACGGTCGCGGTGCTCGCCCAGGTCCTGCGCCTGTCGGCACCGCAGTTCGACCATCTGGCCGGCTCGCTCGGCAACGCGGCCGCCGTCGCCGTGATCTCGGCGGTCTTCCTGGCCGGCATGGCCGCCCCGGCGCTGCGCGCCGCGACCGGCCCGGCCGGGCTGCTGCTGACCGGCGTCGGCGGGCTGCTGGCGGTGCGGCTGCTGGCGCAGCTGCTGTCCCCGCAGCTGTGGCTGGCGCTGCTCGGCACCGCCATCGGCATGATCGCCGTGGTGGCGCTGTATGAGGCGGCGCGGGGCCTGTCGGGGGTGGGGTTCGCCACCGCCACGGTGGCCGGGCTCGGCGCCGACACCACGCTGCGCATGGCGTTCGGCACCTGGGACCCGGTGTGGCGCTCCGGCCTCGCCGAGTGGGCGCTGTGCCTGCTGGTGGTCGGCCTGGGCGGCGCCGCCCTGGCCCGCGAGCTGCGCTCGGGCCCGGTGGCCGCGCCCGGCATCTCCTGGCGGGACGCCCTGGGCGCGGCGGCCTTCGGGCCGTTTTTGGCGCTGCAGATCCTGGTGCTGTCCAGCCCGGCGTTCGTGGCCTCCTCCGGCTGGCAGTCGCTGACCGTCGCGCACCTGGCCGTGGCCACCGGCCAGGGCCTGGCGCTGGCGTTCCTGGCCTCCGGGCTGGCGGTGCGGGCGGTGCCCGGCGGGGTGTGCGTGCTGGGCGGGACGGTGCTGGGCGTGGGCGTCGGCGCCGTCGCCGGGGCCTATGCGATCTCCGGGACGGTCGTCGTCGGCATCGTGATCTGCGGCCAGGTGCTGGCGGCCTGGCTGCTGGCGGTGGCCTGCCGCGCCCCGCTGCGCCGCGCCGGGCAGGGCGGCCCGGTGTGGCGGATCGACGTCGGCGCGGCGCTCGGCGGGTTCCTCATCGCGGCGGTGCTGCTGCCCTACCAGCTCAGCGCGGTCGGGGCGCTGCCGTTCCCCAACAACGTGCTGCCCGGCCTGGCCGGCATCGGGCTGGGCGCGCTGGCCGCCATCGCCGCCGCCCGCGGCGGGCCGCTGCCGGCGCGGGCGCCGCTGCGGGCGCTGGTCGGCGGGGCCGCGGCGTTGGTGCTGCTGGCGGGCACGCTGCTGTTCACCGTCACCAACCCCAAGGCCGAGCCGCGGGCCGCCGACCCCGCCAGGCTGCGGGTGCTGACCTACAACATCCACCACGGCGTCAACGCCGCGGGGAAGCTGGACTTGGACGCGCTGGCCGCCGTCATCGAGCGGCAGCGCGCCGATGTGGTGCTGCTGCAGGAGGTCGGGCGCGGCTCCCTGGTGTCGGGCACCACCGATGTGGGCGTGTGGCTGTCGCGCCGGCTCGGCATGCACCTGATCTGGGGTCCGGCCGCCGACGGGCAGTTCGGCAACGCCATCTTGACCTCCCGCCGGGTGCTGTCGTCGGGCAGCGCCCGCATGCCCAAGGGCGACTGGTCCCAGATCCGCGGCTACGTGTGGGCCCGCCTGGACGTCGGCGGCCGGCCCGTCTACGTGTGGTCCACGCACCTGGACGGCGGTGCCGATCGGGCCGCGGCCCGGCAGCGGGAGATCGCGGCGCTGCTGCGCGCCTGGGGCGGCGCCCCCCGCACGATCATCGGCGGCGACATGAACAGCGAGCCCGGCAGCGCGGAGATGAGCCGTTTCCTGGACGGCACCGGGCTGCGCGCCTCGGCGCTGGGCGACTACGCGCCCACCACCCCCGCCGGCAAGAAGGTCGACTGGATTCTCGGCACCGACGACCTGGTCTTCTCCGACCACGGAGTGCACCCGTCCAAGACCTCCGACCACTATCCGGTGGCGGTGACCGTCCGGATCGGGCAGTGACCGGCCGCCGGTGAGCACGGGACGGCCGGCGGGAGGGGACGCGGCGATGGACGCCCGGCAGGTGCGCATCCTGCCGGCCACCGAGCAGGACGCCGGGGAGATCCTCACCGTGCAGCGGGCCGCCTACCTGGCGGAGGCGCAGCTGTACGGCGACCCGTTCCTGCCGCCGCTGGTGGAGACCTGCCGGCAGGTGCGCGAGGCGCTGCGCGGCGACGGGCTGGCGCTGAAGGCGATGCTGGGGACTCGCCTGGTGGGGGCGGTGCGCGCCCGTTTCAGCGGCCGCACCTGCCTGATCGGCCGGCTGGCGGTGGCCCCGGACGTGCAGGGCCGCGGCATCGGCCGCCGGCTCATCGGCGCAGTGGAGGAGCGGGCCGCCGGCCGGGCCGACGAGTGCGTGCTGGTCACCGGGCATCTCAGCGAGGGCAACCTGCGGCTGGGGCGGAGGCTGGGCTACCGCGAGGGGCGCCGGGAACGGGTCGCCGCCCACCTGACGTTCGTTCACCTGCGCAAACCGCTCCCACCGCCCGCTTGAGCCCGATGCACCCCGATCCGGGGCGAAGGGGAGGGCACCGGCTAGGCTCGGGCCGTGTTGCGAGTGGGATTGACCGGTGGAATCGGTTCCGGCAAAAGCGAGGTGTCGGCGCGGCTGGCGGCCCGTGGCGCGCTCATCATCGACGCCGACAAGATCGCCCGTGAGGTGGTGGCGCCGGGCACCCCGGGCCTGGCCGCCGTGGTGGCCGAGTTCGGCGAGGAAGTGCTGCTGCCGGACGGCTCCATGGACCGGGAGAAGGTCGGTTCGATCGTGTTCGCCGACGCCGAGCGCCGCGCCGCCCTCAACGCGATCGTCCACCCCCTGGTGGGGCAGCGCATGGAGGAGCTCGTGGCGGCCGCCCCCCGGGACGCCATCGTGGTCTATGACGTCCCGCTGCTGGTGGAAAACGGCCTGGCGGAGATGTACGACGTGGTCGTGGTGGTGGACGTGCCGGTGCAGACCCAGATCGAGCGGCTCACCACCCGGCGCGGCATGAGCGAGTCCGACGCCCGGGCGCGGATCGCGGCGCAGGCCTCCCGGGAGCAGCGGCTGGCGGTCGCCGACCACGTCATCGACAACTCCGGGACGCTGCAGGAGCTGGAGGAGCGGGTCGAGGCGCTGTGGGCGGAGCTGACCGAGCGGGCCGCGGCGTCCTGAACCGGCCGCCGAAAAACAGGTGCCGGGAGGCCCCGGAATGAGATATATCGGGTCTTGGTTCGCTTAGGGTCGCTTCATGTTCAGGGGTCCGGGGACGGCGATGGAGCCGAAGAGAAGATCACGGATGCTGGACGTCTCACTGGCGATCGGTTCCGCGGTCATCGATGCGGCGCTGATGCAGGCCGCCGGGCTGAACACCTCCTGGACTCCCCGCTGGGCGGCGCTCGCCGCGGCCGTCCTGCTCGGCCTGGCCCTGGTGGTGCGCCGCCACCGCCCGGTCGCCCTGGCCGGCGTCGTGGTCGCCGCCGGGGCGCTCACCGGGGCGGGCGCCGTCTCCGGCCTCATCGCGCTGTACTCGCTGGGCGCCTACGCCTCCTCCCGGCGGGCCGTGATCTGCCTTGCGGCGGCGGCGATCGCGGCGTTCACCCTGCAGCCGGAGCCGGGGCTGCGGCATGAGGAGCCGCTGTGGCTGCGCCTGGCCGTCGCCGCCGTCTTCGTCGCGCCGCCGGTGCTGCTGGGCCTGTACATGGGCACCCGCAAGCAGCTCATCGCCTCGCTGCAGGAACGCACCCGGCGGCTGGAACGCGAACGGACCCTGCTGGCCGAGCGCGCCCGGGTGGAGGAACGCGCCCGCATCGCCCGGGAGATGCACGATGTGGTGGCCAACCGGGTCAGCGTCATGGTGGTGCACGCCTCGGCGCTGAAGGCGATCGCCGCCCGCGACCCCGAGCGCGCCGCCGAGACCGCCGCCGTCATCGCCGACATGGGCCGGCAGGCGCTGGAGGAGCTGCGCCAGGTGATCGGGGTGCTGCGGCTGGGAGAGACCAGCGGCCCGCAGCCCACGCCCACCCTGGAGGACTTCCGCCGGCTGGTGGACCAGTCCGGGGCGGCCGGGCTGAAGGTCAGCCTGACCACGGAGATCGAGGACGGGACGCTGCCGCCGGAGGTGGCCCGCACCGCCTACCGGGTGCTCCAGGAGGCGCTCACCAACGTCCACAAGCACGCCGGCGGCGCCGACACCTGCGTGCGGATCCGGCAGATGCCGGACGTCATCGAGATGGCGGTGGAGAACGAGCCGGGCGACGAGCCCGGCCACGCCCTGCCCGGCGGCGGCAACGGCCTGGTGGGGCTGCGGGAGCGGGTCACCGCGCTGGGCGGCTCCCTGGAGGCCGGGCCGCGGCCGGGAGGGGGGTTCGCCGTCCACGCCCGCATCCCGCTGCCCGCCGTCTCCTGAAGGCCGCCGTCCCGCCGGCCGCCCCCCATGGGCGGAAGTGGACGGAAACGTCACACCGGCTGCGTACAGTGGGGCACGTGGGCGCGAGCCGTCCCCCGCCCGTTCGGCTCGCGCACGGGGGGCCGGGGGCCGTCCCCGCAGGAACGGGACCAGGGAGGAACGACGTGCGGCCTGTCACCGATCTGCAGCGCAAGGACGCGCCCTTCAAGGTCGTCACGGACATGACGCCCTCGGGCGACCAGCCGCAGGCCATCGCCGAACTGGAGGCGCGGATCCGGCGCGGCGACCGCGACGTGGTGCTGCTGGGCGCCACCGGCACCGGCAAGACCGCCACGGTGGCCTGGCTGATCGAGCGGCTGCAGCGGCCGACGCTGGTGATGCAGCCGAACAAGACGCTGGCCGCCCAGTTCGCCAACGAGCTGCGCCAGATGCTGCCGCACAACGCCGTCGAGTACTTCGTGTCGTACTACGACTACTACCAGCCCGAGGCCTACGTCCCCCAGACCGACACCTACATCGAAAAGGACTCCTCCATCAACGAGGAGGTCGAGCGGCTGCGGCACTCGGCCACCAACTCGCTGCTGACCCGCCGCGACACCGTGGTGGTCGCCTCGGTCTCCTGCATCTACGGCCTGGGCACCCCGCAGGAGTACGTCGACCGCATGGTGACGCTGCGCGTCGGCATGGAGATCGACCGGGACGCGCTGCTGCGCAAGCTGGTCGACATGCACTACACCCGCAACGACGTGGCCTTCACCCGGGGCACCTTCCGGGTCCGCGGCGACACCGTGGAGATCATCCCGCAGTACGAGGAGCTCGCCGTCCGGATCGAGATGTTCGGCGACGAGATCGAGCGGCTGGCCACGCTGCACCCGCTCAACGGGGAGGTGCTCGGCGACAGCGACGAGGTGCACATCTTCCCCGCCTCCCACTACGTGGCCGGCCCGGAGCGGATGGAACGCGCGATCGCCGGGATCGAGGCCGAGCTGGCCGAGCGGCTGGCCGAGCTGGAGGCCCAGGGCAAGCTGCTGGAGGCGCAGCGGCTGCGCATGCGCACCACCCACGACATCGAGATGATGCGGCAGGTCGGCACCTGCTCCGGCATCGAGAACTACTCCCGCCACATCGACGGCCGCGAGCCCGGCAGCCCGCCGCACACCCTGCTGGACTACTTCCCCGAGGACTTCCTGCTGGTCATCGACGAGTCGCACCAGACCGTCCCGCAGATCGGCGCCATGTACGAAGGGGACGCCTCCCGCAAGCGGATGCTGGTCGAGCACGGTTTCCGGCTGCCGTCGGCGCTGGACAACCGCCCGCTGAAGTGGGAGGAGTTCTGCGAGCGCATCGGCCAGACCGTCTACCTGTCGGCCACCCCGGGGCCGTATGAGCTGAGCCGGGTCGGCGGGGACGTGGTCGAGCAGGTCATCCGGCCCACCGGGCTGGTGGATCCGGAGATCGTGGTCAAGCCCACCAAGGGGCAGATCGACGACCTGGTCCACGAGATCCGGCTGCGCGCCGAGCGGGACGAGCGGGTGCTGGTCACCACGCTCACCAAGAAGATGGCCGAGGACCTCACCGACTACCTGCTGGAGCTGGGCATCCGAGTCCGTTACCTGCACAGCGAGGTCGACACGCTGCGGCGCATCGAGCTGCTGCGGGAGCTGCGCAGCGGCGAGTTCGACGTGCTGGTCGGCATCAACCTGCTGCGCGAGGGCCTGGACCTGCCGGAGGTGTCGCTGGTGGCCATCCTGGACGCCGACAAGGAGGGCTTCCTGCGCTCGGAGACCTCCCTGATCCAGACCATCGGCCGGGCCGCCCGCCACGTCTCCGGCCAGGTCCACATGTACGCCGACCAGATCACCCCGTCCATGGCCCGCGCCATCGAGGAGACCAACCGGCGCCGCGCCAAGCAGCAGGCCTACAACGCCGAGCACGGCATCGAGCCCAAGGCGCTGCGCAAGCGCATCGCCGACATCCTCGACTCCCTGGTCCGCGAGGACGCCGACACCCAGACCCTGCTGGGGGACGGACGCCGGCTCAGCCGCGGCAAGGCCCCCGTGCCCGGCCTGGCCCCCCGCACCCGCCAGGCCGGCCGTCACGCCGCCGACCTGGTCGGCGAGCGTCCCCGGGAGGAGCTGGAGTCGCTCATCGAGCAGATGACCGAGCAGATGCACCAGGCCGCCGCGGATCTGCAGTTCGAGCTGGCCGCCCGGCTGCGCGATGAGATCAAAGAGCTCAAGCGCGAGCTGCGCGACATGAAGGAGGCCGGCGTCCACTGAGCCTTTCCCAGCAGGAGGTCTCACCGGGCCGGGACGGCGACCCGGGCGGTGCCCGGGGGCATGAGGCTGCAGGTCACGGCACCGTGCCCGACTGCGGCGCCCCCGTGGGCGATCTGCGGGAGCGGCGGGCGGAGAAAAGCCCGCCGGCCCCTGACGGAGCGCCGCGGGCGCGCCCTCGGGACGTGCAGGCGGAGATGACGGTGCGGACGGCCCGCGAAGAGGAGCTGGCGCTGCTTCCGGAGATCGAACGCAGCGCCGATACGCTCTTTCAGCGCCTGGGCATCGTCTTCCCGCCCGGGCCCACGGTGATCGAGGAGATCGGAGCGGACGCCCGGGTGCTGGTCGCCGGGGAACCGCCCATCGCCTTCGCCGCGGTCATCGAATTGGACGGGCACCCCCATCTGGAGCAGATCGCCGTGGCCGCCGAGTTCACCGGCCGCGGGATCGGCGGGCTGCTGCTGGAACGGGTCATCGCGCAGGCCGCCGGCCCGCTGACGCTGATCACCTTCCGCACGGTGCCGTGGAACGGGCCGTGGTATGCCCGGCACGGTTTCACCGAGCTGCCCGGCGACCGATGGGGACCCCGGCTGCGGGCGCACTGGCAGGCCGAGATCGACGCCGGGTTGCACGCCCTGGGACCCCGGACGGTCATGTGGCGGCGGGGCGGCCGCTGACGGCCGGCCGGTTTTCGGGCGGCGGCCGCTTCGCCGGAGCCCGGCACGCGAATTCCCTGCCGTTGCCGTCGCTTGGCGGCGCCGGTCACCGAGTAAAAGATCACTCCTCCGTCGCGAAGAGAAGATCTTTTTCCGGAAGTCCGGAAAACACTAGGGACGAGGGCCGGCGGCAAGCATATCCGACTTTACCTTTTTAAGAGATATATGGCGTGAGCTTGGGGTTGGGGGCGTTGAGGTCAAGGGCATTGGGGGGAATTGATACATATCAAGTGGTGTGTCGAGCGGGTCACTGCTTGAGGATCGACTAAGCAGTTCGAAACAGCGATGCGGACGGTGGGTCGTATGACGAGCATGACGGTGCATCGGGAGGACGACTTCGCGACCACCGTGCTGCGGCACGGGGATCGCGCAGTGGTCTATGTCTCAGGAGATGTCGACCTGAGCACCGAGGACCATCTGCGACAGGCCCTGCTGTCCCTGATCGGCGAACAGCGGGTGCGTCAGGTGGTCGTGGACCTGCGCGAGATCGGCTTCTTCGGCTCCGACGGACTGCGAGTGCTGGCCCAGGCGCAACTGGCCTCCGAACTCGAAGGGGTCACGCTGACATTGGCCGCGGTGCCGCCGAACGTGCTGCGCATCATGGAGATCACCGGCATGGCGGGCTCGTTCCGCATCCGCAAGCTCGCCCCCACCTGATCGCCCTTCGCCCTCGGCGAGCCCGGCGCCGGGCTCGCCGAGGGCTTTTTCGTGCCCGTGCGCGGGATATGACGGCCGGGGAACGCCGTGGAGGCCCAGGTGGAACGCCTCGGGCCGTCCTTGGCGGCTGCGCTTTTCCGTACGTGGCCTCGGCGCCGGGGACAGAAAGCCCGGCGATGCCGGGCATCGTCCTAGATCGCGGCAACGTCCCCCGGCGGTGCCCGCGTGCTCTCGCTCCCGGTGGAAGCGTGTCGCAAGGGACGCTCTTGAACCAAGGTGAGACGCCGATCTGACGATTTCAGTCAGATCGGTCAGAAGGTCAGTTCGTGGCCGCTGGAACTGAATCTTTTTCAGAATGCCGCGCCCGCAGGCCGGGACGGATGCGCGGCGCCGGGGACGGAGGTGCTGCGGATTTGGGTGGCCCTCAGGGCTCCCGCCTCCTTGGCGCCTGGGGCCGCACTCTGCCGGGGTGCACACCGCCCCTGGTAGAAGGGGGGGCAGGGAGGTGCGACCTGTGCGGCCCTCCGGGCGTCCTCGTGCGACTCTCGGGGTCGTATGACGTGGGCGCGGACGGCTTCCGCCCGGATCACCACTTGTGATCTACAACGTAAAGCCGGGAACCGGTGATGTTGAACAGGCGTCTCTCCTCATGCGAACGGTGAGAAGAGGAGGGGCATGACCGGCCCGGGAACGTGGCTGCGCGGCCTGCGCCGCCGGTTGGGTGAACGGGGAACGGCTCTTGCGGCGCTGCTGGCGTTGGTCTTGCTGGCCATCGGCCCGCTGGTGGCGCTGCCGGCGGTGCGCTGCGAGGTCTTCGGCCTCGGCTGCCGCCGCCCGGCGCCGCAGCCGTCGGCGGCCGAGCCCGCCCGCACCGCCACGCCCCGCCCGCTCACTCCCGTGGAGGCCGCCACCTGGGGTTCCTATGTGGCGCTCGGCGACTCCTACTCGGCGGGGGAGGGCGCCTACGCCACGGCGGCCGACCGGGCGCCGACCAATCGGTGCCGCCGCACCTCGCAGGCCTACTACCACACGATCGCCAAGGAGTTCCGCTTCGCCGGCGGGAGCGCGCTGTGGGCGTGCAGCGGCGCCACCACCCAGCACGTGCTCAAGGGCAAGGCGGGGGAGCCGCCGCAGATCGAGCGGGTCAACGCCGGCACCAGCCTGGTGACCATCAGCGTGGGCGGCAACGACGCGGGGTTCTCCCGGGTGCTGGCGGGCTGCGTGATCCGGGTGCCGTGGAGCCGGGCCTGCCGGGACCAGGGCGGTGAGATCGCCGACCGGCTGGCGGCGCTGCGCCTTTCCCTGGCCGAGGTGCTGGACGCGATCACCGAGCGCGCCCCGCGCGCCCGGGTGATCGTGCTGGGCTATCCGCGTCTGTTCGCCGAGACCGAGGGGGCCGCCGGCGACAATTTGAGCATCGGCGACCAGCAGTGGCTCAACTCCCAGGCCCGGGCCCTCAACGAGGTCATCCGGCAGGTGGCGGCCGACCGCGACCACCAGATCGCCGCGAGCGGGGGAGCCGGCAGCGTGGAGTTCATCGACGCCTACAGCGCTTTCGCCGGGCATGAGGTCGGCACCCCCGACCCCTATGTCAACGGGCTGAAGGTCGATCTGGCGGCGCTGGCGGCCGAGCCCGCCAGCTTCCATCCCACCGCGGGCGGCTACCGGGCCCTGGCCGCCCTGGTCAGCCAGCAGATCAAGGCCGGCCCCGGCCGTCCCCTCCACCAGTACCGGTGAGACGGGACGGCCGGGGCGGGGCCGTCACTCGCTCGACAGGGCGTTGAGGCGTTCGAGGGCCTCGGCGAACTCCTGCATCATGTCGTAGACGACCTGGCGGGCGGGGCGGACGGTGTTCATCAGCCCCACGCACTGCCCGACGAAGTAGTTGGCCAGTTCCCGGGCCCCGGGGTGGCCGCTCTCGGCGACCTTGTTGATCTGCCGCATGGCGCCTTCGGCCAGCACCATCTGCGTCGGCATGCCCAGCGGGCCGGGGCTGTCGGGGCCCTCCCAGGCGTCGGTCCAGGCCGAGCGGAGCTGCCGGGCGGGCTTGCCGGTGCGCGAGCGGGAGCGGATGGTGTCGCGGGAGGTGGCGGCCAGCATCTTCTCCTTGACGTGCGGCGGGGTCTCGGCCTCCTCGGTGGTCAGCCACACCGAGCCGCACCACACCCCGGAGGCGCCCAGCGCCATCGCGGCGGCCATCTGGCGTCCGGTGGCGATGCCGCCGGCGGCCAGCACCGGCACCGGGGCGACGGCGTCCACCACCTCGGGGACCAGCACCATGGTGGAGATCTCGCCGGTGTGCCCGCCGGCCTCGGTGCCCTGGGCGACGATGAGGTCCACTCCGGCGGCCACCTGGCGGCGGGCGTGCTCGACGGTGCCGACCAGGGCGGCGACCGGGACGCCGGCGGACTTGGCCGCCTCCACCATGCGCGGCGGCGGGGTGCCCAGCGCGCTGGCGATCAGCCGGATGGGGTGGGAGAGGGCGACCTCGATGAGGTCGGTGGCGCCCTTCTCGGTGACCTGCTCGCCGACGCCCTTGGCCTTGGAGCGGCGGGCGGCCTCGAAGTCCGGCAGCGGGACCTGGTAGCGGGCGAACAGGTCGCGCAGGAAGTTCCAGTGCTCCTCGGGCACCGCGGCGAGCATGGCGGCCAGCCCGCCGCCGGACTCGCCGGACTTGTCGCCGTTTTTGAGGTCGAGCTTGGCCGGCACCAGCACATCCACCCCGTAGGGCCGGCCGCCGACCTGCCGGTCGATCCAGCGCAGCTCCTCTTCGAGCCGCTCGGGGGAATAGGCGACGGCGCCGAGCACTCCCATCCCGCCGGCGTTGGTGACCGCCGCGACCACGTCGCGGCAGTGACTGAAGGCCAGCAGCGGGAACTCGATGCCGAACATCTCGCAGACCTCGGTACGCATGGCTTGACGCTACTGGACCGAATGTCATTCGGTCCAGTCGGCGCAGGTCGTGAGCCCGCACACTCCCGGGCGGCCGGGCCCGGACATGGGAACGGCCCGTGCCGGGCCGGGCACGGGCCGTGCGGTCGCGGGACGGGGCGCCCCTTCCGCTCAGGCGGGACGGAACAGCAGGTAGGACTCGCCCTCTTCGGGGTGCACGAAGACGGCCCGCAGGGGGAGCCCTTCGCGCAGGGCGGCGGGGTCCACCTCGGTCAGCCGGCCGTGCAGCCAGGGGCCCTCGGCCAGCTCCACCAGCGCCAGATGCACCGGCGGCGGGGTGGTGCCGTCCTCGGCGGGGCGGCCGTGCAGCGTCGTCCAGCTCACCAAGGTCGCCTCACCACTGGCCTCGGCCCAGCTCAGCTCGTTGCCGCCGCACTCGGCGCAGCCGGTCTGGTCGGGGGTCAGCCAGCGGTCGCACGGCTCGCACCGCTTGATCAGCAGCCTGTCCTCGGCGGCGGCGTCGAAGAACGGGTCGGTGCGGCCGTCCTTGCGCAGGATTCCCACGTCCATGGTCAGGCTCCCTTCCGGTGCGGGCTGACGATCAGCGTGGAGTGGTGCTCCAGGATGCCGCCGTTGCCGCTGACCAAGATCACATCGTTCTTGGCGACCTGGCGCTCGCCGCCGTCCCCGCGGGCCTGGATGACCGCCTCCGACAGCGGGGTCATGCCCCACATGTAGTAGGCCGACAGCTGCCCGCCGCCGGTGTTGGTGGGCAGCGCGCCGCCGGGACCCAGCACCCCCGACTCCACGAACGCGCCGCCCTCGCCCTTGGCGCAGAAGCCGTAGTCCTCCAAGGAGACCAGGACGGTGTAGGTGTAGCAGTCGTACAGCTGGCAGATGTCGATGTCCTGGGGGGTGACCCCGGCCATCTTCATGGCGATGGGCCCGGAGATCGCCGCGCCGGTGGTGAGGCCGAAATCACTGTCGCGTTCCATGCGGTGCACCGGGTGGCCCTGGCCCCAGCCCCAGATGTGCACGGGGGGACGCGCCAGGTCGGCGGCCCGGTCGGCGCCGGTCACCACGACGGCGATGGCGCCGTTGGAGACCAGGCAGCAGTCCAGCAGGTGCAGCGGCTCGGCCACCCAGCGGGAGTTCTGGTGATCTTCCAGCGTGATGGGCTCGCGCATCTGCGCCAGCGGGTTCATGGTGGCCCACTGCCGGGTGGCGACCGCGATCGCGCCGAGCTGCTCGCTGGTGGTGCCGTAGCGGGCCATGTGGCGCCGGGCGGCCAGCGCATACAGGGTGTTGACGTCGCGGAAGCCGAGCGCGGAGGTCATGCCGCCGAAGCCGTACCACTCCTTGGCGCTGCGCTTGTAGGCGGCGCCCGCGGACTGCTTGGGCCGCAGCGGCGCGTCGGCGAACACGCAGGCGACGGTGGACGCGGCGCCGCTGATCACCGACATCGCCGCGTACGCCACCATGGCGCCGGCGGTGGCGCCGAAGGACTGCATCACGGTCAGCACCCGCAGGTCGCGCAGCCCCAGCGTGCCGGCCAGCTCGATGCCGGGGGAGCCGCCGAGGCCGTGGCTGACCACCAGCCCGTCCAGGTCCGCCAGGGTCAGCCCGGCGTCGGCGACCGCCCGGCGCACGGCCTCATCGGCCAGCCGGCGCGGGCTGCGCCCGTACACCTTGCCGAGCTCGGTCATGCCGAGCCCGGCGATCGCCGCCCCCTCACCCATGGATCCTCATCACTCCTCCTACCGGGGTGTGTTCTCGGCAGCCCACGGTACCGAATCGTGTTCGGTATATGGCGTGCGCGGGCGGGGCGGGAGCGGATCCGGTGAACCGGGAACGGCTTCGTCCCGCGGCATGGGACGGGACGGCGCCCGGCGCGGCCGTGATCTTCGGTGGATCCGGGAGCGCCCGGATGGGCCGGCCACCGGGCGCCTTCGGTGATCTCGCCCACCTTGCGGCGGCGGTGAACCTCATCGCTTGCGGCCGGGCGGGGACGCCCGCGGCCCGCCGGTCAGCTGCGGGCGAAACGGTCGGTGGCCTCGATGAGGCGGTGCAGGATGCCCGGCTCGTCGTAGGAGTGCCCGGCGTCGTCCACCAGGTGGAACTCCGCCTCCGGCCAGGCCCGGTGCAGGTCCCAGGCGGTGGCCGGCGGCGTGCACACGTCGTAACGGCCCTGCACGATCACCGCCGGGATGTGCCGGATCCGCTCCACGTCGCGCAGCAGCTGGTTTTCCTCAAAGAAGCCGCCGTGGCGGAAGTAGTGGTTTTCGATGCGGGCGAAGGCCACCGCGTAGTCCGGATCACCGAAGTGCTCGACCAGCGAGGGATTGGGACGCAGCGTCAGCGTCCTGGCCTCCCACTGCGCCCAGGCACGGGCCGCCGCCACCCGGACCTGGCGGTCCGGCGACTCCAGGCGCGCCCCGAACGCGGCGATCAGATCGTCCCGCTCTTCTTCGGGAATCGGCTCCACATACTTCTCCCAGGCGTCCGGGAACAGCAGCGAAGCGCCCTCTTGGTAGAACCAGTACAGCTCGAAGGGGCGCAGCATGAACACCCCGCGCAGCACCAGCTCGCTCACCCGCTCCGGGTGCGTCTGCGCGTACGCCAGGGACAGCGCGCTGCCCCACGACCCGCCGAACACCAGCCACCGGTCGATGCCCAGGTGCTCGCGCAGCCGCTCCATGTCGGCGACCAGATGCCAGGTGGTGTTGTGCTCCAGGGAGACCGCCGGGTCGGATGCGTGCGGCCGGCTGCGGCCGCAGTTGCGCTGGTCGAACAGCACGATCCGGTAGGCCTGAGGGTCGAACTGGCGGCGATGATCGGCGGTGCACCCTCCGCCGGGCCCGCCGTGCACCATCACCGCCGGTTTCCCGTCGGGATTGCCGCAGACCTCCCAATAGATCTGATTTCCATCGCCGACGTCCAGCATCCCGGATTCGTGCGGTTCGATCGGCGGGTAGAGGGTGCGTAGCTCCATGGGCAGCGATTGTCTCACCGCTTGCGGCCCGCGTCGGCGCGTCGATGGTCTGTTAACAACGCGTTGAGATCTGGGTTCTCGAACCCAAACAGGGCAAACGCTGAGCCCGACGGCACTAGAGTGCAGGGTGTGAGCGACCTCAACGGATCGGGAGGCCAGCGGCCGGTGCAGGAACTGGGCTCGCCGTGGCCGGTGCTCGGCCCCGACTCAGGACCGCAGCCCGCCGTGCCGGCGCAGGCCGCGGCCGCTGCCGCCGGCCGGCCCGGCGAGCAGCGGGACGCCCAGCCCTGGGACATCGTCGAGCGGCTGCGCCAGATGGCCGATCTCATCGGCGACGCGCTGGCCGCCGGTGAGCGCAAGGTCATGGAGGCCGCCAAGGAGGCCGCCGCCCTCCAGCAGGAGAAGGAGGCCGCCCAGCGGGACGCCGCGGCCGCCTGGGGGGAGGTGCAGCGCGCCCGCGGCCAGGCCGAGCAGGCCGACCGCCGGGCCGGTGAGGCCGAACGGCGCGCCGCCGAGGCCGAGCATCGTGCCGGTGAGGCCGAGCGGCGGGTCGCCGAGCTGGAGCGGCGGATGGCCGAGGCCGCCAATGAGGCCGCCGCGCAGATCGCCGCGTTGCAGGCCGAGCGGGAGTCCGCCCAGCGCGATGCGGCCGCCGCCTGGAACCAGGCGCAGCAGTCCCGCGCCCAGGCCGAGCAGGCGCTGGCCCAGGCCGAACAGTCCGAACGGCTGGCCGCCGAGGCCGAACGCCGCGCCGAGCAGTCCCGCGCCCAGGCCGAGCAGGCGCTGGCCCAGGCCGAACAGGCCCGCGCCCAGGCCGCCCAGGCCGAACAGGCCCGCATGCAGGCCGAACAGGCCCGTGCCCAGGCCGAGCAGCGGATGGCCGAGGCGGAGAACACCGCCCGCCAGATGATGGCCCAGCGCGACTCGATGCGGGAGGCCCGCGACGAGGCCCACCGCGCCATGGAGGAGGCCGTCGCCGCCCGCCGTTCCGTGGAGGCCGAACGGGACCGCCTCTCTGAGCAGGCCGCCGAGCTGTCGCGGGCGCTGGAGAGCGCCCACTCGGAGCTGGCCGGCCTGCGCGCCAAGCTCAGCGAGGCGGAGATGGCCGCCGCCAACTTCCAGCACGCCGCCGCGGCGGCGGCCAAGGAGGCCGAGTCCGAGCGGCGGCGCGCCGCCGAGCTGGAGAAAGAACGCCAGCAGGCGCTGGAGGCCGTCCGCGCGGCCGAGCAGCAGCGCGACGCGGCGCTGCAGGCCCAGGCCCGCGCCGACTCGGAGGCCACGCTGGCCCGCGGCCGCGCCGAGCAGGCCGGGCGCGAACGCGACAACGCGGTGGCCGCGATGCGGCAGCTGGCCGCCGAACGCGACGCCATCGCCGAAAAGCTCGCCGAGCGCGACCAGTGGGTCGACCAGCTCGCCCAGGCCGTCACCGAGCAGCGCACCGCCCTGGCGGAGATGTCCCAGGAGCGGGACGCCGCCCGCACCGCCGCCGACCAGGCCCGCACCCTGGTCGACGAGCTGACCCGGCAGCTGCGCACCATCATGCCCAGCGCGGCTCCGCGGGTCTGATCCGCCCGCGCCGGGCGGCCGGCGCCCCGCCTTCCGATCCCGGGTGCCGAGCACGGTGATCCACGCCCCTTGCACCGTCGAATCGGCGTCCGACCAGGGGCGATACCGTCGTTTGCGCGGCCTGGACGCCTTTGCCGTGTGCGTCCCGCCCTGCTCGGTGTTCTCCGGCTGTTATCCTGGTGGCCCGTGGATAAAGCGGCCAAGCCCCGCCTCGCGACGACCACGGGAGCGTCCTACTTGCCATCGGCAGCCACGGGTAGCCAGCGTCCTACCAAACATCTCTTCGTCACCGGCGGTGTCGCCTCCAGCCTCGGCAAGGGACTGACGGCATCCAGCCTCGGGCGGCTTTTGACCCTGCGTGGCCTGAAGGTCACCATGCAGAAGCTGGACCCCTATCTCAACGTCGACCCGGGGACGATGAACCCCTTCCAGCACGGGGAGGTCTTCGTCACCGACGACGGCGCCGAGACCGACCTGGACATCGGGCACTACGAGCGGTTCCTGGACACCGACCTGCACGGGTCGGCCAACGTGACCACCGGCCAGGTGTACTCCAACGTCATCGCCAAGGAGCGGCGCGGGGAGTACCTCGGCGACACCGTCCAGGTCATCCCGCACATCACCAACGAGATCAAAGACCGCATCCGCGGCATGGCCGAGCCCGGCGTGGACGTGGTCATCACCGAGGTCGGCGGCACCGTCGGCGACATCGAGTCACTGCCGTTCCTGGAGGCCGTCCGGCAGATCCGCCACGAGATCGGCCGCGACAACTGCTTCTTTCTGCACGTGTCGCTGCTGCCCTACATCGGCCCGTCCGGGGAGCTGAAGACCAAGCCCACCCAGCACTCGGTGGCCGCGCTGCGCAGCATCGGCATCCAGCCGGACGCGATCGTGTGCCGCTCGGACCGGCCGATCAGCGACGGCCTCAAGCAGAAGATCAGCATGATGTGCGACGTGGACCGCGAGGCGGTGGTCTCGGCGGTGGACGCCGCCAGCATCTACGACATCCCCAAGGTGCTGCACGCCGAGGGCCTGGACGCCTACGTGGTGCGCCGGCTGGGCCTGCCGTTCCGCGACGTGGACTGGAGCGCCTGGGACGAGCTGCTGCGCCGGGTCCACCTGCCGGTCCACGAGGTCACCATCGCCCTGGTCGGCAAGTACATCGACCTGCCCGACGCCTACCTTTCGGTCACCGAGGCGCTGCGGCACGGCGGGTTCGACAACGACGCCCGGGTCAACATCCGCTGGGTCAAAAGCGACGAGTGCGCCACCCCTGAGGGCGCGCAGCGGATGCTGGAGGGCGTGGACGGGGTGCTGATCCCCGGCGGGTTCGGGGTGCGCGGCATCGAAGGCAAGATCGGCGCGGTCCGCCACGCCCGCGAGAACGGCATCCCGCTGCTGGGCATCTGCCTGGGCCTGCAGTGCATGGTGATCGAGGCGGCCCGCTCGCTGGCCGGCCTCACCGACGCCGGCAGCAGCGAGTTCAGCGACGACACCCCGCACCCGGTGATCGCCACCATGGCCGACCAGGTCGATGTGGTCTCCGGCGACCGGGACATGGGCGGCACCATGCGGCTGGGCCTGTACCCGGCCGACCTGGCCGAGGGCTCCCTGGTCCGGGAGCTGTACGGGGCGCCCCGCGCCTCCGAGCGGCACCGCCACCGCTACGAGGTCAACAACCGCTACCGCGAGCAGCTGGAGAAGGCCGGGCTGCGCTTCAGCGGCCTGTCCCCCGACGGCCGCCTGGTGGAGTACGTCGAGCTGCCCCGCGAAGTGCACCCGTTCTTCGTGGGCACCCAGGCGCACCCGGAGTTCCGCTCCCGTCCCACCCGGCCGCACCCGCTGTTCTCCGGGCTGATCGCGGCGGCCATCAAGTACGGCGCGGCCCGCCGTTCCGGCGCCGTCACCACCTCATGAGCGGCGCCGAGGAGGTCCGCGACCGGCCCGAACGCTGGGAGGTGGTCGCCAGCGCCACCTCCTATGCCGGACGGCTGGTGCATGTGCGCAGCGACCAGGTGAAGATGCCGGGCGCCTCGGGCGTGGAGGTCGTCACCAGGGAAGTGGTGGTCCACCCCGGCTCGGTGGCCGTGGTCGCCCTCGATGAGGCCGAGCGGGTACTGCTGATCCGCCAGTACCGCCACCCCGCCGGGCGCCTGCTGTGGGAGCTGCCCGCCGGGCTGCGGGACGTGCCCGGCGAGCCGCTGCGCGACCTGGCCGCCCGGGAGCTGCTGGAGGAGGCCGGGCACCGCGCCGAACGCTGGCACACCCTGGCCGACGTGCTCGTCTCGCCCGGCATCTCCACCGAGCGGTCCCGGATCTTCCTGGCCCGCGACGTCAGCGAGGTGCCCGCCGAGCAGATCGGCTTCCAGCGGGTGCACGAGGAGGCCGACATGCCGGTGGCGTGGGTGCCGCTGGAGGAGGCGGTGGCCAAGGTGCTGGAGGGGCACATCCACAACCAGCTCGCGGTGATCGGGATCTTGGCCGCCCGCGCCGCCCGCGCCGCCGGCTACCGCTGCCTGCGTCCCGCCGACGCCCCCGAGGAGTGAGTCTTTTCCACCAGCCGGCCCGGGGCCGCAGGCGGGGCGCAAAACGCGTCCGGCACCGCATCGCTCCGGGGCACGGCATCGGCTCGACCTGCGGGACGGCGCGGTGAAACGCGCCGATCGGCACGGCCTGCGCGCACAACCGTCCCGGAACCGGCATCATGGGGCGGGTCGGACTATCGGCGGGTGGACGGGAGTGCTGTGCGTGGCGGCTGAGTCCGCGTTGGAGACGGCCGTGAGCCGCTACCTGGCGCACCTGGCCGCAGACCGCGGCCTGGCCGCCAACACCCTCAGCTCCTACCGGCGCGACCTGCGCCGGTATGCGCAGGCGCTGCGCGAGCGGGGCCGGTGCGCCATCGGCGAGGTGACCGAGGCCGACGTGCTGGGCTACCTGGCGGGCCTGCGCGAGGGCGACGCCGCCCACCGGCCGCTGTCGGACCGCTCGGCCGCGCGGGCGGTGGCGGCCGTGCGCGGCCTGCACCGCTTCGCCGTGCGGGAGGGACTGGCCGCCGCCGACCCGGCCGCCGGCGTCCGGCCGCCGGCCTCTCCCAAGCGCCGGCCCAAGGCGATCTCCGTCGCCGAGGTGGAACGGCTGCTGGCGGCCGCCGCCTCCGAGGGCACCCCGCGCGGGCTGCGCGACCGGGCCCTGCTAGAGCTGCTGTACGGGTCGGGGGCGCGCATCTCCGAAGCGGTCGCGCTGGATGTGGACGACCTGGACCTGAAGGCCGGTCTGATCCGCCTGACCGGAAAAGGCGGCCGCGTCCGCCGGGTGCCGGTCGGCGAGCACGCCAGGCGGGCCGTGGAGGCGTACCTGCGGCAGGCCCGTCCGCACCTGGCCAAGGACGGGACCGCAGGGCCTGCGTTGTTCCTGAACGCCCGCGGCGGGCGGCTGTCGCGGCAGGGCGCCTGGATGGTGCTGCGCGCCGCCGCGCAGCGGGCCAGACTGGTGGGGGTGTCCCCGCACACCCTGCGGCACTCCTTCGCCACCCACCTGCTGGACGGCGGTGCCGACGCCGGGGTGGTCCACCAGCTGCTCGGCAATGTCTCCGCCGAGCAGGGCCGGGGCGGGCGAATGTACGCTCTGGTCACTCAAGGGCTGCTCACCGAGGTGCACGCCATGGCCCATCCCCGGGCGCGCGCCGAGGTGTGAAAGCGCGCGCAATCTGCGCTTCAATCGATTCCCCCGGCGCGCGTCGGCTTGAGCCGCCGCGCGCCGTACCCCTAAAGTCCCCGTTTTGGACGGTAACCAGGCCGCCGGGAAGGTTAAAGCCGTGACCAGTACGCCGGAGGCAGCCGGGACCGAGCTCCCGGTCGCCCTGACCGATCCTCGTCAGGCCCTCGGGCCGACAGGGCGGCCCCTGCCCGTGTTCCCCGAGCCCGAGCCGCTGACCGAGCACGGGCCGGCGCGCATCGTGTCGATCTGCAACCAAAAGGGCGGGGTCGGCAAGACCACCACCACCATCAATCTGGGCGCCGCGCTGGCCGAGGTGGGCCGCCGGGTGCTGCTGGTCGACTTCGACCCCCAGGGCGCGCTGTCGGTCGGCCTCGGCAAGGGCGACCCCCGCCAGCTGGAGCTGACGGTCCACAACCTGCTGCTGGAGGACAACGTCAGCTGGGAGGAGGTCGTCCTCGACACCGGCTTTGAGAACATGGACCTGCTGCCCAGCAACATCGACCTGTCGGGGGCCGAGGTCCAGCTCGTCCACGAGGTCGGCCGCGAGTACATCCTGTCCGGGGCGCTCAAGCCGGCCGTCCCCGAGTACGACTACATCCTCATCGACTGCCAGCCGTCGCTGGGGCTGCTGACGGTCAACGCGCTGGCCGCCAGCCATGGCGTGCTGATCCCGCTGGAGTGCGAGTACTTCGCCATGCGGGGCGTGGCGCTGCTGATGGAGACGATCGAGAAGGTGCAGGCCCGGATCAACCCGGAGCTGAAGATCGACGGTGTGCTCGGCACCATGTACGACTCGCGCACCCTGCACACCCGCGAGGTGCTGGAGCGGATCGTGCAGGCCTTCGGCGACCGGGTGTTCCACACCGTGATCAACCGGACGGTGCGCTTCCCCGACGCCACGGTGGCCGGGGAGCCGATCACCTACTTCGATCCCACGTCCATGGGCGCCAACGCCTACCGGGAACTGGCCAAGGAGGTCCTGGCGAGGTGGGCCGAGACCGGTTGATCCCCGCCGGCCCGCCGGCGCGCAGGCCGGTGGGCCGCCGATGCCGGGTCAGTGCCGGTCTTCCATTACGGTGCAGGGTGTGAAGCACGCCGCCGCCCCCGAAACCGGCCCGCCGCGGGCCGCCGAGCAGGCGGACGGGCCGCAGGACGAGCAGCGCGCCGCCGGCTTCCAGGTCCACCTGGACAACTTCGAGGGGCCCTTCGATCTGCTGCTGGCGCTCATCTCCAAGCACAAGCTCGACATCACCGAGGTGGCGCTGCACAAGGTCACCGACGAGTTCATCGCCTACATCCGCTCCCGCGGCCCCGACTGGGACCTGGACCAGGCCAGCCACTTTCTGCTGGTGGCGGCGACGCTGCTGGATTTGAAGGCGGCCCGGCTGCTGCCGTCGGGGGAGGTGGACGACGAGGAGGACCTGGCCCTGCTGGAGGCCCGCGACCTGCTGTTCGCGCGGCTGCTGCAGTACCGCGCCTACAAGGAGGTCGCCAAGGTCCTCGCCGAGCGAATGGCCGAGCAGAGCCGCCGCTATCCCCGCAACGTGCCGCTGGAGCCCCGTTTCGCCAACCTCCTGCCGGAGGTGCTGCTGGGGCTGGGACCGGTGGAGTTCGCCCGGCTGGCCGCCAAGGCGCTGGCGCCCAAGGAACCCCCGCCCGGCGTCCCGGTCGAGCACATCTACCAGCCGAAGGCCAGCGTCGCCGAGCAGGCCGCCATCGTGGTGGCCAAACTGCGCCGGATGCGGCGGGCCACCTTCGCGGTGCTGACCGCCGACTGCCGGGGGACGTTCGAGGTCGTCGCCCGCTTCCTGGCGCTGCTGGAGCTGTACCGGGAGCAGGCGGTCGTCTTCGAGCAGGCCGAGCCGTTCGGGGAGCTGCACGTGGAGTGGACCGGCAGCGACGAGGGCGAGATAGCGGTCGGCGACGACTACGAGGGGACCCCGGACCGCCAGGACGGCCGGGGTGAGAACGGGGACGGAAGATGACCGTGACGACTGACCGGCCGGAGCCGGAGGCCGAGCCGCAGGTGGGGCTGCGGGCCGCCCTCGAGGCGATCCTGCTGGTGGCCGACGAGCCGGTGACCGAGGTCGCGCTGGCGCAGCTGCTGGAGCGGCCCGTGCCGGAGGTCGCCGCCGCCCTGCGGGAGCTGTCGGATGAGTACACCGCCCAGGGGCGCGGGTTCGATCTGCGCCAGGTCGCCGGCGGGTGGCGTTTCTACACCCGCGACACCTGCGCGCCGGTGGTGGAACGTTACGTCACCGACGGCCAGCAGGCCCGCCTGACCACGGCCGCGCTGGAGACGCTGGCCGTGGTCGCCTACCGCCAGCCGGTGAGCCGGGCCAAGGTCTCGGCGATCCGGGGCGTCAACAGCGACGGGGTGATGCGCACCCTCACGTTGCGCGGGCTGATCGAGGAGGCGGGACGGGACCCGGAGACCCAGGCCCACCTGTACCGCACCACCGGCTACTTCCTGGAGCGGCTGGGGCTGCGCAGCCTGGACGAGCTGCCGGAGCTGGCCCCCTACCTGCCCGAAGACCTTCCTGAGGACATCATCGAGGACGGACGCGCATGAACACCGACACCGGCACCGCAGAGCACAAAGAGGGCGTGCGGCTGCAGAAGGTCCTGGCCGAGGCCGGGCTGGGCAGCCGGCGCCAGTGCGAGCGGCTCATCGTCGAAGGCCGGGTCAAGGTCGACGGCGAGGTGGTCTCCTGGCTCGGCGCCAGGGTCGACCCGGCCAAGGCCGTCATCCATGTGGACGGCCTGCGCGTGGAGACCCGCCCGGAGATGCGCTACTACGCCCTCAACAAGCCGCGCGGGGTGGTCAGCACCATGGCCGACGAGCGCGGCCGCAAGTCGCTGGCCGACTATGTGGACGTGCCCGAGCGGCTGTTCCACGTGGGCCGGCTGGACACCGACACCGAAGGGCTGATCCTGCTCACCAACGACGGTGATCTGGCTCACCGCCTCACCCATCCCAGTTTCGGCGTGGAGAAGGTCTACCTGGCCGAGATCGTCGGGCCCATCCGGCGCGACCTGGGGCGGCGGCTGCGCGCCGGCATCGAGCTGGAGGACGGCCTGGCCAAGGCCGACCGTTTCCGCCTGGTCGAGCAGGTCGGCAAGCGGGCCCTGGTGGAGATCACCCTGCACGAGGGGCGCAAGCACATCGTGCGGCGGATGCTCAAGGAGGCCGGGCACCCGGTGCAGAAACTGGCCCGCATCAGGTTCGGCCCGATCAAGCTCGGCCGCTTGAAGCCGGGTAGCCTGCGCGCGTTGACCATCAAGGAGGTCGGCGAGCTGTACCGGGCGGTCGGGTTGTAAGGTCCCGGCGCGGCGTCGCCGGCCCGCGGCGGCACCCCCCGCCGCCGCGACCTTCGGCAGGGAGGAATGACGACAGTGGCGGTACGCGCGATCCGCGGGGCGACCCAGGTGGAGGCCGACGACCGGGAGCAGATCCTGGAGGCGACCACGGAGCTGGTCACCGAGGTGATGCGGCGCAACGGGCTGTCCACCGACGATGTGATCAGTGTGATCTTCACGGCCACCCCCGACCTCACCGCGGAGTTCCCCGCATTGGCCGCCCGCAAGCTCGGCTTCCACGAGGTGCCGCTTCTGTGCGCCACCGAGCTGGACGTGCCGCACGCGCTGCCCCGGGTGATCCGGCTGATGGCCCATGTGGAGACCGACCGGCCCCGCTCCCAGATCCAGCACGTCTACCTGCGCGGGGCTGTCGCGCTGCGGCTCGACATCGCCCAGTAGGCCGCTTGACCCGCCGTTTTCCGGCAGGTCAAAAGCAGGTCGGCGGATTTTCGGCACGGCCGGGGCCGCTACGCTGAGGGCGTGGAGAGCGACCAGGCGATGCGGCGCATCATCATCATCGGAACGGGGCTGATCGGCACCTCCGTGGCGCTGGCGATGCGCGAACGCGGCACCGAGGTGCTGCTGGCCGACCGGGACGCCGCGAGCCTGGAGCTGGCCGTTCAGCTCGGCGCCGGGACGCCGCTGCCGGAGGACGGGCCGGACGAGCCGGCCGACCTGGCCGTGGTGGCCGTGCCGCCGGCGGCCGTGGCGCCGGTGCTGCTGGATGCGCAAAAACGCGGCCTGGCCCACGTCTACACCGACGTGGCCAGCGTCAAGGCGATGCCGCTGCAGGAGGCCGCCGAGCTGGGCTGCGACCTGACCAGCTATGTGGCCGGGCATCCGCTGGCCGGCAGCGAGCGCTCCGGCCCCGCGGCCGCCCGCGCCGACCTGTTCCTGGGCCGCACCTGGGCGCTGTGCCCGGTGGAGGAGACCGATTCCCGAGCCTTGGAGCGGGTCCGGCAGCTGGCCACGGCCTGCGGCGCCCGGACGCTGACCGTGCCGGCCGCCGAGCACGACCGGGCGGTGGCGCTGGTCTCCCACGGCCCGCACGTGGTCTCGGCCGCGATGGCCGCCCGGCTGCGCGGCGCCGACGACGTCGCGCTCAGCCTGGCCGGGCAGGGAGTGCGCGACGTCACCCGGATCGCCGCCGGCGATCCGCGGCTGTGGCTGGGGATTCTGTCGGCCAACGCCGGGCCCGTCGCCGACGTGCTGGAGGAGGTCGCCGCCGACCTGAAGGCCGCCGCCGCGCACCTGCGCGAAGGCGGCGAGCACGCCCTGGAGCGGGTGACGGACCTGCTGGTGCGCGGCAACGCCGGACGGGCGCGCATCCCCGGCAAGCACGGGGGGCGGCAGTCCCGCTACGCGGTCGTCCCGGTCCTCATCCCCGACCGGCCCGGCGAGCTGGCCCTGCTGTTCCAGGCCGCCGGGGTGGCCGGGGTCAACATCGAGGACGTGTCCATCGAGCACTCCCCGGGCCTGGCGGTCGGCGTGGTGGAGCTGTCGGTGGAGCCGGAGGCGGCCCAGCGGCTGGCCGCCGAGCTGCGCGCCCGCGGCTGGTCGGTCCCCGGCTGAGCGCACCCGCCGGCCGCGCCCTGCGGTGTCTGCGGAAGATCCGGCATGCCGGTAGCCTGGGCCGGGGCCCGCGCCTTCTCACCGGCGCCCCGCGATCCTTCACCTCGGCCCCGGCCGCCTCTTGCACCTTGGGAAGGAAGCACCGTGTCGCTCGTCATCGCCATCGACGGACCGTCGGGATCGGGCAAGTCCAGCGCCGCCAAGGGCGTCGCCCGCGCGCTGGGGATGCGCTACCTGGACACCGGCGCCATGTACCGGGCCATGACGTGGTGGATGCTCTCCCAGGGGGTGCCCGTGGAGGACGCCGAGGCCGTCGCCGCGCGGGCCGGCGAGCCGGTGCTGGAGTGCGGCACCGACCCCGACGCCCCGACGATCTCGGTGAACGGCACCGACGTGTCGGGCCCGATCCGCACCCGCGAGGTCACCAACGCCGTCAGCGCGGTCAGCGCGGTGCCGGCGGTGCGCGAGCGGCTGGTGGCGCTGCAGCGGGAGATCATCGGCGATGGGGGGATCGTGGTCGAGGGCCGGGACATCGGCACCGTGGTGGCGCCCGACGCCCCCGTCAAGGTCTTCCTGACCGCCAGCGAGGAGGCCCGGGCGCAGCGGCGGGCCAGGGACCTGGCCGCCGACCCCGCGGTGACCGTGGAGCTGACCCAGGCCGAGCAGGCCCGCCGGGACCGGCTGGACTCCACCCGCAAGACATCCCCGCTGACCAAGGCCGACGACGCCTGCGAGATCGACTCCACCGACCTGACGTTGGAGGAGGTCATCGAGACGGTGGTGCGTCTGGCCAAGGAGCACGCCGCCACGGGGTGACCGATGGCGACGCCGTCCCGGGCGGGACGGCGGGAAGGCCCGGCACGCCGGCCGGGCGGGCCGCAGGCTCCGAGCAGGCCGTCCGCGGAGCACGTGGTACGGCAGGACGGCCACGAAGCGGAGTAGCAGTGAGTGAGCACGACGTTTACCAGTCCGTAGCGGAGGCCGCCGGCGACGGCGTGCGCCAGGATCGGGTGCCGCCGGTGGTGGCCGTGGTCGGGCGTCCCAACGTGGGCAAGTCCACCCTGGTGAACCGGATCCTGGGACGCCGGGAAGCGGTCGTGGAGGACGTCCCGGGGGTGACCCGGGACCGGGTCTCCTATGAGGCCGACTGGAGCGGGCGGCGGCTGACGATCGTGGACACCGGCGGCTGGCTGCCGGACGCCACCGGGCTGGCCGCGGCCGTCGCCGAGCAGGCCCGGCTGGCGGTGGAGCTGGCCGATGTGGTGCTGTTCGTGGTGGACGCCACGGTCGGCGCCACCGACGTGGACGAGGCCGTGGTGGACATCCTGCGCCGCTCCGGCAAGCCGGTGCTGCTGGTGGCCAACAAGGTCGATGACGCGGCCACCGAGCTGGACGCGGCGGCGCTGTGGTCGCTGGGCATCGGGGAGCCGCACCCGGTCAGCGCCCTGCACGGCCGCGGCAGCGGCGACCTGCTGGACGCGGTGCTGGCCGCGCTGCCCGAGCCGCCCCCGCCCACCGAGGACGCCGCCGGCGGCGGCCCGCGCCGGGTGGCCCTGCTGGGCCGTCCCAACGTGGGCAAGTCCAGCCTGCTCAACAAGCTGGCCGGGGAGAACCGCGTGGTGGTCGACGACGTCGCCGGCACCACGCGCGACCCGGTGGACGAGCTGATCGAGCTGGGCGGGCGGACCTGGCGGTTCATCGACACCGCCGGGATCCGGCGCCGCTACCGGGAGAGCCAGGGCGCCGACTTCTACGCCACGCTGCGCACCCAGTCGGCGCTGGAGCGCGCCGAGGTGGCGGTGGTGCTCATCGACGCCTCCCAGCCGCTGGCCGAACAGGACCTGCGGATCATCTCCATGGTGATCGAGGCCGGCCGGGCGCTGGTGATCGCCTACAACAAGTGGGATCTGCTGGATGAGGAGCGCCGCCACTACCTGGAGCGGGAGATCGACCGGCAGTTGCACAACGCCCGCTGGGCGCCGCGGGTGAACATCTCCGCGCTGACCGGCCGGCATGTGGACAAGCTGGTGCCGGCGCTGGACACCGCGCTGGCCGGGTGGGGCTCGCGGGTGCCCACCGCCAAGCTGAACCAGTTCTTCTCCGCCCTGGTGGCCGCCCACCCGCACCCGGTCCGCGGCGGCAAGCAGCCCAAGATCCTCTTCGCCACCCAGGCCGATGTCCGCCCGCCCCGGTTCGTGCTGTTCACCACCGGGTTCCTGGAGGAGAGCTACCGGCGGTTCATCGAACGGCGGCTGCGCGAGGAGTTCGGCTTCGCCGGCACCCCCATCGACATCACCATGCGGATCCGGGAGCGGCGCTCGTCCCGGCGGAAGTGAACGGCGCCCGGCGCAGGGCTTCCCGGCGCCGGGCGGTTCTCCTATCGTGGGCGCAAAGCGAGAACGCGTTCTACTTTGCCGTCAGGGGGAGAGCCGCGTGAGAACCCTGCTGCTGGGCGCCGTAGCGATCGCCCTGGTGGGCTGTGGTTTCGCCTGGGACAAGCCGTGGCTGTGGGGGCTGGGGCTGCTGGTGGGCCTGGGCGCGCTGTTCGGCGACAGCGACCCGGTGGAGCTGGACGGCAGGGACCACGGCCCGGAAACCCCTATGGGCGTGCGCAAAATGCGCAATAAGGGGCTGTAACCGGCCCGGGGGACAATGCCCCCATGGAGCCTGAGGTCCTGGACGTCTGCGCGCGTGAGGAACCGCCCGGCCACTGGGATGCGGCGATCTTCCTGGCCGGTCCCTCGCCCCGCGACGAGGCGGTGCCCTCCTGGCGCCCGCGGGCCGTCGAGGTATTGCGCGACCGCTGGAAGGCGCCCGGACGCCTGGTCGTCTTCGTCCCCGAGCACCGCCACGGCGTCTACGACGACTACACCGGCCAGGTGGAGTGGGAGGAGCGCTGCCTGCACCTGGCCGACGAGATCGTCTTCTGGGTGCCGCGCGACATGCGGACCATGCCGGCGCTGACCACCAACGTGGAGTGGGGCATGTGGCACGACTCCGGCAAGGTGGTCTTCGGCGCCCCTCCGCAGGCTCCCCGCAACAAGTACCTGCGCCACTACGCCGTCAAGCACGGCGTGCCGGTCGCCGCCACGCTGGACGATGTGATCGCCGCGGCCTTGGAGCGCATCGGCGAGGGCGCCCGGCGCAGCGGCGGCGAGCGGGAGATACCGCTGCTGCTGTGGCGGCAAGAGAGCTTCCAGCGCTGGTACGCCGCCCAGCGCGGCGCCGGCAACGCGCTGCGCGGCGCCCGGCTGCAGTGGCGCGCCGGGCCGTACTGGGGGCTGCGCGCGGCGGTCGAGGTGGCCGCCGAGGGACGGGTCAAGGAGGAGATCGTCTTCTTCCGTCCCGACGTCAGCGCCGTCGTGCTGTACCGGCCGGGCGCCACGCCGGAGGAGACGGCGGTGGTGCTGGTCCGGGAGTTCCGCGGCCCGGCCGCCACCGAGGACGGGTTCGCCCGCGCGCTGCCGGGCGGGTCGGGGCCGGGCGATCCGCGGCATGTGGCGGCGCGGGAGGTCGCCGAGGAGACCGGGCTGGCGGTGGATGCGGCGCGGCTGCGCCCGCACGGCTCCCGGCAGGCCGACGCCGCGATGTCGGCGCACCGCGTCCACCTGTTCTCCGCCGAGATCACCGAGGAGGAGCTGGCCCGCATCCGCGGCACCGGCCCGCACGGCCGGGCCGAGGAAGGGGAGCGCACCTTCGTGGAGGCGGCCACCTTCGCCGGGGCCGCCTGGTGGACTGGGCCACTTTCGGCATGATCGCCGAGGTGCTCGCCGCCGTCCGGCGGTGACCCGGCCGGCTTGTGACATCGCATTTGCCAGGGTCATTCGTTGGATGCCCTTGTTTCTTCGAGGGAAAGATCCCATTGATGCTGGTATATGCGAGGTGTTAGCTTTCTTGCGTGGCGACGTTCCGGATCAGTGAGGCCGCCGCGCTGCTGGGGGTCAGCGCCGACACGGTGCGCCGCTGGGTGGACTCCGGCCGGCTCGGCGCGGCCCGCGACGAGCACGGCCACCGCCTGATCGCCGGCGCCGACCTGGCCGCCTTCGTGCGGGAACGGCGGGCCGACCCCGAACCGGGGGCCCGGTTCTCCTCGGCCCGCAACCGGCTGCGCGGCATCGTCACCGACGTCGTCCGCGACACCGTGATGGCCCAGGTGGAGATCCAGGCGGGCCCGTTCCGGGTGGTGTCGCTGCTGAGCCGGGAGGCCGCCGACGAGCTCGGCCTCAAGGTCGGCGTGGTCGCCGAGGCCGTCATCAAATCCACCACCGTCGTCGTCGAAGTGCCCGGGCGCGGATGACCGGGGGAACGCCTTGATCAGGAGTGTTGCCGCCGCCCTCGTCACGGCCGTCATGACGCTGACCGCCGCCGGCTGCGGCGGCGCCTCCGAAAGCGCTGAGGGGCGGACGCTGACGGTCCTGGCGGCGGCGTCGCTGACCGAGACGTTCACCGCGCTGGCCGAAACCTTCGAAAGCACCCACCCGGGGGTGAAGGTCCGGCTGAGCTTCGGCGGCAGCTCGACGCTGGCCCAGCAGATCCTCCAGGGCGCCCCGGCCGACGTCTTCGCCGCCGCCGGCCCGGCGACCATGAAGCCCGTCACCGAGGCGCGGCTCACCGCCGGCGAGCCGCGCGTCTTCGCCCGCAACCGGCTGGTCATCGCGGTCCCGCCGGGCAACCCCGGCAGGGTGCACGCCCTGCGCGACCTGGCCGGGCGGAAACTGAAGGTCGTGGTGTGCGCGCCGCAGGTGCCGTGCGGCGACGCGGCGCAAAGGGCGCTGCGGGCGGCCGATGTCGAGATCACCCCGGCCTCCCACGAACAGGACGTCAAGGCCGTCCTCACCAAGGTGCGGCTGGGCGAGGCGGACGCCGGGCTGGTCTACCGGACGGACGTGCGCTCGGCCGGCGGCCGGGTCGAGGGCATCGAGTTCCCCGAGGCGGCCGAGGCGATCAATGACTACCCGATCGCGGCGCTGGCCGAGGCGCCCCGGCCGAAGCTCGCCCGGGAATTCATCGACCTGGTGCTCTCCCCGCAGGGCCGGAAGACGCTGACAGAGGCGGGATTCGAGTCCGCATGAACGCACACGCCCGGGTGCCGTGGGTGCTGCTGGTTCTGGCGCTGCTCGGGCTGGCCTTCCTGGTGCTGCCGCTGGCCGGGCTGCTGATCCGCGCCCCCTGGTCCACGCTGGGCGCCCGCCTGACCGAGCCGCAGGTGCTGGAGGCGCTGCGGCTGTCGCTGGTGACCTCGACGCTGGCCACGGCCCTGTGCCTGGTGCTGGGGGTGCCGCTGGCCTGGGTGCTGGCCCGGACCGCGCTGCCCGGACGCGGCCTGGTGCGGGCGCTGGTCACCGTGCCGCTGGTGCTGCCCCCCGTGGTGGGCGGCGTGGCGCTGCTGTTGGCGCTGGGGCGGCGCGGGATCGTGGGGCGGTGGCTGGAGGCGGCCTTCGGCGTCACGCTGCCGTTCACCACCGCCGCCGTGGTGCTGGCCGAGGCGTTCGTGGCGATGCCGTTCCTGGTGATCAGCGTGGAGGGGGCGCTGCGCGGCGTCGACCGCCGCTATGAGGAGGCCGCCGCCACGCTGGGGGCCTCCCGGTGGACGGTGTTCCGCCGGATCACGCTGCCGATGGTCGCCCCCGGCGTCGCGGCCGGCGCGATCTTGTGCTGGGCCAGGGCGCTGGGGGAGTTCGGCGCCACCATCACCTTCGCCGGCAGCTACCCGGGCCGTACCCAGACCATGCCGCTGGCGGTCTACCTGGCGTTGGAGACCGAGCCGGAGGCCGCCATCGTGCTGAGCCTGGTGCTGCTGGCGGTCTGCGTGGTCATCCTCGCCGCGCTGCGGGACCGGTGGGTGAGCCCGCCGTGAGCGCCCTGGAGGCACGCCTGACCGTGCGGCGCGGGAACTTCACGCTCGACCTGCCGCTGCGCGCCGGGGCGGGGGAGGTCGTGGCGCTGCTGGGCCCCAACGGGGCGGGCAAGACCACCGCGCTGCGCGCCCTGGCCGGGCTGCTGCCGCTGGAGGAGGGGCACATCCATCTGGACGGCGAGCCGGTCCACCTCCTGCCGCCCGAGCGGCGGCCGGTCGGCGTGGTCTTCCAGGATCACCTGCTGTTCCCTCACCTGTCGGCGTTGGAGAACGTGGCGTTCGGGCCCCGCTGCCGGGGGATGCCGCGCCGGGCGGCGCGCGAGCACGCCGCCGCATGGCTGGAGCGGGTGGGGCTGGGAGATCACCTGGCCGCAAAACCCCGGGCGCTGTCGGGCGGGCAGGCCCAGCGGGTCGCGCTCGCCCGGGCGCTGGCCGTCGAGCCCCGGCTGCTGCTGCTGGATGAGCCGATGGCCGCTTTGGACGTGCGCACCCGGCCCGAGATCCGCGCTCTGCTGCGCCGGCATCTGGCCGATTTCCCCGGGGTGACGGTGCTGGTCACCCATGATCCGCTGGAGGCCATGGCGCTCGCCGACCGGCTGGTGGTGGTGGAAGAGGGGCATCCGGTGCAGGAGGGCGCGCCCGCCGAGGTCGCCCGGCGTCCCCGCACCGGCTACATCGCCCGCCTGGTGGGGCTGAACCTGCACCGGGGCCGGGCCGACGGCCGCACGGTCGTCTTGGACGCCTCCCGCGGCGCCGAGCCGCTGCGGCTTCACCTCGCCGAGCCGGCGCAGGGCGAGGTGTTCGTGGCCTTCCCGCCCTCGGCCGTGCGGGTGCACCGCGCTCTGCCGCAGGGCGCCGGCAACCGGTGGCCGGCCCGCGTCGAGGCGGTCGAGTGGCAGGGCGACCGCGTCCGCGTCGAGCTGGAGGGGCCCGTGCAAGTCGCCGCCGACATCCCCCCGGAGGCCGTGGCCGAGGCGGCTTTGACCGAGGGCGAGGAGGTCTGGGCGACGCTGCCGGCCGGTGCGCTCCACGTCTACTGTGCCTGAAATCTCCCCATATGGGGGAATACTTCGTGCCACGAAGGGCACGTTCCAATAAGTGATATCTGTCACAAAACCGCCATGAGACCGTAAAAGACGGCCGGATTGGTCCAGACCAAATGGAAAACATGTGCGGTTTTGTTCATGATGCAAAGATCCTGCGAACAGCATAAGGAGTTGCCCGTGTCCCTACAGGTCCCCGGCCTCGACCAGGCCCCCACCAGCCACACCGAGCTGGTCGACTGGGTGCGTCAGATCGCCGAGCTCACCAAGCCCGATCGGGTCGAGTGGTGTGACGGCTCGGAGGAGGAATGGCAGCGGCTCACCGACCTTCTCGTCGAGCAGGGCACCTTCAAGCGACTCGATCCCGCCAAACGACCCAACAGCTTCTACGCGGCCTCCGATCCCAGTGACGTCGCCCGCGTCGAGGACCGCACGTTCATCTGTTCCGAGAAGGAAGAGGACGCCGGCCCGACCAACAACTGGATCGCCCCGGCGGAGATGCGGGCCACCTTCAACAAGCTGTTCGACGGGTGCATGAAGGGGCGCACCATGTACGTGGTGCCGTTCTGCATGGGCCCACTGGGCGGCAACATCTCCCAGCTGGGAGTGGAGATCACCGACTCGGCCTACGTGGCGGTGTCGATGCGGATCATGACCCGCATGGGCACGCCCGCGCTGCGGCTGATCGAAGAGCGCGGCTCGTTCGTCAAGTGCGTCCACTCCGTCGGCGCCCCGCTGGAGCCGGGCCAAAAGGACGTGCCGTGGCCGTGCAACTCCACCAAGTACATCTCGCACTTCCCCGAGACCCGGGAGATCTGGTCCTACGGGTCCGGCTACGGCGGCAACGCGCTGCTGGGCAAGAAGTGCTACGCGCTGCGGATCGCCTCGACCATGGCCCGTGACGAGGGCTGGCTGGCCGAGCACATGCTGATCCTCAAGCTCACCCCGCCCTCCGGTGAGCCCCGCTACGTGGCCGCCGCCTTCCCCTCGGCCTGCGGCAAGACCAACCTGGCCATGCTGCAGCCGACCATCCCCGGCTGGAAGGTGGAGACCATCGGCGACGACATCGCCTGGATGCGCTTCGGCGAGGACGGCCGGCTGTACGCCATCAACCCCGAGGCCGGCTTCTTCGGCGTCGCCCCCGGCACCGGCGAGTCCACCAACGCCAACGCCATCAAGACCCTGTGGGGCAACAGCATCTTCACCAACGTCGCCCTCACCGACGACGGCGACGTGTGGTGGGAGGGCCTGACCGACGAGCCGCCCGCCCACCTGACCGACTGGCGGGGCAACGACTGGACGCCGCAGTCCGGCACCCCGGCCGCCCACCCCAACGCCCGCTTCACCGTCCCGGCCAGCCAGTGCCCGACCATCGCGCCCGAGTGGGAGGACCCCAAGGGCGTGCCGATCTCGGCGATCCTGTTCGGCGGCCGTCGCGCCACCGCCGTGCCGCTGGTGACCGAGTCCTTCGACTGGCAGCACGGGGTGTTCCTGGGCGCCAACGTGGCCTCCGAGAAGACCGCCGCGGCCGAGGGCAAGGTCGGCGAGCTGCGCCGCGACCCGTTCGCCATGCTGCCGTTCTGCGGCTACAACATGGGCGACTACTTCGGCCACTGGATCAAGATCGGCAAGCAGGCCGACCCGGAGAAGCTGCCGCGGATCTACTACGTCAACTGGTTCCGCAAGGACGACAGCGGCCGCTTCCTGTGGCCGGGCTTCGGTGAGAACAGCCGGGTCCTCAAGTGGATCGTCGAGCGCCTCAACGGCCAGGCGGACGCGGTCAAGACCCCGATCGGCCACGTGCCGACCAAGGAGTCGCTGGACACCGAGGGCCTGGACATCCCCGAGGCCGACCTGGAGGTCCTGCTGTCGGTCGACCCCGAGGTGTGGCGGGAGGAGGCCGGCCTCATCGCCGAGCACTTCAAGACCTTCGGCGACCACCTGCCCAAGGAGCTGTGGGAGGAGCACCGCGCCCTGGTGAACCGCCTGGGCTGACGGGCCGTCCCGCGACGGCCTCGCCACACGGGCGCCGCGTCCTCAGCGCCGAGGACCCGGCGCCCGTGCCGCATGAGGACGCGCCCGGCCGGCGAGGCCGGCCCGCCCCGGAAGAGAACCTGAAGTTCGCTTGAGGTCGGGTTATGCTGTGATCATGACGCGACCCGCCCACAACGCGCCCGAGCTCACCGTGGGCCAGCTGGCCGAACGCAGCGGCGTCGCGGTGTCGGCCCTGCACTTCTACGAGTCCAAAGGGCTGATCCGCAGCCGCCGCACCGCCGGCAACCAGCGCCGCTTCACCCGCGACACGCTGCGCCGGGTGGCCTTCATCCGGGTGTCGCAGCGAGTGGGCATCCCGCTGGCGGAGATCCGCGAGGCGCTGGCCAAACTGCCCCAGGAACGCACCCCCACGGTGGCGGACTGGGCGGCGCTGTCGGAGTCCTGGCGGCAGAAACTGGACGAGCGCATCGCCCAGCTGCAGCGGCTGCGCGACAACCTCACCGACTGCATCGGCTGCGGCTGCCTGTCGCTGAGCCGCTGCGCCCTGGCCAACCCCCGCGACGAGCTGGGCGAGCAGGGCCCGGGCCCGCGCCGGCTGCTGGCCCCGGCCCCGCCGCGTCCCCGCATCGACGACGCCGGCTGCGACCCCTGCGCGCCGCCCGCCCGTTAACCCGGCGGCGTCTGCGACAGCTGCAGGTCGCCCACGCGCGGGGAGCGCAGCGGCCGCCCCGACGGGTCGGTGCGGCGCGGAGCCGGCTCGCGGCCCGGCGGCTGCGGCGGACGCGGCCGCGGCGGCGTCGGCATCGGCGGGATCGGCAGCTCGACCGGTTCCCCGCCCAGCTCGAACTCCCGGCCGTGGTGGGTCAGTGTGATCGGGTCACCCTCGTGCAGCTCATAGCGGGCCTGCTCGGAGGTCACCGTGACGCACAGCCGCCGTCCCCGGTAACGCATCCGGAACGCCAGCCGGCTGATCCCGCCCGGCAGGCGGGGGGCGAAGCGCAGCCGCCCGTTCAGCGCCCGCATCCCCCCGAACCCGGCCACCAGCGCGCTCCACGCCCCGGCCAGCGAGGCCAGGTGCAGCCCGTCCCGGGTGTTGCGGGCCAGGTCGTGCAGGTCCATCAGGGCGGTCTCGCCCAGGTAGTCGTGCGCCAGGTCCAGCTGCCCCACCTCGGCGGCGATCACCGCCTGGGTCTGCGCCGACAGCGAGGAGTCCCGCACGGTGATCGCCTCGTAGTAGGCGAAGTTGCGCTCCTTTTGCTCGGGGGTGAAGGCCTCCCCGCACAGGTGCATGGCCAGCACCAGGTCGGCCTGTTTGACCACCTGCTTGCGGTACAGGTCGAAGTAGGGGAAGTTCAGCAGCAGCGGGTACTGGTCGGGCTTGGTCTCGGAGAAGTCCCAGCGCGCGTGGTTGGTGAAGTTCTCGCTCTGCGGGTGCACGCCCAGCCGCTCGTCGTAGGGGATCACCATCGCGTTCGCGGCGTCCCGCCAAGAGGCGGCCTCCTCGGTGGTCACCCCCAGCCGCTCGGCCACATCCGGGTTGCGCATCGCGATGTCGGCCGCCGCGCGCAGATTCCGCTGCGCCATCAAATTGGTGTAGACGTTGTTGTCCACCAGGGCGCTGTACTCGTCCGGCCCGGTCACCCCGTCGATCCGGAACCCGCCGTGCACATCGTGGTGGCCCAGGCTGCGCCACAGCCGGGCGGTGGCCACCAGCAGCTCCACGCCGATCTCCCGTTCGAACTCGGTGTCCTCGGTGGCGTCCAGGTAGCGGATCACCGCGTCGGCGATGTCGGCGTTGATGTGGAAGGCGGCGGTGCCGGCCGGCCAGTACCCCGAGCACTCCTGGCCGCGGATGGTCCGCCACGGGAACGCCGCCCCTTTGAGGCCGAGCTGGCGGGCCCGTTCCTCGGCCAGCGGCAGCGTCATGTGCCGCCAGGCCAGCGCGTCGGCCGCCGCCGCCGGATAGGTGTAGGTCAGCACCGGCAGCACGAACGTCTCGGTGTCCCAGAAACTGTGCCCGTCATAGCCGGGACCGGTCAGCCCCTTGGACGGGATCATCCGCCGCTCGGCCCGCACCCCGGCCTGCAGGATGTGGAACAGCCCGAAGCGCACCGCCTGCTGCACCTCCGGGTCCCCGTCCACCTCCACGTCGGCGCCGCTCCAGAACTCGTCCAAAAACCGCCGCTGCTGGTCCAGCAGGCCCTGCCAGCCGGTCAGCCGGGCGTCCGCCAGCGCCGCCACCACCTGGTCGTGCAACGCCGGCCGGGACCGCCGGCTGGACCACCCATAGGCCAGGTACTTGATGATCCGCAGCCGCTGCCCCGGCTCCAGCCGGGCGGCCACGGTGACGCGGCCGACGTCGGGGAAGCTCTCGGCCTCCACCGCCAGCCGCTCCGGGCCGCTGATCTCATGGGTCATCCCGGCCGCCAGGCGCAGCCCGCTGCGCCGGGTGCGGTGCACCAGCACCACCCGCCGCCCGTTGGACACGTGCTCCTCGCTGACCAGCGGGTGCTCCAGCACCGCCGCCGTCCGCGGGTCGTCGCCCAGGTGCGGCAGCGACTCGTTGGCCACCAGCTCCGACTGCACCACGATCCGCACCGGGCCCTCGACCGGCTCCACCTCATAGCAGAACGCCGCGATGGCCCGCTGGGTCAGCGAGACCAGCCGCGTGGTGGTGATGCGCACCCTGTCGTCGGCCGGGGAGCTCCACTCCACCTCGCGGGTCAGCGTCCCGGCGCGCATGTCCAGCTTGCGCTCGTGCCGGTGCAGCTTGCCGTAGCGGACGTCGAACGGCTCGTCATCGACCAGCAGCCGGAACACCTTGCCGTTGGTGACGTTGATGACCGTCTGCCCGGACTCGGGGTAGCCGTAGCCGGCCTCGGCATAGGGCAGGGGGCGCAACTCGAAGAAGGAGTTGAGGTAACTGCCGGGCAGGCCGTAGGGCTCCCCCTCCTCCAGGTTGCCGCGCAATCCGATGTGCCCGTTGGACAGTGCGAACACCGATTCGCTCTGGGCGAGGCGGTCCAGGTGCAGTTCCTTCTCATAGATGCACCAGGGGTCCACCTCGTAGATGGGTTGGGGGATTTCAGGCGTGCTCATCTGGCCTCCAGAGGCTCACCGGGATCACCGGCCATTGCGCCTTATCCACTGTGTCCCACCATCCACTGTGTCCCACCATCCACTGCGTCCCGCCGTGCGGGCCTTGCGGGGCGGGAGCCGGCCACCGCTCGGTGAACGGGCGGAACAGTGCCGAAAAAGATTCGCCGTGCCGCCGCCGTGTCCTGAAGCCGCCGTCACCGGCGAACGGGCAGGCTCACAAGGCGGCATCGCTCTCCCGGAAGCCGTGGTCACATTCTTCGTCTCCCCTCACTGCTACCCGGAGGCGAAGAGAGCGAACAAAGCGGGCGGGCATCACGTACAAGGGGTAAGCCGACTCGACGAAGAGGGGACGAGGCGATGCAAGAGGCGAGCATCGGGGTCACCGGCCTGGCGGTGATGGGCCGCAACCTGGCCCGCAATCTGGCCCGGCACGGCCACCCGGTCGCCGTGCACAACCGCACCGCGGCCCGCACCGAGGAGCTGGTGGCCGAGTTCGGGCACGAGGGGACCTTCATCCCGGCCAAGACCCCCAGGGAGCTGGTGGCCGCCCTGCGCCGCCCCCGCCGGCTGATCGTCATGGTCAAGGCCGGCGCCCCCACCGACGCGGTGATCGCCGAGTTCGCCCCGCTGCTGGAGCCCGGCGACATGATCGTCGACGGCGGCAACGCCCACTTTTCCGACACCCGGCGCCGCGAACGATGGCTGCGCGAACACGGCATCCACTTCGTGGGCACCGGCATCTCCGGCGGCGAGGAGGGCGCGCTGCACGGCCCCAGCATCATGCCGGGCGGGTCGGCCGAGTCCTACCGGGAGCTCGGGCCGCTGCTGGAGGACATCGCCGCCAAGGTCGACGGCGTGCCCTGCTGCACCCACGTCGGCCCGGACGGGGCCGGGCACTTCGTCAAGATGGTCCACAACGGCATCGAGTACGCCGACATGCAGCTCATCGGCGAGGCCTACGACCTGCTGCGGCACGGCGCGGGCCTGGCCCCATCCGAGATCGCCGAGGTCTTCGCCGCCTGGAACCGCGGGCGGCTGGAGTCGTACCTGATCGAGATCACCGCCCAGGTGCTGGCCCACACCGACCCCGCCACCGGCCGTCCCTTCGTCGATGTGGTACTGGACCGGGCCGAGCAGAAGGGCACCGGCCGCTGGACCGTGCAGACCGCCCTGGAGCTGGGCGTGCCGGTGAGCGGCATCGCCGAGGCGGTGTTCGCCCGGGCGCTCTCCGGGCACGCGGCGCTGCGGCGGGCCGCTCGCGCCCTGCCCGGGCCGCGCCCGTCCCGCCCGGCCGACGCCGGCTCCTTCGCCGACGAGGTGGAAAAGGCGCTGTACGCCTCCAAGATCGTCGCCTATGCCCAGGGCTTCCACCAGATCCAGGCCGGCAGCGCCGAGTACGGCTGGAACATCGACCCGGGGGCGATGGCGACGATCTGGCGGGGCGGCTGCATCATCCGCGCCCGCTTCCTGGACCGCATCCGCGCCGCCTACGCCGCCGACCCGGCCACCCCCACCCTGCTGGCCGACGAGTACTTCGCCCAGGCGCTCGGCGACGCCCAGGACGCCTGGCGCAAGGTCGTCGCCACCGCCGCCCACCTGGGCATTCCCGCCCCGGGCTTCGCCACCGCGCTGTCCTACTACGACGCGCTGCGCGCCGAGCGCCTGCCGGCCGCCCTCACCCAGGCCCAGCGGGACTTCTTCGGCGCCCACACCTACCGCCGCGTCGACCGCGAGGGCTCCTATCACACCCGGTGGGCGGGCGACCGCGCCGAGATCGCCGTCTGAACCGGGACGCGGGCCGGGAACGTGCACGCCCACTCGGTCATACCGGGCAGGATGGATGCGTGAACCTCATCGATCGGTTGCCGCCCCCCGACAAAGCCGACCCCGACACCCTCTTCGACAGGTTCCAAGCCTGGGTGTCCGAGCGTGGCATCACGCTGTACCCGGCCCAGGAGGAGGCGCTGATCGAGGTGGTGTCCGGATCCAACGTGATCCTCGCCACGCCGACCGGGTCGGGCAAGAGCCTGGTGGCCGCCGGGGCGCACTTCGCCGCGCTCGGCCGCGACCAGGTCAGCTTCTACACCGCTCCGATCAAGGCGCTGGTGTCGGAGAAGTTCTTCGACCTGTGCGAGATGTTCGGCAGCGAGAACGTCGGCATGATGACCGGGGACGCCAGCGTCAACGCCGACGCCCCCATCATCTGCTGCACCGCCGAGGTGCTGGCCTCCATCGCGCTGCGCGAGGGCGCCGACGCCGACATCGGCACGGTCATCATGGACGAGTTCCACTTCTACGCCGAGCCGGACCGCGGCTGGGCCTGGCAGGTGCCGCTGCTGGAGCTGCCCCAGGCGCAGTTCCTGCTGATGTCGGCGACGCTGGGCGATGTCAGCCACTTCGAAAAGGACCTGACCCGGCGCACCGGCCGTCCCACCGCGGTGGTCACCTCCGCCGAACGTCCCGTCCCGCTGGAGTACGAGTACCGCACCACCCCGCTGCACGAGACCATCGAAGACCTCCTCAAGGCCGACAAGGCCCCCATCTACGTGGTGCACTTCACCCAGGCGGCGGCGATGGACCGGGCGCAGGCGCTGATGAGCGTCAACGTCTGCACCAAGGAGGAGAAGGCCGAGATCGCCGAGATGATCGGCAACTTCCGGTTCACCACCCGCTTCGGCCGCAACCTGTCGCGTTTTGTGCGGCACGGCATCGGGGTGCACCACGCCGGGATGCTGCCCAAGTACCGGCGGCTGGTGGAGCGGCTGGCCCAGGCCGGGCTGCTGAAGGTGATCTGCGGCACCGACACCCTCGGCGTCGGCGTCAACGTCCCCATCCGCACCGTGGTGTTCACCGCGCTGAGCAAGTTCGACGGCCAGCGGGTGCGGCGGCTGCGGGCCCGCGAGTTCCACCAGATCGCCGGGCGGGCCGGCCGCGCCGGGTTCGACACCATCGGGTACGTGGTCGCCCAGGCCCCCGAGCACGTCATCGAGAACGAGCGGGCGCTGGCCAAGGCCGGCGACGACCCCAAAAAGCGCCGCAAGGTGGTGCGCAAAAAGCCCCCCGAGGGCTTCGTGTCCTGGAACGAGGACACCTTCCGCAAGCTGCAAAGCGCCCCGCCGGAGCCGCTGCAGTCCCGCTTCAAGGTCACCCACGCCATGCTGCTGTCGGTGATCTCCCGGCCCGGCAACCCCTTCCAGGCGATGAAGAAGCTGCTGACCGACAACCACGAGCCCCGGGAGCGGCAGCGCAAGCACATCAGCCACGCCATCGCCATCTACCGGTCGCTGCGGGACGGGGGAGTGGTCGAGCAGCTGGAGGAGCCCGACGAAGAGGGCCGCTACGTCCGGCTGACGGTGGACCTGCAGGAGGACTTCGCCCTCAACCAGCCGCTGTCGACGTTCGCGCTGGCCGCCTTCGAGCTGCTGGACCGCGCCTCCCCGACCTACGCGCTGGATGTGCTGTCGGTGATCGAGGCGACGCTGGACGACCCCCGCCAGATCCTGGCCGCCCAGGAGAACAAGGCCCGCGCCGAGGCCATCGCCCAGATGAAGGCCGACGGGCTGGAGTACGAAGAGCGCATGGAGCGGCTCCAGGACGTCACCTACCCCAAGCCGCTGGAAGAGGAGCTGCAGGCCGCCTACGACATCTACCGCCGCGGCCACCCGTGGGTGAGCGACCATCCGCTCTCGCCCAAGTCCATCGTCCGCGACATGTACGAGCGGGCGATGACGTTCGTGGAGTACATCGGCCACTACGAGCTGGCCCGCGCCGAAGGGCTGCTGCTGCGCTACCTGTCCAGCGCCTATAAGGCCCTGCAGCAGACCGTGCCGGAGTCGATCAAGACCGAGGAGCTGATCGACCTGATCGAGTGGCTGGGCGAGATGGTCCGCCAGGTCGACTCCAGCCTGCTGGACGAGTGGGAGCAGCTGGCCAACCCCACCGAGCCCAAGGAAGAGGAGGACACGGTGGCCGACGCCCCGGCCGCCAAGGTCACCGCCAACCCGCGGGCGTTCCGGGTGCTGGTGCGCAACGCCATGTTCCGCCGGGTCGAGCTGGCCGCCCTGGAGCGCTACCAGGAGCTGGGGGAGCTGGACCCGGACTTGGGCGCCGACGGCTGGGAGCAGGCCATGGAGGCCTACTACGCCGAGCACGAGGAGCTGCTGACCGGCCCCGATGCCCGCGGCCCCAAGTTGCTGCTGATCGAGGAGGCCCCCGCAGAAGGGCTGTGGCGGGTCCGGCAGATCTTCGACGACCCGGCCGGCGACCACGACTGGGGCATCTCGGCCGAGGTGGACCTGGCCGCCTCCGACGAGGCCGGCACCGCCGTCATCCGGGTGCTGTCGGTGGACCGCATGTGAACGGCTACGGCTGGGCGTTCAGCAACAGCAGGGCGATGTCGTCGTCGAGCGCGTTGAGCCGCCGGCGGTACTCCACCAGGGCGGTGGCCAGGTAATCCGCCGGGGCCTGCCCGGCCTGCGAGAGCACGTCGGCCAGCCCCTCCATCGCCGTGTCCATGTCGACGTCCGGCGATTCCACCAGGCCGTCGGTGTACAGGACCAGGACCGAACGGGCCGGCAGCGGCACCTCGGTGGTGGGGTACTCGACGTCCTGCTCGATGCCGAGCAGCAGCCCGGGATCGACCCACAGCACCTCGGTGCTCCCGTCGGGGTGCCGCAGCAGCGGCGGCAGATGCCCGGCCGAGGCCAGGTGCATCCGCTCGTTCTTCAGATCGATGTGGGCGTACAGGCAGCTGGTGAACAGCCCCGGGCTCAGGTCGGTCAGCAGCCGGTTGGTGTGGGAGAGCACGTCCCCGGGGCCGGCCCCCGCCGCCGCGTGGGCGTGCACGGCGGTGCGGACCTGGCCCATGAGGGCGGCGGCGGTGACGTTGTGGCCCTGCACGTCCCCGATCACGGCGGCGGCGGTTTCGTCGTCCAGGTGGATCAGGTCATAGAAGTCGCCGCCGATGTCCATGCCGCGGGTGGCCGGCAGGTAGCGGGCGGCCACATCCAGCCCCGGCACGGTGGGCAGGACGGTGGGCAGCAGGGTGGACTGCAGGCTGTGGGCGAGGTCGTGCTTGGTGTCATACAGCCGGGCGCGGGCCAGCGCCTGGGCGATGAGCCCGGCCAGCGAGGTCAAGATGGTGCGCTCTTCGGGGGAGAACTCGTGCGGCCGGTCGTAGGACAGCAGGCAGCACCCGGTCATCCGGCCTGAGACGACCAGCGGCAGGACGGCCCAGGCCGCCTTGCCCGTCAGCCGCGGGATGCCGGGGTAGTTCTCCTCCACCTCTTCCGGGGACTCGATGAAGACCGGCGAGCCCCGTGCCGCCATCCGCTCCACCGGGGTGAGCGGGGTCTTCAGGGAGATCACGTTGAGCTGGTCCACCGCCTCCGGGGAGTACCCGCGAAAGCCGATGGCGCGCAGCCGGTTGTTCTCCAGTTCGAACAGCACCAGCCCCTGGGCGTCGAAGGCAGGCATGATCTGGTCGGCGACCAGGTCGACCACGTCCTGGACCCCCACCGCCTCGGTGAACATGGCGGCCAGCTGCACCAGCTGGTAGAGCGCGCCGGGGCGCAGCCGCCGCCGGGGGGCCGCCGCGGCGGGCCTGGGCGGTTCCTCTGCCCCCTCCGGTGTGGTGGTGGGGGTGATGCGCACGCTGACCCCCTGGGAGTCGGGGTACAGCTCAAAGGACAGCCACCGGCCGCCGGGGGGACGGGCGCTGAAGGACGTGACCTGCCGGCTGACCAGGGCCGCCTGGTAGCGGTCCTCATAGACCGGGTCCTGCAGCCAGGGCAGCTCCTTCCACGGCGGCCTGCCCAGCAGTTGCGTCCTGGGTTTTCCCAGCAGGTTGGCGGCGGTGCTGTTGAGGAAGGTGAGCCGCCCCTCCAGGTCCAGCGAGCAAAATCCCTCGGGAAGGCGCTCGACGAGCTCGACCGCGGCCGCGGCCTCGGCGGGGGAGGCCAGGTGGGACGGGTGGGAGGCGACCACGCGCGGTTCGAGGGCGGACGGCTCCGGCCAGCCGGACGCGAAGGCCTGCTGCAGCAGGTCCGCCAGGCGGTGGCAGGTCTTGTCGAGCCGCTCCTGCTCGGCCGGGGAAGGGCCGGGCGGGTGGGAGGCCGGCCACTGCAGCACCAGCACCCCCAGGTCGGTGCCTTCTGCGGTGATCGGGAGGGCGACCATCGTGAACAGGTAGGGCAGCACGAACGCCAGCTGCGGGTAGTCGCGGGACAGGTCGCCCTGGCTGGTCAGCCAGACCGGGCGGTGCTCCTGGATCGCCTGGGTGATCGGCAGCGACCAGCTCAGCGGGACGCGTTTCCACGACTGGACGATCTCCGGGGTGATCCCGCTGAGCACGGCCAGCCGCAGCACCTGCTCTTCCGGCAGCAGCAGGTACAGCATGCAGGAACCGGCACCCACCCGCCGCACCGTCCGGACCAGCAGCGCCTCGATCGCCTCGGGGTCGAACTCACCGGAAGACCCGGCACCGCCACCCATGACCCGCCGCCCTCATATGCCCTGCCATCAGCGCAAATACCTCCGCCGTACCTCCGTCAGCGGCATATGCCCGGTTGGCGCGAGCCGTACACACCCCGGCGACGATGCGTCCCGGCGCGCAAAGCGAGCCGGGAAGGTGGGGACTCACACCGGCCCGGCCGGGCGGTTGTCGCGGGCGACCACAGTTGTGAAAGCCCCTTGGACGGCGGCCCCGGGCGTGCTGGACTGCGCCGGCAGAACCGAGGAGGAGCCCATGATCGGCGTTTGTTCCAGGCGGATCCGCCGCGGCGTCCTGGCGGTGGGGCTGGCCGCCGCCACCGCGTTGGCGATGGCGGGCCCGGCCCGTGCGGCCTATCCGGAGCCGGGACTGGTGCGGGGCGACGTCTTCGTGCACGACCCCACGATGATCCGCGCCGCGGACGGCACCTACTACGTGTACTCGACCCACAACGGGCTGGAGGCGCGTTCGTCCACCAACCGGATCGATTTCTCTCACGCCGGCTCGGCGCTGCCCGCCGGGGCGTCATGGGCGACCGCCTACAGCGGCGATCCCCGTGAACTGTGGGCGCCGGACGTGTCCTACCAGGGCGGCCGGTACCTGATGTACTACTCGGCCTCCACCTTCGGCTCCAACAATTCGGCGATCGGGCTGGCGGTCAGCGACAGCGGCCGCCCGGGCACCTGGCGCGACCGGGGACGGGTGATCACCTCCTCGTCCCGCGACGACTACAACGCCATCGACCCGCAGCTGACGGTGGACGCCCAGGGCCGCTGGTGGCTGGCGTTCGGCTCCTGGTGGACGGGCATCAAGCTGATCCGCATCGACCCGGCCACCGGCAACCGGCACAGCGACCGCACCATCTACTCCCTGGCCCGCCGCAGCAGGGACGACCTGGGCATCGAGGCCCCGCACATCATCTACCGCAACGGCTACTACTACCTGTTCACCTCCTGGGACCTGTGCTGCCGGGGCACCTCCAGCACCTACCGCATCATGGTCGGCCGTTCCCGCTCCATCACCGGCCCCTACGTCGACCGTTCCGGGCGGCCGCTGCTCAGTGGCGGCGGCACCCAGGTCCTGGCCTCCCACGGCAACCGGGTGATCGGTCCCGGCGGCCAGAGCGTCCTGCGCGACGGCAACCAGGACCTGCTGGTCTACCACTACTACGACCGCACCGACGGCGGCCGTCACAAGCTCGGCATCAACTACCTGGGCTTCGACGCCGCGGGCTGGCCGTATGTGTGGTGATCGGTGACGCGGCGCCCGGGGTCAGGCCGGCTCCTCCAGCAGGACGCGGGTGACCCCGGGCACGGTCCGGGCGATGGTCTCGGCGATGTGCCGGGCGTTCTCATCGCCGGCCGGGCCGCTCAGCCGCACCACCCCGTCGGTGACCTCGGCGGTCCAGTCGTGGCCGCCGGGCATCAGCTCGGCCAGCGCCGACAGCACGTCGTCGCGGATGCGGGCGTCGCCGCGGGCCAGCACCGCCATCAGGTCCCGGCGGCTGACCATGCCGACCAGGGTGTCGCCGTCCAGCACGGGCACGCTCTTGATGGCGGTCCGCATCATCATCTCGGCCAGCTCGGCCACGTCGGTGGTGGGCTGCGCGGTGCGCACATCGGTGATCATGACGTCCCGCACCAGGCGCGGCGGCGGCTCGTGCGGCCCGGCCACCGGCCGGGCGAAGGCGCGCGGATCGGCGGCGAACTCCCCGCGCAGCAGGTCCATCTCGCTGACGATGCCGACCATGGCGCCGCTGTCGTCCACCACGGGCGCCGCGGTGATGTTGTGCTCATACAGCACCCGGATCGCCTGGCGGACGGTCGCGTCCGGCGACACCGTCACCACGGGGGAGGTCATGGCCTCTCGGACGAGCATGGCAGGGTCCTTTCGGTCGGCGGTGCCGGCGGTCGCCCGGTCATGTTCCCAGCCCTACCCGCGGGCGGACCCGGCCGGCGAGATCTTCCTTACCGGGCGCTGCGCGCCCCTGGATGAGCCTTCGTTCCCATCCGGCCGGATGAGGGCCCGCGGCCGCAGCGCGCTCGCCTCAGCCCGGCGGCAGTTGCGGGCGGCGGGGCCACACGTGCTCGGCGCCGTGCGGGCGCACGATCGACAGCGCCTGCTCGACGGCCTTGTCGGCGGGGCCGGAGGTGTCGATGACGTCGGCCTCGGGCCAGGGGGCGCTGCGGGCGGCCATGGCCGCCGCGATCTCGGGGTCGGCGTCGGAGGGGCCGCCCGTCCTGGCCCGCATGCGCTGCTCGGCCAGCGCCGGCGGGGCCTCACAGCGCAGGGCGAACAGGTCGGCGTGGGTGCGGCGGGCCAGCAGGCGGGCCAGGGTGCGGTGCTCGGCCACCGTCCAGGAGGCGTCGAGCACCACGCTCTCGCCCTGCTCCAGCAGCGTCTCGGCCCGGCCCAGCAAGGTCGCGTACGTGCGTTCGGTGTGGGCGGGGCTGTAGATGCCCGTGCCGTAGGGGGCGGCGGCCGACTGGTCCGGCGGGATGCCGGCCAGCTCCTTGCGGACCACGTCGCTGTTGAGCACGGCGCAGCCGAGCCGGTCGCCCAGCGAACGGGCCAGCGTGGACTTGCCGGTGCCGGGCAGCCCGCCGACCAGGATCAGCCCCACCGCCCCGGCCCGCAGGTGCCGCAGCGTCAGCTCGGTGAGCGGGTCGATCTGCGCGGCGGCGGCCGCATCGCCCTGGGCGTGGCGCAGGCAGGCGACCTTGGCGCGGACGAAGGCCCGGTAGGCCACATAGTGGTGCCGCAGCGAGGCCGGCGCCGGGTCGGCGGCGTACTCGGCGTACCAGTACAGGAAACGCTCGGCCAGGCCGGGGGCGCCCAGCCGTTCCAGGTCCATGGCCAGGAAGGAGGCGTCGTCGAGGCCGTCCAGCCAGCGCAGCCGGTCGTCGAACTCCAGGCAGTCCAGGATGCGCGGCCCGTCGTCCAGGCAGAAGATGTCGGTGGCCATCAGGTCCCCGTGGCCGTCGACGATGCGTCCGGCCTGGATCCGCGACCGGAACAGCGGCTCGCGCCCGGCCAGGAAGCGCAGGACGCGCTCTTCGATCTCGGCGGCCTCGGCCGCGCCGATCGAGCGGCCGTGGAAGGGCCGGACCTGCTCGAAGCTGTCCCGCCAGCGCTGCCGCAGCGCGTCCCGCGACCCCTGCTCGCTGATGTGCGGGCCGCGCGGCGCCTGGGCGTGCCAGGCCGCCAGCGTGCGGGCGACCGCCCGCAGCGGCTCCTCCACCGGCCGGCGCGCGGCCACCAGCGTCGCCAGCCGGCGCCCGGCCGGCATGCGGCGCATCACCACGATCGGCTCGGGCGGTTCGTCGCCCGGCCCGGACAGCTCGGCGACCCCCAGGTACACGTCGCCGGCGAAACGCCGGTTCAGCTCCACCTCCCGGTGGCACACCCGCCGGCGCTCCCGCCGGGTGGTCAGGTCGACGAAACCCAGATCGACCGGCTTTTTGACCTTGTAGGCCCGCTCGCCGGCGAAGAAGACGATCCCGGTGTGGGTCTCGCTGACCGCGGCGGCCCGGTCGCGGTCGGCGGCGTGGTCCGTGGTGGTGTCCATGGACGTCCTCCTGCTCGGATGCTTCGACCGTATGCCGCCGCACCGGGATCGAACAGAGCCGAAGGTCCCCGCCGGAGGCGCCGATGCTCCGGCCGCGACGGGACGTCCGCCCGGCGAGGCGCCCTTTCCGCGCTTCATCGGGCGGACGGGGAAGAGCTTGGGTGCGTTGAGGTATTTCCCGCCGAATGCGGGCATGCATCCTGCGGCCTCCGCAGCCGATCCGCAGACCACGGGAGAAAGGGGGGCCGCGATGCGCGCATTGCGGTTGATGCGGTGGAACTCCGAACCGGAGCTGGTGGAGCTTCCCGAGCCCGAGCCCGGCCCGGGCCAGGTGGTGATCCGGGTCGGCGGCGCCGGCGCCTGCCATTCCGACCTGCACCTGATGCACGACTTCCAGCCCGGTCAGATGCCCTGGGACCCGCCGTTCACCCTCGGCCACGAGAACGCCGGCTGGGTCCATGCGCTCGGCGAGGGGGTCACCGGGCTGGAGATCGGGCAGCCGGTCGCCGTCTACGGCCCCTGGGGGTGCGGTTTCTGTGAGCGCTGCCGGGTCGGCGTGGAGACCTACTGCGAGAACACCTCGGCCTCGCCGGCCCCCGGCGGCGGTGGCGGGCTCGGAGCCGACGGCGGCATGTCCGAGTTCATGCTCATCCCGCATCCCCGGTTCCTGGTTCCGCTGCCGGACGGGCTGGACCCGGTGTCGGCCGCGCCGATCACCGACGCCGGGCTCACCCCCTACCACGCGATCCGCCGCTCCTGGGGCAAGCTCCCGCCGGGCAGCACCGCCGTGGTCATCGGGGTCGGCGGGCTCGGCCACATGGGGGTGCAGATCCTCAAGGCGACGACCGCCGCCCGCATCATCGCGGTCGACACCCGCGAGGCGGCGCTCAAACTCGCCCTGGCCTCCGGCGCCGATCAGGCCTTGCTCTCCGGGAAGGACACCGCGGCGGAGATCCGCTCGGCCACCGGGGGCCGCGGCGCCGATGTGATCTTGGATTTCGTGGGCTCCGACGCCACCTTGGCCATGGCCGGGGCCGCGGCCCGGATGGTCGGCGATATCACCATCGTCGGCATCGCCGGCGGCACGCTGCCGGTGTCGTTCTTCTCCCCGCCGTATGAGGTCTCGGTGCAGAGCACCTACTGGGGCAGCCGCCCGGAACTGATCGAGGTCCTCGACCTGGCCGCCCGCGGGCTGGTCAGCCCGACGATCGTCACCTACCCGCTGGAGCGGGCGGTGGAGGCCTACCGGCGGCTGCAGGCCGGGGAGCTCAGCGGACGCGCCGTGATCACCCCGTCCTGACCCGGGGCCCGCAGCCCGGCCGGATCCCCTCAGGGCCGGCGGCGCTTTTCAGCGGACGAGGGGCGAAGGTCCTTGATCCGATGGGCCGGAAGGGATTTATGCCGCAGAGTGATTCGCCGGCCGGGCAGGTTGTGAATTCTTCGAACCTTTTTCAGCGGGATGGGATTTCATGCAAGGGGAAACACGCCGATACCCGCCCGGCACTCCGGCGGTGCCGGGCGGCCCGGCGGGGCGTCACTTCTTCTTGATGGCCACGCGCTTGGCCTCGGCCTTGGGCTCCTTGGGCAGCGGCACCGTGACGGTGAGGACGCCCTTGTCGTAGGAGGCCTTCACGCTGTCGGCGTTGACGCCCTTGGGCAGCGGCAGCGTCCGCGAGAACGACCCGTAGCGGAACTCAGAGCGCCGTCCCTCCCGGTACTCCTCCTGCCGCTCGGCGCGGATGTGCAGGGCGTCGTCGGAGACGGTGATCTCGATGTCCTTGTCGGGGTCGACGCCGGGCAGCTCGGCCCGCACGATGTAGTCATCGCCCTCGACGTAGTCCTCCACCCGGATGAGCTGGCCGGTGAAACCGCGCAGCAGCGCCAGCGGCGACTCGACCCTGTCGAAGAATTCCGGGAACAGGTCGGGGAAGTCGGCGAAAGCGGGCAGCAGTCCGCTTGAGCGGCGACGTACCTGAGTGCTCATGGCAGCCTCCTTACGGAAGATCTTCTGCGTTTTCAGTTCACTCACCGAAGCCGTTTCATTGAAGGTCCGACGGGCCCGAAGGAGCGGGACTTTGGTCCCCGGCGGAATTTCCACCGGCCGGCTCTTCGCCGGAACCTCTCTAAAAGAGCGGGGACGGCGAGATTCGGCTGTCTTCGGCCGTGCCTCCCGCCTCCAGGCCGCACGGCGGACGCCCAAGGCACCGGGGCCGGTAGGGCCGCGTGAAGCGGCTTCGATACGGTCGGCCTCGCCCCGCCGCGCCGCCGGCGGGCACCCGATGCCGATGGGAGGGGTCGATGGAGAACACCGAAGAGACCGTGCTGGTGCGCCAGGAGCGTTCGGTGGCGGTGGTCACGCTCAACCGGCCGCAGGTGCTCAACGCCATGACCAAGCAGATGGCGATGGAGTACGCGCACGCGCTGCGGGAGGCCGACGCCGACCCGCAGGTGCGGGCCATCGTGGTGACCGGGGCCGGCCGGGGCTTTTGCGCCGGCGCCGACCTGGCGATCCTCAACCAGGGCCCGCAGGCCATCCGGACGTTCCTGCCGCCGGCAGAAGACCTGCCTCACCTGGCGCTGCGGCTGCGCACCCCGGTGATCGCGGCCGTCAACGGCCCGGTGGCCGGCATCGGTTTCGCCTACATGCTCGGCAGCGACGTGCGCTTTGCGGCCCGGGGAGTGAAGATGACCACCAGCTTCTCCCGGCTGGGACTGGTCGCCGAGTACGGGCTGTCGTGGCTGCTGCCCCGGCTGATCGGCGCCTCGCGGGCGATGGAGCTGTTGCTGTCGGGCCGGACGCTGGACGCCGAGGAGGCCGAGCGGATCGGGCTGGTGCACCGGGTGGTCGAGCCGGAGCGGCTGCTGGCTGAGGCCGTGGACTACGCCGCCGACCTGGCCTCCGGCTGCTCGCCGCACTCGCTGGCGACGATCAAGGCCCAGGTGTGGGCCGACCTGGAACGCGGACACGATGAGGCGCTGGCCGAGACGCTGAAACTGATGGACGCCTCCTTCGACGGCCCGGACCTGGCCGAGGCGCTCGCGGCCCGCCGCGAAAAGCGCCCGCCGGTCTTCGCGCCGCTGCAGTGAGCCTTTATCGCCACGCGGTCTCAGGAGACCTGGGAGGGGAGCCCCGCGGTATGACATCGCAGGCCGCGGCATTGTCCCCGACTGCGAGGCCTCCGCCTGCGATCTGCGGGGACGGCGTGGTGAAAAGGCTCGGCAGGCCGAGGGTCAGTCCCGCCGCCCGGCGGGCGCGCCGAGGGCGCGCAGGGCGAAGCCGACCACCTGGTCGGCGGCCTCGGCGGGGCCGAGGCGGGCGGTCTGTGTCATCTGCTCCATGAACGCCTGACCCAGCGCCGCCTGGATGAAACGGGCGTCGCCTTCCGGATCGGCCCAGGGGAAGGAGCCGTCCGCCCGGCCGGCCCGCAGGATCTCGGCGATGGCCGCCTCCTGGGCGGCCACGAAGCGCTGGTGCTCGGCGGCGTAACCGCGGGCCCGCCGGGCTTCTGCGGAGGTCAGCACCAGCACCCGCCGCCGGCGGCGCGGGTCGGCCGTCAGGCGCAGCATCACATGGGCCATCACGCGCAGTGCTTCGGCCGGAGTGGCCGCCGCGGACGTCGCCTCCCGCAGCTCTGCCAGCAGGCGGTCGGCGTCCCGGCGGAACATGGCCAGCAGCAGCCCGTCCTTGGAGTCGAAGTGCCGGTAGAAGGCACGGGTCGACAGTCCCGCGGTGCTGAGGATGTCCGTGATCGACGCGGTCGCGCCATCGCTGTCGGCCAGGCAACGGTAGGCGGCCTCCATGATGCGCGCCCGCTCGGCGGCGGCCTGCTTCGGCGGCACGGCCACGCCCCCTTCCCGACATGCCGGGCCATGCGCCCGGCGCTGTGGCGGTCAGGGCGACAGAGTACCGGCGACACATCCGGTCGTAGGGTGACATTTGCCGATGTCCGGGAAACGGTGAGGTCACCGTTCGAAGACCGGCCGGCCGTCCTGGAACACCGCCCGGACGGGATCGGACGGGCCGGGTGCGGCCGGGAGAGTGAACGGCGCCACTTCGGCACCGTGTTACCGCGTCGTAGAAACCGTGCTTTCACAGGCCGGCCGAAGAGGGCATCGGCGGGGGAGTATATGCCCTGACCACGGATTTGTTGTTACTGTGTCGCAGATGCCCATGAATGGGCTATCCCCTAAGCTTCCGTGGAGTTGGCCGGACCGTGCCCCTGGGGGTGGGTGTGTCGCTGTTTCCTCCGACGACCTCCGGGGCGAGCAGGCGCTCTTCGCCGCCGTGGCGGCGGCGGGACCGATCATGGAGTGACGATCTTGTCGAAGCGTGACCAGACTCCGGGATCCCATCAACGTCCCCGCACCCGGGCCATGCGGAGCCGGATCGCGTTGCTGCTCGTCATCCCGCTGCTCTCGCTGATCACGCTGTGGGGGTTCGCCGCGAGCCTCACCCTGTCGGGCGTGCTGGCCAAACGGAACTTCAACACCCTCTACGACCGCGTCGGCACCCCGAGCGCCGCCGTCGCCCAGGTGCTCGAAGGGGAGCGCGCCGCGGCGGCCGCCCTGCTGGGGGACCCGAGCACCGAGAACACCCGCAAGTTCCAGGAGGAGTCGGCCAAACTGGACGCGATCGTCGCCCGCTTCCGCAACCTGGCCTTCTCCAAAGAGGCCCGGGACGCGGTCGACGAGGACGGCCGGCGGGGCCTGGCCGCGCTCAACGAGGCGCTCGACACCCTCGGCACGCTGCGCTCACAGGTCAGGGCGAACGCCATCGACCCGGTGGCGGCCGTGGACGGCTACAGCCGGATCAGCGACGCGGCCTACCAGCTGCTGCTCACCATCTCCGACCTCAACGAGGTGGAGATCCAGCGGAACACCGCCGCGGTGATGCAGGCGTCCATGGCCCGCGACATGATGCTGCGCCAGGACGCCCTGCTGGCGGCGGTCCCCGCCGACGGCCGGCTGACCGGCGCCCAGCGCACCGCCTTCGCCCGGTGGGCCGGCAGCCGCGCCCAGTTCATGGCCATGTCGACCGTCGTCTTCCAGGGCGAGCTGCAAAAGCCCGTGCAGCGGCTGATCGGCTCCCCGGAGTTCGAGCGCTACCAGTCGCTGGAGGCCGGCGTGGTCTCCCACGGGGTGAATACCAGCGGCGGGGTCCGGCTGGCCGACTGGAAGGCCAGCACCGCGGCGCTGGCGCCGATGTGGTGGAACACCATCCACCAGACCGGTGAGGCGCTCAAGAAGCGCACCCACGAGATCGGCGACCAGATCCAGCTGCGCTTCTACCTGGCCGGCGGGGTCGGCCTGCTGGCCGTCATCGCCGCGGTGACGCTGTCGGTGCTGTTCACCCGCAGCGTCTCCGGGGAGCTGCGCCGGCTGCAGCAGGCCGCCTACAGCCTGGCCCACGAACGGCTGCCGCGCGTGGTGGCGCGGCTGCGCCGCGGTGAAGAGGTGGACGTGGCGGCCGAGGCGCCCCGCCTGGCGGCCGGCCGCACCAGGGAGATCGCCGAGGTCGCCGACGCCTTCGCCGTCGTCCAGCGCACCGCCATCCAGACCGCCGTCGGCGAGGCCGAGCTGCGCAAGAACATCAACCGGGTCTTCATCAACCTGTCCTGGCGCAGCCAGTCCCTGCTGCAGCGGCAGCTGAAGCTGCTGGACACCATGGAGCGCCGCGCCTCCAGCCCCGAGGAGCTGGACGACCTGTTCAAGCTGGACCACCTGACCACCCGCATGCGGCGGCACGCCGAGGGCCTGGTGATCCTGGCCGGCTCGCCGACCGTGCGGGCCTGGGACCACCCGGTGCCGGCCGAGGACGTCGTCCGCGCCGCCATCGCCGAGGTGGAGGACTACACCCGGGTGGACGCCGTCGTCTCCTCGACCGACATGATCGCCGGTGCCGTGGTCGCCGACGTGATCCACCTGCTGGCCGAGCTGATCGAGAACGCCACCATCTTCTCCCCGCCCACCACCGAGGTGGTGGTGCGGGCCGACGCCGTGGCCAACGGACTGGCCGTGGAGATCATCGACCGCGGCATCGGCATGCACCCCGAGCAGCTGGCCGAGCTCAACCAGCGCCTGGCCGACCCGCCGGAGTTCGACCTGGCCGACACCGAGCAGCTGGGCCTGTTCGTGGTCGCCCGCCTGGCCGTCCGGCACGGCATCAAGGTCTCCCTGCAGCCGTCGCCCTACGGCGGCACCACCGCGGTCGTGCTGATCCCCGGCTCGCTGGTGGTCTCCGAACGGCAGCAGGCCCGGCAGGAACCGGTGGCGGTGCCGGCCGGGCCGGAGGGCGCCCGCCAGACCCACCACCCCCAGCCGCGGCACGCCCCCTCCGGCCGGCTGGGCCGCCCGGTGCGCGACCTGCCCGGCACCGGCCCGCTGGCCTCCGGCGGCCGCCACGCCGCCGGGAGGGGCGGCAACGGCGGGCACATCAGCGGCGATACCGGCCCCATCGGCGAGGCCACCGGGCCGATCGGCATCGTCCCGGCCACCGGCCCGGTCGAGCAGGGCACCGGCCCGCTCGATGTGACCCCCACAGAGGGCGAAGGTCCATTGCCGCGCCGCCGCCGGCAGGAAAACCTGGTGCCGCAGCTGCGCAGGGACCCCTCCCCGCAGATGTCCGCCGCGATGGACGAGGAGGACTTCGACGAGCCCAGCCCGGAGTACAGCCGTGACCTGATGTCGTCGCTGCAGGCCGGCTGGATGCGCGGCCGCGACGACGATGAGGAAACACCGGATCTCGATCAATGGAATGAGCGGGGGTAAGGCATGAACCAGCCGCAACAGGCCGGCGATCTCGGCTGGCTGCTCGACGACCTGGTGCAGCGGGTCGATGAGGTGCGCCAGGCCGTGCTGCTGTCGCGCGACGGTCTCGTCATGGGCGCATCCAGCGGCGTCACCCGCCGGGACGCCGAGTTCCTGGCCGCCCTGTCGTCGGGCTTCCACAGCCTGGCCAACGGCGCCCGCGAGCACTTCGCCGCCAAGCGGGTGCGGCAGACCGTCGTGGAGATGGACGGGCTGCTGTTCTTCATCGTGCCCGCCGGCAACGGCAGCTGCCTGGCCGTGCTGAGCGAGGCCGGCAACGCCGGCATGGTGGCCTACGAGACGGCGATGCTGATCAAGCGGGTCCGCCGGCACATGACCGCCGCCCCCCGCGCCGAGGCCGAGCAGCAGGCCGCCGAGCCGGTGACCCGAGCCCACCCCGCCCCCGGACCACGCTGAAACGCCCATGGAAACTCCCAAAGAGCGCTGGGTCGGCCGGGAGGCCGGGCCGCTGGTGCGCCCTTATGCCGTCACCCGAGGCCGGACCAGGCCGCGCGGCATCCGGTTCGACCTGGTCACCATCCTGGTCGCCACCGGCCGCCGCCCCGGCGACCACCTGCGCCTGACCCGCGAGCATCGCCGCCTGCTGGAGCTGTGCCGCCGGCCCTCCACCACCGCCGACCTGGCCTCGGACCTGGACCTGCCGCTGCGGGTCGTGCAGGTGCTGCTCGGCGACCTCTACCACCACGGCCTGATCGAGGAGCAGCGGCAGCCGAGCGCCGTCCATGCCGGCGGCACCGCCATGCCCGAACGACCCGATACCCGGCTACTGATGAGGGTGCTCGATGATCTCCGCCGCCTCTGACCAGCCCGCCTTCTCCGACGACCTGGACGACGTCCCGCGGGTGGCCCTGAAGATCCTGGTGGCGGGAGGGTTCGGGGTCGGCAAGACCACGCTGGTCGGCTCGGTCAGCGAGATCCGCCCGCTGCGCACCGAGGAGACGCTGACCGACGTCAGCGTCGGCGTCGACGACATCAGGGGCGTGGAGGGCAAGAGCACCACCACGGTGGCCATGGACTTCGGCCGGCTGACCTTCCCCGACGGCGTCCGCCTCTACCTGTTCGGCACCCCGGGCCAGGAGCGGTTCTGGTTCATGTGGGACGAGATCGCCTACGGTGCGGTGGGCGCCATCGTCCTGGCCGACACCCGCCGGCTGACCTCCAGCTTCGCCTCCATCGACTACTTCGAGCGGCGCGGGATGCCCTTCGTCGTCGCGGTCAACTGCTTCGACGGCGCCCGCCGCTACAGCGTGGAGACCATCCGCGAGGCACTGGACGTCGACCCGGGCGTCCCGGTGATGCTGTGCGACGCCCGGCGGCGGGAGTCGGTCAAGGAGGTCCTGGTCGCCCTGGTCGAGCACGCCATCCGGGTGTCGGAGCTGGAGGAGCAGCGGCGCTGACGCACCCGCTCGGGGAAGGGCGACCCTCGGCTCGCCGCGGCCTCGGCGGTGTTGCCGGCCGGGGCCGCGCCCGTCCCGGCACATCCCGACGCTCGGGCGGCGTCAGAGGAGACCGGCCGGCGCCCTCACTCCGCTGCGCGCCGATCGCAGGCGTCCTTGACCTTCTCCGGCTGCTCCGCACGCCGCGGATGTCACCGTGCCCGGCGGACCGCGGCGGTCACACGGCCCGGGGCATGGGCGCGGTCTGCTGGAGGAGATGGTCCACCACACCGGTCAGCCCGCCGCCGCGGGCGGCCCGGCGCTGCCGGGAGGCCCCGTCCCCGTGCTCGATCAGCCGGCGCAGCCAGCCGGTGACCCGCCCCAGGTCCCCGTGCCGCTCCAGGCCCGGCCGGGCCGTCTCCAGCAGCCGCTCGGCCAGCTCGACGGCCGGCAGCAGTTTGCCGGTGTGCACGTCCACCCCCGATCCGCTCAGCCCGTCGCGGGCGGCCCGCCAGTAGGCCAGGCGCAGCAGCTCCGGCCGCAGGTGCGGGCCGTCCTCGCCGCGGTCGACCGCCGGCAGCAGGCTGGTGATCAGGGCGCGCACCAGCGCGGCCAGCGCGGCGGACTCCTCGGCGGTGATCGGCACGTCGCTCACCCGCACCTCCAGGGTCGGCAGGTGCGCCGAGGGCCGGATGTCCCAGAAGACGTTGCCGACATCGACCAGCGCCCCGGCCTCCTGCATGGTGGCCACCAGCGTGTCGTAGTGCTCGGCGGACTCCAGGTAGGGCGGCGGGCCGGCCACCGGCCAGCGGCTCCACAGCAGGGTCCGCCAGCTGGCGTACCCGGTGTCGCGCTCGCACCAGTAAGGGGAGTTGGCGCCCAGCGCGATCAGCACCGGCAGGTGGGGGCGCAGATGGTTGCTCATCCGCACGGCCCGCTCCCGGTCGGCCATCTCCACATGGACGTGCAGCGCGCAGAAGGCCGCCTCGTGGTGCAGCCCGCGGAAGGTGGCGTTGCCCCGGTTCTGACGGGGTCCCTCGGTGATCGGGGAGGGGACCGCGCCGCCCAGCACCGGAGTGCCGCTGGCGATGACGCCCAGCCCGCCCCCGTCGGCCGCGGCGGCCAGGTGGGCGCGGTTGGCGGCGATCTGACCGGCCAGCTCGGCGGCCGTGGTGCAGGGCCTGGTGCGGCTCTCCACTTGCACCAGGGTGATCTCCCCGCAGACCCGGTCGCCGAGCCGGGCCGCGGCACGCTCGATCACCGCGGGCGCCCCCGCCACGGTGGCCCGGGTCCGGCGGTCGATGACCAGGAACTCCTCTTCCACTCCGAACCGGAGGGCTTCACCGTCCACGCTCATGTCCGTGCCCACCTCACCG